>Ga0335081_10001025_pt1 | contig 44846 bp, 47 predicted proteins | sample Lox_Sample_35_FD_206713 | JGI IMG/M metagenome (GOLD analysis project Ga0335081, IMG submission 206713) | Soil microbial communities from Loxahatchee National Wildlife Refuge, Florida, United States - Lox_Sample_3.5 | ecosystem: Environmental > Terrestrial > Soil > Wetlands | place: USA... | reverse complement strand
CAGTTGAATCGGAGCGGCCACCGTTTGGTGAGCGACCCCGCCAAGGGCTGAGGATGAGTTTCGCATAATCAAACCCATCCAAACTCATCCGGTGGCCTTTTGCCTACTGCATAATTCCGGCTAAGAGCGACCGCCGCAGCGAATTTGGCGGAGAGGGAGGGATTCGAACCCTCGATGGACCATAAGCCCATACCGGTTTTCGAGACCGGCCTATTCAACCACTCTAGCACCTCTCCGGCTGCCTCAACCGAGGCTGATGCGAAGATCTTCTTATGACACATGTTCCCGGTTGGCACCCCGGCTTTGTCACGTCATACTTAAAGCCATGCAAAACGCAGTCGAAATTCTTTACAAGCTCAACAACCTTCCCAAGAACCTGTGCCGCAACGGTCGTCGTACATATTCTGCCATCATTCAGGTCGGCGGCAAGCAGATATGTGGTCTTGGCGGTCTGGCGACGGTTTTTGTGGCTGCATCGTTGCTCGGGTGCCAACGGTGCGAGGACAGGGGGCAAATAGCCATGCAGGCGGTGCTCCCGCAGCTCAATCGGGTTGTCGTGAGTAATCTCGTTCGTGAGGTGTCGCTGTGCATCTCAAATGCCGCGGCGCAACCTGTGGTCGAACACTACTACATGCCTTCTTCGGCGGAGGCCCCGGTCGCCTACGGCTTGAGGCCCGTATCATCCTCGGAAGTTGAGTATGACTTGGGGGGTAATGTCGTGGTTCATACACGTGGGGCCAGTGCTCCCTACATGTCGGTTCGCGTTCCCGTTCACGCCGGGGCTGGACTCTGCCTGTGGGGCGTATACATCTGCATCAAGCCCGGAGGGGGCTTCGCCAAGGACAACAACCACTGGATTCTTGAAGACCGCGGTGCAACTGCAACCCCGGTCGTCAAACTGAGTGACGAGGTGCTGGTGTACGCGGAAAGGCGGAACCGGTAGTTTGCGCCATCCCAAGTGTAGGCGAGCTGATGGTTGACTAGCCCAGCCGCCGAGTTTGGCGAAGTCGAATCTTGCGCGTCCGTCTGAAGCAACGGCATTATCGGTGTGACCTCGCATGAATCCCGAATCACTTTGGACCTTGCCTCTGCTGTTCGTCGTCGGCGCGGCGGCGGGTTGGATGGATTCCATCGCCGGCGGCGGCGGGTTGATCACCCTGCCCGTGTTGCTCAATCTCGGTTTGCCTCCCGCGGACGCGATTGGGACGAACAAACTGCAGGCAGTGTTCGGTTCCGGCAGCGCCGCATGGCACTACGGTCGGGCCGGGCTGATCAACCTGCGCGAGGCAACTGTCGGCGTCCTGTTCACTGCGGTCGGCGCCATCGCCGGGGCGCTGGTCGTGCAGCATCTGCACCCAGACTTCCTGCGAACAATCATTCCGTTCCTGCTCATCGCCATCGCGCTGTATTTTCTGGTTCGTCCACAACTGGGCGATGCCGACGCGCAACCGCGCCTCTCGTCCGGCCTGTTTCATCTCGTCTTCGGTCTGACGATCGGGTTCTATGACGGGTTCTTCGGCCCCGGCACCGGTTCGTTTTGGGCAATGGCGTACGTGCTCGTTCTCGGTTTCAATCTCACCAAAGCCACGGCGCACACGAAGGCGATGAATTTCACCAGCAACGCCGCGTCGCTGGCCGTGTTCGCGTTCGGCGGCCAAGCGCATCTGCTGGCCGGGTTGACGATGGGAGCCGGTCAACTCATCGGCGCGCGGGTCGGTGCGAAGATGGTGATCCGACGCGGCGCGCGGTTCATCCGTCCGATCTTCATTGCGGTCGCCATCACGATCAGCGCGCGGCTGTTGTGGCAGAATTTTGCACGACCGTGAGTCGTCAAAGGCGCGGCGCGGTTCTCACCGCCACCGCTGGCGCAAGCCGTCGCTGAGAAGATTGAAGGCCAACACGGTCCAGGTGATCGCCAGTCCAGGCGCGATGCAGAGCCACGGCGCGATGCGCAACGTGCTCCGCTCCTCCCGCAACATCATGCCCCACTCGGGCACGTCCGGTTGGCCCGACAACCCGAGAAACGCCAGCCCGGCGGATTCGAGCACCGCGCTCCCGAGGGTCAGCGTCGTCAGCACCAGAATCAACGCCATGCAATTCGGCAGGATCTCCACCGCAGCGATCCGCCAGCGACTGGCGCCGGCGGCGCGCGCCGCCAGAACGTATTCTTTCGCGCCCTCCGACACGAATGCCGCGCGGACTTGGCGCACCACGGTTGGCAAACTGGCGATGCCGACGGCGATGGCCACACTCGTCGGCGACGGAGCGAGGACCGTCAACGCGACCAGCCCGAGCAGGATCGACGGGAAGGCCAGAAGAAAATCCGTCACGTGGCTGACGAACGCGTCGAACCACCCGCGCAACACGCCCGCTGCGGCTCCGAGCACTGTTCCCCCCAACACGGCAATCGCCGTCGCACCCAGTGCGATGCCGAGCGTGGCGCGCGCGCCGTACAACAGGCGGGTCATCGCATCGCGCCCCACACCGTCGACGCCGAGCCAGTGCTTGAGGGAGGGCGCAGCCAGTGCCTGATCCCGATAGCGTTGTTCCGTTGGCCCGTGCCTGGCAAGGACGCCTGCCAGTGCGGCGGCGGCAATTACGACGGCGAGCATCGCCGCGCCAAATCGCAGCAGGACGGGCGTCTCGTCCGTCTTGTCGAGGGGACTTGCGGGCGGGACGTCCGCGCTACTTTTGTAATTTCGGATCCAATGCATAATGCGCCACGTCCACCGCCAAATTCACGGCCATCACCATCGCCACGAGCACGAGCAACGCCCCTTGAACTGCCGGATAATCGCGCGCCAGCACCGCCGTCGCGATGTAGCGGCCGATACCCGGCCACGCAAACACGGTCTCCGTGAGCACCGCGCCTCCGAGCAAATACGCAAACTCGACGCCGATCATGGTTACGATTGGGACGAGCGCGGCGCGCAATGCGTGGCGATAAAGCACCACCCGTTCGGGGGCGCCCTTGGCCCGTGCCGTGCGAATGAAATCCGTGCCGAGGGTTTCCAGCACGGCGGTCCGCGTGACGCGCGCGACGAACGCGGCCGGAATCGTCGCCAGCACCAGCGCGGGCATCACGAGGTGGTCAAGGCCGCCGCGTTCGCCTGCAGGCAACCAGCCGAGCTTCAGCGAAAACAGCAACATCGCCAGCAATCCAAGCCAAAACACCGGCACGCTCAACCCCACCAGACTGACCGTCGTGCCGAGCGCGTCCTTCCAGGTTCCGGCGTGGCGCGCTCCCAAGACGCCGAGCCAGACGCCGCTTGCCGTGGCGACGGCGAGGGCGACGATGGCGAGTTCGACCGTTGCGGGCCAGGTTCGCGCCAAATCCTCCTTGACGTCGCGCCCGGTGACGATCGACTCGCCGAAGCTACCGTGTCCGAGCACGTTCTCCAGCCAGATTGCGTATTGCATTGGCAACGGTCGATCCAGGGCGAACCGTTTTCGGATCGCCGCGAGCCGGTCTGGCGTCGGGTTCTTCAGCAGCAGCCGCGCGGGGTCGCCGGGCACAGCGCGGACCAGCAGGAAGACGGCGATGCTGGCGGCCAACAACGCCAAGGCCAGCGACGCCATCCGCCGCAACAAGAATGCGCCCATGGTGGGAATCTTATGTTGCTCTGCCGGTGAGCCGCAAGCCCTTAGCGGGACCAATGCAAACGAACGCCCCTTCATCCTGACCTTCTCCCCATCGGATGGGGCGAAGGGATCGACTTTGGTCTGCTCATGGCGTCATACCGCTTGGGCCACGGTTCCCATAGAGAGGGTCAGGGTGGAGGGTTGGCGCAGCGGATCGACCGTTCTACCCTCACGCATGTTGGATTGACTCGGCGTGCGAAATCGGCTATACACGGCCCAAGTCTGCGGTTCTCACCCCGCCCGCCAGACGGACGGAGGCACAATTATGTCAACCGCGACCACGGCAGAAGTCCCAGCCGTTTTGAGCACACTTCCCGGCGATGACGTGCGCCAGATCATGTGGCGGTTCGCCGACCGTTTCGACCTCCAGATGCTCGTACAATCGGCCCGGCGCGTCGCGCGGGGTCCCGTGGCGCGGATGGTGGCAGACGGCGCGCGCAATTCGCACGAGTGGACCGAGCAGAAGGCCAAATTGTTGGGGGTGTTTGACGAGGCGGGACTCACCGCCGTTTTCACGGATCCCGAGCAGGGCGGTTTTATCGAGGGGCCGAAGAACCTCGCGCTGGCGTTGCTTGCCTTCGAATTATCGTGGGTGGATGGCGGCGCTGCGACCTGCAGCATGGCCGGCAACCTCGCACTGGCGCCGATTTACGGGCGGGGCACGCCCGAGCAACGGGACAAGTACATGCGGTTGGCCTGTCCTCCCAAGCCCGGCGAGGACCGCAAGATCACGCGCGGCGCGTTCGCGTTGACCGAGCCGCTGCCCTACGTCGGCGTCGAGACGGGATTGCTCAGCGGCAAAGTGCGCATCGCGGAGTGGAAGAAGGGCCAGGAACCGGTCCTCCAGGTGGAGAAACGCGGCCGGTTCATCACCAACATGGGCTTTGCCAATTTCGTGGCGGCGGCCGTCGACACCGGCGACGACCGCATCAAGGGCAGTTGCATGGTCATTCTCGAGGAAACCGACCCCGGGGTTTTCGACCGGGGCGTGCCGACGCGCAAACTCGTGCACCAACTTTCCTCGACCTGCGATCCCGTGCTCAGCCTGCGCGTACCCGCCCACCGCATCATCGGCGGCTACAAAATCAAAGATGGCGCGATCGTCCCGAATTTCACCCACGGCGAAATCATCGAAGCGGTGTTCCGCCGGACGCGCGTGACGGTGGGGCTGATGACCGCCGCGAAGTTGCTGTCGGCGGTCGAGCCGGTGATTCGCTACCAGCGCGGGCGGTTCCGCGGCGGCGATGCGGCCGCACCGGGCTCGCCGCGCTACGAACTCGGTCTGCAGATGAAAGAAGACGTGCTCCATCGGCTGGTGGACGTGTGGGCCACGGGCGAGGCGGCGTCGTCGCTCGGGTTCGCCGCCGCGCGGTTGTTCGACGAACTCGACCCGCTGGAGATCAAGAGGGACGGTGTGTTTGCGGCGCGCAAGATCGAAGGGGGACGGGCGCAATTTCGGGCCATGATGGCACTGGAGAAAGAGGCGTTGGAATTTATCCGGCTCGCGGCACAGCCCGAAGAGAAACGTGACGCAAAACGATTTGCGGCGCTGAAGTCCGATACCTTGATACGGTTTGCCGTGCTCGATTCCCTGGCCAACGTGCTGTGTCCGGCCTGCAAACTTTGGAACACCGGCCACGGCGCGAACATGATGCGCGAGGCCGTCAGTCTGATGGGCGGGTACGGCATCACGGAAGACTGCCCGGGATTCCTCGGCCACAAGTGGATGGACGCGCAGTTGGAAGCCACGTATGAAGGCCCTGAGGCCGTCCAGCGCCGGCAGCTCTCGATCACGATGACAAGCAAGCTGTTCCTCGCCCAATACCGCAACTGGATCGGCGAGATGCGCGAGATTGCCGGACGTCGACCCGGCACGGGTGCGTGTACGCTGGCCACCGCGATGCAGCTGTGGTTGTGGACACTGGAGCACCTGCAGAACACTCCGGATGCCAACGGCCACGAGTTGTATCACGGGAGTCGACAGGGGGTGACGTTCCCGTTGGCCGACGCGCTTTGCTGGCTGCTGGCGGCGCGCTGTTTCATTCTCGACGTGCTCGAACTCGAGGCCCGGGGCGCGGAGAACCCCACCGTTGCCGAGGGTTTCGGCGGCCTGCTCAATTTTATGTCCGACCTTTGTCACGTTCAATGTGCGCGCGCCGCGGGTGAAGTCGGCCGGATTTGTGCCGAACTGGTTTTCGGGTACAACCGTCACCCCGCGTGGGACAACCAGGCGTGCGCGGCCTGTTTCGTCTCCGAGGACCTGGACGCCTTGGAGAGCGTCATGCCCGGCATTGCCAGTTCGGCCCGCGTTTACACGGACGTGATCGAGGAAGGCCAATCGCATCCCGCCAAAGCCGGCCCTTGCGTTCGGTTCGACGGCATGGAAGCATTCACCAGCCTGCGCGTGAAGCTCGACGGGTGCCTGACCGGAGCGCGCCTCGCCAAGGACCGCGCCGCCGAAGCGGTGACCAAAGTCATGATTCCTGAAGCCTTGGATTATCCGGCGTGAACGGTTATAAGCTGCCGATGCGGGTGACGGGACTGAGCAATCGATACGAAAGGTAAACAAGTGAGCACGAACACAAGATTCATACTGACGCAAACGGATATTCCAACCCACTGGTACAACGTGTTGGCGGATGTGCCGAAACCGTTGCCGCCGCCGTTGCATCCGGGCACCAAGGAACCCATCACGCCGGACATGATGATGGCCCTGTTCCCGGAGAACCTTGTGATGCAGGAAATGACGCCCGAGCGGTGGATCGAAATCCCCGAGCCGATTCGCGACATTTACGCCTTGTGGCGGCCCACGCCGCTGCTGCGGGCGGTGCGGCTCGAGAAGGAGCTGCAAACGCCGGCGCACATTTACTACAAGTACGAGGGCGCGAGTCCCGCCGGCAGCCATAAACCCAACACGGCGGTGGCGCAGGCCTACTACAACAAACAGGCCGGTACCAAACGGATCGCGACCGAGACGGGCGCGGGCCAATGGGGCTCGGCGCTGGCGCTCGGCTGCCGGCTGTTCGGGCTGGAATGCCGGGTGTACATGGTGCGCGTCAGCTTCGATCAGAAGCCGTACCGGAAGCTGATGATGCACACGTGGGGCGCGACGGTGTACCCCAGTCCGAGCGACCAGACCGAGTATGGGCGGAAACTGTTGAAGGAGCAACCCACTCACCCCGGCAGCCTCGGCATCGCCATCAGCGAGGCCATCGAGGACACGGTCAAACATCCCGGCACCAAGTACTCGCTTGGCAGTGTGCTCAACCACGTGTGCATGCACCAGACGGTCGTCGGTCAGGAGGCCATCAAACAGATGGAACTGGCTGGCGAGGAACCAGATGTGGTCGTCGGTTGCATCGGCGGCGGGAGCAATTTTGCCGGATTGGCCTTCCCGTTCGTGCGGCGGAAGATCGTCGAGAAGAAGACGTACCGGATCGTGGCGGTGGAACCATCGGTGTGCGCGTCGCTCACCAAGGGCGAGTTGAGGTACGACTTCGGCGACACGGCGCAGACGACGCCGTTGCTGTGGATGTACACGCTGGGACACGACTTCATTCCGCCGAAGATCCACGCGGGCGGGCTGCGGTACCACGGGATGGCGCCGACGGTCAGCCATTTGTTCGATCTCGATCTGATTGAGGCGGTGGCGTATGCGCAGTCGAAGGTGTTCGAGGCGGCGGTGACCTTTGCCCGGACCGAGGGCATCATACCGGCGCCGGAGACCGCGCACGCCATTCGGGCGGTGATCGACGAGGCCTTGAAAGCCCGGCAGGACGGCCGGAAGAAGGTGATCCTGTTCAACCTGAGCGGTCACGGCCTGCTCGATCTCGCGTCGTACGAGGCATATCTGTCCGGCAATTTGCGTGACGAATAACCAACGTAAAGGAGACCATGCAATGAAACGGCTGTTTCCGGTTGTTGTCGTTGTGTGTTGTGTGATCGCAGGCTTGGCCTTGCCCGCCAGAGCGTACGACCTGCCGTCGGTCAACCTTGGATTCACCAGTTTCCTGGACGGCGGCCCGCCGGCGGGACCGGGAGTCTATTTCACGGAGTATCTGCAGTGGTACACGTCGGACCGGTTCACGGACCAGGGTGGCCACAAGACTCCGTTGCCGATCGATCGACTCCAGGCGTGGGTCAGCCTGAACCAGTTGATCTATCAATCCAACAAGTCAGTCCTTCTCGGCGGCAAATGGGGCCTCGATCTGATTCAACCGCTCGTGGCCTTCGACGCCAGACCACAGGGCACGACCTCGCTGACCGAGAGCGGTCCCGGCGACCTGCTGGTCGGCCCCTTCATCCAGTGGGACCCGATCATGGGCCAGCACGGGCCGGTGTTCATGCACCGAATCGAGCTCCAAATGCTGGTGCCCACGGGCCGGTATGACTCCGACGCGTTGCTCAATGCCGGCAGCAATTTCTTCTCGATCGATCCCTACTGGGCGGCAACGGTGTTCCTCCTCCCGCAGTGGACCATCTCGTGGCGTGTCCACTATTTGTGGAACGACGAGAACCGCAACCCGTCGGTTCCGTTCAACACATCCACCACGACGCAAGCCGGTCAGGCCGTTCATTTGAACTTCGCCTCCGGGTACGAAATATTGCCCAAGCGGTTGCGGATTGGGGTGAACGGTTACTACCTGAAACAATTCACCGACATGAGGGTGAACGGCGACAACGTTCCTGACACCCGCGAGCAAGTGCTGGGGATTGGCCCGGGCCTGGTCTGGCACATCTCGCCGAACGATCACGTTTTTGCCGGTGTCTACTTTGAGATGGCCTCGGAGAACCGGCCAGAAGGCGAGCGGTGCAACCTGCGTTGGGTGCACCACTTCTAGCCGCTCCGATGGTTGAGCCAAACGCGGGTCACTTGGAATCATCGGTTCAACGCGCAACAATGGATGTGGACATCGTCTGCGTCGGGTTCGGCCCGGCAACGGGCGGGTTTTTGTCGACGTTATCGCGCGGCCTGTTAAACGGTGATGGAACGCCGAAGGTGGAAAGCGCCGTCGTGCCCGGTGCGCCGCCGCAAGTGATGTGCTACGAGCGTGCCGATGACATAGGCTTTGGCGTTTCGGGCGTGGTGACGCGGGCGCGCGGGATCCGCCAGACGTTTCCGGATCTCGATCCCACGCAAATCCCCCTGTGCGCTCGCGTGAAGCACGAGAAGGTCTTGTACCTGCTCGATCCCATCGGCGCCAGCCGTCGGTCGGTGACGTTGAAGGTGGCCGACGAGGTCATTCGGGCATTCCGGAAACTGCTGCCGGTCGAATGCGAAGCGCTGGAGTTGCCGTACATCCCCCCGTATTTGCGCAAGGACGGCGGGTTGGTGCTGTCGATCGGTCAATTCAATCAGTGGGTCGGGGCGCAGTTGATGAGTGCGGGCACCGTGCAAATCTGGCCGGGCACGCCCGTCGCTGGGCCGTTGATTGACGACGACCGGGTGGTCGGCGTGCGCTTGGTTGATCAGGGCACGGACAAGCAAGGCAAGCCAGCCGACGGTTTCACGCCGGGGATGGAGGTCCGGGCGGCGCTGACGGTCGTTGGCGACGGCCCGATTGGTCCGATCGGACGACGGATTGACGAGCATTTCGGGATGCCAGCCGATCATCGCCGGCGCGACTGGGCGGTTGGCATGAAGTTCGTGGTGAACCTGCCCGAGAACTGTCCGCTGGAGGCGGGTACGGTGCTCCACACGCTGGGTTATCCCGAGCCGGGCATTTTCGGGTTCCTGTACGTTCATCCCGACCGCATCGCGTCACTCGGCATCTTCGTGCCGTCGTGGTTCGAGAGCCCGGTCCGCACGGCCTACCGATATTTGCAGCATTGGATGCTGCACCCATACTTGTGGCGGTATCTCAACGGTGGCACGCTGCGTTCGTGGGGCGCGAAGACTCTCGGCGAATCGGGTCGCAGCGGGGAGCCCTATCTGGCTGGCAACGGGTACGCGCGCATCGGTGAAGGATCCGGCAGCACCAACGTCCTCACCGGGAGCGGCGTCGATGAAGCGTGGACCACGGGCATCCAACTCGCCGAGGCCGTGCTGGAATTGTTGCAGCAGCAGAAGCCGTTCACGAAGGAAAACCTCGAAGCCACCTATGTCGCTCGCCGCCGCGCCAGTTGGGTCGAGACCGAAGCGCGCGTCGCCGAACATGCACGCGACGGTTTTCACCGGGGAATTGTGACGGGCTTGATCGGCATGGCGCTGGCCGGCGGGACGCGGGGCAAATTGTTCGCCCCCGTGGAGCCGCGGTATCCCCGAGAACACACGCCGCGCCTGGAGCACTACTACAAGAACCGCATCCCGGTGTTCGAGATCGACCGGATCCGTCAGGAATGCGTGGCGAAAGGCATCAGCATCCACGGCGCGCTGATGGATCGCGTGGGCTGGCCCGCGATTCCCTTCGACGGCAAACTGCTGGTTTCACATCAGGACGCGCTGTTGTTGGGGGGCAAGGTGCAAGCCCCGGCTGGCCACCCCGACCACGTCGTCTTCCTCTACCCTAGTTTCTGCGAGCAGTGCGAAACCAAAATTTGCGTCGAGGTTTGTAGCGGCCAGGCAATCACGCCCGGCGGAAACGGCGTCCCGGTCTTCGACCGCGAGAAATGCGTTCACTGCGGCGCCTGCATTTGGAATTGCCCCACGCCGCATCCCGAACACCCCGAGCGGGGCATCCTCGAATTCCGCGCCGCTCCCGGCGGCCTGCACTCGGCGGAGAATTGACAAAGAGAAATTTGAAGTTTGAATACCGAAATCCGAAACAATGGCGGCACATCCGAACATGTAAGACGCATGTAAGTTAACAGGTCCCAGCTTTCGAGCTTCGGGCTTGTCTCGGATTTCGGATTTCGAGATTCGGATTTAGCGCCTCAAGAGGAGGAGGGCATGAGCACAGCGTATCAAATCGTCGTTTGCGGGAGCATTGTTCCTGATCCATTGCAGACGCTGGAGCCGGTGACTGGGCCGACCGGGCCGGCACTGAAGAATGAAATGATGCTGCCGGCGGTGCTGGATCCATGGGCGGGACATGCGTTGTTTGAAGCCGCGCACCTCGCCAGGAACGCGCCGGGCAGCAAAGTGTGGCTGGTCAGCCTCGCGCCGAAAGCCAAGCTGCAACAGGTCATGATGGCCGTCGGCCAGAAAGCGCCGTTCGAGTTGGTGGCGATCGACGGTCCAGCCAGCGGGTTCACCGAGGCGGCGGAGGTCGCGGCGTTCCTGGCTGATGCGATCAAGGCGATTCCGGGGCTGGACATGACGAAATTGCTCGTGTTCGGCGGTTGGGAATCGGCGTCGCGCGGGGCCGGTGCGACAATGCAGATCGTCGGCGAATTGCTCGGCATCGTGAATCAGTTCCAGGGCGTGGATAAACTCACGGTTGGTGCGGACGGCTCATTCGAAATCTTGGAGCGGATCGAGGGCGGCAAGCATCAGGTGTCGAAGTGTGCGGGCGCACCGGCAGTGTTTGGTTGGGCGACCGGCAACCTGCCCGAGCCGCCGAACAATCCGCAGGTCGGCATGACGAACATGCGCGCCATCATGCCGGCGTTGCAGAAGGCCAAGCCGGCCAAAGTCGGCGCGGTCGGCGTGAAATTTGCCAGCGTGGCGCTGCCCAAGCAGCAACGCCAGACGAAGATCGTCAAGGACGTGCCCGCCGACGAGATCGCGAGAGAGATTGTGGCGTGGATTACGAACGACTGAAGCCACGGATGCACACGGATTTCCACGGATAACTGAGGAGCATAACCAACATGGAAACGATTTTGGTTTTTGCACACACGGAAGCGGACGGTTCGCTGGCGAAGAACGCGCTGGAAGCAATCGGGGCCGCGAAGTCATTGGACGGCACGCTTGTCGTCGGCTTGATCGGTGCTGACGTGCCAGCTGCCGCCAACCAGATTGCCGGCTGCGGGGCGACGAAATTCTTCGGCGTCAGCGGCGCCGAGTTTTCGCAAGCCCGGTACGGTAGCGATGCTGCGGCGGCAGAGGCGATCGTCAAAGCGGCGAAAGCAACGGTCGTGATTGCCCCGGCGACTTCGCGTTGGAATCGCGTGTTGGCGGGCGTGGCGCACCGGTTCGGCGGACGCGTCGACACGCATGTGACAGGCATTTCCTCGGTGGGTGGCGGATTGTCGGTGACGCGCTGGTATTACCGGCAACGGATGGAAGCCGTGTTGCAGCGGACCCAGCGGCCGTGGTTCATCGCGTTGGAATCAGGCTGCGGTGAAGCGTGGAACGGCGCGGCGGGCAAGGCGACGGTCGATAACGTGGCCGTAACTCTCGGCGATGCCGCGAAACGCACAACCGTCACGGGCGTGAAAGCGCCAGCGGCAGACCAACAGACGATTCGACCCGATGCGAAAGTGTTGTTCGTGGCCGGCGCGGGTTGGACGAAGAAGCAGTCGGATGGACAGACACACGTCCCGGAGGCCGAGAAACTGATTCTGGAGTTCCTCGGTTTGACGAAAGCGTCGCTTGGCAGCAGCAAGTCGCTGGTGGATTTGAGCGGCGAAGGACAGGCGGTGTTGCCGTTTATGAGCCACCTGAACCAAATCGGCCAGACCGGTGCGACGCCCCGGCATCCGAAAGGGCTTTCCACGTGTTGTCATGGCGAGGAACCGCATGCGGTCGGCTGGCGTTTCATCAGCGAGCGGCGGGCGGTCAATCTCGATCCGAACTGTGGCTGGGCCCGGGGCAAGACCGACGTGCTCTACGTGGCCGACGCCTTCGAGGTCATGCGCAAGGTCAACGCTTTGTTGGCGGCGAAGAAATAGTTAACCGCAAACAGGCGCATAGAGCGCAAGAAGCCTTCCGGCGGCTCTTGCGCTTTTTTGCGGGTTGAACGACAATGGCGACCTCAGTTGGAGGTGTGCCATGTTGATCGTCCACGTCCATGTCCACGTGAAACCGGAATGCGTCGAGGCGTTCCGGGTGGCGACGGTTGAGAACGCCCGCCAGAGCGTGAAAGAACCCGGCATCGCCCGCTTTGATGCCGTTCAGCAACAAGATGACCCAACGCGCTTCGTGCTGGTCGAGGTTTATCGCACTGCCGACGCGCCTGCCCAACACAAGGGAACGGCGCACTACGCGAAATGGCGCGACACGGTGGCGCCGATGATGGCCGAGCCAAGAACCAGCGTGAAGTACGGGAATGTGTTCGGATTGGAGTGACGGAGGGGCGGAGTTGGAGCTTGCCGCCACGAGCGCCACGCGACCTCCCCGGATCTGAATGTTCTGCGCTTCGGAGAAGCGCAGCTACAACTATTGCACGCCGGCTTTCAAGTTGAGCACGAGGACGCCCACGATGATGGCCATAATGCCGATGACTCGGTAGGCATTCATCGGTTCCTGGAACAGGATGACACCGCACGCGGCGACGCCGGCGACGCTGACTCCCGCCCAGATGGCATAGGCCAGGCCCAAATCCAACGTCTTGGCGGCCAGTGTGAGAAAGACGAACGTCGCGATGTAGAGCACGATCATTCCGACGGTCGGCCATAGGCGGGCGAAACCTTGGGACCATTTCAGACACAGCGTCCCCACAACCTCGGCCAGGATGGACAGGGTCAACAGAATCCAGTGCATGTGATGCCTCTTGAGTTAAACGGTGGTGGCTTTTTGTACAACGTCGGATGCTGCGTTCGTCACCTTCGACAAAGGCATAGTGCCCTTCGCCAGCCGCAGGTGTCAATCGTGGAGAAGGCGTGATTGCCCCATCTGGTTTCTCTGTAGCCGAAGCGTGAGCTTCGGTCCCATTCCGCGGCTTACGCCGCGGCTACAGTGCGACCAAACATTCTGCGCTTCGCAGAAGCACAGCTACAACGACGGGCAGGAATACCACACGCTGTTCATTCCGCTGGACAAACGGGCGGGACGCCCGTTCTACTGGACGCGTGAACTTCGAATTTGCCACGGCCAGGCGGATCATCTTTGGCGCCGGCAAGCTGGGGGAGATCGGTGCGATTGCGAAGCCGCTCGGGCGGCGCGCGCTCGTGGTCATCGGCAAATCCGCGACAGCCGTCCAGCGTGTCGAGCCGTTGTTGAGCGTACTGACCGGCGCCGGGATCGAGTACGTGACGTTCTCCATATCGGCCGAGCCGACCGTCGATGTCGTGCGCGCCGGAACGCGGCGCGCCCGCGACGAGCGTTGTGGCCTGGTCATCAGTTTCGGCGGCGGGAGTGTGATTGACACGGGCAAGGCCGTCGCGGCGCTGTTGACGAACGGCGGCGACCCGCTCGATTACGTGGAGATCGTTGGCAAAGGTCAGCCGTTGACAAAACCCTCGGCGCCATTCATGGCGATTCCGACGACTGCGGGTACAGGCTCGGAGGCGACACGCAATGCGGTGTTGGGGGCGCCCGAGCAGCGGCTGAAAGTCAGCATGCGCAGCGCGGAAATGCTGCCCCGCGTGGCGCTGGTCGATCCCGAACTCACGTACGATCTGCCGCCGCACATCACGGCGACCAGCGGACTGGATGCGCTGACGCAGTTGATCGAGCCGTTCGTTTCGGTGAAGGCGAATCCGATGATCGATGGAATTTGCCGGGAGGGGATGCAGCGTGTAGCGCGGTCATTGAGGCGCGCGTTCGAGCACGGAGACGACCCGTCGGCACGCGAGGACATGGCGCTGGCGGCGTTGTTCAGCGGGATGGCGCTGGCCAATGCGGGACTCGGTGCGGTGCATGGATTAGCGGGGCCGCTGGGCGGGATGTTTGATGCGCCGCACGGCGCGTTGTGCGCGGCGCTGCTGCCGCATGTGATGGAAGTGAACCGGGGCATGATCCGCGGGCCCGCCGGCCGCGGCGCGGTGTCCGCTCCGACAGAAATCGTCCGTCGTTTTGATGAAGTGCGGCGGATCGTGGGGGACATCGGCGAATTGGTTCGGGCGCTGAAAATTCCGCCGTTGCGGCAGTATGGCGTGAACCGCGAGGAGTTCTCGGCAATCATCGAGAAGGCCAACGCGTCCAGCAGCATGAAGGGGAATCCGGTGCGCTTGCGCGACGAAGAACTGCGCGAGATACTGGAACGGGCGTTGTAGTCGCAGACCGCGGCCTGTGGATTGCGCAGCCGTAACGGCTGCGGCTACAGGATCTGGGATGCCATGATTCCCGGCTTGAGCGGGAAGTGGGGGAAAGCGTCTAATCCAGCGTATGAAGCCTGCAACTGAGAGCCCGACATCGACGAACGACGATCGACCGCCGCGCGTCCATGCCTCAGACGTGGCGATGGTGATTGTGATCGGTCTGCTGATCGCGGTGCTGTACGTGCCGCTGTTGCATTGGCTGGTGTGGATGACGTTGCGCACGCAGCAGTTGGCGAACGGGGCGTTGTTGGTTGTGATTGCGTTGGCGATCTGTGTGCGTGATGCGGTGGGCAAACTGCGGCTCCAGCCGCAGTTCGACAGTCTGGGGATCAGCTTGCTGGCGTTGGGATTTCTCTACTTGTGGCTGGCGGGCCGATCGCGCGTTTGGCTGCTGCCGTTGGTGCTGCTGTCGTATTGCTTTGCGTTCGCGGCTGTCATGTGCTTTCTGTTCGGCAAAGAGGGGGCCAAACAGTTTGTGCCCGCTCTTGGGGCATTCTTCGTGTTTGGGATTTTGGTGGGGCTGTTCCCCAGGTTGGACTGGCCGCTGCGGGCGATGGCTGGGCGGTATGCGGGTGGATTGCTCGCGACGATGGGCGTGCCCGTGAAACTGGGGTTGACGGAGGGGCAGCCGCCCTCGTTGCTTCTCGCGGTAAAGGGGCAGGTTTACGAGGTGGCGACCGAGTGCAACGGTTTCGGACTGCTGACGTCGTCGCTGATCGTGGCGACTGTTTTGGCCTTCCAGTACCGATTGCCGGGGCTGAGCAAACTCGGGTTATTGGCGCTGGCGGTGCCCATCGCCATCATCTGCAATTTCCTGCGGATCGTAAGTATTTGTCTGGTGGCCCCACGGGTGCCATTGGCATACGGCTTCGTGCACGAGACGCTGGGATTGATCTTCTATTTCCTCGGGCTCGGATTGATTTGGAAGATTGCCGGAGCGCACGAACCGAGGGCTGGCGTTCGGCGGGACCGGAGTCCGGCCGAGCCGCCCAGGGTGGATTCAATTCAACGCTGGCGCAACCCGTGATTTGATGTACAGTGAGGGCCGTGGTGGCGATTCGAAAGGTCTGGTTGGCTGGCGTCGACTTCTACCTGGCCGTGGCGCTCGTGGCTTGCGGGCAGGCGTCGTCCGTGCGCGTCGAGGACGTGCGCGTGACGCCCGTGACTGCGGCCGACATCCGCCGCGCTGTCAGCCATGCGGGCGCGAAAGCGGTGTTGGTGAACATGTGGGCGACGTGGTGTGGCCCGTGCCGGGAGGAGTTTCCCGGTCTCGTCCGCGTGGCGCACAAATACCAAGACCAAGGTCTCAAAGTCATGCTTGTATCGGCCGACGACAGCGCGGAACTGGCGGCGGTGAAGAAGTTTCTGGCGAAGCAGGGCGTTGACTTCCCCGCGTACCTCAAGGCGGAGAAGGACGAGCCATTCATCGATGGATTGGACAAGCGGTGGACCGGCGCGCTGCCGGCGACGTTCATTTACGATGGCACGGGCAAGCTGCGCGAGTTTTGGGAAGGGAGCGTTCCTTTCAACGTTTTCGAACAGAAGGTGGTCGAAGTGTTGGGCAGGCAGGCAACATCAACAGGAGGCAGTTCATGAACAGGAATTCGTTTGTGGCGGCGGTGGCGTCGATGTCCATGGTGGCCAGCGCATTGGGACTGAACATAGGTGACAAGGCGCCATCGACGAACGTCAAGATGAAGAACGTGGATGGACGCGAGATCTCGATCGCCGACGTCGCCGGGAAAGAGGGGACGCTCGTCATTTTCTCGTGCAACCATTGCCCGTTTGTGAAGGCGTGGCAGGGCCGCATCGCGTCCATTGGCAACGCCGCCAACGGCAAGGACGTTGGCGTGATCGTCATCAATTCGAATGACCCCGCGAGTTATCCCGAGGACGGTTTCAGCGAGATGCAGCAGCGGGCAAAGCAATTGGGTTTCACGTTCCCGTACGTGGTGGATGCCACATCGGACATGGCTCGGGCCTACGGCGCCACTCGAACACCTGAGGCGTTTCTCTTCGACAAGGACGGCAAGCTGGTTTACCATGGCGCCATCGACGACTCGAAGCAGGCCGACCAGGTGACGAAGCACTACCTGCAGGACGCGATCGACGCGTTGATCGCCGGCCGGGAAATCGGGACCAAGGAGACCAAGTTCGTCGGTTGCGGCATCAAGTTCCGCGCCAAAAGCTGATGCGCGCGCCGGGCCCGGCCACAACAGATTTGTATTCGGGGCCCGGAGCGGTTAAGAATCGCTGCCACGATGAACTCGTGGCGGCGATTCGTGTTTTGCCTGGCGGCCGTTTGCGTCCTCTACGTTTTCCACGTTCATCTGAAGACCGCGAAAATCTTCGCCAATCCGACGTGGGACGCACGGGACGAAGTGGGGCAGTTTTGGAGCGAAGCCGCGTTTCAGTACCGGTTTGCCAAGTTCTTCGCGACGCGGCCGGTGAGTGAGTGGGGCCGGCTCGCGCACGACCGGAGCGTGCAGTATCCCGACGCGGTCAACGACTGGGCGGAGTTCACCGTGGCGATGGAGGTGCCGGTCGGCGTGTTGTACCGGTGGATCAAGCCGGCGACGCCGTTTCACGTCTTCGTTGTCTGGTACGACTGCCTGGTGTCGAGCTTGGCGCTGTTCGGCGTTTTTTTCCTGGCGCGGGCGCTGTGGCGCAGCGACGGAGCGGGCGTGTTCGCGAGCGCGCTCTACGTGGCACTGTATCCGAGTTACGGGCGAACGGTGAAGAATCTCTTTTTGCGCGAAGACTTCGCCATCCCGCTCGTCATTTTCGCCCTGTTCTTCGCCCTGCGGGCGTTGCAGGAGCGGGGAGTGCGGGACCAGGTTCTCGCGGCGCTGTTCTGGCTGGCGGCGCTGGCGAGCTGGCACCTTACGCAGTTCGTCATGCTGCCACTGATGGTCGCGGCGGTGCTGGTGTACCTGGGGAAAGGGGCGACGCCGCGTGTGCCGTGGCTCGTGCTGATGCTGGCGGCGGGCGCCGTCTCAATTCCCGTGTTGCGTGCCAAGCAGTTCTATCTTTCGCCAACGATGTGCTTGCTGTGCGCGTTGTCGCTGGCGGTCTGGATCAACGGTGGTCGGAAGCGGGCGAGCCTACTGTTTGCCGGCTGGCTGACGGTGTTTCTCGTCGGCGGTTCGGTGTTAGGTGGATCGTACGGCGCGTACGCCCACGTCTACGAACTCTTCTTCTGCAAACTGCGCTTTCTCGGTGTGAAGCCGGCTGATCCGGTGCGGTTGCCATGGGAGGCGCGGTCGTTGTGGGAGGGCGCATTTGACACGGCGAGTTGGTCCGAGTGGTGGCGCAGTTTGCAGTGGTGCCTGCCGCTGGCGGTGATCGCGATGGGGTCGGCGTGGCAGCGCAAGGAGGTGGCGTTGCGGGTCATGGTGGTGTTCACGTTGTTGTTGTTTCCGCTGGCGTGGATGGTGGTGCGGTACTTCACATTTCTCGGGTTTGCCGTGGCGATATTGGCGGCAGGGCTGGTGGCGGGACGCAGTTGGTGGAAGCTGGTCGTGTTTGGTGCCGTCGTGTGGCAGTTGGCGATGCTCAACTTCCAGCCGCTGGCGCGCCAGCAGCCGGCCCCGGATGAATATCGGCCGATCGTCAAATGGCTGCAGGAGAACACGGCATCGAACGCCGTGGTGCTGGCGACGATTTCGGAGTCGCCGGTGTTCCTCGCAGAGACCGGGCGGCCGATCATCCTGCACTCAAAGTTTGAGAACCAACCGGTCCGCGAGCGCTATCGCGAGATGTTGGAGGCAGTTTACGGAAGCGAGGGACGGTTTTACGAGTTCGCGCGCAAGTACGGGGCCGATTATTTCGTGTACGATGCGGACTTCCTTTACGACGGGCTAGATTCACGACGATACAAGGCGGACAAGCTGGGGCCGCTCGACCCGAATTGTGCGGCGCTGCTGTTTGCGGATCGGCCGGAGCGACTGCGGCACTTCAAGCTGGAGATCGCGGATTCCCGGTTTGCCGTTTTCCGCGTGCTCAATTCATCCTAGCATCTTGAAACAGGATGTCGCCGTTGGGTTCGAAGTGGATACCGTCCACATTTGCGCGGCACGCCATCAGTGACTCCGCGTGGGCGAGGGGGACCATCGGTATCTCTTTGAAGATGATCTCCTGCGCTTTGCGGTAGAGGGCGGCGCGCTTTTCGGGGTCGAGTTCGCGGCGGGCCGCGAGCATGAGGTCGTGGTAGGCATCGTTCGTCCAGAAGCAGATGTTGAGTGCGGAGCCCAGGGTGGCAGTGTCCTTGTCGAGCAGCACGTACAGGAAGTTGTCCGCATCCCCGGTGTCGCCGACCCAGCCCATCAACGCCATTTCGTGTTCGCCGTGGCTGGTGCGGCTGAGGTGCGCGCCCCATTCGTTCGGAACGATCTCGACAGGAATGCCGGCCTGGGCGAGGTCGGCCTTGATCATCTCGGCCGCGCGCAGCGGGTTCGGCAGATACGGGCGGGGGTTGGTCATGACGTAGAGCTGGAGCGGCTGGGACAACGGAGTCATGGGGTGCTGAAGTGTTGGCGTCTCAGGGATGGCATTGTTGTAGCCGGCAACGAAGGGCGGGAGCGGGTTCTTCGCGACGACGGCGGCGCCACGGTACACGTCCTCAATGATGTCCTTCTTGTGGATGGCGGCGGCGATGGCGCGTCGCAGGTTGCGGTCGTCGAGCGGCGGTTTCCGGCAGTTGAACGCCAGATAGCAGACGTTAAGGCCCGGCGCGGTAATGAGTTTCAGTGTTTCGTCGCGCCGAATAATGGGCAGGTCGTTCGGATCGATGCCGTCCATCGCTTGAATCTGGTCGGTTTGCAGTTGAATGAGGCGCGTGGCGGAGTCGGGGACGACCTTGAAGATGAGCCGCTGGATTTTGGGCGGGCCCTCCCAATAATCGGGATTCACTTCCAGGACGATGCGTTCATTGGGGATCCATTCGACGAAACGGAACGGGCCGGTGCCGACGGGGTGGCGTTGGTCGATGAACTTGGGGCTGATGAGGTGCGCGGCGGGAATGCAGAGGCTGGCCAGCAGGGGCGCATGCGGTTCGCGGAGGCGGAGGCGCAGGGTCATGGGATCGACGACTTCGACGGCGGCGATCATGTTGAACATGGCCGACCAGTAGGCGAACGTTGCGTCGGGCGGACGGCCCGGATGCGACTTGTCCATCTGGCGGCGAAAGCTGAACGCGGCCGCTTCGGCATCGAGCGGTGTGCCGTCGTGGAAGTGCACGCCTGGGCGGATCCTGAATGTGTACGTCAGCCCATCCGGACTGATCGTCCACGATGTGGCGAGGCACGGTTCAACCTCGGTGGTCCCGTGTTTGAAGCGGACGAGGCCCTGGCAAATGTTGACGAGGACCTTGATCGACTCGCCGTCATCGACATCGGCAGGGTCGAGCTTTTGAGAATCTGCGCCCCGGGCAAAGATGAGTGTATCTCGCGGCGAGCGAGGGGGATGCTGGCAACCCGTAAGCAGAAGGCCGCAGACCAGCCCCCATCGGAGAAGCTTTCTCATTGGCGCGATAGTAGCTGACCTGGAATATCTGAACAAGCGGGGGGTTTGACATTGCGAAAGAGCACAATTAGACTGATGAGGATTTTCGAGAGACTGTGTCCCCCGATACATGAATAACCAGGATTCAACCGTCGTCGGCAAGGTCCCCTTCGGCACCATTGACTGGGTGAAGATGGCGCTGGTCGTCGTATTGACGGCACTGGTTTACTACGCCTATTGGGTTCAGCCGGTCGACCATACCATGACCTGCTATGTGTGGCTGGTGGGACATTGGGCAAGCGTTTCGAATTACTCGCACGGTCCATTGATTCCGGTGATTGCGGCGCTGTTGGTGTGGTGGAAACGAAAGGAATTGTTGGCTGCGCCGATCGCGCCCACACGATGGGGGATCGCGGTAGTGGCCCTGGCGGTTGGCTCTTACTACGTGGGCGTGAAGGCAGTGCAACCTCGCGTCGTCGTCTTTTCGTTTGTGGTGCTGTTGTATGGCTTGGCGTTGTCACTCGGAGGACGGGAGGTCTACCGGGTGTTGTTCTTTCCGATCACCTTCTTGCTTCTGATGATCCCGCTAAACTTTCTCGACGAACAGGTCGGCTTTCCTCTGCGGCAGATGGTCGCGTCGACCGCGACAGCCTTGCTGAACTTTCTGGGCATCGAGACGGTGCGGGTGGGTACGGGGATCTATTCCAGGGTCTTTCGATTTGATGTGGCGGATCCGTGCAGCGGGATCCGCTCACTCATGGCACTGACCACGGTGACGGCGGCGTACGGGTATGTCACGCAGCACGTGCAGTGGAAGCGGTGGGTCTTGTTTCTGAGCGCGATGCCCCTGGCGGTATTAGGAAACCTGGCGCGCGTAACGTCCATCGCCTTGGTGGCGCAAGTGTACGGGCAGGAAATCGCCAGCAAGGCGTACCACGAGTACTCGGGATATATCGTGTTTGGCGTGGCGCTGTCGGCGATGGTGGTCATTGGACTGCTGTTGAATTTCCCCTACCGTCGAGTATTCGGGGCTTGGACGAAGCCACTGCCTCCGGTTGAGCATGACGAGAGCTTGTTGCCACCGGTCGCACCGAGGCAATCACATGAGTGAGTCACCGGCCACCAGCATTCCTGTCGTACCGGAGCGTTCGCCAACGCAGGCACCGTCAGGGCGCGCCCGGGCGCCCAGCACGCTCTTGCTTGCGGCGGTCGTGGTAATTTTCGGGGGCGGCGTCTTGCTGACGGGGTTGACGTCGGACGTGACCAAGGAGTCCGAGCCCGGGGTGAAACTGGTGGACGGGCATCCGTTCCTGACCGATAAGGTTGGCGACTGGACCGGCGGAGAATTGCAGGGCCTGGGCGAGGAGGAAAGACGGCTCCTGCCTGCGGATACGGAGGGCGCGCGGCGTCTCTACACCGACGCGAATCATGACGAATTGTTCTGTTCGGTTGTGCTCGCGGGACGCGACGTGGCGAGCATTCATCGACCCGAGCTGTGTTTGCCCGGGCAAGGTTGGAAGATTGAAAACGAGTACACGGAGCCGATTCGAACGGCGGCTGCGCCGGGTGGGGTGTTGCATGTCATGCGGATGAACGCCACGCGCTCTGTCGTGCTGGAGAACGGGCAGACCGATCGGATCCGCACGATCTTCTTGTACTGGTTCGTGGGCAAGAATCGCGTGACGCCGTACCACTGGCAGCGCATCTTTTGGACGGCGTGCGACCGTGTGTTTCACAACACGAACCATCGCTGGGCTTACATCATGATTACCGCGGTTGTGGGGGACGAAACGGCTCAGGGTGGCCTTGGCAAGTCGTCGGAGCAAGAGATGGCAATCGCCAGCAGATTTGTGCAGGATATCTATCCTACGTTGATCGAACCGGGAGGCGGTTGACGCACGCCAGCCGCCGTCACGGGGGGAGTCGGTTCCGGAGAGCGTTGAAGCACAGCAATGCCCAGTAAGCGACGAGAGTTCATCATTCAGGCCAATCAGATTGGTGATGCGCTGCTGATCGCCCTGATCTTTTGGTGCGCACATGCCGTGCGCGAACAGTTGGCGTACCTGTTCCCCTTCAAATACCGATTCCTGGGTTACCCGATAGAGTTTGGCGTCATTGCTCCGTTCCGTTACTACAAGTGGCTGTACTTGATCATCCTGCCGTTGTATCCGCTGTTGCTCGACATCAATGGTTTTTACAGCCGCGCACATGGTCTGCAGCGCCGCAACACGGTATGGATCCTGGCCAAAAGCTGCGCCGTTTGCGCGCTGTCGGTGATGGCCGCGATTTACTTCTTCAAGCTGTCGGCGTTGAGCCGCGGCGTGGTGATCCTGTTTGCCTTGTTCAGCCTGGTCGCGCTTCTTGCCAAGGACCAGATTTTTCAGGTGCACATGCACCGTCGCGCTCGCAAGGGCAAAGATGTCACGGAGATCATTCTCGTCGGCTCGGGGGAGCGGAATGCCGAGTTCGTGGCCTTACTGGAGGAGCATCCCGAGTGGAGCCTGCGCGTCGCTGCTGAACTCAACCCCGACGGGAACCTGCTTCAGGAACTGCCATTGATGCTGCACCGCCTTCCAGTGGGCTGTGTGATCTTCAACGTCACCCAGACCGCGTTCAGCGAAATCGAAAAGGCAATCCTGGCCTGCGAAGTCGAAGGCGTCGAAGCCTGGCTGGTCGCCGATTTTGTGAAGACCTCGATCGCCCGCGCGACGGTCGACGATTTCTTTGGCAAACCGCTGCTCATCTTTCGCACGACGCCCGAGATTTCCTGGCAGTTGGTCTGCAAGCGGCTCATCGACGTCGCCGGAGCGGCGATCGGCCTGCTGATCCTGGGACCGCTGGTGATGCTGCCGGTTGCGGTCATTATCAAGCTCACCTCGCCCGGCCCAATTCTCTTCGGGCAGAAGCGCAGTGGATTACACGGACGGCTGTTCACGATGTACAAATTCCGGTCGATGGTCAACAACGCCGAAATGTTGCGGGCCGAACTGGAAGCGTACAACGAGATGACGGGCCCCGTGTTCAAGATGAAGCACGACCCGCGGATCACGCCGTTCGGGCGTCTCCTGCGCAAGACAAGCCTGGACGAGTTTCCTCAACTCTGGAATGTTCTCAGGGGCGACATGAGCCTCGTGGGGCCGCGCCCTCCGATCCCGAGCGAGGTGCAACACTACGACCCGTGGCATCGCCGCCGTCTTTCCATGAAACCGGGCCTCACCTGCCTCTGGCAAATCAGTGGACGCAACAAGGTCGGCTTCGATCAATGGATGAAGCTGGATCTCCAGTACATCGACAGTTGGTCGCTGTGGCTCGACTTCAAAATTCTCGCCCGGACCGTACCCGTCGTGTTGTCGGGCCTGGGTGCCCGCTAACCGCCCCGGGGGCGGCTGGCGCGCTTTTTTGTTGCTCGGCGGCGGGAATTCTGCCAATCACACACTACCATGACAATAACTTCACCCCCCACTGGTCCCATTTCGGTCGTCACCGGCGGTGCGGGCTTTCTCGGCTCGCATCTTTCCGACCGCCTTCTCGCCGAGGGCCACCGCGTCATCGCGATCGACAACCTGATTACGGGCAACATTGACAACATCGCCCACCTCGCCGGCAACCCGAACTTCAAATTCATCCGTCACGACGTCACCCAGTACATCTATCTTGCGGGCGCGGCGGATTACGTGTTCCATTTCGCGTCACCTGCCAGCCCGATTGACTATCTGCAACTGCCCATTCAAACGCTCAAAGTCGGCTCGCTCGGCACCCACAACGCCCTCGGCCTCGCCAAGGCCAAGGGGGCCAGGTTCTTGCTGGCCTCCACTTCCGAATGTTACGGGGACCCACTCGAGCACCCCCAGTCTGAAAGCTATTGGGGCAACGTCAACCCCATCGGCCCGCGCGGTGTTTACGACGAAGCCAAACGCTTCGCCGAAGCCATGACCATGGCGTATCATCGCTATCACAAGGTCGACACGAGAATCGTTCGCATCTTCAATACCTACGGCCCGCGCATGAGATTGCGCGATGGACGCGTCGTACCCGCCTTCATCAGCCAGGCGTTACGCGGCGAACCGCTCACGGTTTTCGGCGAAGGGAAACAGACCCGCAGTTTCTGCTACGTCGCCGACCTGATCGACGGCATCTACCGCCTCGTGCAATCCGACTTTCACGAGCCCGTCAACATTGGCAATCCGACGGAATTCACCATTCTCGAGTTCGCCAAGCTGATTCTCAAGCTGACCGGCAGCAACAGCCAGATTGCCTACGAACCATTGCCAGTGGACGATCCCAAGCAGCGTCGCCCGGATATCGCTCGTGCCAAGAAACTGCTTGGCTGGGAGCCCAAAGTGGATTTGGAGACCGGCCTGCAGCGGACCATCGGGTACTTCCGGAACAAGGTTTGAGTCATCGATGGGCGTATCAGGCGCGACGGCGATCCGGCGTCCCGTCACGTTCACATCGGCGTCTTGATTCCCAGCGCGCGCAGGGCGCACCAGCCGCGCGCGCCCTCGAAGATCATGAACGATCCCGCAAGGCACAAGACGATTCCGCCGACGAGCATCCCCCGTGAGCCGCTGCGCACGCCGGCGACGATCAGGGCGACACCGCACACATCGATGATCACGCCTCCAACCAGGCGCGTTTTCCTGCCCTGCCTATCGATGTTGCAGGTCAATCTCATTTGAGGCACCGGCGGGCTCCGGTCCATTATCATGATCGCAACCGGATCGATTTGTCGCGGTCGATCCAATGCCGGTGGCGTTCAGAGCTGGTTCAATTCCTCGCGCACACGGGCCAAGAAGTCTTCGACGTAGAACGGCTTCTGGATGTAGCCGCGCAGACCTTCCTCGAACATGCGCTTGGCGACGTTGTCATCGCAGCCCGTCAGCAGAATCACGTGGACGTCGGGATTGGTCCTCTGGAGACACTCGAAGACGAGGTCGCCAGTCATGTCGGGCATCAGGTAATCCAACAACACCAACCCGATCTGCCCACGGTGTTTTTCGTACAGTTCCAACCCTTGTTTGGGACGGGACGCCGTGAGGACTTGAACGCCATCGAGTTCCAGGCAGCGCTTGATGACGTCGAGAACTTCGGGTTCGTCGTCGATGGCGAGAACCTGCTTTTGTGGGCTAACGGAGCCAGTACTCATGTCTCACAACAATTGCCAATTCAGTACTCCGGCATGTAACATAGTTCCACATTACCGAGAAGTGAAATCGAACTCGATATGACCTCGCGTTTTAGGGAACGGGTCGTCGTCGTCACCGGCGGCTCCAGCGGTATTGGACGCGAGACTGCGTTGGCCTTCGCGCGGGTGGGAGCTCGCGTCGTGCTGGCCTCACGCGACGTTGCCAGGCTGGGCGGGCTCGTCGACGCCCACCCTGATTTGCGAGACCGCCTCCTGGCCGTTCCGGCCGACGTCACGAAGCAGGAGGACGTCGAACGGCTGTTCGGCACGGTGACCGCCCGATTCGGTCGGGTGGACATCTTGGTGAACAACGCCGGCATCGGCCTGCGCGCCGCCGTAGCGGAAACCCGCTTTGAGGACGCCCGGCGCGTGATGGAAGTGAATTTCTTTGGGGTACTGCGCTGCATCCAGGCGGCTTTGCCCACCATGAAACACCAGCCGCCAGCCTCGCCGCGCGGCCCGCGGGCGCAGATTGTCAACGTCGGCAGCGTCCTCAGCGCGTTGGCGACGCCGTTCAACGGCCTTTACTCCGCCAGCAAGTTTGCCCTGCGCGCGCTCAGTGATTCTCTGCGAATCGAATTGAAGCGCGACGCGATCGACGTGATCTTGATCATGCCCGGCTACACCGACACGCCGTTCTTCGACAATCTTATTCGCTACGCCGGGCCACCGCGCACCACGTCGATTAAAGGCCAACACCCCAGCCGGGTTGCCCGGGCCATCTTGGACGCCTGCGACCGACGGAAGCGCGAAGTCGTACTCACTGCGCCGGGAATGTTAGGAGTGTGGATGAAGCGCTGGCTACCAGGCGTCCTCGACCGGGCGTTGGCGCGGACCCGTCATAATCCCTGAAGCGCACGGTCGAAAACGCGATACGACCTCTCGTCGTACAGACAAAACACGAGACGCTCCAGGCTCGTTTTCCCGCGGACGCAATCGGCGGCTTCCTGGAGCATCAGCGGGGCGGCGCGCTCGATGGGGAAACCGTAAACCCCGGTGCTGATTGCGGGGAATGCGATCGATTTCAATGCTTTCTCCTCGGCGAGCGCGAGGCAATTCCGGACCGCCTGGCGGAGGAGTCTGTCGGACTCCGCCTCGCTCTGCTCTCCCCAGATTGGCCCCACGGTGTGGATGACGAACCGGGCGGGCAGTTTCCCGGCCGAGGTGATGACTGCGTCACCCACCTCCAAGGGTCCACGCTTCGCCATGAGTGCCGTGGACTCCGTCTGTATAGACTGTCCGCCCTTCCGCACGATCGCCAGAGCCACGCCACCACCATGGGCCAGAAACTTGTTCGCTGCGTTAACGATTGCGTCCACTTTCAGCGCCGTGATGTCTCCCAGCGCCAGTTCCAGTGTCGGTTTACCGACGTTGCTCGTCATGCGCGCCAGCATAGCATGGTTGCCGACCCCGGTGCCACCACGAGTAAGCACGATGAGTGGAGAGGTAACAAGGACGGCGGTTACGCCTTGTGCTTGGAATCGACTGGGAATGGACTCAGTGCGGGGTGGACGGCGCCGGGCGTTTGCCCATCACATGGCGGATGATATGCAGGGCCTCTTGAAGGCGGAACGGTTTGCGAATGTAGCCGTCGATGGGGTGTTGGGCAAGGATTTGGCGGAGACGCAATTCTTCGGCCCCGGATACGATGATGACTTTGACGGAGGAATTGAGTTTCTTGAGCCACTCGAACGTCTTGGCTCCATCGAGTTGCGGCATGTAATAGTCGAGGAACACAAGCTGAAACTTGTCTTTTTCACGGGTGAACTGCTCCAGGGCTTTGACGGGATTGCCAACGCCGTGCACTTCGAAGCCGTGGGGTTCGAGCAGTTCCTTGATCAGGTTGCGGAACTCTTCATTGTCGTCGATGGCCAGGACGTGGATGCGATCGCCATCTGCAACCGGCCCAGACGGCAGGCTCTTATCCGCCGTGCCAACCGTGTCCGCTCTCCCGATGTTTTCGACTGTCAGTGGCATCTGTGAAAGTCCTCCTCGGTCATGCTCTCCATGCTAAACTGGGCCGAATCACGCCCAAAAAAGAGCAGGCTTGGTGCCAAACCTTGACCCTCGTAAAACCGGGCATTATCATCGAGAAAACTTATTCAAAAATGGGCCGAAAAGGTAAGTTCATCACGTTCGAAGGGGGTGAAGGCTGCGGAAAGTCCACCCATATTGAGCGTTTGGCAGCCCGCCTGCGGCGGGACGGTTACCAAGTGCTCGTGGCCCGCGAGCCCGGCGGTACCGAGGTGGGCGAACAAATTCGTCACATTCTCCAGTACAGCAAAGCATCTGCCGCCATGATGCCCGAGACCGAACTGCTTCTCTTCTGTGCCAGCCGTGCCCAACTGGTTCGCGAGGTCATCCGTCCGGCGCTCGACGGCGGGCGCGTGGTCATCTGCGACCGGTTCTTCGATTCGACCACTGTCTATCAGGGCGTCGGCCGCAAACTCGGCCGGAAGGCCGTAGCGGCCATCAACAGTTTTGCCATTGGCACCTGTCTGCCCGATCTCACGCTCGTGATTGACTTGGATCCACGCCTGGGACTGGAGCGCGCTCGGGGCCGCGAGCTGTTTGACCGGATGGAAAACCAGTCGCTCGAGTTCTACGACCGTGTGCGGCGGGGTTATCGTGATCTGGCCCAACGCGAGCCGGAACGGGTGAAGATCGTGGACGGCGGTCAAAGCCTTGAGGTTGTCGGGCAGCAGGTCTGGACGCTGGTGAAACGTGTCCTTTAGCGAACTGAAAAAACAGAAAACGGTGGCTGGACAATTGCACCGCAGTTTGGAACGCGGCCGCCTCGCGCACTCCTATCTGTTCGCCGGACCGCGCGGGAGCGGCAAGGAGGCAATGGCGCGGACTCTGGCCAAGGCGCTCAATTGCCAGGAAGGGAATCACGACTGTTGCGTGGAAGGCGCCCGGAGTTGCGACTCGTGTCGGCGGGTGGATGAAGGCGCCCATCCCGATGTGTATTGGGTGCGACCCGAGTCCAAGAGCCGCCGGATCCAGGTGGACCAGATGCGGGAATTCATGAAGGCCGTGAGCCTGCGCTCCTCGATGGGCGGTGTGAAAGTGGGGATCATTGTGGACGCCGACTGCATGAGCGAGGAAGCGAGCAATGCGTTCCTCAAGACCCTCGAAGAGCCGCCGGCGCAAACGGTGGTTATTCTTCTCTGTTCGGAGCCGCAGCGCCTGTTGCCGACGATCCGTTCGCGGTGCTTGAAGATTTCGTTTGGCTCGATCCCGGAGTCGGGCCAGTCTCCCTACCGCGCGAAGCTTCGGCCGTTACTGGCCGGGTTTTCGGCAGGAGCCAAGCAGCGAATCACGAAGAGCTACCAATTGTTTGTCGAACTGACCGCGCTGCTTCAGGAGATCCGCACGGAGACGCGCAACCGGATCGAGGCGGAAGTCGACCTGGGGCGTTACGAAGAACTGGAGGCGAACGTTCGTGGGCGACTCGAAGATCAGATGGAGGCGCGCATCGAAGGCGAGTACCGTGCGGAGCGTGAGCGGGTGCTGGAGGAAGTATACAGTTGGTTTGGTGACGTGCTGCTTTGCGCCGAAGGCGCGGACAAGGCGTTGTTGGCGCATCCAGACGAGATGGCCGCCATCGAGCGCGTGGCAGTAGGATTGACCTGGCAGCAGGCGTGTCATAACCTCGATGCGATCGACCGGATCCGTGATTCGCTGTCCCGCAACATTTCCGAGGCGCTGCCCCTGGAGGTCGATCTGCTACGGTTGACGCAGTAACGTAGTACTTGGCGATCGACAGGATGAAACGTTCCAAGAACGCGTTTGTTTTTGGTGTGGCGACGGTCGCGTTTCTGGCCCCGCTGAAATTCGGCACGCCCGTGATGCTGCAGTCGCTCGTCGAGCTGCCGCGGGACGGTTACGAGTGGCTGTTCTACTCGTGGCCGAACGAGTTGATCGTCATACTCGTGTTTGCGGGTCTCGTTTGGCTCGTGCTCGATCCGCAGCGGATGTTGGCCCGGATCGATCTGCTGTTCGCATTGCCACTGCTGTTCCTGCTGACGCAGGCGCTGGCCGCGCCCACCACAATCTGTCCTCAGACCACGATCGACACCCTGATGCTGTTCGCGACGTGCGTGCTCCTGTTCTATGTCGGTGCGTGGAATGTGCGGGATGGAGCGGCGACGTCACAGGTCTTCGGCGGGCTGGCGCTGGCAATGTTGGTGGTATGCCTGCTGGCGCTCGATCAGCATTTGGGGGGATTGGAAGAAACGCGAGAGTATTTGGCGCTGTATGGTGGGGCGGGCAACGCGCCGAAGGATTTTCTGCTGCGGATGTCGAGCAACCGCGTGTTTGCCACGTTCGTTTACCCCAACGCGCTGGCGGGGTTCTTGGTGATTGCGTTCGCGCCCGTGCTGGCTTGGATTCTCGCCGCACCGAGAACGTTTTGGAACAAGTGGCTGAGCTTGGTAGTCATTAGCACGACGCTCGTCGGCTCCGTGTTGGCACGTTCCATGGCCGGCGTGATCGTCGCCTCGACGTCGGTGCTCACAGGGTTGGCTTTCTGGGATGAAGCGTTTCGTCGTCCACAGCTGGTGCGGTGGATCGCCGCGATTTCGGCCGGGGCGCTGATGGTGTTTTGTTTGCTCCTGACGGGGTCGCGCGGGGGCTTTGTGGCATTTTGTGTGGTGGCGTTGACGACGTTGTGGTGCCGGCTCCCAAAGAGGAATCGGCGGTCGGTAATTGCCGCCGGTGGGCTGGTGGTGGCTTTGCTGGTGGTGTTTGTACTGGGGCAACGCGGCGGGCTCATGCGCTTCGGTACCAAGAGCTTGGAGGCGCGGATGGACTACTGGCGGGGGGCCGTGGCCATCGCCAAGGATCATCCCTGGGTCGGAACGGGTCCGGGCACGTTTGGGTCGATTTATCCAAAATACAAGACCGCATCCACGGAGGAGCCGAGGGCGGTTCACAATAATTTCTTGGAAATGTGGTCGGACTCGGGCGTGGCGGCGTTTGTTGTGTTTGCGTTGCTGTGGGCGGTGGGCGTGCGCGATGCGTTCCGGTTGACGCAGCGAAGGAGGGCAGACGCCGCATCCGTTGCGATATGCGCATCTCTGGCTGGATGGACGGTGCATGGGCTGGTGGATTTTGACTTATACGTACCCGGGCTTGCGTTGCCGGCCTTCATCCTACTCGGGGCTGTACAGGGGCTGAAAGAATTACCCCGAACTGACACGGTTCCAGTTCGCCGGCAAGCGAACCGGGTGGTGGGCTTGGGGTGTACAATCATGCTGCTGGCGGTGCTGTGGGTTGAGGGGCGGTCGCTGGCGGCGGGTCTTGCCCATTCGCGGGCGGAGGATCTGGAGAAAGTGGCCCCGCGGACGGCGTTGGAGGAAGCGAGGCGGGCGACCGAGTTGGCGCCTTGGAATTCGTATTATCGGTTGAGCGTCGGGAATGTTGCGTTCTTGGCTGGCAGGCCGGATGAGGCGATTGCCGCGTATTGTGAGGCAGTGGAAGGCGACCCCTATCGCTCTTCCTACTGGTGGCAGCTGGCAGGGGCGCAAATGGCGACGCATGGCGTTGATGGGAAGGCGCTTCAGCTCCTGGAAAGGGCAGTGGAGCTGAATCCGACGAATCCTCGGTATCGTCAAGCGTTGGCCGCTGCCAAGGAAAGCGTTAGACATTCCCCTCGCGGTTTGCTAGAGTCCAGTCCCACCAAGGAAGAGCGATTCTCAGAGTGACCCATGAGCCTTGGCGGGCTGCACGTGGTGCCGGGGCACCGCCTTGAGGTAACAGATTGAGCCGTGCATCAGTAAATGCCGTTCCGTTTCAAAAGGATGGAACCATGGAACTGGAGCAAATAAAGGCGATTATCGCCATGATGAAGGAAAACGACCTTTCCGAGTTCTCCATGGAACAGGACGGGTTGAAAATCCGCATCAAACGCGGTCCCGAAGGTTTTCAGCAGGCGGTCACACTTCCACCGGCTGTCCCAGCCCAGCCGGTCAATGTACCCGTTACAGCCGCAGCGCCCGCAGTTGCCCCCACGCCGCCGGCACCCGTAGCCGGCGCACATATTACGTCGCCGATGGTGGGCACGTTCTACCGTGCGCCGTCTCCCGACGCGCCGCCGTATGTCGAAGTCGGTCAACAAGTCGATCCTGAGACCGTGGTGTGCATCATCGAAGCCATGAAGGTGATGAACGAGATCAAAGCCGAAATGACGGGCGTCATTACCGAGATTCTGGCGGAAAACGCCAAACCCGTGGAATTTGGACAGAAACTGTTCGCGGTCCGCGTCAAATAGCGCGATCCCGCCCTACAGTTTCAGCCGCTGAGTTCATGTCGTCATGTTTGACAAAATCCTGATAGCCAACCGCGGCGAGATTGCCGTCCGCATCATCCGCGCCTGCAAAGAGCTGGGCATCCGGACGCTGGCGGTGTACTCGAAGACGGACGCGGACTCATTGCACGTGCAGTTGGCTGACGAGGCGATCTGCGTCGGTGAGGCTCCGAGCCAAGAGAGTTACCTCAAGATCGACCGGATCATCAGTGCGGCCGAGGTTGGCGACATCGAGGCCATCCATCCCGGTTACGGATTTCTTTCCGAGAACGCGCACTTCGCCGAAGTCTGTGAAAACTGCAACATCAAGTTCATCGGCCCGCCCAGTGCGGCGATTCGCGCGATGGGCGACAAGGTCGCCGCCCGCGAGACGATGCGCAAAGCGGGTGTGCCCGTGGTGCCGGGCAGCGATGGCCCTGTCGACGACGAGCAGAACGCCCTCAAGATCGCCCGCCGAATCGGCTACCCCGTCATCGTCAAGGCCGCCGGGGGTGGGGGTGGTCGCGGGATGCGGGTGGCGCACAACGACCCGAGCCTTGTCAAAGGTTATCACACCGCCCGCTCCGAAGCGGAACGCGCCTTTGGCAACTCGGTTGTTTACATTGAGAAGTACATCGAGAACCCGCGTCACATTGAATTCCAGATTCTGGCGGACCGCAAGGGCAAGACGATTCACCTGGGGGAACGCGATTGCAGCCTGCAGCGTCGCCACCAGAAGCTCCTCGAAGAATCGCCCTCACCCGCGCTGACGAACGATCTTCGCAAGAAGATGGGCAAGGCCGCGGTCAAGGCCGCCGAGGCTGTTCGCTACGCCAACGCCGGCACCGTGGAGTTTCTGCTCGACGGGAAAGGCGACTTTTACTTCATCGAGATGAATACGCGGGTCCAGGTCGAGCACCCCGTCACCGAAGAAGTCACGGGCATCGACATCGTCAAAGAACAAATTCGCATCGCGGCGGGTGAAGAACTCGGGTACGACCAGAAGGACATCGAGTTTCAGAAGGCGGCCATCGAGTGTCGCCTCAACGCGGAAGACCCGTTCAACGGTTTTCAACCCAGCCCCGGTCGTATCGAGTTCCTGCACGTGCCGGGCGGCCACGGCGTGCGCGTCGACACCCATGTTTACGCGGGGTACAACATCCCGCCGCATTACGACTCGATGATTGCCAAGCTGATTTGCTATGGTCACGACCGGCGCGTGGCCTTGGACCGCATGGCGCGCGCGCTCGACGAGTTTATGATTCGGGGTGTTAAAACGACGATCCCGTTGCACAAACTCATCCTGAAGGACCCGAACTTCCGGCGGGGTCGGTACTCGACGGGTTTCGTGGAACGGTTGCTGGCGGCCAGTCAGCCCTTGGTCCCGCCGAAGACGGAGGAATGAACACCGTGGCGGGATTGCGGGGAACAATCAGAGGAGTTTGACCAGGAGACCATGAAGAAGATTGCAATGCTCACGGGCGGCGGCGATTGCCCGGGATTGAATGCGGTGATTCGCGCGGTGACCCGCAAAGCGTTGGGCGAAGGCTACGAAGTATTTGGCTTCCGCAACGGTTGGGCCGGGGTGTTGAAAGGGGACTACTTCCCGCTGACCCGCGAACGCGTATCGGGCATCCTGCACCTGGGCGGCACCATTCTCGGCACCTCGCGCACGAACCCGACCGATGAACAGCTCGAAACGATCATCAAGCACATCAAGAGCATGGATCTGTTTGCGCTCGTCGCCGTGGGCGGCGACGACACGCTCAGTGTTGCATCGCGGTTGCACAAGCGCGGCGTGCCCGTCATTGGGGTGCCCAAAACAATCGACAACGACATCGACGGCACCGATCAGACGTTCGGGTTTGACACCGCCATCAACATTGCTGCCGAAGCCCTCGATCGATTGCATACGACCGCTGAAGCGCACAGCCGCGTGCTGGTAGTGGAATTGATGGGGCGTCAGGCGGGATGGATCGCATTGGAGGCGGGCATCGCCGGCGGTGCCGACCTCGTGCTGTTGCCTGAGTTCCCGATATCGTTGGCTGAGATCTGCAAGATCCTCAAGCAACGGCAAGCCGGTGGGAAGAACTTCTCGATCGTGGCGGTCGCCGAGGGATTCAAGCTCGAAGGTGCAGAGGTCCTGCAGACCAAGGAGCTGGACGCGTTTGGTCACGTGCGTCTCGGCGGGATTGGCGAAACGCTGTGCAAGGAGATCGAGAAAATCACCGGCATCGAGAGCCGTGCCGTGGTCCTCGGTCACATCCAGCGCGGCGGCACGCCGAGCGCCTACGACCGTGTCCTGGGGACTCGCTACGGCGTGAAGGCGGTCGATCTGGCGATGAACGGTGAGTTCGGCCGGATGGTTGCCTTGCGCGGACCCGACGTCGTCGGCATCCCCTTTGATTCGGTCATCACCGAGGGGGTGGACAAGAAGACCGGCAGACCGAAGCTGCGCATGAAGAACCGGTTTGTTTCGAAAGAACTCTACGAGGTTGCCAAGGTCTTTTTCGGTTGATGTCAACTGCGCCCATTGTCCGCTGTCGTCTGTATGGCTTCATCGACACGGCGTATCTCCAGGGGCGCGATCCCGGCGAAGTGGCGCGCCAATTGATTGCGGGAGGCGCGGATGTTCTCCAGGTGCGAGCGAAGAAAAGCTCGCACGCCGAACGGGTCGAGATTGCGTTGAAAACCATTGCGTTCGCGTCCGTGCCTGGCGTACCGGTCATCATCAACGACGATATCGACGCGGCGTTTGAGACGGGCGCGGATGGAGTTCACCTCGGGCAGGAGGATTGGGTGGCGCTTGGCAGTCGCGAGGAGCGCCAGCAGCGACTCGCCAACATGCGGATTGTCGGCCTCAGCACCCATTCCCTCGAACAGGCACTGGTTGCCGAGCGAGATGGAGCCGATTACATCGGCGTTGGCCCGGTCTTTCCCACCGGTACCAAGCCCGGCGTGAAGCCGGTGGGCGTTGGACTGGTGCGCGAGGTTGCGGCGCGTGTGGCCGTGCCGTTTTTCGCGATCGGCGGGATCACGCCGGCGAACGTTGGTCAGGTCCTCGAAGCCGGTGCCACGCGTGTGGCGGTTGTATCGGCGATTCTGAAGGCGCCGGATGTGGCACAGGCGGCCCGGGAGTTCAAACGAAGATTGGTGTAGCCGCGCTTCTGCGAAGCGCAGAATGTAGCCCGGGGAAGGCGCTTCACAGAAGGGCCTCGACAACGTAGCATGTGGCTTCATGAGCCTTCTCATCACAGGTTCGGTGGCGCTGGACAGCGTGAAAACGCCGGTCGAGGAGCATCGCGATCTGCTGGGCGGGTCGGCCAGTTACGCGTCGGTGGCAGCGAGCTTCTTTACGTCCGTCAATATGGTCGGCATTGTCGGTACTGATTTTCCGAAGAAATACGTTGAGCTTTACGGCGCGCACGGCATCAACCTCGACGGCCTGCAAACCGCCGAGGGCCAGACGTTCCGCTGGAGCGGCGAATACGAGTGGAATCTCAACAACCGGCGCACCTTGTCGGTGAGTCTCAACGTCTTTGAGACGTTCCGGCCCACTCTTCCCGCGGGCTACCAGAAGACGCCGTACGTGTTTCTGGCCAACATCTCGCCGCAACTGCAGATGCACGTGCTCGCTCAAGTCGACCGGCCGAAACTCGTGGTGGCCGATACGATGAACCTGTGGATCGAGACCCAGCGCGACGCGTTGGCCGAGTTGCTGGGGAAAATCGATTGTCTCGTGCTTAACGAAAGTGAAGCCCGCGAGTTCACCAAGCAGACGAGCCTGATCAAGGCCGGTCGCCAGATTCTCAGGCAGGGCCCGAAATACGTGGTCGTCAAAAAAGGCGAGCACGGCTGTCTGTTGTTTGCCGACAACCTCTTTTTCAGTGCGCCCGCCTATCCATTGGAGGACATTCGCGATCCGACGGGCGCCGGCGATTGCTTTGCGGGTGCGTTCACCGGCTATCTCGCCAAGACGAACCGGGTCGATCACGATTCGCTACGGAAAGCGGTCATTTACGGCAGTGTCGTCGCCTCGTATTGCGTCGAGGCCTTCAGCCTTGGCCGACTCGAAACGCTCACCCCGTCCGAAATCGATCAGCGCTATCAATTCTTCAAGCTGATGAGCCATTTCGAGGGGGGATGATCTGCCATTGGTAGGGACGTGCTGCTGCACGTCCGTGGCCGCGCGGCAGCGCAACCCTACCGCACAGACGCTGTACCGTTCAAAACCCGGCGCGTTCGATTTCGCTTTCGCCGAAGAGGATTTCGTGGGCGCGCTCGTATTCGGCTTCGGGGATGAGGACGCGCGTGTCGCGGGCGAGGTCGTCGAGGTTCGGGTCAGCGGTCTTTTCTTCCATCTGCGGGTGAAGATCCCACTTCTCCAGCATCAGGACGACCATCTCGGATTTGACGGCCTGGCCGTCAAACAGTGTCCGCAGGCTCATCACCAGTCTCCCGTTCCACGAACAAATGCAGCAGATAGCCAAGCAAATGGATGCGAAATGCCGCCACATGTTTCGGGTTCTGCGGATCGAAGTCGGTGACGCTCATGTTCTCTTCGTCGATCTGGTGAATCTCGGCGAGGATCAGGCGCGCCTGATTAAGCGCGGTCATCCAGGCCTTGAGATGTTCGACGGGAAAAGTCATCTCGTAGGTGTCCGGGCTGGATTCGCTGGCGGCCAGACCGGCCAGGTCGCGCGCCACGGTTTCGCCGGCCGAGACGAACAGGTGACGTAGTTCGGGACTGATCATTTGCTGCCACTCCTTGTTGATCTTCTCGTCGGCGGGAGTGGGATTGGGAAAGAGGCGGTCCTGGGCGTCGGGAGAATCACGTTGTTCCAGAATCTCGGGCAGTTCGCGGAGCACGATGGCCAGCACGGGGGCGATGCCGCTGATGCGAATGTGTTTTTCGTCGAGCGGTTGGACGCGCAGTTCGATCATGCCTCGGACTTCTCCATCGTCGCGAGCAGTTGATAGCCGTGCAGTTGGTGGACGTAATGCTCGGCTTGTTCGCGTCCGCCCGACCAGACGAGCGAGCGGCCTTGGTTGTGGACTTCGAGCATGTGCCGCTCGGCTTTCGGGCGCGGATACCCGAACACGCGCATGAACACCATCGTCACGTAGCTCATCAGGTTGATCGGATCGTTGTGGACGATGACGTTCCACGGCGTGGCGAGTTCCTCCTTCGTCTTTGTGTCGTCGATCTGGATGACGCCCGGCTGTCCGGTTTCGAATGGCTGTGCCATATCGCCGGTAACATATCAGACGGGGTCGGCTTTACCAACTTTGGCTTGATTTGAACGAAGAACTGGCGAGAATGAGGGAATACGAGGCGGGCGTAGCATAGTGGAAATGCACCGGCTTCCCAAGCCGGCGAGGAGGGTTCGATTCCCTTCGCCCGCTCCAACTTCTCTTGGCTCTGCAATTCGCACAGGCGGCTGGTATGCGGCGGGTTGTGCTGGTTGTTTTGCTCCCGGAACGCTCTGGCTCGGTTTTTCCTACCTCACCCGAAAGGGGCGTTTTATTGCCATCGGGTGAGTGCCGGGGTGAGTGCTGTTGGGGCGAGTGTGGGGGCGAGATTCAGCGGGGAACTGGGCGGGGGAACTGCGGCGGTTGTTCGTTGGACTGATCTGGTTAGCCCACCGGAGGGTGTCAGCGAAATGCTCCGTAAATCGAGTCACAGTCACAACGCCAAAAACACTCGGGATGAGAAAAGCCGCTCGCCTTCAACTCGGCGATATGCCACTCCAATGGCAAACCTTCCTCAACTCCGCCATCCCACCCGCCAATCACACGCTCGGTAATCCGCCGCTGCCCAGAAAGTCCAAGTGCGGTCGTATACGCTTCCCAAAAACCGTCCCAATCCTCACCGTCCTGCTTTGCCTCTACACGTCGCATCTTATCTCGGTTCTGCTCCCAGAACTTCTGAACTTGCGTCTGCTGGCTAGCAACATGGTCTGCGTTTACGAAGAGACCGCCTGAACGCAACAAAGTTGAAAGCTGACGATACAAACCTGCTAACTGAACCTCCGTGAGCCAATGCAATGCTGTCGCAGAGATCACCGCATCCACCGAAGCAGGCAACTGCGCTCGCCAATCCGCCGAGCGCAAATCCGCAAGGATGAGCCGTGCTCGTGCTCCGTATGAATGCAATCGCTGCTGCGCCAGCGGCAAAAGCACCGGGTCAAAATCAACCCCATAAATCTCTGCCTCGGGAAAAGCATCCAAAAACGGATGCATCAAACTGCCGGTGCCGCAGCCTAAATCAAGAACCCGCTTGACTGGATTCACTGTCTCACGAACCAAGCCAACGAGTAACTGAATGCGCTCGGTGCGTCGAACGAGGTATCGCTCCTGCATTTTATCCCAACGCTCAACCCAATGCTGCCACGGGATGTTGCTTGGAAGCTGCAATGGTTTCGTAGTGCTCATGTGATGATTGACCAATCCGTCTACCGTCCCCGCTCAGCGACCGCCGCTGGCGAGCAGGGGGTGGGTCGGTGGTTGGTCAGGGAGTAATCTTCGATTGTTTGTTTGGCACTCCGCTAAGACGCCCTCCTGTGGAATGAACGACGAGCGAAACAATCGCGGCAGAAACGATAAACCACCACACAAGAGCAAATATAACTGCTGCCCGAGAGAACTTAGATCTCGGCTGCCCTCGCCTAGAGCGCACTTGGAAAGTAATCGCCATCGCCATGACGATCACCATCAGGAGGATACTGTAGGCGTCTCCCTTCCAATCCCTGTTGGTCTGCGTAGCGACCACAAGGACTGCGGCAAGGAGATAGAGCACCACCGAAATCACCGAGTAAAACTCGGCTCGCGTTATCCCATCAACAGGTTTTTGTTCATCAGCCATAGTTGCATCCTCCGCTCCCGCTCAACGAGCAAATTCTGCTGCCGATGCTGCTGTTACGCAAGCCAAAGGATGGGGGCGGAATGGGCGGGGGAAATGGCGGCTTACGGGCGGGGACTTTATCTCACACACGTTACTCCTATCAGCGAACCGTTTGTACCAAAACCCATCAAACGTCTGAACTCTGACTCGCTACAGAGCTTCCCCTCAAAGTAGTATCTCATCACCCAACGTCTCTCTATCTCGTCATTCTCTTGCATAGCACCCTTCCACACTTTGCCATCCCGATACTCTGCAAGCCAAGGCTTGAACTCCCAGAAATTGCACAACCCCGACCAAGGCTCTCCATCCCTCCACTCACAGGTGCGTATTAGCTTGCCCTTGGCATCATAGAAGTTTTGAACGCCATGCCTCTTACCATCCTTGTAAGACGACTCAACGATCCTCCTGTCATCGTAATAATCACGCCATACCCCAGAAAAATGCTCGGGCGGCCAGCCAAAGGCATATGGGATGCGAGCATACCGGTGAGTCATGAACGCCCATTGGCCCCACCAAGGAGGAAGGAAACAAACCGTCAGGGTTGCCGAGAGAAAGAATAGGGTCAATGCCACCGCTCTCTTTGCCATCTGCGCCCGCCCACTGACCGAGGCGGCAAGGGAGCCCGCAATAATCGCCGAGAGTATGCAGGCAAGCAAAAGAGAGCCGGGCGAAACCCACTTTGAATAACGTCCCCAATCGCCTAATCTGACAAACGAAACCGAATAAAAGACCAACAAGCCTGTTCCAACTGCTAATGCGTTTCTCAGCATCCTGCATTCTCCTGCGCTCAACGAGCAAATTCTGCTGCTGATGCTGCCATTACGCAAGCCAAAGGAAGGAGGGATAGATTGCGTTCAACGGGCTACGATGAGCGGCGCAATCGGCGAGTGCCGAGGAGAGCGAGGACGCCCAGAGCCAGCAGGCTCCATGTAGCGGGCTCGGGGATTACGGAAACGGTTACGGAAAATAAGCCGCTGTTGTCATTGAACCATCCGGGTATAACCTCATCGTTATATCCCAAAAACAACCTGCCGCTTGTGGAAACCTCTTTGCTGTATGATGTTCCTATAAACCCCACCCCATAACCGGGCAAGCCTTCCGGAACAGGCGTGCCAGTCCCGACATCGGTCGTTCCGCCTATCTTGCCAATAAGACTATGAATCATCGTGTTCGGAATAACTGTGTCCGATAAGAAATTGTTGCCCGTCCAATCTCCTCCGTTGGCATCCGACGAATAGCCAAAGCCGTTGTTTGTATCGTAAACGACAATACCAGTCGCAGTAATGTCCAGTTCGGAACCGGCGGAAATATCGATGCCCGTGTCATACCACGGAGCTGCGCTGGGGACATCGAATGTATAGATGGCTGCGGATGCCCGTGGGGCGAATATTGCGAACATCGAGAGCAGGACAACCGCTCTCACCAACGCATGGTTGAGTCTGTTGCCATCGTTTACGGGGTTTCTTTTCTGTGTTGATGTTGGTTGTTTCATGTTGGTCGTCCCCTTCATGGATCAGCGCAGCGGATCAGGAGGAACGGCGCAGGCGGCGGGTGCCGAGGAGAGCGAGGATGCCCAGAGCCAGTAGAGAAGAAGTGGCGGGTTCGGGGACTTGGATGGCGATAAATCTCGGACGATCCAGACCCGAGACAAATACCGAACTGTTTCCGCTGGAGTCAAACTTTTCGACAGTGCCAAAAACGATATCCGACACGAAGAGGTTCCCATTGCTATCAAATGCCAAGCCGCTATAGTAATGCCCGCCCGGGTTGTCGCCGAAGACCGACCCGTTTCCACTTGGGTCGAATTTCATAATCCTGCCAGCCGACCAGCTTCCCGAAGCAGCATTCGCCACGTACAGATTGCCGCTAGTGTCAAAAGCAAGTCCCGCCGGGCGATTCAAACCCGAATTGACGAAGATCGTGGTGCTGCCGCTTGGGTCGATCTTCGCAATTGAATCCCCGCCCCAATTGGCAACATAAAGGTTGCCGCTGCCATCAAATGCCAGTCCCTTTGGATTATCCAGATTCGAGTCGGCGAAGACGGAACTGTTTCCATTGGGATCCAATTTCACAATTGTATTGCTCCAGTAATTCGCAACATACAGGTTACCGCTGCTGTCAAAGGCAAGGCCAACAGGACTATTTATACCCGAACTGGCGTCTGCGAAGACGGAACTGTTTCCATTGGGATCCAATTTCACAATCGTCGTGTTCCACCAGTCCACTACGAACAGATTACCGCTGCCGTCAAACGCCATGCCGTTTGGACGATCGACGCCGGAACTGGGGCCCGCAAAGATCATCGCGTTCCCGCCCTCATCGTATTTCATTACTGCGTCAACACTGTCTCCGTCATCGGACACGTAAATGTAATCGGCGTATGCGGAGTCCTTGACGAGCAGCGAACAGATCAGCACAAAAAGTCCGAAAGAAAATGCTTTCCCTCGCTTCATAGCCTCTAAAATCCTCGCCTAGCGGGGCGAATTATAGGGCAAGCTGGATCAGGATTTCAAGACCAAAGGGGGCCGGTGCCAGAAGGAATCAGGTTGGAAGCCCTAGATTGGGGGATTATATACTTGCCTCAAAACGGGGGGATGATCTACATTCCACCCAAGGCGGTGGCGAATGAGATGCCTCCGCACAACGGCGAGGCAAGAGGTTGCTGAATGGGAAGCATTGTTCCCTAACGGTGTATTCGTGCATCTGGTTATTTATGCTGACGAGTCGGGGACGCATGACAGAACTGGGGAAGAACGCGGAGCGCGAGAAGCTGTTTTAGGAGGTATAGCTGGACTCCGTGATAACTGGCTCTCGTTCCGTAACGGGTGGGGTGCGGTCTTGGAAAAATACAACGCGACATATTTCCATTACCGTAAATGGCGGGCGGCTGACAGAGTAATAAGGCTAAAAGAGGATGCGGCTTCCGACTTCAATGAGAATCCATATAGAAGTTGGAGCGCTGAAGATTTGCGTGCCTTTATCATTGAGCTGGCTACAGTCGCCGGAAGCGGTGATTATATTCCCGTCGGAAGTCACGTATTCACTCAACGGTTTTATCGAGCAAAGATCAAGGGCGACGTGGCGTTGACTTCTGACCCGTACGAGCGCATGGCTAATGACTTTTTCTCATCGACAATTGACATCATTGGCAAATTGCGCCCTCCTTGGAAGAGGCTGCCGGTCAATTTCATTTTTGATGGGCCGCCAAAAGACCCTCGGTGGAGACATACGATCAGTGATGCTTTTGAAGCTCATAAGCGGCAAAATCCTCGATCAACCTTCTCGTGGGGATGTACAGATAAAACAGACCCAGAAAACTTTCCACTACAGGCCGCTGATCTGGTTGCGTATCGAGGCCGCATCGCGGCGGGTAGTTGGCTTGACCTAAATCCTGATGCTTTCTGGCTCGAAGTCGATGGCCATATTTTCAAATCCGTCTTTGACTGGATGACGGCCCACAAGGAAATAATGCTGCCTTATATATTGTCTGGAGGCCTTTTTGATTATGACGAATACAAAGACAGGTGACCAATCAGAATCGAAGACTAGGTTTGAGAAATTTCGGGAGTTCACGCGCAAGGTTGTCTCAGTCCCGAAGTCTGAGATTGACCGGCGTGAGCGTGAATACAAGAAGATGCGGAAGAAGCAGCGACGTGCCGTTCATTAGTTTCAGAATCCACCGGAAATCAAGACCCACCAACCAAGGAGTCCGACTAGGCTGAGGGCGATAACAGCAACTCCGTGCCCCGGTTGTTTCTTGGCCATCAAATAGATGCCTGCGAAAAAACCGATGAAAGGCACGATGATCGCCAGTATGTATGCGGCAGCAATGTTTCCACCGCTAACGGTCCCGGCCTCGGTTGGCATTGCCTGATGGAAGCTCCTGGCCGCTGCTTTTAACGGTTGAGGAGTGCTTAGTGGTGCGCCGCAATGCGGGCAGGCAGCCGCTCGCTTGGAGACATCTCGCCCACAGTCCGGGCAGCGGATAAGATTCGGAGCAAGACTTGTGGTAGCGACTGGCGGCCCTGCCACGCGGTTCTCACGCTCTGGAGCCGCCAGGTGAATAGTCTGGCCGCAATGAACGCAAGAAAGGTCGGTGGCCCAGACGTCCTTGCCACAATGCGGACAAGTCTGGAATTGGGGGCTAGGAGGCTCACTCACGACAGTCGGAGGAGCTGTAACTGCAGGCACCGTTACATCCTGCCCGCACTTCGGACACTGAACAACTGCACCCGCGCCCGCTTCGTCAATCACGATGCTCTGGCCGCAAGATTCACACGTAAATGTGATGTCCATGATGAACCCTATCTTATGCTTCAAAATAACCCATCTGCATGGTCCTGAATCAATTCTTTTAATCTCTGCCATCTGGTCGGTTCGGAGCACTGGATAGGTGCCTGCCGCTCATTGCTTAAGGCTACTGGTTTGAACCTGTGTTTGGCGTAAGTCCGAATCATCACCGGCATGCTGATGCCCGCATACAAGGCCCCGTGATAGGTAACAGCAGGAAGGGCCAGAGCAGTCGCCCCACCAAGGGAAGCGTAAACCGTACTGACAAGGAAATACCACCATGAGAACTTCACCCGTTTCCAGCGTGCTTCGTAGAGTGAGTAGATTTCTGGCGCGAGTGCTCCTAGGAATCCTAGACAAAATACGAGAGTACAATTCAATGACTGACTCGTCATACGGGATGCCTCTCTTTCTTGAGCGATGGTTCGATAGAATGCGAAAGTACGGCAAAAACCAAGACGAAAGAGAAGGCAAACTGAAATGAAGTCTCAGGCGGACTTGTGCCGCTTGCCGCGCCCCTCACGCCGGAAGTACAACACTGCCGCGTTGCCCGATCAGCCTGGAGTATTGAATGCGCTTGCCGATGACGCCGACAATGCCAAGAAGGAACCGGCCCGCATCGGTGTTCTTGCGCTCGTTGAACCGGAAAGCCTGCTCGTCGAGGTAGCGGAACAAGTGAAAAGGCTCGACACTAACGTATGTCCCGCGAACCGTTCGCTTCAAGAGCGACCAGAAGTTCTCCATCCCGTTGGTGTGGACGTGACCGCGAACGTAGGCAACAGCATGGTCGATCACGTTGTGAACGTAATCAGGAGCAAGGCCATTGTAGGAGCGAAGCGCATCGGTATGAACCTCCGAACCCTTTACCACATTTTTGCGTATGTGCTCTTGAAGTTCTCCGCGACGTACGTTCCTGACGACGTTCAAGATCACGCGAGAGGATTTCTCGGGAGTGTTGCGCTCCAGCAATCCCATGACGGGAGTCATCGCAACGGGGCCAGTGCCCTTGGCCTTCCGTTGTCCCTTGTGCATGTTGCGGGCCTTGCCGCCGATGAAAGTCTCGTCCACTTCCACATTGCCCGCGAACTTGCAGATCGACCCGTCTTGAATCGCCAACCGGATTCGATGCAACATGAACCATGCGGTTTTCTGTGTCACACCGAGCGCGCGGCCAAGCTCGCACGAACTGATTCCGTTCTTGGAATTCAGGATCATCCAGAAGGCGGGCAACCACTTATCCAGCCCGAGGGGACTGTCCTCGAAGATCGTGCCGACCTTGACGGAGAACTGCTTCTGGCAATCGCGGCACCGATACAACCGGCGAGCGGCCATCAGAACCGTATTGGCCGATTGGCACCGAGGACAGCAGACCTTGCCATCGGGCCATCGAACCGCGGTCATGAACTCCAGCGAGCGGTCATCGTCGGCGAAGTATTTGATTGCCTCTGTGAGAGTCTCAGGAAATTCAGTCTTTGTTTTCATGCTTAAAAGGTACCATGAAACGGGTTTTGAGTCAAGTATATAATCCCCCTAGTTTGCGCATTAAGTCCCCCCAATAGCCCCATGATCGAGCACAAACCCTGTTATTTTGCGTTACCGCCATCCCAGTAGGGTCGATGGTAATAAAATCCGCCTGTGGGGCTTTGCGGGGCTTGAGGCTTCTGAGATTGCATGAGAGAGATGCAATGTCAGCCGGGTCTCTACTTCCCAACGTCGGTCGGCTTCCGGACTTTCATGCTCGATTCAGGAATGGCAGAACCAAACGTAAACTCATCCAAACTCAATGTATCCTGCCTATTCCAATTGCTGTGACTTCGCCGGGCACTGCTGTCCAAAATAATCTGATTTTGGACAGATAGCGGCTGTATTTCGGCCTGTTTTCATTGGTCTGAGGCCTGCCTCAGGATGAGGTTGTCTGTCGTTGTGGCTGGATGCTGTCCAACATCAGC
>Ga0335081_10001024_pt1 | contig 44857 bp, 38 predicted proteins | sample Lox_Sample_35_FD_206713 | JGI IMG/M metagenome (GOLD analysis project Ga0335081, IMG submission 206713) | Soil microbial communities from Loxahatchee National Wildlife Refuge, Florida, United States - Lox_Sample_3.5 | ecosystem: Environmental > Terrestrial > Soil > Wetlands | place: USA... | reverse complement strand
GCACGCGCGTGCGTGCGGCGTGGATTGAAACGTCCCATACGGCTGATTGATCGCAAACCCGTAGGCAGGTCGCCGCACGCGCGTGCGTGCGGCGTGGATTGAAACGGCTTGGAGTACAACGGACGCTCGAACTTCTTCCAGTCGCCGCGCGCGCGGCCACTACAACGCGGCTGCGACAAGGTGGGCGCAGGCTAAGGCCTGCCGCTACGCGAACACTGATTCTGATGCCGGAAGAATTCTGCCCGCGCCAGCGCAGGGAGATGGGCTCTCTTGGCGTATCTATGGGAAAGACAGCCGCCACGGAGCGTATCCTTTTGCGAGCGTCGGATGATCGGCATCGGCAGTCGCAGGCCCCGAGCGCTTTCGGGGCAGACCGCCGCGGCACTTCCTGAAATTAGACCGCTGCCACGCAAGCCACTCGCTTGACGTGACAACGGTTTGCCAGTACTCTCGCGGGCTGACTTTTATGCGGAAGTGTGCGACGGTTTTTTACACCGGGAGGGTACAGGGCGTTGGGTTTCGGTACACTGCGCGCGAAGTAGCCTGCGGTTATGAAGTCACGGGCTACGTGTGTAACCTGCTCGATGGACGTGTCGAGTTGGCCGCGGAAGGCGAACAAGAGGAAGTCCAAGCTTTCCTGGAAGGCATTCGGGCCAGTCAACTCGGCAGCCATATCCGGCACGCCGACGTGAACTGGAGGGAAGCCACCGGTGAATTCAACGGCTTCGATATACGATACTGAATGGATGCGATACGAACTGAAGATTTGACGAAGAAGTATGAGCTGGGCTGGCACAAAGGCCGGTTGCTGGCGCTGGACAAGCTGAACCTGCGGGTACACGAGGGCGAAGTGTACGGTTTGCTGGGGCCGAACGGCTCGGGCAAGAGCACGACGCTGAAACTCATTCTCGACCTGATTCTGCCCACCGAAGGCAGCGCCTGGGTGTTTGACGTGCCGTGCCGCAAGGTGTCGTCACGGTTGCACGTCGGCTTTCTCCCCGAGAATCCTTATTTTTACCGGTACCTGACCGGAACGGAGACGCTGGAGTTCTTCGGGAAACTGTGCGGCATGGGCGGCGTGGGGTTGCGGAGACGGATCGAGGAGCTGTTGGAATTGGTGGGGCTGCAGCACGCGCGCAACCGGAGACTGGGCGGTTACTCGAAAGGCATGTTGCAGCGCATCGGGTTGGCCCAGGCGCTGATTCACGATCCGAAGCTGCTGCTGCTCGACGAACCGACTGCGGGCGTGGACCCGATTGGAAGCAAGGACATTCGCGATTTGATTTTGCGGTTGAAAGGCATGGGCAAAACCGTGCTGCTGAGTTCGCATCTGCTGGCGCAGGTGCAGGACGTGTGCGACCGCATCGGAGTATTGAACCTCGGACAATTGATCATGGAGGGCGACGTCAAGACGCTGATCAGCGACCAACGACGGTTAAGCATTACCGTGCAAGATTTGCCAGAAGCGGCCCGAACGCGGGTCGAAGAAGCGGTGCGTGCAGCGGGGGCAACGGTGATTTCCGTGGATCATCCGCAAACATCGCTGGAATCATTGTTCCTGGACGCGCTGAAACGGGATCAACGAGGAGCGGGGCAGCATGACTGAATTGGCCAATCATCGAGGCGAAACGACGCCGTCCCCCACGGAAGTCCAGACGCCGAGGCCGGCCTTCGCGCCCGTTCTCAAGGAACGAGTCGGGTTCTCGGTGTCGCGGGTGTGGATCATCGCCGGTAATACGCTGACCGAGGCCGTACGCCAGAAGGTGTTTAACTTCTTCCTGATCATCGGATTGATCTTTATCGCGTCGGCGAGTTTCTTCGCGCAGTTCACCTTTGGCGAACAGTTGAAGTTCATCAAGGACACCTGCCTGGGTGTGATTTCTGTCATCAGCACGCTGATTGCGATCGTCGGCACGGCGCAATTGTTGCCGAGCGAGGTGGAGAACCGGACCATCTACACCATCCTGGCGAAACCGGTCCGGCGCATCGAATTTCTGCTGGGGAAATTTCTGGGAAGCCTGTCGCTTTTGACGATCAGCATCGCCGCGATGTGTCTTCTTTTTGGCGCTGTGCTGTTCATCAAGGAACAGGGCATGATTCGGGAGTTGCGGCAGGAGTTCACGCAGGGGATGCCGGCCTCCGACATGGCCGACCTGAATCAGCAGATCAGGCAAGTGCCCCAGGAAACGTTCGACGTGAACCTCGTGAAGGCGGTGCTGGCGGAGTTGATGAAAGCGACCCTGGTGGCGGCGATCACTTTGCTGATCTCGACCTTTTCCACATCGCTGGTGTTCAACGTGGCCGTGCCGTTCATGATCTTCGTCGCTGGCATGCTGCGGGGCGCCGCTGCTGAAGTGTGGGCGGATCGACGCATTCTCATGGCGTTGCTGGCCGTGGTGCCAGACTTTGGATTTTTCAGCCTGGCCGACGAGATCAACATGGGCAACGTGGTGCCCTGGTCGCACGTTGGCCAGATCCTGGTGTACGGCGTGGCGCGGACGGTGGTGATCGTCTTCGCCGCCCATCTGATTTTTTCCCGGCGTGAGATTTGATGTCATGTTGACGAAAGCTTTGGTAATTATTCTCCTGTTTGCGACCGGCCTGGGTTTCCTGCCCATGGAGAACTCCATTCGTGCGGAGCGGACCCGCCTGAAGTATCAGGGGGCGCGCGTCACGTATGAGTTGCGCGAAGCCCTCGGGCAGAATCTGGCGATTGCCTTGTTGGCCGGGCTGCGCGGCGTCGTGGCGGATTTCTTGTGGCTTCAGGGGCACACCTTTTGGGAAAAAAGGGAATGGCTGCGCCAGTACCGCGACATTGAGATCGTGGTGACGCTGCAACCGCAGTCGGTATTGTTTTGGGACCTGGGTCAATGGCACATGGCATGGAACATCGGCTACGGCGCCCGGTCCGATCCCAACAACCGAACCCAGGCCGAAGGGATCAAGCGCGAGCGGGAATGGCACAGGAAGGCGCGCGACTTCTTACAGCGAGGCATCGAAAACATTCCCAATCGATATGATTTGTATTTTATGATGGGCATGCTGTATTACGAGAAATTCAGCAGGGATTGTGATGAGCCGCCTTGCCGGGACGCGTTCTGCAAGGCCGCGGAGTATTTCGCCAGGGCGGCGAGTTTTACCAACGCGCCGCAGTTTGTAGCGCGCATGTATCCGCGTGCCCTGGAACAATGCGGAGAGACCGAAGCGGCCTACGCGCAATGGAGGCTGCTCTGGTTTCAAGACCATAACAAGGTGCAGCAAGCGTGGAATATTATCGAACGTGAGATTCGGCAACTGGAAGACAAATTGAAGATCCCCGACAATCAGCGCGTGTTCCCGAAGAATAAACCCCCATCATGATTTCTGACAATCCCAATCTCCGTTACGCGATTCTCAGCGACATCCACGCCAATCTGGAAGGGTTGCAGGCCGTCCTGAAAGATGCCGCCGAACAGAAATGCACGCACTACGTGTGCCTCGGCGACATCGTGGGCTACGGCCCGAATCCCAAGGAATGCCTCGACATCGTGTTGGGCTTGAATTGTCCGACGGTCATGGGCAATCACGACGAGTATTGCACATCGAACATGGAACTCACCGGGTTCAATCCGATGGCCGCCGAAGGGATTCGCTGGACGAGGACCCAATTGAGCGACGACGACAAAGCGTGGCTTCGCGACCTCAAATACGTCCGGCACGTGGAATCCTTTACCATCGTTCACGCCACGCTCGATTTGCCCGAGAAATGGGCGTACGTGTTCGACCGGCTCGCCGCGCAAGCCAGTTTCAATTATCAACACACGCCGGTTTGCTTCAACGGACATACACACGTGCCGGTGGCTTTTGTGCGCGGGCCGACCGGATTGCAAGGCGGTCTGTACACCAAGATCAAAGTCGAGATTGGCCGCAAGTATTTCATCAATGTGGGTTCGATCGGTCAGCCGCGCGATCGCAATCCCAAGTCGTCCTATGTCATTTTTGATTTGATTGAAAACGTCATCGAATTGCGCCGTGTGCCCTACGACATTGCGGTGACCCAAAAGAAAATCCGAGCCGCCGGGCTGCCGGAGTCGCTGGCCGAACGGTTGACTCAGGGAAGGTGACGATCGCAGGTGTAGCGGCGCTTCGGCGAAGCGCCGCGTTCGCTTTTTAGCCGATCAACCTGCGCTTCACAGAAGCGCAGCTACATCGTACACTGACGCCCGCATGCGCATTTTGGTTATCAAGCCCAGTTCGCTCGGCGACGTGGTGCACGCGTTGCCGGCCGTCAGCCTCATCCGCCGTCATTTTCCCGAGGCGCACATTGCCTGGCTCATCCGGGATTCGCTCGTGTCGCTGCTGAAGAATTGCCCGATCATCAACGAACGGATCAAATTTCGCCGCCACGAAATGGCCACCTTTCCGTCTTTGCTCTGGCAGCTCCATCGAGGGCGATTCGATATGGTGATTGATCTGCAAGGCCTTTTTCGCAGCGGTGTCATGGCGGCCGCCGCGCGCGCGCCACGGCGCATTGGTCTCTCAGATGCCCGCGAGGGCGCCCGGTGGTTTTACAACGAAGTGGTCCCGGTGCAGCGCGCCCATGCGATTGAGCGTTATCTGCTCGCCGCCAAACACCTGGGTTGTGAGATGACACCTGTCGAGTTCCCGCTGGGCATCTCTTCGCGAGTCCGGACCGAAGGGTTGATTGCGGTGCATCCTTCCGCCCGCTGGAAAACCAAGCTCTGGGGAGACAGCAGATTTGCCGAGCTGGTGCGGCGATTGCCAAGCCAACGCGTGATCGTGACCGGCTCGGTCGCGGATCGCCAACGTTGCGACTGGATCGCGCAAGGCCGTCGCAACATCGCTGGCGGCACCGATCTATTCGAACTCACCGAACTGTACTCTCGGTGTTCGGTGGTCATTACCAACGACAGCGGCCCGATGCATATTGCGGCGGCGGTTGGCACCCCGGTGGTGGCCATCTTTGGTCCCACGGATCCGGAGTTGACGGGCCCATTCGGCAAGCAGCACGTGGTCCTGCGTGCCGGCATCGCGTGTTCGCCCTGCCTGAAGGATCATTGCAGCCATACGCCACGCATGGAGTGCATGAGTCTCGTAACGGTGGACCAGGTTTTGGCCGCAGCGAAGCCATTTATCTCCTAGTGCATCGCCATGCCTGATTTGATGGGTACGGCGATGCGGCCACGGCGCCGTGCCGGCGTGCGCCGCGACGGAGCGCCGCGGCTACAACCCAGCCGCTGAGAAGGTGCGGGCGGGCTCATGCTTGTTTCGGCGCATTTCCTAAATGAATTTCAGGCGCTGGTCCTATTGCAGGCCACTGCTGGCGCCCGAAATTAAAGGTGAAAGGATGGCCCAACATGAGAATTGTGATTTTGTTGGCAATATTGACGATGCTCAGCGTGGCCGTCGTGGCTGCGCAGCCGAAGATGATCGTTCTGGGAGATGGTGGCTCGAATCACGAGATTGTTTATCCGAACACGATCCAGCCCATTCGCGAGCGCACCAATTACCCGTCTCTACACCTGACAAATTCGCCGATGTCGGGGGTGACGAATTCCAGCATTGTTCTCACAAATAACTCCATTGTCGTCACAAATCGTCCCGGCGTAACCAATTCTCCGCACTTGATGCTGCCCAAACCATGAATAACCAGAGAGGGGATGTACCCAGGGTGCGCTATGCGGTGGTCGGTCTGGGTTATGTTGCCCAAGCCGCCGTGCTGCCCGCCTTTGCGCATGCGCAGGAGAACTCGGAGTTGGCAGCATTGATCTCCGATGACCCGGAAAAATTGCGGACTCTCGGCCAGAAATACAAGGTGGCGCGGACGTGTTCGTACGTTGAGTATGACGAAATCCTTCGCAGCGGCGCGGTGGACGCCGTTTACATTGCGCTGCCGAACAGCCTGCATTGCGAGTACACCCTGCGCGCGGCCAACGCTGGCGTGCACGTGCTATGCGAAAAACCCCTCGCCGTGACCGAACGAGAATGTCAGGAAATGATCGATGCGGCTGCCGCGCGCAAGGTCAAGTTGATGACCGCTTACCGCCTGCACTTCGACGAGGCGAATTTGGACGCCGTGCAGGTCGTTCGCTCGGGCAAACTCGGAAAACCGCGCCTTTTCAATTCCGTGTTCACCATGCAGGTCAAGCGCGGCGATATCCGACTGCGAGAGGACATGGGCGAAGGCACGTTGTACGACCTCGGGGTTTATTGCATCAACGCAGCACGTTATCTCTTCCGGTCCGAGCCGCAGGATGTTTCGGCCTGCACGATTAGAAATACCGGATCGCGCTTCCATGAAGTGGACGAAATGACGGCCGCAGTCATGCGTTTTCCCGAGGGCCAGCTTGCGAGTTTTATTGTCAGTTTTGGCGCGGCGGAAAATTCGTGGTACGAGGTGGTCGGCACGAAGGGGAATCTCCTGCTGAGAAACGCATACGAGTACGCGAAAAAACGCGAGCAATACGTGGAGACGAACGGGAAGACCAGTCGGCGCAGTTATCCGATTCGCGATCAATTCGCGCCCGAAATTCTTTATTTCTCCGACTGTATCCTGAACAACAAACGCCCGGAAACATCCGGCGAAGAGGGCTTGATCGACGTGAAGATTATCCGGGCGTTGTATCGCGCCGCCGAAGTCGGACACGCGGTGCGGCCCAACCCGCCAGAGAAAGAGGATCGTCCGTCGCCGCGTCTGAAGATCACGCGGCCCAAGGTCAAGGAACCGGAGTTGGTCCACGCTTCGCCTCCATCAGAAGAATAAATGAAGCTCAAAATGAGAGGAGGGAGCAATCAACGCGGCGTCAGCCCCAAGGAAGCGGGAAAACGCGCCTGGGCCACCGTCCACAAATCCCCATCGCACAAACGTGGTCAGAAGGAGCCAGGATGATCAGGAGGCTGAAATCAGGCAAGTATCGGCTCTATTCTCGGAAGCGCAATCCGCGTACGGGCAAACACCGGAATCTGGGCACGTTTTCCACGCGGCGCGCCGCCGAGAAACACGAGCGAGCCGTGCAATATTTCAAACGAAAAGGTTGACGAGAGAATGGTCGCAAGAAAAGCTGGCTCGCGAAGCCGGCGACGGTCAAAGAAGAAATATTGGTCGAGCGAAGTGACGCGGCGCAGCAACGCGCTCGACTTGGAGCGGGGAATCTTCACCTCGACCAGTCCGCGCCGAATTGCCAATTCGTTGAAGCGTTCAGCGCAAGCCAGCCACCGTCGCAAGGGCTCTCCCTATCAGTCCGCGATGTCGATGTTGAATTTCTATATCAATCGCGCGGGAACCGGTTTGTCACGCAAACAGCGAAATCCCTTGGAACGAGCCAAGTTTGAGCTGCGGAAAGCGTTTGGGCGGCAATAGTCGGCCGTCGCGGTGCATTGCGATAAGTTTCTTGCGTGACTCCAAGGGTTTGGCTACGGTTTCCGCGTTTCCATGACCGAACTCGAACAACAACTCCAAACCGCCCGCGCCGAAGCCGAGGCCGCGCTGGCCGCGTGCGCCGACGTGCCGGCGCTCGACCAACTCAAATCAAAATATCTCGGACGCAGCGGCATCGTCTCATCCGCCTTGGAACAACTTGGAAAACTGCCGAAGGAAGACAAGCCACGCGTTGGCAAGCTCGCCAACGAAACGAAGAAGGCACTCGAAGCCGCTATTGCGGCCAAGCGTGAGGAATTGGAGGCGAAAGCTGCGGCATCAGGCCCGGCCATCGACACGAGCTTGCCCGGCCGCCGCCATGAGATCGGTCATCTCCATCCGCTCACGCAAATCTTCGAGCGGACGGTTGCTATCTTTCGTCGCATGGGATTCGCGGTCGAAGATGGCCCCGAGATCGAGGACGAATGGCATTGTTTCGACGCGCTCAACACGCCGGCGGATCATCCCGCGCGCGACATTCAGGACACGTTGTACGTCGATTTGCCGCCGGACCCGAAATACGGACGTTACGTCATGCGGACGCATACATCGCCTGTGCAAATCCGCACGATGCTCAAGCAGAAACCACCGATCCGCGTCGTCGTGCCAGGCCGGGTGTTCCGGCGCGATAATCCCGACGCCACCCACAGCGCGACGTTTCACCAGATCGAAGGGTTGTACGTGGACAAGAACGTTACCGTGGCCGACCTCAAAGGCACGGTGGAATTCTTCTTCCAGCAGTTGCTCTCACCCGACACCAAGGTCCGGTTCCGTCCGCATTTCTTCCCGTACACCGAACCGAGTTTCGAGATTGACCTGTCGAGTCCGCATCTGGCCGCGCGCGGCAAAGAATGGCTGGAGATCGCCGGCTGCGGCATGGTTGACCCCAACGTCTTCAAGTCGGTCGGCTATCCCGACGACGAATACACCGGCTGGGCATTCGGCTTCGGCATCGAACGCATCGCCATGGTCATGTGGTCCATCAACGACATCCGCCTGTTCACCGAGAATGACGTGAGATTCTTGGAGCAGTTTTGATGGGAGCCGGACGCTACAAGATCGTTTATGGCGTTACGGCGATTGAAGAACTGGATGCGCTCCCCACCAAACATCGAACACAGATTCTGCGCAAGATTGAGCGGCTCCAAGCTGGTTTACACGGCGACATCAAACGGTTGCAGAATGCCGATGTGACGTATCGATTGCGGATGGGCAACTATCGGGTCTTGTTCGATGTCGAGGAAAGTGTTATTGTGATTCGTCGCGTGGGCAATCGAAGGGATGTTTATGACTAGGGCCGCTCAAAAACAGATTACAAAAACGATTCGCGTGAAACGTGAACAACTATCGGCCATCCGCTCGGAAGTCGAAGATCTGTTTGACTATCTCGATGTTCTGGAGGCACGTGCACGCGACAACGAGAAGCCCAAGCTCAGTCACGCAGCCATTAAGAAGCGCTACGGCCTGAAGTGAAACGCTGGGCGTTCGGCTTCGGCATCGAACGCATCGCCATGGTCATGTGGTCGATCAACGACATCCGCCTGTTCACCGAGAAAATGATGTGAGGTTCTTGGAGCAGTTTTAGGAGGCTGTGGGCAGTGGGCTTTGGGCGGTGTGCTAGTAGGTGAATCGTCCAAGTTGTCACCCTGAGCTTGCCGAAGGGTCTCTGTTGTTTTCCGTGAATCAACACGAATCAGTCTGCCGTTCGTAAGAGCGACATTCCTGTCGCGACCGGGCTGCCGTATGCCTTCAAGGTCGCGAATTGCGGCCTTGAACAGCCGAGGCCATCAGGATACCATTCGACCGCATCTTCAAGAGATGAGTTTGTGGGAGAAGTTCTGATGAGAAGCGCGAAGCCTGTAAAAGAGATCGAACTCGTTGCTACCGAGCCAGTGGACGCATTGATTCGTGTCGTCCGCAGCCAGAGAGTAATTTTTGATTCTGACCTTGCACGGATTTATGGCGTGCCGACAAAACGCCTGAATGAAGCAGTGCGCCGCAATGCCCAGCGATTTCCGAGTGACTTCATGTTTCAACTAACGCGTCAAGAAGCACTTGCATGTTCAAGGTCGCAAATTGCGACCTTGAAGAGGGGGCAAAACATTAAATACTTGGCGTACGCCTTCACCGAACATGGCGCGATCATGGCGGCCAACGTGTTGAATAGCGACCGGGCGGTGGCAATGAGTGTATTCGTCGTCCGCGCCTTCGTGAAATTGCGCGCCATCATCGCGGGACATCGTGAACTCGCCGACAAATTGACTGAATTGGAACGTCGCCTCACAGAACCATCACCGAATGCGCAGCACGGGTTTGATGGTGGCGCCGCGTTTGGCGTCGGCGATGGCTTGGTTGATTTTGCTGAAGTCGTAGAATTTCACCAATCGGTCGAACGGGAACCGGCCCTGTTGGTACAGCTTGATCAGTTTTGGGATAAATCGTTGCGGCACGGCATCGCCTTGAATGACGCTGAGGACTTGGCGACCTCCCGGTAGATTGTCCGGGCCGCTTGCTCCGGTTAAGAACGCTGTGCGACCGTGCGGGTTCAAGAGGTCGACGGCGAGACGGGACAGTTCCGCGTCGCCGGTGCTTTCCACCGCGTAATCGACGCCCTTGCCGGTGATGGTGACGATGCGCGCGGCGAGATCGGCATCGCGATTTTCGAGACTGTGGGTGGCGCCCAGTTCGCGGGCGAGTGCGAGACGCTTGGGGTTGATGTCCACCGCGATGGTCGTTTTGGCGCCGACGATCCGCGCGGCCATCACCGCTGCCAAACCGACCGCGCCGGTGCCGAAGATGGCGATGCTCGATCCTTTCCTGACTGCCAGCGAGTTCATCACGGTACCAGCCCCGGTTTGGAGGCCGCAACCGAGTGGCGCCAGCAATTCCAGCGGGAGCGTCTTCGACACTTTCACCAAATTGCGCGTGGTCGCCAGAGTGTGAGTGGCGAACGAGGACTGTCCGAAGAAGTGCCCGCGCACGCCGCTCGCTGCAAGCGCGTTGCTGCCGTCCAAGCGGGCGAAACCAAAGTTCGCCTCCCAAAACCGTTCGCAATCGGCTGGTCGTCCCTTCCGGCATGGCAGACAATGACCGCAAGACTGGTAGGAGAGCACGACATGGTCACCCGGCTTCACGCCTTTGACGGCTCGACCGACCTGTTCCACGACGCCCGACCCTTCATGGCCCAGAACCACCGCGCTGGATGCGCCGCCTTCACAAAAGTCAATGTCGGTGTGGCAAATGCCGCTGGCCACGAGGCGGACCAGCACCTCATCGTCACGCGGACCTTCCATTTCCAAGCGCTCGATCTTGAGCGAGCGGTCCGGCTCACGCAACACGGCGGCCCGGATCGAAAGCGCGGTTTGGACTTGGCGATTCATACAATTGATCCGAAAGCTTGCCCACCAGCCGCAGACAACGGCATCCTGCCTCAGAGCGACCGCGGGCCAACAGATGTTACCATTGCTCGTTGCCAGCGCTCAAGGTGTCGCCGCACCCTTGCCGTACACGACGGCGGCGTTTGCTGCCCATTACCCCTCAGCGTCTCATCGGATTCGGCTCCGTCGGATCTGGCTTACAGGTGCGTCTTCCCCGCGCAGGCTGGAGCCTGCGGCTACGCAAGAGCTTGCGAGACGAAAACGGAGGCAAACCGCACTCCAAAAAACTGCGGAGCTGATGTTCGCTTCTTGAAGGTCTGACCTTGCGGTGTTAATATGCGCGTTAATCGGGTACAATTGCACACATGAGATGGTTTCTCTCATTATTTGTTTGTTTGACGGCACTGGCGTTGCCGGTGCAGGGCACGGATTTGCCCGAGTTCAAGACGGCGGACGATTTGTGGGGCCACATTCAAAAAACCCTCCACGACATTTCTACGGCGAACCGGGTGACGTATGTGGTGGACTTGGAAGAGTTGCGTACCAGTTCGTTGGAGTTTGAAAGACGATATCCGACTGACGCCCGCCATTGGGACGCCAAATTCGTGCGGTTACAGGCCGAATTCGCTCAAGCCGCGATTGCCAATCGCAAACCGGACGTGGATGCGCTGGTCGCTTCGTTAAAGGAGATCGCCGCCGCGCCCGATGCCTCCGCCACGCTGAAAACCAACGTAAATTTCTTTTCTGTGACCGCGCGACTGCACGGCCCGGATGCTCCCGAATCGTTTAGCAATGCTACCGCCCGAGCGGCGCTGGACGCCGATATCACCGCGCTGCGGAAGAATTATCCGAATGAATTGCGCACAGCTATTCTCCAACTCTCCTGGGTGGATGTGCTCAAAACGTGCGATCCTGACCGTGCCGAGGCTATTCTCCGCGATCTGGCTGGTCACAAAGATCCGCGCGTTGCCAGCGATGCGCAACAGCAGCTCAAAACCCTGCAGATGCAACGCAAGCTTGCCAGGGAACCGCTGGACCTGAAGTTCAAGGCGGTGGATGGCACGGAGGTGGATCTGGCCAAGTTGCGGGGCAAGGTTGTGCTCCTGGATTTCTGGGCGGTGTGGTGCACGCCGTGTCGGATGGAGATTCCGAACATCCTCGCCACCTACAATCAGTTTCACGGGAACGGCTTTGAAATCGTGGGCGTCTCCCTCGATCATGACAAGGACAAATTGATCGATTTCACGAAACAGACTCATATGACATGGCCGCAGTACTTCGATGGCAAGATGTGGAGCAACGAAATCAGCTCGCGCTTTGGTATCGAGTCAATTCCGGCGCTGTGGCTGATCGACAAGAAGGGGTTTCTCCGATCGACCGACGCCCGCGGCAGCGAGTTGGCAGAACAAGTCAAGAAGCTGCTGGCAGAGTAGGGGAAGCGTAACGGGCGTCTCGCCCGTTCGCTCGCGTTTGTTCAAATGGGCCCGTTGTTGTGCGAGGGTCTCCTGACCCCGCACGAGATTCGATTGGAGGTTTTCCGCAGCAAAACGGACGGGGGAGACCTTGCGGTCAGACGGAGCGTCGCGGTCGGGAGACCGGCGCCGAGCAGGCCGGTTCACGGTTGTTCAAACGGGCGTCCCGCCGTTCCACTATGGCTTCGCCCAGCGCTTGACCAACTCCGGGAATTGGCACTGGTGGCAGGCGGATTTGTCGTTGAGACAGAAATCCTGAAAAACCTGAATCAATCCTTGTTGTTGCCGCGCCGTTTTCGCAATCCTCCGCGCCGCCAACGGTTCGTCAAATAGCTGCCCGCTGGCCAGCCGGAGAATGTTGTTCGATGGTGCGGCTGGAAAACGCGCAAACTCAGCCCGGGCCGATTCGGCCAGCGCCGCATGGCCGGTTTCCTCGGCATAAGCGGCCACAAAAGGTAGCACGATGTTGGCAACGATTTCTCGGGACCGGCTCGCGCCAACCAATTCGCCTTCGCGAGGCTGCGTCTTCCCGCCCAGTGTGAAATGCCGACTCCAGTAGTCGTCGCGAATCTCAGTGAAAAACTTCGCGGGGTTGCCGTCGCTCTCCACGGCGCCAATCACTTTCTCCATGAGGTTGGAATGCTTCTTCAGCAGCGCGACCGCCGCACCGAGGCGGCGATGTGGATGGTTCGCGGGGCGCAAACCATCGAATCGCCAGGATTGTGCGGGGAGAATTCGCTCCTCGAACTCCGGCCGCAATTTCCACCAGGCATTCCAGAGGCGCTTGACCTGTGGATCGCGGGATTTGAGGATGGTGGTCGGCAGCAAATTCGCCACACCGAACAAGATCGCGGCGCGAACTCCGCTGCCATGGTCTTGCAGTTCTGCTATAGGGACGCGCTGCGCGAGCGTACGAAAAGCCCTTTTGTTGGCTTTGTAGCCGAGCGCCTCCATCCAGCCCTCGTAAAACGCCTGTTCGGGACCGGCCCGATGAATCCAGCGGGCGAATCGCCGCATTTTGGTGGCGAACCGTTCGTCGCCAGCCGCGTCCAGCAGCGCGCCAATCGAATCCTTTTTTAATCCACGCAGCACGGAAGCGCATTGACCATGATGGTTGCCCACGTTGTGTGGATAGGCATCGAGATCGATTTCGTCGTGGAGTTGATCGAGCGGCGTATCGAGTTGGCGCTGAAGGGCGACCTGCGGGATGATCTGCCCGGCGCGCGTCCGCGGCAGATGCCGGTGGCTGCCAGTATCCCAGAGAACGACATGCAGAATCACGTCGTTGAATTGCGGGTCGCGTTCGTGACCGTGGTGAATCCAATCCTCGGCACGCAAATGTACTTCGACGTTGCCGGTATGTTCGGGTTCGTCATCGAATTGAATGGTGGCATGGCGGAAATCGGGACCGGCTTCAAGGTTCCACCAGCCTTGGAAAATGACACGCACCCGGCGGCCGTCGGTTGTCTGCAGCGAATCCAGATTCAGGCGTTGATCGTACCAAATGCACTGCACGAGCCGTTCGGTGATGGGAATGGGAACATAATTGCTCTCGGCGTCGCGCAAGACGACAGGAGCGAACACACTGGGAAAAGTCTGCCGCATCAGTTGGTTGCGCAATTCGCCGTAGCGGGTCAATGCCATCGCTTGCCTCTCCAAACGTGCCTGAATATACTGCGCCTCCATGAAATTGCGAATGGGATTTTTCGGTTCGAGCCTAAAATCTGCGCGTCTCAATCCGTCGGCGGTTGTAGCGTCGGCTGTCCCCAGCCGAAAATCTCAAGTGCCGGCCCGGGTGCGCTGGGGACAGCGCCCGCTACAACGAACCGGCCGCCTGTCGGCGATAATGCTGTTTGCAGCCGCAGGCTTCAGCCTGCGTATAAATTCTGTCTCTGCCACCTCGCCTGTTGACGAGCTGGCATCTGATCCCGCTCGTGACCCGGTGGTTCTCGCCGTGCAGAAAGTCCTGCCGGCCGTTGTCAACATCAGCACGGAACGCTTGGTACAGCGGCAATACAATGATCCGTTCGACGACCTGTTCGGGCAATTCTTTGGGCAGCCGCGTCGTCCGCAAACGCGAGGCGTGCAGAGTCTCGGTTCCGGCGTGCTTGTCGATGAAGACGGCTGGATCATGACCAACTGGCATGTCGTGCGCCGCGCCAGCAAGATTACTGTCGTGCTCAGCGACGGCACGAAGTACGACGGGCAATACGTCAGCGGCGACAAGAACAACGACCTGGCGTTGCTCAAGATCACGCCGAAGAAACCGTTGCCGTACGTAGAAATCGCTGCTGACAACGAACTATTGCTGGGGGAAACGGTCATGGCGATCGGGAATCCGTTCGGTCTGGAACAGACCGTCACCCGCGGCGTGATCAGCGCCAAGAACCGTTCCTTCGAAAGCGGCGACGTGGAGTTTGACGACATCCTGCAAACTGATGCGGCCATCAATCCCGGCAATTCAGGCGGACCGCTCATTAGCACGCGCGGCCAGTTGGTTGGCATCAACATGGCGATTTTATCGCAGGCGCAAAACATCGGGTTCGCCATTCCCGCCAAACGCGTGGCCAATCTGTTGGCGGTGTGGTTCTCTCCCGAGAAACGGGCGGGTGTTTCGCTGGGATTGCGGTTTGCCCTGCAGGCCGGTGCCGTGGTGGTGAAGAACGTCGAAACGGATAGTCCGGCCGACAAGGCGGGCTTGCAGAAGAATGATAAAATCCTGACGTTGGATGGCCAGAAGGTAAGCGGTGTCCTCCGATTGCTCCGCACATTGATTCACAAGAAAGCGGGCGACACGGTCAAGTTCGATGTGGAACGAGCCGGGAAGACTGAATCTTTTGCGGTGAGGCTGACGGCGTTGCCGAAATTGTCCGTGCCAGAGTTGATGCTGAAAAAATTCGGGCTGCAGGTGCAACCGCTGACGCGCGGATTGGCTGACGCGCTGGGCATTTCATACGCGCCGGGCTTGCTGGTTTCCGACGTGCAGCGCGGCAGCCCGGGCGACGATGCCGGGTTCAGTCGTGGCATCGTGATCACGCATGTCGGCGGTGAAGAGATTCAATCAATGGACCGGTTGGCCGAGCAACTCGCGGATATCAAGGCGGGTGATTATGTTACGATGGCTGTGCTGATCAGTGAACGCCACGGCGATACGGTTTGGCAACAAACAAGCAATGTGACCTTGAAAGCGCGGTGACAACAGTGGGAAGGGTTGTTTGGCGACTGATTGAGTCATGAACGACAAGGTCAAAATCGTCGGCATTTGCGGCAGTCTGCGGGAGGGAAGTTACACGCGGATGGCGCTGGCGATCGCGTTGCGCGGGGCAGGGGAACACGGCGCGGAAACGCAGTTGATTGATCTGCGCGATTACCAACTCGTGTTTTGCGACGGCGGGGACAGCGACGACGTGCCCAGGGAAGTGTCGCGGTTGTGCAATGAGGTGAAGCGCGCGCAGGGAATCATTCTCGCCACGCCGGAGTATCACGGCGGTTACAGCGGCGTCTTGAAGAATGCACTCGACTTGATGGGCTTTGACGAATTTGAAGGCAAGATGATCGGACTGCTGGGCGTGTCCGGCGGCGGCATGGGTGGCGGGGGTGCGCTGGCCGGATTGCGCAACGTCGGACGCGCTTTGCACGCCTGGGTTGTTCCCGAACAGGTTGCCATTGCGAATGTGGACGCGGTGTTTGATGAGGCCACCGGCGCGTGCCGCGATTCCGATGTCGAACAACGGCTAAAATCGCTGGGCCAGCAGGTCGCGAAATTCTCATCCCTGCACAATTCTGAACATGCCCGCGAATTTCTTCGGCTCTGGGAAGGCGCGCCCGCTAATCCTGGCGGGGAAGATCGATAACAGACTGCTGGCACCTTCATTGCTCCGTAAATACCGCATGAATCGATGGTTCTACTGTTTTCCTACTATTGTCTGCCTCCTCCTCGCGGTTGGATGCTCCGAACAACCCGCTCAAGAAGTCAACAAGTCCATAACGGTTGTCGTCCGAACCGCAGAAGGTCCGGTTGCTGGCGCGACCGTCAAGGTCGTCGGCAAACAAGGCGCGGCCAACGCTTTGATCGCCCTTGCCACCCGGATCGAATTGAAAGACCGCATTCCAGAATCGCAATACGGACAATTTTACCAGTCGTTGCCGGTCGCCGGTGGAACCGAAGTGTTGACCGCAGACGCGGCAGGGAAGGCGGTGATTCAACAACTGCGTGGCCAGGATCTCGTGGTCGCGCAGAGCGGACAAAACTTATGGATGGCGGAGGCCAGCGAAACCCGCGACCGCAAACTGAATCTCGGTCCCGAGAACATGGGCGGCAAACACACCTTCGAACTCCTGAGCGGTTTGCCGGTTGTCAGCGATGCGGTGGTCACCGCGGCAAGACAGGCTTTTGGCAAAGGTCAATTCGATCAGGCCCGAGCCCTGGCGCATGCCTCCGGTTCCAACGTCGTGGAGATGGAGATCACCCGCGGTGAAGTGTCCGCGCTGCTGGGCCAGGCAGAACAGGCAATTCAGGCGAAGAATTACGAAGCCGCAGAGAAAGCCGCCTGGCGCGCCAATGAATTGATTCCCGACGAACCGGAAACGAAGGCGGTGTTGGACCGGATCTTGACGGAGTACGGAGGCGAGAGACTCACGATCACCGGCCACAAAGGCGCCGTCAATAGCGTGGCGTACAGTGCCGATGGGAAATTCATTCTCAGCGGTTCCGAAGACAAAACAGTGAAATTGTGGAATGCGGCCAACGGCAAGGAAGTGCGGACGTTTACCGGCCATCGCGGTCCCGTAACCGGCGTGGCATTCGATCCGACCGGCGAACAGGCGGTGAGTGGGAGTGCGGACGGCACCATGCGGCTCTGGGACGTGGCCAACGGTCAACAGTTGCAAGCCACGGAAGCGTTGGGGTGGAAAATCACCAGCGTCGCCTTGAGTCCCGATGGAAAGCTCGCGGCGACCGGTGCAGATGATAATCGGGTCACGTTGTGGAATCTTCCGCAACTGTCGCGGGTTCGGGCACTGACCGGCCACGGTTGGCGCGTGACCAGCGTTGTGTTTAGCACCGACGGGAACAGCTTGTTGAGCGGAAGCGACGACGATTCGTTGAAATTGTGGGACGTGGCAACCGGTCGTGAGATTCGCTCGTTCCGTGATGGCTTGGCGGCCGTGACCTGCGTATCCCTGAGCCCCGACGGACAGTTCGGTCTGAGCGGGAGCAAGGACAAGACCGTGAGACTTTGGAATTTGGAAACGGGCCGGGTCGAGCGGGAATTCAAGGGCCACACCGACACGGTGCGTTGCGTGACATTTTCTCGAGATGGACGGTTTGCCATTAGCGGAGGGGATGATGGCACGGTCCGGATTTGGGAGATCGGTGCGGGCAAGGAGTTCCGTTCGTTCACCGGAAAGATGGGTGCAGTGCTCAGTGTCGCGCTCAACCCGGACGGTCACTCGATTGTGACGGGTGGGAGCGACGGCACGCTCAAGATCTGGCAATTGCCGCGCGTGGTGTGGCCGCCCGAGAACGAAGGCCAGAAGTAGTTCGCTCTCCAGTAACGGCAGACTTCTCGCCGGCACTTGTCTCACTGACCATTGGTCGGCACCCCTGTAGCTTCGACTGGTCGAGACCCCGGCAATCATTCCGGCCTTTGAACACAGCGGCTCTTGTCATTGTCTATGCCGTTGTGTTACAAATTCTGGCGTCTTCCATCCGTAAGAAGTTAAGGAGGATGTTTGGTGGTTTTGGACGCGCTTCCTAACCGCATTATGCAACCGATGATCAAAGTCGAAAATTTGACCAAGCGTTACGCTGGTGTCACCGCGCTTAGCAATGTGTCGTTCGAAGTGCAACGTGGGGAAATCGTCGGTTTTCTTGGCCCCAACGGCGCGGGCAAAAGCACGACCATGCGGATTCTGACCGGTTTCATCCCGGCGTCTTCCGGTCGCGTCGAGGTGGCCGGGCTCGATGTCTTTGAGAATTCGTTGGAGGTCCGCGAGCGCGTCGGTTACATGGCAGAGAACAATCCGCTGTACGTGGACATGCGGGTGAGCGAGTACCTGCGCTTCCGCGCCAAGCTGAAAGGCCTGCCGCGGGCCGAACGCAAGGAACGGATTCCTGAAGTCATGCAAATGTGCGGCATTAAAGATGTCTCACACCGCATCATCGGGCATCTTTCCAAAGGCTACCGCCAGCGCGTCGGGTTGGCGGACGCCTTGCTGGCCGAGCCTGACTTGTTGATTCTCGATGAGCCCACCATCGGCCTCGATCCCGTCCAGATTCGCCAGGTGCGCCAGCTCATCAAAGATCTCGGCCAGCGCCACACAATTCTGCTTTCGACCCACATCCTTCCCGAAGTCGAGATGACGTGCAACCGGGTCATGATTATTCACCACGGGCGCATCCTTGCTTCCGACACGCCGGATAATCTGAAGAAAACGTTGCGCGCCGGCGGGCAAGTGCAGGTGGAAGTACGCGGTCCGGGTTCGGAGGTTCAGGCCAAACTGCGCGCGGTCGAGGGCGTGGCATCCATCAACGCGAAATTGATCGAGGACGGTTATGTGCAGGTCGCGGTGACGCCGAAGCCAGGTGCCGATCCGCGCGAAGCGATTTATCAGGCCGTGGCCGCCAACGGCTGGGTTCTACGCGAGCTTTCGTACACGCGCACCACGCTCGAAGATATTTTCGTACAGATCACCCGCGAAGAAGACGAAGCCGAAGAGGAACGGCGCGAAGAGCGGAGGAGCTTGCTGCGATGAAAAACGTTCCGACTCTCCTGCGGCGGGAACTGGGCGCCTATTTTGCCTCGGTGCTCGGCTACGTGGTCCTGATGTTTTTCCTCGTCGTCATGGGCGTCACCTTCGGCGTGATCGTCGGCTATCTCAATCGCGGACCGACGCAATTGACGGCCATGAAGATCATGTTCAGTATGTTCTGGCTGCCGTCGCTGGTCGTGGTGCCGATGATCACCATGCGCCTGCTTGCCGAAGAAAAACGCGCCGGCACGCTGGAGATGTTGATGACGGCGCCGGTCACCGATTTTGAGGTCGTCAGCGCCAAGTTTCTCGGCGCGGTGGCGCTGTACGCGTTGATGTGGGCCCTGACCGGTTTTTATGTGCTGATCCTCCAGCACTTCTCCGGTTCGACCGCGCTGGATCTCGGACCGATCTTCAGCGGCTACCTCGGCGTGCTGTTGATTGGGCAATTCTTCATTGCGATTGGCGTGTTGGCATCGTCGATGACAAAAAACCAGATTGCGGCGGCGTTGATGTCGTTTGCCATCGTGTTTCTGCTGCTGATTGTTTTGAATTGGATGACCTATCTTTTCGAAGGTGGGCCGTTCGGCAACTTTTTTCGTTTTCTTTCCCCGTTCGAGCACATGGACGACTTTTCCCGTGGCATCGTCGATGTTCGTCCATTGGTTTTGTACCTGAGCGGAACCGGGCTGGCATTATTCATCGCCACGCGGGTGGTTGAATCCAGGAAGTGGAGATAATCGCAGTGGCCAGCGAAACCCCAACCGACAACAAAAACATGACCCCGCGCCAACGCCGGTTCGTTATCGGTGCCAACATTCTTGTGCAGATTCTCGCTGTGTTGGCGTTGGTAATCATGGTCAATTGGCTTGTCTCGCGGCACTACACGCGGTTCGACTGGACAAAGTCGGGCTACTACAAATTGTCCGAGAAAACCAAGCAGGTGCTCGCGTCACTGAAAACGCCGGTGGACGTGATCGTATTTCTGCCGCCGACCAATCAAGGCCAGCGTGAATACGTCGAGAAAGTCCTCGAAGATGTCCGTAACCTGCTTGCCGAATTCCAATTTCGTGGACGCGGCAAGCTGCGGGTGGAATATGTCGACCCACAGCGCGACCTGGCCCGGGCAAGCCAACTCGTCGAGCAGTACAAACTCGATTCGCGTTCCCCCGACGTGGTCATCTTCGCCTGTGGCGGTCGGCACAAATACGTCCAGCTCGACGATATGGTCGATCTCGACAACAGCCAGTACTTCTCGGGCGGACCGCCCCGGATCAAAGACTTCAAGGGCGAAGGTGTCTTCCTCTCCGCGATCCAGACCGTCACGGAAGAAAAATCGCCCAAGGTTTATTTCCTTACCGGCCACGGCGAACACGATCCCGACGCGTTTGATGAACGAGACGGCTATTCCGAACTCACGCGCTACATCAAGCGCGACAATATCACCGTCGAAAAATGGAACCTCCAGGAAAAGCAGGCGTTGCCTCCCGACGCTGGCGCAATTGTCATTGCCGGGCCGCGTAAGGCGTTTACCGACGCCGAGATCAACCTGCTCGATCAATACCTGAAGAACAAGGGCCGCTTGCTGGTGATGCTGGACCCTCACACGCAAACCGGACTGGAGAACTTGCTGGAACGCTGGGGCGTGCAGGTCGATAACGATCTGGCGGTCGCCAAGGGTGGATTGTTGCTTGGCACCGAATTGATCGTCGTCGATGCGCTTGGCACTGATTACGCCTCGCATCCGATCAGCGCCAAGTTGGAAGGTATCAATACCAGCTTTCCCTACGCCCGGAGCGTCCGTGCCGCCGGGAGCCCGCAGGGCAGCAGCCCCGATCAACCTCACGTCACCGAATTGGTGAAAACGCCGGCGTCGTTCTGGGGCGAAACCAATCCTGACACGGAACATGTGGAATACAACCCCGCCCAAGATATCAAAGGCCCGCTCTCGCTCGCGGTCGCGGTCGAAACCGGCAAACCGGCGGGCGTCGACGTGAATCTCGGCCTGACTCGCGCCGTCGTCATCGGCACGTCGCGGTTCGTGGACAACGGCGATCTCGGTGGCGGCAACCTCGACTTTTTCATGAATTCGTTGAACTGGCTGCTCCAACGTGAGCAACTGGTGGCTGTCAGCCCGAAGACGCCCGAGGAATTCAGCCTTGATATGTCGCCAAACCAACAGCGCGCGGTGTATGCGCTCGTCATCGCCGGCATGCCGCTGGCAATCGCCCTCATCGGCATTTTGGTTTGGTTGGGACGAAGGAAATGAAGTTATCCGGCACGGGCCGGAATGCCAGCATGGCCGGTCCATCAGAATGAAACAGCGCACAACAATCGTTTTGGTCGTTATCGCCCTGCTTGTAGGCGGCTTGGTCGCGCTCGATCATTACAAGGGCGTCTCCACCGAGGAAGCCGAGGCCAGAAGCAACCGGCTCGTCGATTTCCATACCAAGGATGTCACTTCGCTGAAGATCGAGTTGACCAATCGCGTTTTCATGCTCGTGAAGACGGGTGAACTCTGGCAGATCAAACAGCCACTCGACGTTCGCGCCAATGCGAACACCGTAAACTCCATTCTCGACGACCTCGAGTTCGCCGAGCGCACCCGCACCATCACGCCCAAGGAACTCAAAGGAATGAAACTCGCGGAGTTCGGCCTCGAGAAACCGCGGGTCCGCGCCACGCTGCAGACGAAGAAAGGTCCGATTGAAATCTCGGTTGGGAGTGAAACGCCCACCAAGGATGCGCTTTACATTCAGGTCCAAGGGAGCAAGAACGTGCTCGTCGGCCCGAAAACCGTTTACGAGCGGCTTGACCAGAAGCTCGATGATTTGCGCGACCGCGTCGTGTTGGATTTCCTGCCGGCCACGGCGACGCGCCTCGAAATCAAGAGCGCTGACCGTGTCATCGAACTGGCCAAGTCCGCCTCCACGACCAACGCTGGATCCCTCTGGATGCTCACCCGTCCGTTATCGGTCCGTGCCGACCCGAATAAGGCCAGCCAATTGCTCGCTGATCTAAGCGAGTTGCGCGTGCAGGATTTCGTCAGCGAAGACCCGAAAGATTTACATACCTATCAGCTTGACGAACCGGAACGGGAAATCACGGTCTGGACGGGCGAATCCGGGAAGACCTTGCTGCTGGGACACGCGCCGACGAACGATGCCACCAAAGTGTATGCCAAACTCAAGAGCGCCGATTCGATCTTCACCGTCCCTGCCGCCACCGCGCAGAAATTCAATGTCCAAGCCAATGATCTGCGCGACGCCCACGTCCTTCGCTTCGCCGAAGATGCAGTGCACGAGATCGATGTGATTCGCGGCACGTCGAAAATCTCCCTCGTCCGCACCGGCATGGCCTGGTCCATTACCGAACCTGTGGCCGTCCTTGCCGAATTGTCTCGGGCGGACGGCCTGCTAAATGACCTGGCCAACCTCACCGCCACCCAATTCGTAGCGGATGTCGCAACTGATCTCGACAAGTACGGTCTGGCTGCGCCGACGGCGACTGTCAGCCTGATGGGAACCGGGACCAACGTGCTCGCGCAATTACTGGTTGGGGCGATCGACACCTCCAATGCGGTCCGCTTCGTCAAACGCGCCGATGAACCATTCGTTTACGGGGTCACGACCAATATTGACGAATGGCTGCCGCCGAACTATCTCTCGCTGCGTTCCCGTCGCCTCGTTGATTTGACGGCGGACGGGATTACGCAATTGTCCGTTGAGAAAAAATCCGGCAAGACCGTTGTCGAACGCGGCGCGGACAAGAAATGGCATCTGGTCGAGCCGTCCCAGGGCGTTCTCGACGACGATTCCCTGGAGCATGCCGTGAATGAATTCGCGCAGCTTCGTGCCGAGGACTTCGTCCGTGAAGGCCGGGACAATCTTGCCGAGTACGGACTGGACCAACCCGACGCGACGATTACTGCATCCGTCGGCGACAAACAGTACGCGGTCGCAATTGGCAAAGCGAAGAATACCGATTACCGGTATGCGTTGTGGAGCGATCCTCCATTGGTGATGACGATTTGGACAGGCCAGGCCAACACGCTGATGAAAGACATCGCCAAGTCACCCGCACCGGCGCCGGCCGCGTCAGAAGCTTCCACAAACGCGCCGCCGCTGCTCTCAACCAATGCTGCGCCGCCACTTGTATCGACGAATGTGGCCCCGTCTGCCACCAACGCGATCCCAACGCCCGCGCCTGCTCCAGCTTCATCACCCTAGTTTTGGTGAGGCAAGCGTCTCCGCTTGCGGCTGTTGAACAGTTCTGTGCGGTTTGCTCCTCAATAACATCTTGCCTTCCCGTCCGTAGAACGTTTATAAGTTCAACTACCACTCCGTTTGGGGCCGTCCCTCTGGCCCACAGAAGCGCCACGTCTGCGCGAGGTGAGAACCTATTGGTGGATTGTGAGGAAACTACCAGCGGGAGGAACCATGAAGGCAGCGCTTTTTGCTTTGGCCATGTTCTGTTTGATCACGCCCCCAAGCTTTTCCGATACGGTGTTGCTGAACAGCGGAGAGGTGATGCAGGGTGACATCCTTTCGGAAACGGCAACGGACCTTGTCATCATGGCAGCCAATGCCAATCGGACCATCACTAGTCGACGGACAATCCCGCTGGCTGACATTAAGCTCGTGGACCGCGAAACGTCCCAACAGAAGCTCGAGCGCAAGGCCTACGAAGCGCTGGAAGACCGTCTGCGACTGGATCCGAATCGAGAGTTCAACAAGAGCGAGTACAACAGCGGAATTGAAGCACTCACCAATTACCTCACGACCTAGCCGGACTCGAAGTGTGTGGGCGATGCTCGCAGCCGGCTGTCTCTGTGGAAAGAAGAACTCACGCATGTCGAACAGGGCGAGGTAAAGTTCAACAACCGTTGGATGACGCCGGAAGAAAAGAAGCCGCTCGTCGAGAAATTCCTGCAATGGCAGCGGGTCCAAAAGCTGGCTGCCGTGGTTAGGGACTTGCAGAATGAAGTTGGGAGTTATGAGAGGCGGCGAAACGAACTGACCGGAGCAATTGTGTCGACGCAACAGACGATCGTGAATTGTCAAAGTACGGTAAATAATCCGCCGCGCACTTCCGTGGCCACGCCCAGGGTGATTCCGGGCACGCCGCCCCGATACGACGCCAGCGGAAGACTAATCCAAACTGGAAGCCCTGCTCGGCGGGGACCAGACAGAGTGAGCTATCGCGTCGATTATCAAGCCGTCAACGCGGCTCAGCAGCGGATCGCCTCTTGTCAAAGTCAGTTGGTCCAGATGCAACAAGAAATAGCAACTCTGAACAAGGCGATTGGTACGGCCAGACAAAGGCTGGCCCAGACCGAGTCAGAGCACAAGATTGCCTACGCAGAGGCCGCGAAGCCAGTAGTGATTGCGCAGCAACCAGTAGCTGCTACCCAGGTTGTGGCCGCTGTTGCCACACCGCCAGTGGTGGAGCCTGTTGTTAGCCGTCAACCTACCGAACCTCCCAAACCGTGGATTATCCGGAAATGGAAGGCGCTGGCCATTATCGGCGGAATTCTGCTGATTCTGGCGGTCCTCACACCTCTGGTTTTGCGCAAGGTCGAGATGGTACAGCAAGAACGTGATAAGGAACGTCGTGTGGCGCGCGAACATCTCAAGAAGATCTTCGACCAAATCTTCGTTCAAGGGGAGAGACCATCAGGCAAGAACACGCCCGAGGGAGAGATTATTCCGTTTGGAAACGGCCATGTCGGTGGCGAGCAATGGTTTGTCGTCGGACCTGACTACATCTGGGCGGTACAGAACAATGCACGCGATGACGATAACTGGGTCCTGAACAACGTTGAAACGGGCGGACCGGGAGCAATTGGAGCACGTGTGATGACTGAGCAGGACATCGTTAGTTCCATCAAAACCTTCGCGCAAGCGGGAAGTTGAACGGTGCGTCCTGCAATTCCCCAACAAAGCGCGGCGATAAAAGGGTGCAAGCGATGGCGCTCGTAGCTCTACGCAGGGCCGGGCTTCACCAGGACGAATATGGAAACCAGTTTGTTAAGAGTGGAGGCCATCCGCTGTTGGAATGGCCAGCGCGCTCGAACGCTGGTTACCGGCTCGTTTTTGGGAGCACTTGTGGTGACGACTCAGCGGCTGCTGTTCATTTCCTGCGGGGTCAGCGGGATTTCTTGGCGCTGCAAGACACTCGTTCGCGGGTTCATAGAAGGCTTTCCTCAAGTCTTTGTCCGTGTTGGGTGGTCGCGAACGAAAGACTTGCAGCCCGACCATGTCCGCAAGGAAGGAAGTTTTGAAGTCCCTCTCCAAAGAATATTGGTGTGTGAGGCCGCCAGACGATGGGACCACAGTCCGTACTTGAGACTCTCCTTCCTCTCGGAGGATGGCAAGACGACTGGCAAGGTGCTGATGACCGAAGGCGGCCTTGATATGCAAGAAATCAAAGATATCGAGGCAGCGGTGGCGGAAGCAAAAAAGCAATCAAGATGCTCGGCCGATCGCTCCGGCGAACGCGGACCGGCTCCCGCGTCGTTCAGTTTAAGCGCTCGACGGATAGAGGATTCTCAAGTCAACAACCGCAAGGTTGCGTGGTGGGCAGTCCCCAAACTGCCGCGCGGGACCCAAGTGAAACCGATAGCTCTTCTGGCATTTTGGCTTGGCGGTCACGTGTTGCTGTTTCTCTGCCTGACCTGGTGGGGATGGATAATGAAATTTGGATCGCAGACCAGACTCGGCAGCATGTTGAAGACGTCGATTGCCGATTCCACATTTCTCGCGGTCACCATTCTCGTCTTAAGTTCGGGTATTTTGGGTTGGGCGGCCCTTCTGACCTATTGCCGTCTGGCGAATTGGTGTTTGGCGCGATGGTGTCGAAAGCCGAGAGAAGATTGATGGCCTTCAGATAGGCAATGCAAAACCAAGCGAGAGAAAGATGATACCAGGGTTTGGACTGCTGGCGATGCTCGCATGTGCGGTGTTTTATTATCGGCTCGGTGAACAAGAGCACTCTTCCGGCATTTTGCTGGCGGCACTGAGCCTCGGGTTGTGGCTGGCGGCTGGTTACCTTTTGCCATTCGGATTGCTCGGCTGCATCCTCGTCCAAGTCGGATTGTTCGCTGTCCTCTGGGTCTGGAACGTGGTGAAAGAGGGGATCAAGAAATGATTCGAGCAGCCGATCCTCGATCCAGATGAGTAGCCGCCCCGTTCTGTTGGTGCGCTTCCCGGACTTCTCGACGAAGCGCGATAGCCACAGCTCCAGCTCGGGAAACTTTGCACTCGACGCGCACCACTGCCAGCTTATGATGCGGCCGAAACGTGCTTGAATACAGGAAGTGAAATACACCGTGCGAGGGACTGACGCGCCCGCCGCGAATTCCCAGCCTTTGCGTTGGCTGACCATTGCCGCTTTCGGCGTCGCTTTATACATGATTTTTGCCGGGCTGGGTCAGCTTGCATTGATCGAACCCGACGAGGGTCGCAACGCCGAGGTAGCGCGGGAAATGGCTCACGCCACCGAGTGGAGCCGGGCCTGGCTCATTCCCACGCTGGACGGCCTACCTTATATGGACAAGCCGGCGTTCTATTTCAAAACCGTGGCGCTGACTTTTGCAGCGTTCGGCGAATCCGAGACCACCGCGCGGCTGTCGTCGGCTCTGTTCGGACTTTTGCTGCTCGGGATGACGTATTTGTTCAGCCGCCGCGTGTATAACACCCGCACCGCAGCGCTCACTGTCATGATCATGGTTACAGCGCCGCTCTATTTCGTGTTCGCGCGGCTGGTCATCATGGACATGACGCTGGCGTTCTTCGTCTGCGGCGCGATTTTCGCCGGCTATCTGGCTGAGGAAAACGACGGCGCGCGCCGGGCGCGTTGGTATCTGCTCGCGTCAGCGTCCGCGGGCGTGGCGACGCTGGTGAAAGGGCCCATTGGGTTCTTCCTCCCTTTTCTGGTGCTCACGTGTTTCAACTGGCTCGACGGCAAGCGCGGTTTTTGGAAACGGTACCTGGCGCCGTGGAACGTGGTGCTGTTTCTGGCGATCGTGCTCCCGTGGTTCCTCGGCGCATCGTACTTCGAACGAGATTTTGCCTACTACGGTCTCGTGCGGGAAACGTTCCTCCGACTGACAACTGGCGAGTTTCGTCGCTCCGGGCCGATGTATTACTTTGTACCTTGGATTATCTTCGGATTCCTGGCGTGGAGCTTGTTGCTACCGGAGGGAATTCTGGCAGCGTGGAAGACCCGCAAAGGGTGGCACCGGGCGGATCGGCTGTTCGTCGTGTGGTCCGTGGCGGTCTTCATCTTCTTTTCGCTGTCTCAGTCGAAACGGCCCGACTATATCTTAACGATCATCGTGTCGTTGGGCGCCCTGGTAGCGCGCATTTTTGATCGAGCGTTCGAGCGCGCTGACAGCCGGGCCGTCCGTTTGGTGCGCCGAAGCGCGACGGCGCTGGCCATTTTGACAATGCTGACGGCAATGTTTGTTTGTTTGGGTGGGTCGCGTCTGGATACCTGGCGCGCTGTTTTCCATCTTAAACCCGAGTCCGCTCCGTGGGTGATACCCACGTTGCCCGGCGTTCTGGTTGCCTCCCTTGTCGTGTTCGTTCTCGCAGTCGTCGCCAGTGTCCGACGGAATTCGTGGTTGGCATTCGCAGCTTTTGTTCTGATCGCGCCGCTGACCGGGTCCGCAGCGTTCGGCGGATTGAAATCATACGCCGAGTCACGTTCCTCCCGGGTATTGGTCCAACAGTTTGCGCCTCTGCCCGCCGGCACTGAGATCGCCTGCCTGGATAAAGTGCCAACGGCGCTCTTGTTTTATCTGAAGCAACCGATTTATGCGGTTTGCGACAGTGGGTACGAATTGTCCAGTTTCTATATCGGTTTTAAACATAAGCAAACACATTCTTGGCCGAGCGTGATGGTGCCCCGTGCGAAGTTCGCGGCATGGGTCGGCAAGCAGAATCACCCGGTGTACGTGCTGGCAGAGGAGGATGGGCGAGCGGAATTGGAAGCCGTCGCGGCGGAGCATCATGCCCATATCAAGGAGTTGCCGCCTGATCACTGGGGCGCGCTCATTTTTCCCAAGAATACGGGACGAACTCCAAGCGATTCTAAGGGCCGCCGCTAACCAAACTGTAGCCGCAGGGTTGCCGTGAAAACGTCATCACGTCGTCTCAAGCTGCTAGTGCTCCGTCAAAGTTGAATGCAAGGGTGATCTGAGGCACTCTGGCAGCGACCAAGGAGGGTCTATGGCACAGAAACAGGTTGTGCAGTTGGGCGATGGGGATCGTCAGCAACTGCGGTCGTTGTTACGCAAAGGAAAGGCCAGCGCACGGTGTCTCATTCGCGCCCGCATCTTGTTGGCCGCTGAGCAACTCACCGATGAGGAGATCGTCGAGCAATTGGAGGTCAGCCCCAGCCTCGTCTATGACGTGCGCCACCGCTTTGTCCGCGAAGGATTGACGGCGGCGGTTCAGCGTCGGCCTCAACCCGCCCGTCCCGCCGCCCGCAAACTGGACGGCGACGGCGAAGCGCATCTGATCGCACTGGCCTGTGGCGCACCTGCGGAAGGGCGCGCGGCTTGGACGCTGCGTTTGTTGGCCGATCGGATGGTGGAACTGAAGTACGCCGACGCGCTCTCGCATGAGACCGTGCGCACCGTACTCAAAAAAACGAAATCAAACCGTGGTTGAAGAAACAGTGGTGCATCCCGCCCGAGGCCAACGCCGCTTTTGTCTGCGCGATGGAAGACGTGTTGGAGCTTTACAAACGGCCCTACGATCCGCAGCGACCGGTGGTGTGTCTGGACGAAACCAGTCGCCAATTGCTGGCCGATATCCGCGCGCCCTTGCCGGGTGCGCCGGGGCAACCGGCGCGGGTGGATCACGAATACGAACGGGGCGACACGGCGAATCTGTTTCTGGCATTCGAGCCGTTGGCGGGACAACGGCACACGCAGGCGACCGACCAGCGCACCAAAGTGGATTGGGCGCGCTTTATGAAAGAGCTGCTGGACGGGCCGTATGCGAAGGCGCAAAAAGTGGTGTTGGTCCAGGACCACCTCAACCCCCATGCGCCGTCGTCGTTTTACGAGGCGTTTGCGCCCGCGCCAGCGCGGCGGCTGGTGGAACGGATCGAATGGCACTACACGCCCAAGCATGGCAGTTGGCTAAATCTGGCGGAAGTGGAGTTCAGCGCGCTGGAGCGGCAAGTGCCCGGTCGGATCGGTTCGCGTGCAGAGTTCGGCATCGTCATGGCGCGGTGGACGCAGAAACGCAACCGGGCTGGAATCTGCGCCGATTGGCGATTTACCACCGCCGATGCCCGCATCAAACTAAAGCGGCTTTACCCTTGCATTGAACTTTGACGCAGCACTAGTGCTCCGTCAACCTACTTCGCAAGGGTCGTTGGTAAGGTCGGACCGCCGGGCCGACCGTTGCGGCGCGCCCGGCGGTCGCGCCCTGCCCTTCCAATCAACTTTGACAGAGCACTACAACTTTCGGCTTAGGCCTGCGCTGGGAGGACGCACCCGTAAAGGGTGCGGCTACACAGGAATGGAGAAAGACAGGGCAACTCCGTAGTCTGTAAATCCGGACGCTCCGATTTACATTTTATAGAGCTGATCCCGATGGTAAAACACGCCGTGAAAGGAATAGTGGCACATGATTACCAGAAGAGACCTGATCGTCGCACTCGTCGCGACCTGCGCAACAGTCACCGCAGTGGTATGGGCGGACGCGCCCGGCAAGCGGGTGATGAAATCGTCGGTCTTCGCATGGGATAGCCTCAAGGCCGAGGCCAAACCCACCGGCGCACGGCGCGCCGTGTTTGACATGCCCACGGCGACACTCGACCGATTCGAGTGCCACGTCACCACGATCAATCCCGGGCAGATGCCCCATGCCGGCCACCATCATCCGGAAGAAGAATTGATCATTGTGAGAGAGGGCACGATCGAGGCGGGGCAAAACAGCACGGCGAACAGCGTCGGACCGGGCGGGATCATCTTCGAAGCTTCGAACGAATACCACAGCCTGCGCAACATTGGACAGACGCCCGCGACTTATTATGTGATCAAATGGGTTCCGCACGGTGTCGCCGAGAATCCGATGAAATGACGTTGCCGTTTCGTTCCTGTCACCCTGAGCTTGCCCCGCTCTGAGCGGAGCTTTTCGAAGGGTTTCTGTAGTTTCAGTTCTTCCGTCGCACCGCGCGCTGTTACCAATCACTAATTACTGGTCACCGGTCACCAATTCCTGCCCGCTTGCTGTCACCGCCGACCACAAGGCAGAGCGGAACGCGTCTTGGCGTTCCGCTGAGGCTGGGGGAATTACGGGTGACTTCCCCCCTCAAGGGAGCGGCAACTGGCCGCGCGCACTTGGAGAGCCAGAGGTTGCGCGGGCGTTACCGCTTGCCCCGAAATTTATCTGAATCTTCAGAGAACGATAGCCGACAAAAGGCCGATTTATCGCTAGCAAGGGTTCCTAAGCAGGTCAGGCTGGTTCGCTGGCGCGTCTCGTTAGGCCCGGCCTGCGTCTGCTAAGCAGATAGAGATAACGCGTCAAGACAATCGCCGGCGCGTTATAAATCAATTCAACGCCGGCCCAAACCGCAGCCCAAAAGTAACATGTGCGTTGCGCGTGGAACAGACCGGACAGCGCCGCTACAGAAAAAGTTGAACCCTAATAGCCCATCGCGCGGCCGGTGGGGCAGGCACCGAAAAACTTCTTCGTTTTCTGCAGCATCTCGATGAACACGTCGACTTCGTCGATCGTGTTGTAGAGGTAGAAACTGGCGCGGGCGGTGGCGGCCAATCCGAGCTTTTTGTGCAAGGGCATGGCGCAATGATGGCCGGCGCGGATCGCGACGCCTTCCTGATCGGCAAACGTGGCGATGTCGTGCGGATGAATATCGCCTAACGTAAACGAAACCAAACCGCCGCGCTTTTCCACGTCGCGCGGACCGTAAATAGTGACCTCGGCGAGTTCCTTGAGCCGGTCGAGCGCGCACTGCGTGATTTGTTTCTCGTGTTGGCGAATCTTCTCCATGCCGATCTTCTCAAGATAATCGACGGCAATGCCGAGCCCGATGGATTCGGCGATGTTGGGCGTGCCGGCTTCGAATTTGTACGGCAGATCGTTGTACTTGGCGTGGTCGAACCAGACTTCCTTGATCATTTCGCCGCCGCCCATGAACGGCGGCATGGCCTCGAGCAATGGGCGTTTGCCGTAAAGAATGCCGCTGGCGGTCGGGCCGCACATCTTGTGGCCGCTGAACACGAAGAAATCGGCGTCGAGCGCTTGTACGTCCACGCTCATGTGCGGAACGCTTTGCGCGCCATCGACGAGAACCAATGCGCCTTGCTTGTGGGCGGCGTCGGCGATCTGGCGGATGGGATTGATCGTGCCGAGAACGTTGGATTGTTGCGTGACCGCAACCAGCTTGGTGCGGGGGGTGAGAACGGTGTCGAGGTTCCCGAGATCCAACGTGCCTTGATTGGTGAGTTCGATGCGTTTGATGACGGCGCCGGTGTGCTCGCAGACCTGGTACCACGGGACGGTGTTGCTATGGTGTTCCATCCAGGTGAGGAGAATCTCGTCGCCTTTCTTCAAATTGGTCCGCGCCCAGGAGTAGGCGACAAGATTGATGGCTTCGGTGGTGCCGCGGGTGAAGATGACGCAGTCGGTGGCCGGTGCGTTGATGAATTTGGCGAGCTTCTCGCGGGCGAGTTCGTACTCGCGGGTGGCGCGTTCGGCGAGCGCGTGGATGCCGCGATGGACGTTCGCGTTGTAGCGCTGGTAATAATCGTTGAGCGCCTCGATGACGACGCGCGGTTTTTGCGAGGTGGCGGCGTTGTCGAAATAAATCAGCGGCTTGCCGTGGACTTTCTGCCGCAGGACGGGAAAGTCGTCACGGATTTCTTCCAGTTCAACCGCATCGAGGACTTCGATCATTGTTTGCGCACGACTTTGTCGTGGACCAGCTTGGCAAACTCCTTTTGTACAGCTTCGACCTGGATACGTGCTAACACAGGATCGAGGAACGCTTCAATCAAAACATCGCGCGCCAGTTCCGGCGTCAAACCCCGGCTGCGCAGGTAAAAGAGCTGTTGTTCTTCGAGCTGGCCCACGGTCGCGCCGTGCGTGCAGCGGAGTTGATTCGATTCGATTTCGAGAATGGGTCGCGTGTCGCAGCGGACTTCCTTGCTCAACACGAGATTGCGATTGGCCTGGTACGCGTTGGTGCCGTTCGCATCCTTCTCGACCTTGATCACGCCGGCGTAGTTGCTGACGGCTTTGTCGCGCAGGACATTCTTGAAAAGGAGGTCGCTGGTGGTGTTACCGGTCTTGTGATGTTGTTTCGTGAACTGACCAAACTGTTGGTTGTGGTCCAGGACGCCGACGGCGTACATGAAGCTGTTGCCGCCTTCGCCTTCCATGATGCATTCGACGTCATAACGTTGGAACGAGGCGCCAAACATGCCCAGCACCCAGTCAATTTCCGCATCGCGAGCGACGTGGGCGCGTTTGAGGGTGAAATCGTAAACGTTCGGCGAGAAATTCTGTTCGCTGATGTAATGCAGATGGCCGCCTTCCCTGACGAATACTTCCGTGCCGCTGGCGTGAATGCTGGCGGCGCCATTGGAGCCGATGGCGGGTCCGCCAACGAATTTCTGGACCAGCGTCGCTTCCGCTCCGGGTTCGATGACAACCAGCGTTCGCGGGAAACCAGCGGTGTGTTGGCCGCTGAATTCATACACCACTTCGAGCGGTGCTTCGACCCGAATGTTACGCGGCACATACAAGAAAGCGCCGGTCCGCCAGAGCGCGGCGTGGAGGGCGTTGAATTTCGAGGGCTCGTCGGGAGCGATGCTTTTGCCGAGGTAATCCTTCAATACGTCGCCGTGTTTGGCAAGCGCCGTACGCATGTCGCAGAAGAGGACGCCTTTCTTGCTCAGGTCCACTGGCAATGTCGTCAGCCGCTCAGCGATCGAAGATTGATTTTCCGGTACGGCAATCTGATCGAGCTTGAGCGCCCGCATATCGAACCGCTGCCATTGAACGTCGCGCCTGGTGGGCAACGGGAGTTTTTCAAACGTCTGCCATGCGGCGAGCCGCTGTGATTTGAGCCACGCCGGCTCGCCCGAGGCGATGGCTTCCAGTGTCTGCTTGGAGAATGTGTTTGTCATTTTCTGTAGCGGCGCTCTATAAGCGCCGAAAACTCGTTGGTCGCCGGACGGCGGTCAGAGACCGCCGCTACAATTACCCGACCGAGCCTTCCATCTGCAAGTTGATGAGGCGGTTGATTTCGACGGCGAATTCCATGGGCAATTCTTTCACGATCGGCTCGATGAAACCGTTGACGATCATCGAGACCGCGTCTTCCTTTTTCACGCCGCGGCTCATGAGATAAAACAGTTGTTCCTCGGAAACGTTCGAGACGCTGGCTTCGTGTTCAACCGTCGCGAGGTCGCCGTCGATCTCCATCACGGGATAGGTGTCGGAACGGCTGACCGGATCGAGAATCAACGCGTCGCAATTAACCTGCACGCGGCAATTCCTGGCTTGTTCGTTGACCTGCACCAAACCGCGATAGGAGGCGCGTCCGCCGTGGCCGCTGATCGACTTGGAATTGATGCGGCCGGTGCAATTCGGCGCGTAGAAGACGAGTTTCGCGCCGGCATCCTGCCACATCCCTTTGTCGGCGGAAGCAAGACTGAGGATCTCGCCGTGGGCACCTTCGCCGACCATGTAGCAAGAGGGGTACTTGACTGTGCGCTTTGAGCCGAGGTTGCCATCGACCCATTCCATCACGGCGTTCTTGTAAAGGAATGCTCGTTTGGTCACGAGGTTGTAAACATCCGTGCTCCAGTTTTGTATGGTGGTGTACCGACAACGGGCGCGGTCCTTGACGAAAATCTCGACCACCGCGGCGTGGAGGGAATGCGTCGTGTACACCGGCGCGCTGCAGCCCTCGACGTAATGACAAAAGCTGTCATCATCGCAGACGATGAGCGTGCGCTCGAACTGGCCAAATTGCTCGGCGTTGATACGGAAATAAACGGAAAGCGGGATATCGCACTTGACGCCCTTCGGGACGTAAACAAACGAGCCGCCGCTCCAGAAAGCCGAGTTTAGCGCGGCAAATTTGTTGTCCTCGGGTGGAATCGACTTGGCAAAGTGTTCCTTGAAGATTTCGGGATATTCCTTCAAGCCGTCGTCGCAACTGAGAAACACGACGCCTTGTTTCGCCAGCGATTCCTGGATGTTGTGGTAGGCCATCTCGCTGTCGATCTGCGCGCCCAGACCGCCGAGGAGTTTTTGTTCTTCCTTCGCGATACCCAGTTTGTCGTAGGTGCGGCGGATGTCCTCCGGCACATCCTCCCAACGATTGGCGGATTTGTCCACCGGGCTCATGTAGTAGGTGATCGCGTCGTAATCGATATCGCGCAATCCCGGCATCCACGCCGGCAAATCTTGCTTCAAAAACAGGTCAAGGCTGCGGTGACGGAACTGGCGCATCCAATCGGGTTCGTTCTTGACGTCGCACATGTAATCAACGACTTCGTGCGACGCACCTTTGGCCACCTTGCGCAAGGCCTTGATGTCGTCGTGGAAGCCTTCTTTGTAGGCTCCCCGCAGAACTTGATCGGGTAAAGCTGTACTCATTATCGACCTTTCGCCGGAGCAGACACTGGCTCCGCGTCTTTGATGATCCAGTCGTAGCCATGTTCTTCAAGATGCGCCGCAAGATCGGAACCGCCAGACTTGACAATCTTGCCATCCACCAGAATGTGGACGAAATCGGGGTTGATGTACCGCAGAATGCGCTCGTAGTGGGTAATGATGAGGATGCCGAGCCCGGGGCCGCGCAGCTCGTTGACACCTCGCGAGACGACCTTGAGGGCGTCGATGTCGAGCCCCGAATCCGTCTCATCCATAATGGCAAACTCGGGTTCGAGCATCATCATTTGCAGAATTTCGTTGCGCTTCTTCTCGCCGCCGGAGAACCCTTCATTGAGGTAGCGCTTCATGAATTTCTCGTCGATATCGAGCACCTTCATTTTCTGTCCGAGCTTGTCGTAAAACTCCATCACGTCCAGCTCGCGACCGGCTCGGGCGTTGCACGCGAGGCGCAGAAAATTGGATTGGCGCACCCCGGGCACCTCGCACGGGTATTGAAAAGCGAGAAAAAGCCCCTTGCGGGCACGTTCGTCGGTGTCCATCTCCAAGAGGCTTTCGCCCTTCATGAGGATTTTGCCACCCGTAACCGTGTATTTCGGATGACCCAAAATGGCGTTGGCGAGCGTGCTCTTGCCAGAACCGTTCGGCCCCATAAGCGCATGCACTTCTCCCTTGCGGACGACGAGATCGACGCCTTTGAGGATGGGTTTGTCCTCAATGTTTACGTGCAATCCTTGGATTTCGAATGTGTCAGCCATAGTTCGCATTTCCGAGTTCATAAAGTAAAAGTCACGAATGAGACAAAATCTGTCCGATTACCAATCCACTATACCGGCATAGCCAGAGGTGTCAAGCGCGTTCCACCCAATTCCAGGTCGAGATTGTCTTTTGAGGCTCAGTATGTTAAGCGGGGCGGAGCAGTCGAGACCTGCCGCACCTCATGCAACTGGGCATAAGATCTAAATTCATTGGCATCTTGATTGTCGCTGCCATCCTTCCATTGTGGATGGGAGTAATCGTGGTGTGGGTTTTCAGTTATGATCATTACCGCGCCGAGAAAGGCGTTTTTTTCGAGTCGCTGGCCATCCATTTCGCACAGAACCTCAATCAGGTTGTGGACAAGCAGGTGGAAGAATTGGACGACTGGTTGACACTCTCGGATCTGCACGAACGAATTCGCACCCGCAACATGGCGCTTCCCAATCTCACGGATGCCGAGTTCGCCGAACATATTCAGAAGATGGAAGCCCGTTGGCCGGCGCTCGACGTCACCGCACCGGAGTTGCGTGACGTACTAAGAAACAACATTGCACGCGAACTCGACATTTTCCAATCGCTCCATCCGCTTTTTGCTGAGATTCTGGTCACTGATATCAAAGGACAACTGGCCGCCGCTACGGGGAAGACCAGCGATTACTGGCAGGCAGACGAGGAATGGTGGCAGCGGGGCATGCGGGTGGCGCCCCGCCACGTATATATCGAGGGCGTGACCTACGACCAGAGCGCCAAGGTCTATTCCATCGACGTCGCCGTTCCAATCCGCGATCGGGCGCGACCCGATATTCCGCCGGTAGGAGTCGCGAAAGGGATTTTGAACATTTCACCGCTGTTCTCGACCATTCAACCCATCTTGTCCGACCGTCGACCGCGGCGTCAGTTGATTGACCCCAAGGGGTACATCGTTTTCGATTTGTTTCACCCTGAGGTGACTCCGTTTTCGCAGCGGGTCAACCCGGAGGTGATCAAACGGATTGCCTTGAATCGCGTTGGCTGGACCATTGAGAAACTGAGTGGAGACGATACTCGGATGATCGGCTTTACCGCCCTGAAGCTGACCAGTCCGCTGATGGACAAGAACGTTCCGTTTGACGTTAGTCCGCTCTACGTCGTCGTGCACGATGATGCCGCCGCAGTGCTTTCGCCAGTGCGCGCTCAGTTGAGGATATTGTCGGCGACCGGCGTTTTGGTAATCATGGGCTTTGCGCTGGCCGGACTTTATATCGCCAATCGGCGTATCATTGCGCCGATCCAGAGATTGCGAACGGCCGCACAATTGGTAGCCCGATCAGCGAAACTGGAGAAACCCGAGGTTCTCTCTTCGGCTCAAGATTCCGTAGGCGTGTCACCGGCGTCATCCAATGCTCTCGAAGCGGTCCGACGAATTCGAACCGCTGACGAAATTGAGCGGCTCGCGCAAGATTTCCTCACCATGGCCCAGCGCGTCTTACGTTATCATGAACAGCTCGAAGCCGAACTGACGCTCAAAACAGAGGAGATCCAGCGAGATCTCCAAGTCGCCCGCGAATTCCAGGAAGCGCTCATGCCGCGCGTGTACCCACAAATCCCACCCCCAAACGTGCCCGATCCATTTCGCCTGACGTTTCATCACGTGTACAAACCTGCCAGCACTGTCGGCGGCGATTTCTTTGATGTACTGAAACTGTCGGATCATCGCGTTGCTATCCTGATTGCCGACGTGATGGGCCACGGCGCACGCTCAGCCCTGGTAACAGCGATTTTGCGGACCTTGTTGCAGGATTTGGTGAAGCAAACAGACGATCCCGCAAAACTGCTCGCCATGCTCAACGAGCGTTTCCACGGTGTCGTTGCGCACGCCGGGTATTTCATTTTTGTGTCGGCGTTTTATATGATCGTTGATGCGGAGAAGGGCGTGGCGACCTATGCCTCTGCAGGACACCCGCCGCCGTTATTGATGGAACGCGCTCGGCGAGCCGTTCGGCCACTGATCCATCGTTTGCGGGACAACCCGGCGCTCGGAGTCGCTCCGGATTCGCATTACACGAGATTTGCCAGCTTTATTGCCGATGGCGACACTTTTGTGTTTTATACCGACGGGATCGTGGAAGCGCTTAGCGCGGCCGGGGAGGAATTTGGAATCGAACGACTGTGTCAAGTTCTGGCTGAAAATATCGATGCCCACGTAAAATGTGTCACCCAAAGAATTGTGGATTCTGTCAACGAATTCACTGGCTCTTCCCCCATCTTCGACGACATCTGCGTTGTCGGAGTGGAAATCGCAGCCTCCCCTTGCGGCTTGCCCAGCCCTACAACCGAGGTGACTGCATCTCGTTGACGATCCGGAGTGCAGCCGCGGGCTGCGATTAAGGCGTCGTCAGCAATTGACGGAGCACGAATGGCAAGATCCCGCCATGCCGGAAATATCCCACCTCAATTGGCGTATCGATTCGACAGATAACCGGCACGTTTTCTTCGCGTCCATCAGCGTGGTGAATTACGAGCTTCACTTCTTGTCGCGGCTTGAGGTTGTCTGCCAAACCCTGCAAATCGTATGTTTCTGAGCCGTCGAGGCCCAGCGTCTGCGCGTTGATGCCTTCGAGGAACTGGCATGGAAGCACGCCCATGCCGACGAGATTCGAGCGGTGGATCCGCTCGAAGCTCTGGGCAACGACAGCGCGCACACCCAGAAGTCGCGTACCCTTTGCCGCCCAATCTCGCGAACTACCGGTGCCGTATTCGCGTCCCGCAAACACCACCAACGGCACGCCGGCGGATTGGTATTTCATTGCCGAATCGTAAATGGGCATGACCTGGCCATCGTATTTCGTGACGCCACCTTCCGTTCCCGGAACCATCAGGTTCTTGATGCGCACGTTGGCAAAGGTGCCGCGAGTCATCACGCGATCATTGCCGCGCCGCGAACCGTAACTGTTGAAATCCAGGGGTTGAACGCCTTGCTCGATCAAGTACTTGCCGGCTGGGGAATCTTTCTTGACGCTCCCCGCAGGCGAGATGTGGTCGGTCGTAACCGAATCTCCGAAAATGCCCAAGGCGCGAGCACCATGAATTTCCTCGATTCTGCCCGGCTGCATGGAGAAGTTTTCGAAGAAGGGCGGCTCCTGAATGTATGTACTCTTCGTATCCCAACGATAAACCGCGCCCACGGAAGCCGGGATTTCGTTCCACGCCGGATTCTGGGCTGCAAAATCTTTGTAGAGCGCGCGGAACACGGCAGGTGTGAGAGCCATCCTCATGGAGTCGCGGATTTCCTGAAGGGTTGGCCACAACTCACGCAGGTAAACGTCCCGGCCGTTCTGGTCTTTGCTGATCGGCTCGCTGGTCAAATCGATATCCACACGTCCCGCCAGCGCGAAGGCGACCACCAACGGTGGTGACATCAGGAAATTGGCTTTGACGTTGGAATGCACGCGCGCTTCGAAATTACGGTTGCCGCTGAGCACGCTGGCCACAATAAGATCATTTTGCGTCACGGCTTTCTCGATTGGCGCGGGGAGCGGGCCGGAATTGCCGATGCATGTCGTGCAACCATATCCCACCAAATTGAATCCCAATGCATCCAAATAGCTTTGCAGTCCCGTCTTGTTGAGGTAATCGCTGACGACGCGCGAGCCGGGAGCCAGTGACGTCTTGACGTAGTGCGGCACCCGCATCCCGCGTTCAACAGCTTTCTTCGCGAGCAGTCCGGCCGCCAGCATGACACTGGGGTTCGAAGTATTGGTACAGCTCGTGATGGCTGCAATGACGATGGAACCGTGGCGAATTTGTGTTTTCCCATCCGCTTGCGGCATTGGGGAGACCACCCGGTCGGGAGTTGGACGATTGTTGACCATTTCGGCTTCGCTCCAACGACGTCCTGCCCGTCCATCGACTGTCAATTCCTGGGAACCACCTCCGGAGGGTGCCGTTACCGTGTCGTGCAGGTCGATTCCGAACGACCGCCCAAGTTCTGCCGGTGATTTGTTGTATCCGCCTTCATTCAAAGGTTTGGATACGAGGCCAGCGAACGTATCCCTTAGATTTGGCAACTCGATACGATCCTGGGGACGCTTCGGGCCCGCCACACTCGGTCGCACCTGGTCGAGATTCAGTTCGATTTCCTGACTGTAATCAATTTCGCCTTGTTGCGGGATGCCGAACATCTGCTGGGCTTTGAAATAATTCTCGAAGGCGGCGACCTGTTCATCGCTCCGGCCGGTAGCACGGAGATAGCCGACACTCTCGGCATCGACGGGAAAGAAGCCCATCGTAGCGCCATACTCGGGAGCCATATTGGCAATCGTCGCCCGGTCCGCCACTGGCAACGACGCCGCGCCCGGGCCAAAGAACTCCACAAATTTCCCGACGACTTTCGCCTGGCGCAGCATCTGCGTCACATGCAGCGCGAGATCCGTCGCCGTCACGCCCTCACGCATTGCCGCTTTCATATGAACGCCGACCACCTCCGGAGTGAGGAAGTAAACCGGCTGGCCCAGCATGCCCGCCTCCGCCTCGATGCCGCCGACGCCCCAACCAACGATGCCCAGCCCGTTGATCATGGTCGTATGTGAATCCGTGCCCACCAATGTGTCCGGATAGTAAACGTCATCCTTCGACGACAAGACGCCTTTGGCGAGGTATTCGAGGTTGACCTGATGCACAATGCCGATGCCCGGCGGAACGACCTTGAACGTTTTGAAAGCTTGTTGTCCCCATTTCAGAAGTTGATAGCGTTCGCGGTTGCGTTTGAACTCCATTTCTAGATTGAGCTTCATCGCTTCGGGCGTGCCGAAGAAGTCCACCTGGACCGAGTGATCCACCACCAAATCGACCGGAACCAACGGCTCGATCATTTCGGGGTTTCTGTTCAGACGCGCGACAGCCGAGCGCATGGCGGCCAAATCCACCAGCAAGGGCACTCCGGTAAAATCCTGGAGCACGATGCGCGCGACAACGAACGGAATTTCCTCGGGAGCCGGAGACCGGGCGCTCCAATTGGCCAGTATCCGCACGTCGCGCTCCGTAATCTTTTTGCCATCCAGGTTGCGCAAGACAGATTCGAGAACCATGCGGATGCTGATCGGCAGGCGCGAGATTTTTCCGATGCCGGCCGCCTCGAGTGCCGGCAACGAGTAATAAAATCCACACTGGTCGCCGCCGCGATCGAATTCATGCAGTGAATTGAAAATGTTGTGTCGGTTACTCATCGCCGCTGCATTATACGATGCACTCCAGCTTACGCAAGACAAGCGGCGCGATTTAAAAAGTAAGAAGCCCCAGGCTTGGTGTTGCCTGGGGCTTCCACATGCGAGGTGGGAGGTCTGGAAATGTTTATCGGCGTCTCGAACGCACGCCCGCCAGAAGGAGGAAACCACTCCCCACTAGAACGAGAGTGGAAGGTTCCGGTATTTCGTTCGGAGGCCACAGGGCAGTCAATCGAACGACCATATCATTGTAATCGCCAATGTATCCTTCCTGACCGAGAGCGGCCGTCGTCGAGTCTTCAATTCCGAGCCAATAGACTTCCTGGCTGGAGACGGCTGACTCTTGGAATACGGCGAAGTGTTGATGAGTGTTTTCCGTTCCTTGGTTCAACGACGACTGGGTGTAGTAGGTTACGCCACCAAGCGTCTTGAGATAAAAACCATATTGCGCGGTCGGGGAAAACAGGTTGGTCGACGGGGCCGAGTCATGGCCGACAAACAAGGGGTAGAGAACCGAGGGGTCGGTAATATCGTACCAGCCGAACTGATTGACATTCGAGGCGCCTGCCATCTCCAATTCCAATTGAACCGAGCTAGAAGGCGCCGTTCGTTGAAAGAACACATTCAAATCAGCAGCGCCACCGCTATCGGTTGACGAATCGTAAGCATTTCCCCAAAACGGCACGGCACCGGGCGCGCCAGCCAAAGGGGTTGACGGAGCGTCCGTCAGATAGAACCCAACGTTATGATTGTCTCCATCCATCGACGTTTGATCCCAAAAAGGCGTTCCACTTTGATTGAGATCCGCGGCCGTCCAACTCTGGAATGTGGCACTACCGGAACCGACGACGATGTCTGCGTGCGTTTTACCAGCGACCAAGAGCAACAGCGCAAATAGAAAACCCCGTACAACAATTTTGGTACCCATACGTCTCCCTGTTTGATTACCCTACGACTTTAGGCCGCGCCTCCAGCTCCTTGGGTCTGGACGAACACGGATTGAAACTGTTAGCACAGAAAGAGGGACATTTCAACCGACCAATAGCTCTATAGACCTTATTTTTATTGGCATTGCAGGTAGTTGGTGCGCAACGAAATGCAAACCTCAACGCTCGCAGTGCGCGCGAATTCAGACAAAAAAGCCTAATCGGAATCGATTTTTAGGTCTGGTAACGGTCGCGAATACGCACTCCGACACGACCTTCTGTAGGTGCGGTCCGGAACTTCACTTCTTGGCAAGCTTCCATCACGAGACGCCGTTCACATAAAAATCCATCGAGCCTGCTCAATGGAATCTCGCGACCCAACCAGAGTCAGCCGGTCGCCCAAATCCAATCGCGTGTTACCGTGCGGAACGAGCAATTCGCCGCCTCGTCGGACCGCCACCAGCAGCACGTCGCCCGGTAGTTTCAATTCACGTACAAGTTTGTCGGCCTGTTCACTGGAACGCAACGCAATCTCGCGTATCTCCGTGTTTTCATCCGTGCGCGACAACAGTGCGTACGCGGCTGGATTGCGCGCCAGCAGGACCAGTAGCGCCGCCCGGTCAATCGCCGCGTTCATGGTGGTCACGCCCAATTGCTGAAAGCGGGGTAGTTCACGCGGGTCGGTAACTTGCGTGACGATGTGATCGATGCCGTAGTTGGCACGAACGAATTGGCAGATGCGATAGCTCAAATCTCCATCGTTGTACGTGCACACAATGGTCTGTGCTCGGTCGAGGTACGGCGCGAGCGCTGGGTCAGGTTGGTCTGCCTGCGCCTGCACCGCGTCGAACCCATGCTGTCGAGCGCGTTGCACTCTTTCCGCATCGGCATCCACAACGATTACCTGCTCACGATGTCCGCGCAGTTGTTCCGCCACTTGCAGCCCCAATTCACCAGCCCCGGCGACGATGATCGGCCGCGCTTTTGCGCGGTCGCGGCTCGGCACAAGCCGGAGAAACACCGGCGGCGCAGCGGTCACCGTCACAATCGCGACCAGAATAATGGCCGCGTTCACCGACTCGCTGATGATGCCCAATTCAGAGCCGATAGCGGCGGCAGCGATGATCAAAGACAAGCGCGCGGAAAGCAAAACGCCCGCACCCAAGGCTTCCCGCCAACCAAATCCGAGTCGGAAAACCAGCCCGGATACGAGTTTGATCAAAACTGCAGCGCCCAGCAATAGCGGCAGCAACCACAGCGTCTCACGTGAGCCGAACAGGGCTGGAAGATTGAACTGCACCCCCACCATGATGAAGAAAATCGGAATGAAGAAGCCAAACCCGATTCCTTCAAGTTGATGAGCGAGGGCGGTATCTTGAGGGTCGCGCAAGAGACTTACTATGATCCCAGCCATGAAAGCACCGAGGATCATTTCGGCGCCCAAGGCATCCGACAACGCCACCACGACGAGCATTAGCGCGAAGGCGGCCCGAACCTTGATCTGGGCAGCCGCATGGCTTAGCTCATCGAGCGTCTGCCGGACGGCCTTGATTCGATTAACGACAATCCCCAACCGGTAGAAGAGAAATACTGCACCGAACAACATGACTACATACAGAATGCGCGCCGCGGTTCCTCCAGAAAGCGTGGCGACCAGGATGGTGATGAACAGCATCGTCACGAAATCGGCAATCAGGGCCGCAATCAGCAAGGTCTGTCCATAGCGGCCGCTGCTCAAGCCGGCCTCTTTGAGCACGGGAACGACAATCCCCAGCGATGTAGTCGAGAGTATGAGGGCCATCATCCATGGATTTCGAACCAAACCCAGTCGCCACATTCCGTAGCCAGCGAAGGCCGAAAGCAAGAGGGTCATCGCAAAGCTCAGCAAGCCAAGCGTGATCGGATCCCAGCGTCTCTGCGGGTTCGTGCGATGGGCCGCTCTCGCCGCGCCCAATAAGGAGAAATCGACTTCCATGCCCGAGAGAAACATGAGAAAGACAAAACCCAACTCGGCGAGCAACTTCAACAGCGGGTCTTCATGCGCCACTAACCCAAAGCCGCTGCGTCCCACGACAATTCCCGCCAATATTTCCCCGACGACGATGGGCAATTGGATTCGGCGAAGTCGCGTCAGGGCCAACGGCACCGTGAGTGCCAGGAGGACGACAACGAGCAAGGGCGTAAAGGAGTGCATTGCGCTCATCTTACGAAGAAATGCGGAGCCATCGCAAGCCGCTCATCCCGGACTGATGTTGGGCGGTGTCGCGTTGCGCGCGAGCCAATTGCCCAAGGTGGCACCAGTCAACCCTGCGGTGTTTCGATCGGCGATCGCGACAGCCCATCTCTACCGAACCGTTACTTCGACTGAATGTTCATGACGGTCGTCGACGAGACGGATCGTGGCGTCGGGCTGCTCCGTGCCATCCACGATCACCCGGACCGCCTTGGCGGCTTCCTCTCCGATCCGCCTTACGGAGATGTGGTAAAACGTGTCGCGGTGGCGATAGTGAATCTTGAGTGACTCCCAGGCGCGTGGCAGCCGCGGGTTCAGGCACAGTTTGTCCACCTCTAACCGCAAACCGAGCAACGTCTCGACGATCAGCCGGTACATCCAACCGGCTGAACCCGTGTACCAGCTCCATCCACCTCGCCCCGTGTGCGGCGCGACGCCGTAAACGTCGGCGGCGACAACGTATGGCTCATCCTTATAGAGAACGGCGTCCCGTGAAGTCGTCGCGTGACGAATGGGGTTCAGTAGCGAGAATAGTTCCCACGCCCGCTCGGTCTCGCCCAGTTTTGCGAAGGCCATGACCGCCCAGATCGCGCCATGCGTATATTGGCCGCCGTTCTCGCGCACGCCGGGGGGGTAGCCTTTGATATAGCCGGGTTGCAGCGCGGATTTGTCGAACGGCGGATCGAAAAGTTGGATCAACCGCCGGTTGCGCCGGACCAGACGTTGATCCACGCTCTCCATGGCCAGCCGCGCTCGCGCTGGATCGGCCGCGCCTGACAACACTGCCCAACTCTGGGCGATGGAGTCGATCTGGCACTCCTCATTCGTGGCCGATCCAAGCGGAGTGCCGTCGTCGAAGTACGCACGCCGGTACCAAGAGCCATCCCACCCATGCATCTCGATGTTCTGCTGCAACTGGGCCGCTTCTTTGGCGCACTGGCCGGCAAATTCGCCATCGCCTTTGCGTTGCGCCAATTCCGCGAAGCGTTGCAGCACGTGATGAAGGAAGAACGCCAGCCACACGCTTTCGCCTTTGCCTTTTTCGCCGACG
>Ga0335081_10001023_pt1 | contig 44873 bp, 46 predicted proteins | sample Lox_Sample_35_FD_206713 | JGI IMG/M metagenome (GOLD analysis project Ga0335081, IMG submission 206713) | Soil microbial communities from Loxahatchee National Wildlife Refuge, Florida, United States - Lox_Sample_3.5 | ecosystem: Environmental > Terrestrial > Soil > Wetlands | place: USA... | reverse complement strand
GCGCGGCTGGCTCGCCATGCTGGAGCAGGGGCTCGGCCGCGAGGAGCGCGAGGCGATCTATCGCGTGCTGCGCGACGCGGTGCCGGATTTCCGCGGCGCCGCCGCCTGAGCCATGGCCTTGAGACCGAGAAGCGATCGACTTGGTCGCGGCTCAGGGGTTCTTTACCGCAGCACGCACAATCACATTCTCCTCCCAAGGTCTCTTGCAGCTGAGATAAGGTTGCAGGATCATTCCCTGCAAACAGCCGTAGTCGTTGTCAATGCAATGAATTGCGATTCATTGTGTGCTTGCGAGTTGGGGCGGCAGGTCTTTAGGAAACCGACGATCGCAACACTGAGTCCAGATCCATGGCAATGGCCACAACACATTGGAGAAATATCGACGGCATTTTGGTCCTCGCCTTCCTTGCTGCCGGCTTCGCGATCGGCCACCACTTTATATTCGATTTTGGCATGACCGACTTTGCTCAGCAATGGATGCCGGCCACCGTCATGTGGGCCTGCGGTCACGGTTTGTTTGACCCAATACATAGTCCGCCGACACTGACTTCGTTTCTTAGGATGAATCTGCTGAATTTTAATTGTGACGACTTGATCGCGGTGGAGCACGCCGGTCATGCCAGCGTGACAATGAACTCATACTTATACCTGGGATATGCGGTGGCGATATTCTGGCGGTTGTTGGGGGTAAGCTACATGAGCCTCGCACCTCTGCTTGGGATCCTTTACGGAGCGTATATCACTGGCTGTTTTGTCCTCCTCCGCCTGTCCTTTAACCGGTGGCTTGCCGCGTTCGCGTCAGTTGCGCTGTTGGTCTCCCCCGTAGCGATTCTCATGCTTCGCAACATGCGCGATTTCGCAAAGGCGCCATTTATCATCTGGGCGCTCGTTCTTCTTGTTCTTGCCGTTCGAGTTCAACGTCCCAGGCAACTGCTCATCATTGCCGGACTCTTGGGCTTCGTCGTGGGAATTGGACTTGGGTTCCGACCAGATTTGAAATTGATCGCTCTGCTAGGCATTGGCGTGCTGGCATTCGGCTTGGATCGGGCCGCGCTACATCGCTGGTCCCGCATCGCGGCGCTAGGCATTTTTGTCGGTTTTGTCGCAGTATTGGGTCTGCCCGTAGCGGCCAAGGGGGTGAACTCGGGCTATTTTGCTCTTCAAGGCGCAGCTGAACCCTTTCGAGCGTTTATCGGCGTGACAAAACCTAGCTATGATCTCGGCTATCTGTACTTCGACGCCTACAACTTCACAACGATCGCGGGAGACCTGAGGCAAAAGGATCCAATTTCATGGGATCTGCATGAAGCGGCCATTTCAGATTCAACCGAATCATACGTGCTGAGCCGCACGAACGCCTATGTCATCAACTGGATGCCGCTATTTGCCGGAGACATTGTAACGAGGGGCCTCAAATCCGTTGCCTGGATTGCTGGCTACTACGCCCTGTACTCGCCAACGCGAATCGCCCTGGACCCGCATCGGCATCCCCACACGGAAGCTCACTCAGAGTTGGTATCGCAGGTCGAACCGGCGTTCCTTTACCTTTCGCAACCGTGGCTTCCCTATATCGGGCTCTTCGGCCTCCTCGCGCTAGCCTGCCGCACGTACCACCGTTCGCCACGCGAAGCAATTTGCATTTCGTCAGTCATCGGCGTTTTGTTAATGTCCTTGAGTATTCAGTTTTCGGCCCGGCATCTTTTCCAGTATGAAGTGATTTTTTGGCTGGGCATGCTGTCGCTGGTCTCTTCGCCCTTCGAGTTCACCGAATTGAGAAAAAGTCTGCCACGATTTGGGCGAGTGATTTTGATCTTCCTTTTGCTCGGGGGTATCGGATATGCATGCGTCCTTGTGGTCCAGGACGCGCTTCTCACCCGAGAGATTCAGCACATTTTGGACGCCGATCGTGAGCGCGTTCAGACAACCGCGCTGAATTTAGACGATCGGAAAACGTTGATCGAAGTTCCGATCCCACTAGCTGCAGTGGCACTCCCTCACTTTTCGACTGATGAAGTCGACAAATCTCTCTATGAAACCCTGTTCACCGATGAGCATTTGCGCATAAGCGCTTTGACAGTGGCGGATCGGCTTTTGATCTCCGTCGGCGGCCCGTCATGCCCGCCTGGCCAACTTGACCTTACGCTGACATATAATGGGCATCTCAAATTCAGCCGTCCCCTGACAATAGATGTGGCAGCCAATGGCAGCAGAACCCTGCTCATCGCACCTGCGTTCTATAATCGGCTTGAGCGATTTCGCGGCATCACGATACCCTCCGATCGTATAGGCTGCATTAGCGACGTGAGCAGAGTTCGAGATGACAGGAGGCTACCGATAGTCTTTTCAGCGGTCTTATCGCCTCTATGGCGAACTCAACCACTGTTTGAGCGTCTGGGTGGCTTCTGAAGCTTATCTGGATGGCATAGCCCGCATCGCGATTCGCGCGAGCACATCAACCGTCGAGGCCGTAACGATGGGAAACAAGTACCAGACAAAACCATAGGAATGCATTAGCGCGCCTGTAAAGCTGGCTTGGGTCAAATAATAGGCGAAAACGCACACCGCCGCGCCTGCAGCCCAGAACAACGGTGACTCTGCCTTTTGGGCAACACCCCAGCAGAATCCCACTATGAAGCCCGCCAGCAACAGCACAAACAAAGCATAACCGAGACCGACTTCCGCGTATGCGCTGATGTGAGCCGGGGCTGGCAGAAACTCTTGTATTGGGCCTGGATTTACGTGCCTGCCGACTTTTGTGGCGGGATAACAAGTTTCGCGTGGAATGAACGGAAGAGAATTGGATTCAATGCCGCAGCGTTCTTCCGGACTGCTAAAGACCTGAACATAATAGGGCAAGGACGCCGCCATTCGAAAGATGACGGACCGCACAAATATCACTCCTGCGTCGATCAGCACCTCTTCCTCGCTCATTCGTGACCGCATGTCCTGCGTATCTGCAACAAAGGAAAATACCGGAGAGCAAGCCGTGCCCAATTCCTTGGCAGGCCCCTCAACCGAACTTGACTCTGCAGAGGCCTCAGTGACCGCACCGCTCGATATCGAAGATTCCGGGAACGAGTTGCGATAGCAGCCCAACAGGCCTTGCAGCGACAGCAAGCAGGCGACGGCGACCAAGCCGATGCCAAGCAGAAGCCGGAGTGAGGTTTTCGCCAAGATGCAAGCGAACAACAGGACGATAAAGAAGACGACTAAGTTTGCCTTCATGTATAGCACGATGTTAAGATACAAGCCCGCCGTAAAGAGCACGAAAAAGATTGCAGCATGAAAGCCGCGGTGGCCCTTTATCCACGACAGCATGGCGATCGTCGCTCCAATCGGAATAACGGAATAAGCAAATGCGTAATACAGATAACGCAGTTCTGTGAATAGTTCTATGCGTCTCATAAGACGGACGTTGCAACTGAGCGTCCGGTCGAAATACAGTCCAGGAAAATACGCGCCGGTAGAAAATAGTTTCCAGAGGCAATACGCGGCACACGCACATGCGATCCAATAGACGATAGTAATTTCGTATCGCTCATCGGCACGCGCGAGACCAGCCAATCGATTGACAAGTGCAACGTTTGTAGCGCGTCGGCCGAGCGCCGCTCCCACCGGGACAAGGAAAAAAGGCGCAAGGAGCAAAATCCAATAGGTCGTTGATCCGATAAGCGGATAATCTGCCGGACGAAACATCGGCTGATTAATCTCGAATTCCCGGAGTCCAACATCATCCAGCAATGCGGCAGCGCCGATGACCGTCGTGACGATATAGGCGATGAAATAGATTAGCAGGGGCATCCGAAGCGGCTGCAAGCAAAGCCAAACCGTCGCCATTGCGACGAAACCAACGGCTAACGCGATAGCCAAGTGAATCATGGACGGCCCATCTTATCGGCGACGTAATGCTGGCCACACGTGCAGGCGGGCCGACCGGGCATGGGCCTAGCCCTTTCGGCCCACCAAATAGATATCCGAGCAAAGCGACGGCCTGTACCGCAGAATTCGATCAATGAGAGGAGTGCCCAACCGCGCGGCGCGAAATCGGCTGCGGTATCCGCTCCAGTTGCGGCCAATGACTCTGGCATCTTCGAGTCGCAGATCGGCCGCGATGTAGCGGAGGTCGGCGACGTCCGGTTCGCGCACATGTGAGCGAAACTTTTCAACCTCGTACCAGTCCTGCATGAGAGTCCATTTTCCGATCCCGAAGGGGACCGTGATGCGCTTCCTCAAATTTACGCAATTTGGACTGCTGACGATGAAGAGACCTCCCGGTTTCAGTGCGGCCACGAGTTGATGGAAGACCCGCTTGGGCGAATTGTGCCAGTGTTCGATAGTATCGAAAATGGTGAACGCGTCGAAGGTCTCCGGTTCGAATTCCACGCCTCCCGCGACAATATCTCTGCGGACAATCTTCACCCCGAACGGGCGGTGGACCCGGTCGAAGACATCTTCTGCGACCGTCTTTTGCCACGCGCCTCCGAAATCGTCCACGAGCGTGACATCGAAACCGAGAGCAGAACAACTTGGGGAAAAGAGGCCCAATCCACCGCCAATATCGCCGACCAGCGCGCCACGCGGCAAGGTGAACAGGAGGCTCAGATTAAAGGCAGTGCGCGGGACGTCGACGTAACGCTGCACGGCAGCGATAGCGGGCGGATAGCTGTCGGCGACCCGCCTGACAACAGGTATGACAGCTGCCTCTGTGTTGAGAATGGCGCTCATGGCCGCGTAGTCTCGATGCTCCCGATACTCCGACCCTCAGCCAAATCGAGGGCCCACATCTGCCGCCTCATTGCAAACTGATCGTGGAGCGTGGTGACACCAAGCGGCCACGCCGGCGGACCGATGGCTTCATGCTTCTCACGGGTCAGGTGATCCAGGTGCGGGGCCCCACCGGTCTCAACGGCCTACGCAAGTATATGCAGTCACCGAGTCTGCTGCAATGCGTCAAGGATTGGGGCTGAAGGTAATGATAGCACGATCCGAATCTCTAGTCGTACGCCACTTGTCGTTGGTTTATCCGACGCCTGAAGGGAGCCGGAAACCTTGCCGATCACCGAGTTGAAGTCGTCGCTCACCAGAGCCGCGCGGCAAACGCCGCAGCGTCATCGGTCGACTGAGACTTCAGCGCTCGCGAAGGGCATTTGCTCGCCGATGTCTTCGTGAGCGCCCGATCCGAAATGCTTACGCAGTCGGACAATCGGGCGCTCCACCCCAACGTGAATCGCGTACGCAACGGCAAAACTTGCGATCCAGCCTAGACCGTAGCTGAGAACCGGCGGGACCGAACCTAGAACGTACTGGGCGGCTTTAAAAAGCGCGAAGTGCCAGAGATAAAGGGAGTAGCTCAGAGCTGCGATCCAGAGCGTGGCGGAATGATTCATTAATCGCTTGGCGAATAGAAAGTTCGGCGTATAGACCGCGGTGAGCAGCAGTGAGACTAGGGCCAGATCCTGTAGTGTGAACCGCAACGTTTGGAGAAAAGCCTGGCTTGGCACTCTTTCCGCTGCCAGCAGCAATATCAAAGCGAAGCACGCCGTTGTGTGGCGCGTTGCAACACGGATGAAGTGCGGTCCCCACGGTTCGCGGATGGCGACCGCGGTCACGCATCCAAACAGGATGGAATCGAAACGAGCCTCAGTCGCGGCGGTCGTGTACTGAAGATAGAACGAAGGTTCGGTTACCGCGACAATACCGGAGCGGATGGCCAGGGGAACAAGGCACATCCCGGCCAGCACCGCCACGATAGCCGCGCGCTTGTTCAGCAGCAGAAGGAGAAGCGGCGGAAACACTATATAGAATTGCTCTTCGATCGACAGGGACCACAGTTGAATGCCATAAGATTCAATGTGCCCCGCCTCCAGCATGAGCGCATAGAGATAATTGGCGAAATAGAACGTAATTGCCGTCAAACCGAACAAATCGATATGCCCTTGCAGAACGATCAGAACGATCACGACGGCCGCAATATATGCCAGCAACGGGGGATACAGTCGCAAGAATCGGCGCAGATAGAATTTGGAAATGTCGATAGTTCCGTTGCGATAGTACTCATCGAGCAGCAAGCTGGTGATCAGAAAACCGCTGAGGAAAAAGAATATCGTTACCCCGAGGCCCCCCGGGACCTGCAGTTTGGAGTGATTCAGCATCACCATCAGAATGCTGATCGCTCTAATGCCGTCGAGGCCAGGGATGTTGGCGTTCTGGGAGGTCGCCTCGTGAGGATCGAGATATAGTCTTGTCACGCCCTCACACTCCGTCCGTGCCCGAGGGGTGATTTTTGACGCCGGAGGTCGGCAGCATGGTCCAAGTAGTATCGGAAGGCAGGATTTTCCGACCTGCGACGCGAAACGTCCCCACAGCTATTTCGACATATATCGTTTGATGATCTGGCCAATTCGATCCGGACGCACGTAAAAGCCCGAGAGGGCGAGTCGACCGATCCCAGCCGGTGTCGCGACAGTTGAGATGCTGTGCGGCACTCCAGCGCGCATGAGCACGAGTCGGTTAGGCTGCGGTGAAAGAAATTCTCCGCTGGTGACGTTCTGCGGATCGTCCATCGAGAACATCAAATGACCGCCCCAATCCGATTTCCATTCTCGATTCAGATAATACGTGAACGCACCGCTGTAGCCCGTCGCGTCGGTGTGGAATATCAAGCCACCATTAGTGTCATATCTGAACAGCGTCGAAATTATGCCGACCCAGTCCGTTCCGAGCCGTCCGGCAACGCCCGTTTCCAGTGAAGCATCCCTGATGGCCTTCAAGGCATGATCCAGCGGCGACCCCGAGGGAAAGGTCGAGATACCCGGAACAGCGGCAAAGAATCGCTTGTGCACTTCATATTCCGGCCAGATGATGTTCTGGCTCATGTACGGGCTTGAACGGTTGTTCTGGGCCCAGATCAATTCCTTATTTTTCTCATCGGCCTGTATGAAGGCAGTGGCTGTGGCAAAATCGACGACTTTTTGAAATTGCGCCTCAGCCAGAAAATCATCGAACCAATGAACGGAGCCGTTGAACGTCGAATGGTGGCTTGCCATTTGTGCTACCCCCGGTGAGTTGATCACGCGAGTCCGTGGCTGCGGGGAGAAAAGCTAACACGCCGACGGCCCTCATTGCGAACCGATCGTGGAGCGCGGCGGGATGAAACGGCCACTGCGGCGGATCCGCCATTCAATTGCGGAGCCGACCGTCGTCTCATAGGCTGAGTGAAAGCAAAGGGCCAGCCGTCGCCAATGACGGTCCATCAAGGAGAACTTGCGCCACAGCTGTACGTAGCGGCCGGTAACGTGCCCACTGAGTTCCACTTTGGGGTCGGGCAGCACACGGTCGATGAGGAAGTGACGCGTCGACGCATCAAGCAAGGCGCCGGTAGCCTCCTTGACGGTCGCCGTCATCAACACGGGGAAAAGGCTGCATACCAAATGGAGCGCACCGAACAAAGCGCGTTCGATGCCCCAGGCCTTCGCCCGGGCAACGCATTCGGGAAGCTCGCTTTCATAAAGCTGGAGCAAAAAGAAGAGGTCTACGTAACGAATGAGCTGCGAGCTGAACTCATCTAAAGCGAGAGTGAAGGCGTGGGATAGAATCGCATCGGCAGGCGAAAGTCGGTAGGCACCAATGCTCTCGCCATCGAACCATTCGCGCCGCCGCCACATCCCGGCATAGTCAATCCGCGCGCGCACGCGCTGCCCAAAGCTGCGGTGGGGCTCGACGAGCACGTTGCCGATTTCGATCGAGTATTCATGGTGGCCAGGAGCAAATCCAGCGCCAAAATCGTTGTATTTGCGCGGATAGCCAGCCGCGGCCAGCAGCTCGATCGCCGCTTGGAATTTGGCGGCCGGTATGAGGATGTCGACGTCCACCATTGGCCGAAGCTCCGGCCGAGGATACAGTCGGTGGCAGTAATCCGAGCCCTTCAGAAGCAGGAATGCATCGGTCCCGAGAACCCGCTGCAGGTCAAGGATGGCGTCCCGGGCGAGTTCATAGCGCTTGCGATAGAAGGCGCACAAGGCGCGGAATTTCGGTTTCGCGGCAGTGATCTCCGATGGGAGATTCGGCTCCTCCATGAGCAACGGGAGGATTTTCTCGCGATTGGCAAGATCAAAGAACGCCGAAATTTGCGCCTCGCCACGGGGCGGCCATTCGGCACCCGTTGCCAATCGATAGACTACCGGCCAAAGCTCGAGCGGGACCTGGGTCACTCGGGAACGCTGCGGATGGGGGGCGTGACGGCTGTCGCTCGCCGGCGGAGTTCGCGCGCGACCAGGATGAACGGATAAACGATCTGTCCCCACACGGTCTCCGGGACCGGATTACCCTCTAGCCCATGCTCTGCAGGCGGTGGCGCGCTTCTTTCGGCCGTGCCGAACATGTCGTCCCAAAACGAGAACAGCATCGCGTAGTTGCAGTTGTGGAGCCGTTGATCTTTGGCATGGTGGATCCGGTGAAAGGCCGGACTGACAAAGATCCTCCCGAGAGGACCGTAGGTCCAATCCCATTCCGAATGCTGGAGGAGCAGGACCCACGTAAAGATAAAGTCCAGCCAGAGCCAAACCTCGAGGGTCGTGCCCAGCATTTGAAAGGGAATGAACAGGCACAGCCGCAAAACGGTCTCATCGACGAAATGAAATCTATAATTCGTCATTATCGTCATAACCGTCTGCGAGTGATGAATGGTATGGAAAGACCACAAAAGATTACTCACGTGCCTGAGACGATGGCTCCAGTAGCCGAAGAAATCGGCCGTTATGATGATTGCTGCGATCTGGACCGCTGGCGGCGCGTCGGCCACGAGCCTCATCTGCAGCCACGGCGCGTATGTGGTGACGAAGCCGATTAATATCTTATATATCCAAACGAAAACGAGGACGTGGTAGATCCCTCCGTAATAGAAGACGTAATAGAGCACATCGATGCGGAAGTTGGTCGATCCGTACCGGATACGCCAGTTTCTCCGCGCCGCGATTTCCAGGACAACAGTTCCCGCCAGAACCAGCGCGGTCAAACTGTAGGTGCGCAGCGAATGCGCATTCAATAGGTGAAAATCAACACGAGAAAAGAACCAGGAGAGCCAATCGCGTATCACCATGGTCGTTGTCAGCCCGCTGCGCCGCGGCTGCCGAGGAGGAAGGGCAAAATGGACCGCCGGACCTGCGGACGGCGGAACGACCAGATTAGACCATCATAGTAGAAATGCAGGAATGCGATGAGAAGGTAGATGGTTTGCAGCCACCATCTGCCGGCATCCACCGTGACATACTGCTGCATGAAATAGAAGAAGAAGCCGACAGAAAATAGTACCGGAAGAAGATACGTCAGGCTCGCGCTCAGGCGCAACAGCGGGACCGGTGCACCACTACTCGCGTCGCCGAACTTGCGGCGGTGCAGCAGCCACACCAGCGACAGGTACTGCACGTAGTGGGGCAGAAGCATTGCGAATGTCGCGGTTTCTGAGTCACGAATGAAAAGATACGGCCAAAAGAACCCGAGGCTGGATGCAAGAAACAGGCTCTCCGGAAGGCCCAGCATCTCCTGGCGCCGGGCGACGGCTAGGCCAAGCTGCAGAAGGCAGATCGCCGCAATCAACCCCGTTGCGATCTTCACATACAAGTTCAAGTTGCCCGACACGATACCGAGCAGCGCGGAGACTTCCTTGTGTGTGTCGATATGCCACACGGCGAGAAACAGGCTAATTGAGACGATAGCGCCATTGGCGGCGTGTCTCTGCCCCATCCCGGGATCCTTGACGCCAGACTTGTTGCGGTAGATCGACAGGATGCCGCAATTCTGCCGCGAGACGTGAAGCGTGTTCCAGAAGAAAAGAACAAACTGAATAATATAGGGCACGTTGAGCCCACGAAGTAGAAACAAGATAATCGTAATGATCACGGGTCCGCCGACGAAGGCCGCCAAGCGCGTGCGATAGTATTCGCGATTCTCGTCCCAGAAGAAGAAGCTTGCGGTAGAGAAATAGTGCGCAAAAGCCAACGTCAGCCCGCCGCCAATCGCCAGCCATGGAATCCGAAAGTAAATCGCCGCGATGATGGGCAAAGTCACGAGCGGCGCAAAAATCAAAAGAAAAATATCGAACGTCGCGGAATGGATCCATCCCGCCTGCCAGATCTGCGCGCGAACCCCGATGCGCTCGTCGGCGATGGCGTTGATGTTAGACATGCCCGCCTGTCTTAACGAGATGATGATGCGGAAAGGCGTCCCAGCACCGCAGGTCACTAAAGCCCCAGTCGGATACGGACAAAATAACCTACCGAGCCTGCTGCTGAGCGTCAAGACCTAAGAGCGAACTATATCATGGACTTAGAGAATTTCGTTTCCAGCTCCCGCCACCCTGAGCGCGGAGAGCGGTCAGAACTTGTGTCCGAATATCGACATTGGGGGACCTATGCGAGCCAGCCCAGGCGGCTCACGAAGGCCGACGCACAATGCCGCGAAGCAGTTTGGCGGCAGAAGGCAAGAACCCCCGTTCCCACGCTGAGCGTATCCGATATAGCAGCCGCACGCGACGGGTAACGCGATCAGCTGGCGCCGCCGCTGGCGCCAGAAATCGCAACAGCAGGACGCGAAAAAGCGAACGCGGCGCCGAACGCGCATTCCGGATCGTTCCGATCACATAGGTCGGCGTGATTGGATAGTCAGGCAGAGCATTGGCGTCGCCCCAAGTTACCAGCCAGGTTTCGGTTCGTGCCGCCACCCGGTGAACGCCAATTTTATTGTCGAAACGGAAGAGAACGACATCGCCGACTACGGGATCGACGCCGCACGTGACAACCACGCGCTCCCCCGGCGCAATCGCCGGCATCATGCTCGTTCCTTCAAAGGATGTCGCGAACTCGCGTCGCTCTTGCTTCCAAATTGCTGCAACGGCGTCGAGCTGGCCCGCCGTCAACCCTTGAAGAGGAAGTACAGCCGAATCACTTTCCGTCGACAAACGAATGCGCCGTCTTAATCTCGTCCTCCGTGAAACCGGCTTCGCGGCGGATGTCGTCCGCAACCGGATAGAAGACGATATTATCGCCGACGATCTCCTTGAATGCAGCATCGGCTTGGGCGACGGCCCGCGCTAACGCCATGACCGCTTTCGGCCCATCTCGGTCGATCATTTTCTTTATCCAGACGTTGGCGAAGCGGACATGCTGCACTTCATCGGCGAGTTGCTGATCGAACAGGGCGACGAAATCGGCGTCGTCCTTGCGCTTCGACGTCTGCATCCCGTCATGGATAGCATCGATACCGGACGCCTCGAAGCTGCGGTTTGAGACCGCGAGCCGGCCGATCAGCGATGGAATCGACGTCATGATCCGGAACTGGAAATTCAGCACCGGATATTGCCCGAGCGTGCCGCCGCGCGACTCGAACAAGCGCCGGAAGGCGATCGCGTGGCGAGCCTCGTCGGAGCATTGGCGGGCCAGCGCCATCCGCAAATCCCAATCCGCATCGGGAAAATCGACGAGGTTGCGCGCCGCGATCTCCATGGCGTTCAGCTCCTCGTTGAGCTGCCGCAGCAGGAATTCTTGACCAACGTCAGGATGATCATGCGGAAGGTTTGCCATCTCCCGCCACAGTTCCTTGACCTCGAAGCGCGGGTCGCGGCTCGGCGCGTCCCCAAACAATGCGGCCGGGGCAGTCATCGCGCTTCCTCCGTCGGAACAAGAGAACGATAGCCTGCCTGGCGAAGGATCTCGTTGATCTCATCGTCGGAGAATTCCGCAAGCTTCCGGTCCTCGACGTTTACCGCGGGAATCCGATTCTCAGGCGACGCAAGCGCAGTTCCGACCGCATTGACCTCTCCACCGTCCTTGATCTGGAACATCGAGTTTGCCTGAGTCAAAAACCGGATCGCCATCGCTACTTTCATCAGCACGCGGCGGTCCATTTCCGCCAAGCGCTTGATCCATCGGTTCGAGAAGCGCACGTGCTGCACTTCATCGGTATTAATGCAATCGAGAGTGTTTGCGGTATCGTTGTCGCCGGCCGCGCGGAGACTCCGGGAGATGCCACCCATCACGTCCATCGCGCCCGCCTCGAGCGTACGGTTCTGTATGGCGATGCGTCCGGCAATATTGTCGACCGCGCACGTGACGTTCCACTCGAGCGTGCTGATCGGAAACTCGCCCTTATGACCGCCGAGCTCGCGCAGCCGGCGATAGAGGGCCCGAACGTGGCGCGCCTCGTCCCAGGCCTGGCGGGCCAGCTCCATTCGCAGGTCCCAGGGCGCGTCCGGGAACTCGGCGACGCAGGCAGCCGCCATGTCGACGCTTGTCATCTCGTTCGTCATATGACGATGGATCATCTCGCGCCGCGCGATTTCGGACATGTCGCCGAATTCGTGCATTTCGGCATCGGAGTAGACCACCTTGAAACATGTATCGCGAGCCGGCGCTTCCCGGAGCGTCATACCTCCGACCTTGAAATATCCAATCTCGTTCATCACTGCACCTGTTGGTCGGCCACGACGCTGCCGATAGCGTGTTCACGTGCCGCGATGACGGCTCCCATGTCAGCGCCGAGCTTCAACTCGCGTTGCAGCTCCGCGGCCTCTACGCGTTGGCGCTCCAGTTCACGGACGATGCGGTCGATGATCACGATCGACGGTTCGTCGAGAATCGGATCGGTGGCTGCTACGTAGCTGCGATAACGCTCGATGAGGCCGGGGAGCACGCCGTCATAGAGCGCGGAAATACGGTCGGCGGTCGACACCGCCTGCGCCGCCTCCTGGAGAAGCGCGTCATAAGCATCGACGGGACGCAGCGTGTAGTGCTCCGGCTGTCGCAATTCAAATGTACGCTTGCCCAGCCAGTCGGCCATTTGAGCAAAATCCCAGATATGGCGGCCGAACATCACTTTGGCCTCCATCTCCGGGGTGGTCGGCGTCCAGCGCGCGGCAGTTTCCATGAGCTTGACACTAATGTGCCGGAACGTCGCAATATTGCGGCAACGCTCGCTCACCGCTGTGATTTTTCGCATGCAAACGCCTCCTCAAGATACTCGGCCGTGGCATCCGGTTCGCCCAGACGCAGTTGATAAACCTTGGCTGAAGACAAAAGGCGCGTCAACTCAAAGACGCGGCGGCTATGCGGCGCATTGAGGAACGAGCTCATCAAAGGCTGCAGTTCCACGATCTCCCGACGTCCGGGGGAAATGCGCTCGAGCCGCGGATGATCGGCAAATCCACGCAAGAAGATGACGCGGCGAAGCGGGACTGGATGAGGCACGTCCACGCGGAACAGGCTATCGATGTCGACGCGGATGAAGCCGTCGCGCGCGATTCGTTCGGCGACGGCAGGTGTAAGGCTGCGCTCGACTGAAGTAGCCCGCGGGCCGGGTTTGATTCCGACCGGCCGCCTGAAGGCAATCAATTCGCCGGTTTCAGGCAGGTAGCCGGCGACTTCATCGCTCAGGAAGTTGTGGCCCCGCGCCGCAAGCGCGAGCGATGTCGTCGACTTTCCGGCACCGCCGGGTCCAACGAAGATGGTTCCCTCGCCGTAAATTCCGAGCGCCGAGGCGTGAAAGAAGATTGCATCGGAGCGAAGCCGCAGCAGCCGCCAGAATAGGTACCACAGGATGCTGAGCCGCCAGCGCGAGTCGAGCGCGAACAGACAGTCGCAGCCCCGAAATGCAAAAGCTGGGGTGTCGGAGCCGCGAAATGCGAGACAATGCCAGCCGGGTTCCGAACATAGCAGCCGGGTGAAATGCCCTTGATCGAGTTCGACGGCGAAGTCGAATTCACGGCCGTCAATGGGCAAGTCGCTACGCCCGGACATCCGAAAGCAACCAAAATCGGGATGGACGTGTGCGCGAATGTCAATGTGCATATCGGAAAGCACAGCTATCCGGCCCGGCGCCGGCTCGGAGCCGCCGAACATTGCAAAAAAATCTGCAAAAAAGGCCGCATCGTCGCATTCTGCAGTAATGCGACGATCAGCCATAACAGCGGTGGCGGAGAAGACAGCCCCCGGCTTGCGGGCTCGCAACTTAACAAACAAGTCGTGGAGACGGACACCGCCTTCCGCTGGCACAGGGCTTTCCTCTCGGACACGCCCCCCAGTCAAAAGAAAGGAGGAAGCAACCTGCTCCACGACCGACCCGCAAAATCCAGACCGAAGCGTCCGGATTCAATAGACAACCCTACGAACCAACGGTCAGCAGGTCGGGACTGCCCACCAAGATCCCATCGACTGAGTGATCTGGAAGGTATTGAGAATGTCCTTCTCGCTCATCGCCTGAATTCGCGGCGTCTCATACTTCAAGCGCTCAATCTTTTGTGCGTTTTGAACCTGTTCCGACATGCTCAGTTCCCTTTCCTTTCCAGTGCACTACGCAAAAGAGGATTACCCCCCGGTGATCATGCCAAGTGAAATCAATTCATCTAGTGCAGCTTTCATCTCGGCAGCAACAGGGCGAGATTCGGTTCCCTCGAACTCGCTAGGTACGGTCTCGACGATCTGGTCCAGGCTCTTCTCGCCGTCGCAGCTCCGCCAGAGGTATGCCATTGTGGCGTTGAGGACGAAGAACTGAGATTTGGCCGGATCGAACAGCATAAGATCCCCCCCAAGTGGAGCTTCCTCCACCTGCGGATTGCGCCTATAAGATGCGTTCGCCACGACCACCCCTACTCCAACTTGCGAAGAGCTTGGATACCAACTACTTAGCGGTTCTGTATATCACGCACACGCCGGTCTGTCACTACGCACGCAAGGGCTGGGGGACGATCCCCAGTGCATTATTCGCCCGAGCGTACATCATTGATATTACGTTGTTTCTCCAGTCACCGCGGACCATATCTTGGCGCCCAGCTATTCCTTTTTGCCCTGTGACTGTGACTGGCTCGCAACACGTTGAACCCTTCCGCGGCTGCTACCGTCGGATAGAACCGCGGTCATCTGCAGCAACAGCGAGGGGATGGGGAAGTTCTCGCCCAATAGCTCCATTCCCTCGCGGGTCGCCACCTCCGGACCAAGCAGTGGGGCCGTCACGACATAACCGTCGGCCTGCAGCCTTTCGATATTTCGTTGCACGGCCGGATGATCGATCATGGCGGAATTTGACACCGGAACGAAGACCACCGGCGCCTCGGCGGCGAGGATCAGGGCCGAGATCAACTCGTCGGCGATGCCATTGGCAACCTTGCCGAGAATGTTGACGGTGGCGGGGAAAACGACGATCAGGTCAGCGTTGCGCGCCAGTTCGATGTGCGGAACATAGACGCCGTCACCGTGATCGTCCATTTCTATGAAGACGCGGTGCCGGCTAGCCACCTCCAGCGCATAGGACGACACCATCTTCGCCGCTGCAGCGGATAGGACGACCTGCACATCGCTGGCGAAATGATGGAGAAGATGCAGGACGATACGAGGCAAGCCGTAGCAGATGTAGGCGCCGCTAGCGCACAGAAGCATTCGGCGCACCCGCTTCCCGCGTTCCGGTTTGTCACCTTGCATCTCAGACCTCACCAACGCCCATGCCGCAACGTACATGCAATGACCCGAAAAATCGAGCGTAAGCCGTCCAAAAGGTGGGCGACCGCCCGAGCGAGGCAAGATGGCGCTGACAAAAAATTCAGGGTGCAACAAAATAGTTTTTCACCGTCACAGCATCGGTCAGGAACGTGTATATGATCGTGAAGCGCGTTCCCGTCCTTACCCTCCCGATTGCATGATACGACGCGGGGCCAAGCCCAAAGCCGACGGCGGAATTGGTTTCCTGCTTGAAAACGATGGCCATGTCGTCCGTTGTAGGTCCCGAAAGCAGCACCAAATTGCCTCCCGCATCGCTCGCCCTGCCGCGGTTCAACTGCACGACTAAGCGGTGGGTCTCGTCTGGCTCATTGTCGGTATGAATGCTGCCATGTTGCCCTGCGACGAGCTTGTGCGCGGAGATATTGATGCGCCCGGAAACCGGAACGCCGAACCCTTTGCTCACTGCGTCGCGCAGACGGGCAAGCACGCCTGGGTCCCAGAGGCCTTCAATCTCGGCGCAGTGCTTGAAATGAGTAAATCCAAGCTCGTACTGCTTAAAAAGTGGCGCTTCTTTCAGTCGCCAAGTCGCGCCGGACTCCAACCATCGGAGCAGAGTTTCGGCAAACAGTTCGGTGTAGAACTGCGGCGAGACGATGTGGAGATAGGGAACGGTCCTTCGAACCACCGTTCCAAAAGCGAGAATGTCGTCGTTGGTTTCGATCGCCGTTGCACTATCGGTCATCATCACACACCCCGCGGAAAGACTCTGCCCTTTCGATGACTTAAGATCGACCCGCTCGACTTCATAAAGATCCGTTGACCCAATCCAGATTATGAAGACTCGTTCGAGGCAGCTTTGCGCAGGTGATCGAACAGCGACGTGCCCCCTCTTGGTCGCGCATTAAGGCGCTCATTCAACACCAGACTCATGAACCGGATATATTCTTCGCTGAGATCTTTTTGAACCTGCTTCAATATTATTGGGTCAGTCTCTATGAGGGACTCCGGATCAAATGCTTCCGGCTTGGACATCGCCACCTTATCCATGGCAACTTCCTCGTTGATTTAGGCACAGGTTTAAGACTATCACAGCCAAGAATGGCTGCAACGGCAAGCATTCTGTTGCTGGAGCCATAATGCCGCCGAGCGCGGCGCCAAGGTGCGATACAATGTCAGCTACCACGCTATCGGCAATTCGCGGGCAGAATGATCGTCCTTTCTTTATGGCAATGGCGCTAGCGATTGCTGCAACAGTCGTTTTCGGTTTCACGTGGAGCTTTCTCCGGACCGACCTGGCTAGGCAGTTGCATTCGACTTGGGTCAAAGCGCACGCGCTCACGTTTACCGCGTGGATCCTGCTGTACCTTTGCCAGACCATTCTGGTCACAAAGCAGCGGATCGACATTCATCGGCGGCTGGGTATGGCCGGCGGAATCCTCGCCAGTGTCATGGTGTCCCTTGCGTTGGGGTCCGCCGTCGCAGGATTCAGGGCAAGCCCGCCACGGCCGGTCCTCGACTATTTCATGCTATACATCGTCGTCCACGTCGACGCGATCCTGTTCGGGACGCTGGTGACGGCGGGCCTCTTGTTCCGGCAAACGCCTGAGATCCACAAGCGATTGATGTTCCTGGCAACGATCGCGCTCCTGGACGCAGTCACCGAGCGCCTACCGCTTCTCGGGCACATATCGAGCTATGCATCATACGCCATTCTGGATGTGTTCGTGGTGTGCGGAATACTGTACGACCTCTTGTCGCGCGGACAGGTGAGCCGTGCCTATCTGTGGGGGGGGCCTCTCATTTTTATCTTCCCACCGGCAGCGAGGATAATCTTCATAGTCACAGTGCCGCACCTGATCGGTATCGGCAGGCCAGCTTAGCGAGCCGCCTCAGCACGACACGGAAAACCGACGTGCCCAGCGGCTCAGCACGAAAAGCCGCCAGACCGCTCGATAGTCTTGATGGGAGCCGTCATAAAAGCCGAGCAGGAAGCGGCTGGCTTCCGGCGCGATAACCCACATTGCGGCGTGGAACGCTCGATCGTTGACGGCCTCGAGGATAACGTCTCGCATCGGGCCGCGGATCATGTCCTCGTCCGGCGTTCCGAAGCCCATGCGGTCGGCACGCTCGGTGATTTCACTCGGCACGTAGCGGCGCGCGATGTCGCGAAGCAGGCGCTTGCGGTCGCCGTTCCCGATCTTGTAGGTGTCGGGCAGCGAAAACAGCAGTTCGACGAAGGCGCGGTCGAAATATGGAACGCGCGCCTCGACCGAATGCGCCATCGCATTACGGTCGCTATACCCCAACACGATCTTCACGTTGCCCCAACGCACGTCGAAATAAAGCAGGCGGTTGACCAGCGAGCTATCGTGTCCGTAGTCCTGCGCCGCAAAGGCAAACTCGCCGGCCTCGGCGTGCGCGCCGCCATTGGCGATCCACGGCAAAGCTGGACGGCGCCGCAGGTAGGGGCGAATAAAGTAGTCGGCAAAAAGACCCACAGCCGACCGCCGATCCCGACCCGCGACCGCCCGCAGCTCCGAGAGCATCGCGGGCAACCGGCCGTGCAGCAGCCGGTCCTTCAAGAAGGCGCGCTGGTGGTATTGATAGCCGGCAGTGATCTCATCCGAGCCCTGACCGTCGAGAACTACGGTGGCGCCGTGCTGTGCACACAGCTCGAAAACACGGAATTGGGCGAATGCCGGCATCGCCAGCGGCGGCTCCTCGAGCGCCCACAGGATCCGATCGGTATTGGCGATGATCCAGGCGGCGTCGAGCGTCGTCTCATGGTTCTCGATGCCGCCCCGTCGCACCATCGCGTCGACAAAGCGCATCTCGCAGAAGCTTGGCGCAGCGTCACGATAACCGAGCGAATAAGTCGGAAGCTTCCTGCCCTCCTTGTGCGCGAGCGCAACGAGAGTGGCGGAATCAAGCCCGCCGGAGAGCAACGCGCCCACTTTCACGTCGGCTTGGCGATGTGAAGCGACCGCACGGATCAGGAGATCTTCGGCGCAGTCGACGGCCTCCGCGTAATCGAACGTATTGAAATCGGCGGTGAAGTCGGCGAGCCTCCAATAAGGCTGAAAGTGAGGCGCTGCCGGTGCGGCGAGATCGATTGCACCCCAGGTTGCCGGTGGCACGGAGCGAATTCCAGCGAAAAACGTCTCTTCGGTCGTCGGGTAGCGTTGACCGCGCAGGAACATCGCAACGAGCGCGAGGTTCGATCGCCAGGTTCGTTCGGACGACGCCGCAAGAATTTGCTTGATCTCCGAGGCAAACAACATAGCGCCATCGCTGCCGACCGCCCACAAGAGCGGTTTGATACCAAAGCGGTCGCGCGAGACCACGAGACGATTGCGGCGAAGATCGAGGACGACGATCGCCCACATGCCTTCGAGACGCGCGAAAGCGTCCTCGCCCCACTCCTCGAAGGCAGCCAGAACGACCTCGGTGTCGCCATGGGTGCGGAACGTCCGCCCCTTGGCTTCGAGCTCGCGCCGCAACTCGCGAAAATTGTAGATTTCTCCGTTGAAACAGACCCAGGTGAGCCCATCGATGCTCGCCATTGGCTGCGCGGCGGCTTGCGAAAGGTCGCAGATTTTCAAGCGCCGGAAGGCGAAGCCGAGACGCGGAGTTAACGCCGGGCGCAAGGCCTCGGCGCGGTCGCTGCTGGTGACCGCGTTGTGTCCATCGAGCAACAGAAACCCCTCGCCGTCGGGTCCACGATGGCGGATCACGGCGTGCATTGCGAGCAACCGCGATGTGATGGAGCACGAGCCGGAGTTATCTAGGACAACGCTTATCCCGCACATATACTGAAGTTTGCTATCATCCGCGGCGGGCGACAGCAACGATGCCGTCGCGGCAATGCAGCTCATAGCCCGCATCGGTGGCGGTGACGCGACCGGGCTCGCAACGATCGGTCAGGCGGTAGCCGAGCGCGCGCCCGTGCTGGAGCGGTTTGCCTGTCTCGGGATCAACCACAAGCCCCGTGAATTGGTCGCTGAGTCCGCTGAGCACATGCCACACACGTTCGGCCGGCCACGCCGCCAAGGGGACGCGAGCGGCAGCGACGTCGGCGGCGGATTCATAGGTTGCCAGCGCTTCATCTTGCGGCGTCCGCGGCGCAGAACCGGTGTCGAGTCGAGCGAGCGCGTTGGTCAGCAGATCGACCCCAAGTGCCGTCAGTCGCATATACGTCAGCTGCGATGGCATTCCGCGCACGAGCGGCATCGCCTGCTGGAGGACGATATCGCCGGCGTCGATGCGCCCATTCATCCAGTGAATCGTCATACCCGCGTCACGATCGTCTTGCCAATACGTCCAAAACAGCGGATCGGGACCACGGTGACGCGGCAGCAGCGACATATGCATATTGACAGCCCCTAGCCGCGCGGTGGAGAGGATCTCGGCAGAGATGATTTTAGGAAACGAGGCGACCACGAAGACGTCGGGACGAAATTTGGCGGCTGCAGCGAGGTCGACAAGCGGCGCATCCACGCCGCGGAACGGATTGTCGGAGCCTCGAAGCAAACGTCGCACCGAGTCGCGAAAATCGCGACGCCGCCGCGGGACTACGATCGCGAGGAGGCGATGATCTCTGGCAACGCGCCGCATTGCGGCCTCAGATTGCGGGCTGCCGCTTGCAAATCCGACAACCTTCAATGCCGTCATTGTGATAGTGCGCGGGAGATCGAGAACCGGATTGAAGCCGCTATCCCCGCCTGCGTCAAGGCGGCGGGCTGGCTGTTCCCGACCTGTCAGCCTTTCCCGGCACCAGGCGCTGCCTATCCTTGCGCGCTCCCCGAACATGGCGCTAACTCACCGAGTATTCGGCTGAGACAATTGGGATGACCGATCTGCAAAAATGGCTTGCGAGCTTTGTGCTGACCGTCGTGCTGGTCGCGATCTGCTATCTTTGGATTGATCGGCCGGTAGCACTCCTCGCGCACGAGACGCGCCAGTTCCTACCTCTCGACCTGCTTCCGCGCCGGCTTCCAGTCGTTGCGGCACCTCTGGCGGGGGCGACACTGCTCGTCCTGGCCGTGCGGGCACTGATGCGACGACCGCTCACACGCCCCTATGCGGTCCTCCTGCTTTGTACGCTGAGCTTCTTTATCGCCGAAGGTCTGAAGACCTATCTGAAAAGTGCGTTCGGGCGGACTTGGCCGGAATCCTGGATGGGGCCTCACATCTCGTTCATTCGTGACGGAGCGTATGGCTTCAGTCCGTTCCACGGCGGGCCGGCCTATACCGCCTTTCCCTCGGGGCATACCACGGCGGTTTGCGCGGTCGTGTCGGTTCTTTGGGCTTGTTACCCGAAATTCAGACCGCTTTACGTCTCGTGCGTGTTGGCGACGGCCGTTGCCGTAGTCGTCGCGAATTTTCATTTTGTGAGCGATGTGATTGCCGGCATCTTTCTCGGCACTTCGGTTGGTTGGATCACCATGGCGATGTGGAGAGCCGGCGTGGAGGACCCTTCGTACGGTCAATCGGCAAATTTCGCGGCCGCAAATCGGAGCGACGTGCACTGGTCGGAGCGGCAGTTGAAGCCTGCCCGCGAGAATGGCGGAGCCGATGGACGCACAATCGAACGGATCACGGACGATCGATGAAATCAGTCGAGGCCCCCACCGAACTTGTTCGTGAATTCGATCATGATTCCGTCCGGATCGGTTACATACGCAGATCGGCTTCGGGGCCAATCGACGGTCGCATCGTTAAAGAGGAGCCGGAATCCAAGCGCGTGAATGCGCCGCACGGTCTCCTCGATGTCGTCTACGACAAATCCCACATGATTGATGTGGACGTCATTAGGTCTAAACACCCCTTGGGGTGCTTCAAAGAAGCACACATAGAACCTGTCGCGGTCGCCTAGGATACACCAGCGGACACCTTGGCCTTCTCCCCGCTCCTTGATGTCAATCCCAAGCAAGCGCGAATAAAAATCGATCGACTTGTCGAGATCCCGGACCGAAAGGTTCACATGGTCGATGCAGCGTGCGTTCACCGGTTGCGCACTGAGCTCTGGTTGCGCGCGATCAAGTGTTTCTGTCATCGGTCTTATCTCCAACTCGCCAGTAGCAAGACTTTGACGGAAAACATACGCCTTTCAGCTAGCCACAACCAGGGGCGGACCCCGCACATTCAGCAGGCACGTCATGACTCTGCGATTTGCTCGCTATGAGAATATTTTCTTATATGTGAGGCGGATTTCTTCGGCCCCGGCAGGAACAGCGATCCGCCCAATCTCGGGTGCTAATCCGTCCGGTCGGCGATCATCAACGGCAACATGGTCAAATCGTGCTCATTGTTCCACCTGATCGGCAATCGCTAAGGCGACGTGTGATCGGCGCCGGGCTGTGGAGCCTCGCCGGCTTCGCCTTCATTTATGCAATCCGGTTGGGCGGCAGTCTCGTGCTGACTCGCCTCCTCGTTCCGCAGATGTTCGGCGTCATGGCGATTGCAGGACTGATCGGTTTAGGCCTGGCGATGATCTCTGATCTGGGGTTGAGACAGAACATCACCCAGAGCAGGCGAGGCACCGACCCGCTCTTTTTGAATACCGCCTGGGTTATTCAGATTTTTCGGGGAATGTTCCTTTGGCTGCTGGCGCTTTGCATTGCCGGCCTCCTTTTCATCGCCGACAGCTTCGGGCTGATGCCCGCGGGAAGCGTTTATGCAGATCCGTCTTTTCCGTACGTGGTCGCTGCAACCTCGGCCTCTGCCCTCATCGCCGGATTTCAGTCGACCAAGTATCTCGAAGCCAGCCGGCACCTCGCTCTCGGCAGAATTACGCTGATCCAGATTGCAGCCCAGACCATCGGCCTGCTTTGTACGATCATCTGGATCATATTCGACCCCTCAATCTGGGCCTTGGTTTGCGGAGGGCTGAGCGCATCCCTTGTAACATCCGCGCTTAGCCATACCTGGCTTCCAGGCACTGATAACCGGCTGCAGTGGGACAGTGTTGCAGCGAGCGAAATTGTGCATTTAGGCAAGTGGATGGTCCTATCGTCGCTCCTGAATTTCCTGGCGAACAGCGCAGATCGCTTGCTTCTAGGAGCCCTCGTGGACGGCGCAACATTCGGAATTTACACGATTGCGTACACCGTGCTCAGTTCGATCGCTCAGATACTGATCAAAATTATCAACGATGTGTCGTATTCCGCAATCAGCGAGGTCGAGCGTGAGCAACCCCTCCAGGTCAGGCGCAGCTTATATCGGCTCCACGCCGTTACTGCCTCATCGGCGTATTTGTGCTCCGGATTCTTGATCGTCGCCGGCAATGCCATGATCCGTGACCTGTATGATCCCCGCTATGGGCAGGCCGGATGGATGCTCCAGATTCTTGCGGTCGCTCTTGTTGCGGCTCCATTTAGCCTCGGTCAGGTCAGTCTTTTGGTCCGGGGATTACCCCGCATGTTCGTCAATATCTCAGCTGTTAGGATACCTGTGGCGCTAATATTAATACCGGTCGGATTTCACATGTTCGGTCTTCTCGGTGCGATTTGGGCTATTGTTCTCGGCCAACTGTCGAGCGTTCCTATAACAATTTACTATCAGACCAAATACGATTTGTTTGAGCCTTCAAAGGAGCTCCTGCTGCTGCCGACCCTGTTGGCAGGCATGCTGCTTGGAAAGGGGTTTGATCATGTGTTTGGTCAGTGAAGCGTAGATGACGGTACCCTAAATCGCGACTCCCGCGATCAAAATGGAACAGAACCTGAATCCTGAATCTGCCACCGGGCCGATTGAACATTGGATACCGGCTGGATTTTCGATGGCGTTCATCGGCGTTGCGTCCCGCGCAGCACAGGCGCCGCCTTGCGGGCCATCACGTGTCGCCCTGAAGTCTGCGAATGAGTTCGCCGAAATTCAGGTGCGAATCACGGCTTCTGGGTCCAAATTCCCCATCCATTGGTCTTGAGGGTGAGTCGAACGGTGACCATGTCACCGCGCGCTTCTTGGGAGAAATTCTGGTGGGTGGTCGGGCCGCAGTGCGCAAAGTCGCACACAAATGCGACCTTGCTGTCGACCTGGAAGTGCCGGTAGTCGGCACCCAGGATAACATCGGCGGCCTGGCTTCTGAAGGCCATATATTCAAGCCCTGCGCCGAAAAACCAGCCATCGTTCCAAGTTGTGCCGCCAAAATCCAGGTTCCTTACCGCACCAAAAACCGCGCTGCACGCGCCCGGGCCTGGGAGAACAGGTATCCCTGTATCGGCGCATGAGTATGATCCAGCAAGTCGGGCCGCCGCGTAGCCGCCGGTCCCGTACGCCATGAAGCGATTCCAGGCAGCGCCAAGCCGCGGACCTACCATCCAGAGATCGGTGATCTTTGTCGTAGACGCGAGGTGCGTGAACGGTTCAGGGGGGGATACCGATACGCTACTCTTCATACGATTAAAGCCGGCAATGTAGTCGGCTTCGACGCCAGCCAGCCATTGACCGAACTGCCACTGCGCTCCGCCAAAAATATCATAGACACCGTCCGTTCCGTTGGATGCGAACGTGGTGGGCGGAAGTCCGACTAGAGGCAAGTTTGGATAGAAGCGATGAGGCTGCGTCCACGCAACTCCAACGCCTGCACCGATGTAGATGCCGGACCAATCGTACACGTCCACGGCAACCTTGGGAGGCGCTTTGACGGGCGTGTCAGCGGCGATTGCAGAATTTGCAACAATCGCCGTCAGCGCCAATACAGCCAGAAAACCTCTCTTCATCGCGCCCCCCACTTGTGCGTCCCCTACCCCTTACCACCAGCGTCTTCGAAAGGCTGTTGCGGAAACGGCACACCACAGCGAATTGTGCGAGTGCCCTTTTCTTTCAATGACATGGACAGCCTGATAATTGGGGGCGAATAAATATTTAGCCTCGCCGCGTTCCTTGACCCGGGACTCGATGGCGAGGCCCCCCACTATGAAATGCGTAAAGCTATGACCGAAGCGAAGGTGCCCGCTACAACAGGGCGCGCGATTACGAACTCAGGCTTCAGACCGGGGCGAGGTCAACCTAGCGATATCGAAGCTGCGGGCGCAGACGTTCGAGACGGCCGGATCGTTGAGCACGCCAGCGGCGTGAGAGCTTGTCGAGGCGTTCGATTACGCGGATGGCCCGCGACAGGGCGCAACCGAATTCTGCCCGGAAACGGAAGGCGGCTTGCGCCGCAGCCGCACTACGACGTCGATACGAACAATCTCATAACCCTCTGGGGGAATCGGCATCGGACCGGCGACTATATTGCCGGAAGGAATGTCTACGAGATCGCTTTTGTCCTCGATAAAGAAATGCTGATGAGCGGAATTGTTGGTGTCGAAATAGGTCTTGGAAGCGCCGACCGTTACCTCACGCAACAGACCCGCTTCTGTGAATTGATGCAAGGTATTGTAGACCGTTGCCAGCGATACCGGCACCTTGGCAGTGGTGGCCTCCTCGTAGAGCATTTCCGCGGTCACATGCCGATCGCCTTTGGCGAACAGAATCCATCCCAATGCCACGCGCTGTCTCGTTGGGCGCAAGCCGACCTCGCGTAACCTCTCCCTAATGCCGTGCCAAGGACGGCCGGTCAGATCGAAACGAGGCGGCGGTCGCATTCGTCGGCTTCTCCAAGGCAAAAAATCGCGAATAATTATACAGAATCTTGCGTGCTCGGCAACAAGCGCAGCAGGCTCCCATTAGAGTACTTCTAGACTTTGTCGTTCCGACCAAACCACGTCAGCCGCGACGAGGATAACGGCGAGAAAAGCTGGATAGCTGGCAAGAAATAGCCGAACCCACCCTGGGTTCCATCAATCACCCGTGCACTAAGACGGGCCCCATGGTCGACGTTTCGCTCATCCGGCCGGCTCTTATCCTATTCCTGTTTCCCGGCAGCCTGCTCGTCCGCTGTGGGCGCCTGCAGGTATCCCCGCTTGAGCACCTGCTCCTGGGCGTTGTGGCTCGGGATGATCGCGACCTGCACGCTTATGCTCGCAAGGTTGCGATAGTAGAAATTGACGCCACACATTGGAAGCCAGTCGACGAACAACGCGAGAAGCAGCAGGATGGCAGACGGCGGGCTCAGCCACGCCGTCGGCGTCGCGGATGTTCTGCTGCACACCTCTCTGACAGCCGAACTCACCCACACATTTCCTCCGCAAGTCCCGTTCTTGGCCGGACAGCCTCTGAATTACCATGTCGGAATGGACATCGTCGCCGCCATACTAAGTCGTTATGGCGATCTGGCAATTGCCAATCTGGTCGTTCGGTTCTGCCCGACCATGTTCATTCGCCATCGATACGCTTGCTGTCTTCTGCTTAGCGCGCCATTTCATCGGATCGAGCGCGGCCGCAGTGGCAGCCGCCGTGTTGGCGGTCCTCGGTGAGGACTTTTCCTTCATCCCTGGCATTCTTCAGCGATCGGGAGTTTTATGGAATGCGCAGTTTTTTGCTGCTCCGACCGTTTACTCGCTTTATTTTTTAAATCCCATGGTGGCAGCGCACGGCCTCCTGTTCACCAGCCTGCTGTGCCTGCAACATTCCGTAACTGATCGCCGCTGGGGCTGGACTTGGGCGGCCTCTCTTTGTTCCGTAGCACTTATCCAGACAAAGATATCTATTTTCTTGCAGCTCGTGTCGGCCTATACGCAGTGTTGGCGTCGGTGGGGCGCGCGTCTCTTCTCTGGATCTGGATTATCGGTGTCGCCGCCGGCTTCATTATTCCCGACGACGGCCATCCGAGTGTTGCTGGGCATGCACTCATTGCCAAGGCAATCGCCAAGTTTATTCGGCGTGAAAAGTTGCTATGAGCCCACTTCACAGCGGCAATTTCAGCGACACAACCCCTACAGAAAATTCCCGGGCCACACGGCCAAGAAGCGTACGGTTGTCAGAACCACCGGACCTTATCGGCAGGCTGCTTGCACGCTTGTCGTTCCAATGTTTCCCAACCTGATTGGATCAAAGCCGGATCGAAACGGGCGTCGCGCTTGAGCTGTTCGAAGACGAGGCGAACGAAAATGGCACGGTCTTCTAAGCTCTTTGGTTCATAAAGCGCCCAGCCTCCGGTCACGGAGCGCACCAGGCTTTCGCTGCGCTTCAGCTTCTCAAAGAAGGCGCGGACAGGATAAAGCGCTCGGGTCGTCGTTTGGCTCAGCCGCCGGATAGGCGCCCTGAACGGCTGCCAAGGATCGCTCGGCGACACAAACCTCTTCAGCACGGCATCGAGTAAGTCTCGCCTTTGCGCCGGAGTTTGTCCGGTCAGGACGACGACTTCGATCATCCATGCGCAAAGACACGCCCACGCCCGCCGGTTTCGCTCATCCGACCAGTTCTTTCGCTTCAGGTGCAGGTTGGCACCATGCATACGCTTGAAATAGATAGGACCGGGCACAAATACAAAGTCGCCCCAAGCAGCCAACTCGGCGAGAAAACGGGTTTCCGTACCGAAACTTTCGAATGGGTCGAAATCGCTGATCAACAGCCCGGAAGTCGATGCGAGTGCCGAGCTCCGAATAAGACCACGCAACGGCGCGCATTCCATCCTTTTTAGAAACGTGACAACTCGTGCGACCGAATCGCCAAGGATGGAAAATCCACGGTCTACGGCGTTGACCAATCCAGTGTATTGCATTTCCGCGAAGCAAATTGCCGCATTCGGGGCCTGAGACGCTGCCGCTACCAGTTCGGCGACATAGTCTGATGACACTTGATCGTCGTGTTGCTGGAAAATGTAGAAGTCCCCTCTTCGATCTCGCATCGTCCAGTCTGTGTTAGCCGCCCAACCGAAGCGCTGCGACTGGACATGCAGACGAAAGCGCGGATCCTTGCGCAAAAATGGCTGGCACGCTCGCGCGCTTTCTCGATCATCGGCATCAACCGAGATCAGCACATCGAGATTTGAATAGGATTGCGTGCGCAGACATTCAAGCGTAATCGGGAGATCGTCCTGACCCTGATAAACGGGGACACCAATCGTAACCAGAGGCTCATTCAAGCTCACACCCCCGCGACAATGCGATCCGCACACAGATCGGCAAAATAAGGAACCATCGTAAGCTTGCCCGGATCGACCGAATGAAAGCATCCGATCGAGGTAATGCCGATATCGAAACGACGGTGCAATTCGCTTTGAGGGTCGTAGATGTCGGTGTTGCCCCACGCCAGAATGACGCCACCTTTGACGACAACGTCTCGCAATGATTTTGCTTCAAATGAACGGAGACAAAGCACAAATTGCGACATGGCCTTCAGCGTGTCCTCCAAGAGCTGCGACCGGAGCGGCTCCGAAGGGTAAGTTGCCCATTCCGGTGGTGCGTAATCGCTTGACATGCCGCGCAAACAAATTGGATACCAAGTCAAATAGGTCAAGCCGTTACTGTGACTTACAACCTCTCCAAACGGTCCAGAAATAAAGGTGGCGCTTAACGGAATGCCGTTATTTTCCGGTAGCCGGAAACTGATCCCGTATTTTAGGCGATGTAGCCAAGGCCGACCAGGATGCAGCCCTCGCCTTGCATTGAGGAGAAGTCGGCCGTCCCAAAGCGCATTTACAACATGATCGTAGCGCTCCCGAACTATGCCGGTTGGCGTTCTAGCCAAAACCTCGAGACCGCCTGTATCCTCGACGGATTGAACGTGATGCTGGAGTTTTATTTCGATTCGCGGATCCGCCTTCGTACGAGCATTGACTGCCCGCGCCAGCGCAACAGGGTCGATGGCCACCTCAGGCGTATCAAAAGCAGCGATTGCGACAGTCGGATCAAATTGTTCTTCGCATTCTACGGACGACCACTTGCGCAACTCGCCCAATAGATCGCGACCAAAATAGCAATTTCTTTTGCCTTCGCTTGCCTCGCCGATCATTTGATGCGTCACTTGAAGGTACTGTAAGATTTCCTCGAGCGAACGCTGGCTGTCCCGATGAACTACGTACGTGGCCGGCCGAGAAACTGCCATAGACTCGATTTCGAGCCCAAGGTGGCGCGCAAAAAACGGAGCAAAGGCGAGCGCTCCGTCGATCATCATCCTTGCGGTCGAGTGGCTAGGATCATTCGCATACATGTAGCCTAGGTGCACCTTACCTTCGTTCGCAACCGCCGTCCGACTGAGCAGCTCATTATTACGATCGAACAGGGCGACCTCAACTCCTCGCTGAGAAAGAGCCAGAGCGATGCAACATCCCTGAAGACCACCTCCCAGAACTCCCACTCGCATGCTTCAATCCCTCTCACCTATTGCAGGTCTGCCTACGCGATTAGTTCGAAACGCCGATGCGAGGTCAAGGCTCCAACACGACTCGGCTGAGCGAAGTTACGCAAATTTCCTTGCAGCGGAGCCCTACCATGGCCGGACCAGCAGATAGACCTTGTTCATGATCGAACCAACTCGGAAGTTCGATGCGCCGCATCGGCAACGTCCAGAACGTAATTGCGCTATCTTAGCCGCGCGTTCACGACGAGGGACTCTGCACAGAACACCTCAGGGCCAATTCCTTACTTAGTTAAGGTCAGAATACCGCAACAAGCGTTCGCCGCTTGAAACTGTCCACCTCCCAGGGCGCCACGGTGCTGGTCAATACCAGCTTCAACGTGGCCTGACGGGGACCGAGATCGACATAGTGGTGATCTGCAATTGTGTGTTGCACAAGGACCGGCCGGACCCTAACCTCACGTGGGATTATCGCAACGCCTGACCCTCGCCGGCAGTGACGGGAGACTTAAATGATGGGCTTCGTCCGGGAATTCGCTCGATTCATGCTCAGCCGAAAGAAATATTGGCTGGTACCGGTCCTGCTGGTCTCGCTGCTGGTCGGCGGCCTCGTTGTATTCTCGCAGGGCAGCGTGCTGGCACCGTTCATTTATACACTATTCTAGCCTTTATTTTAATCTATTCCAATTGTGCATCCTTGATCAACCACAGGGGCAACGCGCGGTCCGTATGCAGCCCGCCTACAACCTTGGCCCGCCACTATGGCATGGGGACATCACTGGTGGCTGCGTGGCTTCATCCTTATCGCGCGAGGGTAGCTAAACGGTCTTCCGGGCCGCGCTTATGGCGGCCAGTCCAGCGCGTGCAGCCGATAGGATTGCAAAAAACGACTCGAGGGGCCCGTGCGTCATCTAATTCGCGACAAGAATCCCGATGCCAGAGTGCAGCCCTTATCCCGTTGGCCTGAATCACGACAGTCAGGGCAGCCGAAAGAGCTTATCGACGAAGCCGACGTGGTAATTTGGGCACGGATAACCGTTCGAACAAGCTGCTGATCAATCGTCTGGGCGTCGAGGCGAATGTCATCGCGATCTACGGTGGCGCGTCTGGATAGCTTCCTCTCAACTCACCAGAACATTAATCACTCCGGGAATGTCCTGCTTTCGTCCGCTTGCGCTCGCTGCCCGCACGCGCAACACATAGGACCCGGGTTGAGGTGGCTGCCAGGTGACTTCCCAGGTCAGCCAAACGTTCGGGTCAGGATGCGGCGGTAGCGACATGGATTGGTACGCGGCGCCATCGTCAGTGCTGAGCTCGACGCTGCCGACGGGTTCGGGGCCGGTGAATGCGTAGCCGGTTAACGCTACTCCCGACATCGAACCGCGTGCTTCCGGCGGACCTGGAGACAAGAAGCCCGCCACTGGTGGCGCATCATGAGTTGGAGCCTCCGTCTCAACTAAGGTGATGCGCGTGACCCATTTGGGATGATGATCGCCGCTCGCGCCTGGAATGAACAGGCGGGTGTAGGGGCTGCCGTGCTGCACCGGGACCGGATCGGACCCGAATTTGCCAATCAGCATCGTGGACGGTCTTTGTAGTTCGCTAAGCGGTAGCAGGAACGGTTGATGGCCGTCGATCGTTTCGATCTGGGCAGCCTCGGCATCAGCCTTGATGGTAGCCCTTTCGAACAACGGCGCCAGCGGGACGCCTTGAAAGTGGGAAGTGAAGATTAACGCGCCACTCGCAGCATTCCCAGAACACTCGAGCGTCATCAGCCTGGTAACCGCCGGCATGGAAGCCACCTCGGACACGGCATAACGCCTCGGCGAACCGACCAAGCCGTCGATGTCGATGGTCGAGGGCAGCTTGGGCGGCATCCCCATCTGCGAATAGACAAAGGATTTGCCGTTCGGCGTGACCAACGGGCCGCCGGGCGTGGGCCGAACCGAAAGGGCGCCCGCCGTGGTGCGGTCTTTTGATGATGAAAACAGCGCAGTGGCAATCAAGCTCGAGCTTGACGCGATGAAAGCCCGACGATTCATGGTTCGCGCCTCCGACGCGCTCAGATCGCAATCAAACGCATCAACTATGCCGTCTTAGACAAGGTCGGTTTTGACGCAGATCAACCTGCTTCACGCCCTTTATCATAACTTGGCTTCCAAGAGGACACGTTGTGCGGCACAGCAAATGCTGCACCCGAGATGTCGCGACGGGTCAACTTACCCGCTTTGGGCGCGGCGTTCTCAGGTTTCTCAAGGCCGCCCAAGTTAAGGGTCTCATCTGTTTGTCGCGCGGTGTAAGAATCCAACCAATCGGGCCACTGGATTTCGCGTCTTGCGGCTGCTGGCGAGCATCGGACCCTGCGCCGCGGGTACTACCTCTCCACCATCCTCGATGACTTCTCGCGCGATATCCCCGCCTGGAAGCTGTGCCCGACGATGCGTACCGTCGATGTCACCGACACGATCGAGCGGGCGTTGGCGGCCTCAGGCTGCGGCAGCGCGAAGGTCGTGCACAAACCTCGACTGCCCAGCGACAATGGATCGAGTTACATCTCGAGCGATCTTGCCACGAGCGGGTGACCGCGTATCCGGGCTTGACCGGCCGGCCGTTACGGGAGCTTCGCGAACGCGGCTATGGGCGCGGCTATACCGCCGTCACCGATATATTGCGCGGGCTCCGTCCCGCCCAACTGCCCGCCTTTGAGGTCCGCTTCAAGACGCCGCCGGGCGAGCAGGCGCAGGTCGACTTCGCCCAAATCTAGCTGCAGTTCACCGATGAGCCGGCGATCAGTCGCATCGTCTGGCTGTTCTCATTAGTGCTTGGCTTCAGCCGGCTGAATCGAGTACGGGTGCCCGCGAAGCAGTACCCGGGTTGATTTGGCATCACCAAAATGCTTGTTGTTCGCGCGGATTTTGCAGTGCTGCCATATCGCGCGCGAGGGGGACTAGGTTGAAGATTGCTGATCAAAATCGATCGTTCGGACTGTTGTTGTGCGCGGTATGCGCCGTCTTCGCCGTGCTGGCCTACCGCGCCGGCCAGTCGAGCGAGTACGTCTGGGCGGGTCTTGCCGTCGTTCTGCTGGCGGTCGCATTGCTGGCCCCGCGCGTGCTGGCGCCGGCGCGCCGCGGCTGGCTCAAGATCGGGCATTGGCTGAGCTTGGTCATCAATCCGCTGGTGCTGGCGATCGTGTACGTCGTGGTGTTCATCCCGTTCGGCGCGCTGTTGCGGCTGCGCCGCCACGACCCCATGGGGCGCGAATACGATCCCGCAGCGACATCGTACTGGATCGATCGCAAGCCCGGCGCCGCTAGCGCCGCCGAACGCCTGAAAGAGCAGTTCTGATGGACGCGCTCGCTCCAAGTGACAGAGAGCGGGGCTAGCGCGGCCATGCGCTTTCTCGGCATCTCCGCTTTTTATCACGACAGCGCCGCGGCCCTGGTCGACGGCGGCAAGGTCGTCGCCGCCGCGCAGGAAGAGCGATTCAGCCGCAAGAAATTCGACGCCGGCTTCCCGCGTCAGGCGATTGAATATTGCCTGCAGCACGCGGGCCTTCGGCTGCGCGACGTCGACGGCGTGGTGTTCTACGACAAGCCGTTCCTGAAATTCGAGCGCCTGATCGAGACCTATCTTTCCTTCGCCCCGCGCGGCTTTTCCTCGTACGTCAAGGCGATGCCGCTCTGGCTCAAGGAGAAGCTGTTCCAGAAGAACCTCTTGATCGACGGCTTGCGCGAGATCGATCCCGAGTTCGACACCGCGCGGCTTCTGTTCACCGAGCACCACCAGGCCCACGCTGCCAGTGCCTTCTATCCATCGCCGTTCGACGAGGCGGTGGTGCTGACCATGGACGGCGTCGGCGAGTGGGCGACCACCGCGGTCTATCTCGGCTCCGGCGACAAGCTCGATTGCGTCAAACAGATCGACTTTCCGCACAGCCTCGGCCTGTATTATTCGGCCTTCACCTACTATCTCGGCTTTCGCGTCAATTCGGGCGAGTACAAGCTGATGGGGCTCGCCCCCTACGGCAATCCGCACTACTGCGACCTGATCCGCGACAATCTGATCGACGTGAAGGGCGACGGTTCGTTCCGTCTCGCCATGGATTATTTCAACTATTGCACCGGCCTGACCATGACGAACGACAAGTTCGCCGACCTGTTCGGGCTGCCGGTGCGCGACGAAAGCGAGCCGCTGACGCAACATCACATGGACATCGCCGCCTCCGCGCAAGTCGTTCTGGAAGAGGTCGTGCTGGCGATGACGCGCGCGCTCGCCGCCGAATACGGCCGCGACAAGCTTTGCCTGGCTGGCGGCGTCGCGCTCAATTGCGTCGCCAACGGCAAGATACTGCGCGACGGCAAGTTCTCCGATCTGTGGATCCAGCCGGCGGCGGGCGACGCCGGCGGCGCGCTCGGCGCGGCGCTCGCCGCTCATCATGCCCTCAACGGCGGCGGCCGTGCGCGCGGCGACGCCGCGGACGCCATGGAGGGCGCCTATCTCGGCCCCGCCTTCGACGACCGCGACATCGCGCAGCGGCTCAAAACCGAAGGCGCGCGTTTCGACGTGCTCGCCGACGATACCGCGCTGTTCGACCAAACCGCGCAGGCGCTCGCCGACGGCCGCGCCGTCGGCTGGTTCCAGGGCCGTATGGAATTCGGGCCGCGCGCGCTCGGCAACCGCTCGATCCTCGCCGATCCGCGCCTGAGCGAGATGCAGCGCACGCTCAATCTGAAGGTCAAATACCGCGAAAGCTTCCGCCCGTTTGCGCCGGCGGTGCTGGCCGAGGATGCCGCCGCGTGGTTCGAGCTCGAGCGGCCGAGCCCCTACATGCTGCTGGTCGCTGACGTGGCGCGCGACCATCGCCGCCTGCCCAACGCGCAGGACGAGCAGCTCTCTGGCCTGGAGAAACTGAAAATCCCGCGCTCCGACATTCCGGCGGTGACCCACGTCGATAATTCGGCGCGGGTGCAGACCGTGCACCGCGACACCAACCCGCGCTTTCATGCGCTTCTGAGCGCATTCAAGGCCAAGACCGGCTGTCCGGTGCTGGTCAATACCAGCTTCAACGTGCGCGGCGAGCCGATCGCCAACACGCCGGAAGACGCGTTCCATTGCCTGATGGGGACCGAGATCGACATGCTGGTGATCGGCAATTGCGTGTTGCACAAGGAGCGGCAGGACCCTAGCCTCGCGCGGGATTATCGCAACGCCTTCGATCCCGATTGACCCTCGCCAGCAGCACTGACGGAGACCTAAACGATGAACTTCCTGCGGGAGTTCGCTCGCTTCATGCTCAGCCGAAAGAAGTATTGGCTGGTTCCCGTCCTGCTGGTCTTGCTGCTGGTCGGCGGCATTGTCGTACTCTCGCAGGGCAGCGTGCTGGCACCGCTGATCTATACGATATTCTAGAATCCCGAGGACACGTTCAGTGCGCGCTCCCCGCCGGAGCAATGCCAGAACACTTCCTAGCGCAAACTTAAGCAGCGAATCCTTTGTCATCAACGTGAGTCAGTGGTCTCAATGCAGTTGCAGACGATTCTTCGGCTACTTGCCGAAGAAGCGCTGCACCGCATCGGCAATACGGTCAACCTCGTTGTCCTGCAATCCCGCGTAAAGCGGCAGCCGCAGCAGCCGATCGGCGCAATATTCGGTGACCGGCAGCATGCCGGCGCGATAACCCATCTGCTCGCCGACAGGCGAGGTATGCAGCGGCACATAATGAAATACCGCGTGGATGCTGTGCTGCTTTAAGTGTTCGATAAGTCGCGTTCGCGTGCGCAGGTCCTCGACCAGAATATAGAACAAATGGAAATTGCTAGCGCAGTGCTGCGGGATCGATTGGATTTCGATCGTCCCCGAATCGATCAAAGACGCCAAGGCCATCGCATAACGCCCGTAAGCGCGACCGCGCAGCGCCGTGATCTCATCCATGGCTTCGAGCTGCGCGAGCAGTAGCGCTGCCAACAGATCCGAAACGATGTACGACGAACCGATGTCCATCCAGGTATATTTGTCGACCTCGCCGCGGAAGAACTGACTGCGATTGGTGCCCTTCTCCCGGACGATTTCGGCGCGCCGCGCCAAATCGCGATTGTTGGTCAGGAATGCGCCACCTTCGCCGGCGACGAAATTCTTCGATTCGTGGAAACTGTAGCAGCCCATATCGCCGATGGTGCCGAGGTAGCGCCCCTTGTAGGTCGCATTGACGCCCTGCGCCGCGTCCTCGATGACGCGCAGGCCGTGCTTTCCCGCGATCGCCATGATGGCGTCCATCTCGCAGCCGACGCCCGCGTAATGCACCGGCGCGATGGCGCGTGTGCGCGGACCGACGGCAGCTTCGATTTGCGCCTCGTCGATGTTGAGAGTGTCGCGCCTGACGTCGACGAACTTGACCTTCGCCCGGCGCAGCCAAAAGGCATTGGCCGTCGAGACGAAGGTGTAGGACGGCATGATGACTTCGTCGTCAAGCTCCAGATCGCACAGCAGTGCCGCGACTTCGAGCGCCGAGGTGCAGGAGGTGGTGAGCTGCACGCTTGCCGCGCCGAAGCGTTGCCCCATCAGTGCCTCGCAGCGGTGTGCGAACGCGCCATCGCCGGCAATAAGGCGCGATTCTAGGACCTGCCCGATGTATTCGCGCTCGCGGCCGGTGAAGTAAGGGCGGTTGAACGGGATACGAGGGTGTCCGGCCACAGAATTTCTCCGGCGCGTGGTTTCAGCAATTGGGCTTATGCGCCACGGCCAGCAGCGAGCCGCCGACGGGCAAGGACAGACCCATGCCGATCAAAGCCTCATCGACCCGCATGGCGGCAGCACACACCACATTAGCCACGCGGGACAGTTCAAATTCGTAAAGTTCGCGCTCGGAGTTTGCCATTGTCTGCCGCTTCGTGAGCCGCGAAGCGTACATGACCGGTAACAGCGTTGTCACGAAAGAAGTACAGTGCAGCATGTCAAGGCCAGCCGTGCGAAGCTTCGACGAAAGCTCGCGCCGCGTATAGCGCCGCTTGTGCATGGCCGCCTCGTCGGTGCCGCTCCACAGCCATGTGTGCTGGGGCACCGTGACCACGACGATGCCGCCCGGCTTCAGCGCGCGGCGGATGCTGGCCAGCACCGCCTCGTCCTCGCCGATATGCTCGATCACGTCGAAGGCGCCGACTGCGTCGAATTCCGACTCGTAAGGCAAATCGCGTGCGTCTGCCTGAACAAGATCGACATCGGGAAGCCGGCTGTGCGCATAGCGCAGGCCGGCGATATGGGATTCCAGGCCGGTGAGCTCATAGCGATTTTCCGCCGCGAGGCGCTGCAACACATAGCCGGTGCCGCAACCGACTTCGAGCAGATGCGGCCGGGCTTGTTGATGGTTCAGGTAGCGACGAAAGGTGCGCAAGATGATCCGATTGCGAGCGCAAAACCAAAAGTGTTGGGCCTCCAGGCGATAAAGCTTGTCGAAATACTCGACGGGATAGTCGGCGCTGCCGCGCGCGAGCGCCGGCGCATAGCAGCGAAAGCCCTCGATCGTGACGATGTCGTCAGGCATGAGGCGCCTCACGAGAAGCGAGCCCGCAACGAGGTAAATTTTACCGGACTACCGTCGCTCTCGCGCGCCTCCACGATCCGCAGAATGCCCGAGCCGCAAACGACCTCAGGAACGCCACTGACCAGCGACCAGATTTTCCCGGGGGAGCGATTGACGAATGGCAAGTCGTGACGAACCTCGACGCGATCGATCCTGATTTCACGGCCCTGAAGGGTGCTCTTGGCGCCCAGATAGGGCCAGCCGACTGCGTCGACGAAGCGGCAAATTTGCTCGGCGTTCGTCGCCCAATCGATCCGATAGTCGTCATCGTCGCGCCATAGCGAATATGTGGCGTCTTTGGCATCTTGCGGCGTAAACGTAAGCGGGCCGGAGGACGCGGCCTGCACGATGCGTTGCGCCAAACGGCCATAGGCCGCGCCAAGCTGCTCGTATGCGGCCCGGATTGTGACTGGATACCGAAGCGGAATCCGCTCGTGGCCGAAAATCGGTCCGGAATCAGGCACTGCCCCATCGCCGCCAACCGGCGAGAATGCGGTGACACCGATTTCGGTGTCGCCGGCGATCAATGCAGTCACCGTCGGATTAAAGCCGCGCAGCTTCGGCAAGAGCGAATCGTGAAGCACGATGAAGCGCCGATCGATCTCGGCGGTAATCCATTGCCAACCTGCTAGCAGCACCAGATCGGCGGACGCATAGTCTGCCGGACGGACGTCGTTGCGCTCACTAAATCGATAGCCTTCGGCGCGGCAGATGCTTTCGACCTCGGCATGAGCGTCGTAACGCAAGCCCTTGCTTGCATAGGAGACGACCAAGGCGACGGCCTCCTTGCCGGGAAAGTTTCGCAGGAAGTTGGCGCCCTTAGGCCCGGCCACGAACAGCGCGATTTCCAAGGCGGCCATCACACGGCTTCCGACCGCGTTCGTTCTTTGACGGCTTCGGCTTCGGCCTGGTCCGTGCCAAGGCGTGGCGTCGTTTCCCTCATGACGTAAGTCGGCCGGTCCATGGTGCGACCGAAAATGCGCGCCAGATACTCGCCGAAGATGCCAAGCGCAAACAGCTGCACGCCCGAAAACATCGTGATGATCGTAGCCAGAAACACGAACCCTTGAACCGGAGAGCCGTAGAGCAAATAAACGCCGAGCACCCTGACCAGCACCGCCAAGCCAACCAGCGTGAACAAAAATCCCGTGATGCTGACGAGGCGCAGCGGCGCGGTGCTGAAGCCCGTCACCAGATTGAACGCGTGATTGATCAGTTTTGCGATAGTGTAATTCGAAACGCCCTGACGACGCGGCTCGTGCCGTACCTCGACCGAACCGAACGCGCCAGTGGCCCAGGACAACAGAACATCGATTGAGACCGACGGGTTGCGAAAATCCTTGAACGCGTCGCGCAGTTCGGTGCGAAACACGCGAAAAGCGCTGACGTTGCGGGCGTTCTCGGCACCCATGGCGCTCTGCAACGCGAGTTTCGTCAGCCGAGAAGCGACGTTGCGCAGCAGTCCGTGATGTTCGGTCTGGGCCACTCCATAGACTACATCGCAATCGTCGCCGAGCTTGCCCAGCAGCAGGCTGATCTGATCCGGCGGGTGTTGCAAGTCGTCGTCCATGGTGACGATGACGTCGTAGTGCGCTTCGCGAATACCGCACAGCAGCGCGTTATGTTGGCCGTAATTGCGGTTCAGCCTGAAGCCGCGCACCCGCCCATCACGCGACGCGAGTTCCTTGATGAGCTTCCAGGAGCCATCGCCCCCACAATCTTCGACCAATAGGATTTCAAAGGGACTGCCGATTTTCTGCAGTGCATCCACCAACCGCGCGTAAAGCTCAGGCAGGATGGCCTGCGATCGATAAACTGGAATGACGATCGACAAGGACGGCGCCATCGGTTCAACGCCCGGCATATTGGCGTTCATAATATTGTCGGTAGGCGCCGGTCCTCACCGCGTCCGTCCAATCCTTGTGATCGAGATACCAGCGCACCAGCGCCGCCAGCGCCATCTCGAACGTTTCACGCGGGCGCCAGCCGAGCTTTGTGCGCAAGGTGGTCGCATCGAGAGCATATCGCCGATCATGGCCCAGTCGATCCTTAACATGCCGGATCAGCTTGTCCGACGTTCCGGGGGCGCGATCAAGAGCGGTGTCGACAACGTCGCAAATGCGCTTCACCACATCGATGTTGGCACGCGGGTTATCAGCCCCGATGAGGTAGGTTTCGCCGATCTCGCCGCCCTCAATCACCGCCATGATCGCCCTGCAGTGATCGGACACATGCAGCCAATCCCGCACCTGCTGGCCGTCGCCGTAGACTGGAAGCTCGCGGCCCTCTATCGCATTGAGGATCATCAGCGGAATGAGCTTTTCGGGAAACTGCCACGGTCCGTAGTTGTTGCCGGAATTGGTGATGATCGCCGGTAGCCCGTAGGTGCGCTGCCAGGCCCGCACCAAATGATCGGCGGCAGCCTTGGACGCCGCGTACGGACTGGACGGACGGTACGGCGCCGTCTCGGTGAACGGCGGATCGTGGGGGTTAAGATCGCCGAACACCTCGTCGGTCGAGACGTGGACGAAGCGGCGGCCGCCCTCGCCTTCCCAGGCCTGCCGCGCCGCCTCGATCAGCACATAGGTGCCCTCAATATTGGTGCGCAGGAACGGCTTCGGACCGAGGATCGATCGGTCGACATGGCTTTCGGCGGCAAGATGCACGACGCAATCGAAGCGATAGCGCGCGAACAGCCGGTCGACGAGAGCTGCGTCGCAAATATCGCCCTTATGGAACTGCACGCGGCCGGCATCGACCAGATCCGAAATATTGGCGAGATTGCCGGCATAGGTCAGCGCGTCGAGCACAACGAGGGTGTCGGCGGTGCGGTCCGCCGCCGCCATGCGCACGAAGTTCGCGCCGATGAATCCGGCGCCGCCGGTGATCAACCAAGCCGTCATGGGCGGATCTGGTTGTTGAGCTCCAGCAGCAACAGGCCCGCCTCGATCAGCGACTCGAATGTGCCGGCATCGGTCCAGCGGCCTTTGATAAAACCGTATTCGAGCTGACGGTCCTCGATATAGACATTGTTGACTGCGGTTATTTCATACTCGCCGCGCGCGGATTTCCGGGTGCGACCTATGATCTCGAATACGCGCTCATCGTACATGTAGCAGCCGACCACCGCGTATTTGCTTTGCGGTTTGGTCGGTTTTTCCTCGATCGAAATGATGACTTGTTCGTCCAGCGCTGCCACGCCGAAGCGCTCCGGATCGCCGACCTCCTTGAGGAGAACGCGCGCCCCGTGTTGCTGCCGGCGGAAGTCCTCGACGTGCGGTTTGATCGAATATTCGAACACATTATCGCCCAGCAAGACGACGATGCGGTCGCCGGCGGAGAATTCCTTCGCCAGTGCGAGCGCATGTGCGATCCCGCCGGCTTCCTCTTGCACCCGATAGGTCAGTTCACAGCCGAAGCGCTTGCCCGATCCCAGCGATTGCACGATAGATCCCATGTGATGCGTGGAAGTGACGACCAGGATTTCCTCGATCCCTGACCCCGCCAGTTGGCGCACGGGGTGCCAGAGCATCGGCTCCTTGCCGACCGGCAATAGATGTTTGTTCGTGACCTCGGTGAGCGGCGCAAGCCGTGAGCCGACACCTCCCGCAAGTATGACGCCCTTCACGATCGTCCCACCGATGAGCTCGTTCGGTCCCTTAGCGCGGCAACGGCGCCGCCGGCGCGCACGGCCTTAAGCCTTCGCCCGCCCGCAGCGAACCTAACACTGTCGACGGCCCGCTGTAACCGCCTGAAATGATGCAGTGAACGGATTCCGGGGCGCTCAATTGCGGCTGCGTTGACTTCCGGGCCAGCACGGCGGCGCGCCTAACGCAGCATCGCCTTGCTATCTCGATAATCCTCCCAGCGGCAAAGCGGATTGTGTAACGGGCCGATGCGAAACGACAGGACGGCGTCGACATGGCGGTCGAAGACCATTCCGGTAAGCAAGCCGTCGATCCGAATGAGCGTAGCCCCGCCACCAACTGCGGGATGCTCCTCATGCAACTCGATACAATGACTGAACTCAAGCGGCACCACCACGAGCGTGCGGCCATCGCTTTCGGCGGTCACGTGGAGGTCCCTGCCCGCCATCGCGAGCGCAGACGATCGCGCCGGAACGAGCGGCCCGGCAACGTTTGCCGGCGCGGTCGCTTGCCGTGCCAGGTCGATGCGGTCGTCCATCATAAAATCCAGCATCGACGCGAGATCGCCGCGCACTTCCACCGTGGTCGGTGAATAGGTCGCGAGATTCGGCGCCGAGAGCTCGATCAGGCCCCATCGCCCGCCGGCGCGGTCCTCGGTCGCCCGCAGCGCGCCAAGTGCCGCATCCGGCCGCGGCGTCAACACGTAGCGCACGCCGAGCAGCTTCAGAATGCGCGCGTCCGGATAGGTCAGCACCGTAATGTTGCGCTGGTGCGCGAGTGGTGGTCGTTGCAAGGCCCGCTTGATCAGCGCGTGAAACGCCGGGGACATGAACTGGTTGTATTCGAACAAAGTCGGAATGCCATAATACCACAGCCCAACCGACTGTTCATCGTTTCCGTTTTTTATCGCCCAATCGATCGAGGCCATCAGCTGCTGCAGCCATGCGTCGTCGCCATCCGCTTTGATCGGCATCGCGGTCAAGACGCGTCCCTGGAAACGGGAAGCGGTATTTGAAGCGATGTTGGCCTGCAAAATTGCGGTGACTTGCGATACTTTGGGCGGAAACGGATAGACCGGTATACTCGGCACCTTGTGCACGGCGAGAAAGACTGCGAGCGCGACCGTCGCCAATAGCCCCATCCAACTTGGCCTGAAGGCGAAACCCCTCGACCGGGCAATTCGCTCAAAGGGCTCGGCGACTATGCCGACCAGTGCAATCACTGCGACCGCGGCAAAGAGACCGTAGAGCGGCCACACCGCCAACTCAAAATAGATCGGCGGTGGAAATATCCAATGCGACGTCACCGTAAGTGCAGTCCCAGCGCCGATGAATGCCACGACGACGACCAGCACGGCCCACGCGGCCGCGCGCGTTTCGAAACTCTTCGAATTCAAAGACAACAAGGCGCCAACGAAGGCCGTCACTACCAACGACGGCCCGGCCCAGCCCAGGATGCGTCCCTGAAAAACAACCGACGCGAAAATCTTGTCGTGATAGACGACCGTGAAATCTTCCGGGAAGAAATGAGGCGCGCTATCCAGAAACAAGCCTAGCACGTACAACGGCCACCCCATTGCCACCATTGCGATGAGTGCCGCGGCCAGGACCACAACTGTTTGCAGCAATTCGTTTCGGCGGTATGCTATTGCCAGCCCCAGGGCAAGATAGGGCAGCGATCCGACGGCAATAATGGGAATGAATATTGGAACCGCCGTCAACGTGTAGAACGTCAACGCAACCAGGCCCGCTGCAGCCATCGCGGCGGCAAGGAGAGACGATGCGCGGCCTGCGAGGCCGACCAGCCAAAATATCATTACCGGAATAGTGATGACAGTCACGAAGTTGGGCGCCGAGAAGAGTATCGCGTAAAAGAACGGTATTGGCATGAATGGCGCCCCAACAAACCCCACGATCCACGCTGCTGTCAGGGCAACCGGCAGAGGTCGCAACAACAGCCTCGCCAGTTTGTACGTCGACAGAAAAACGATAGAGGCGATGAGCAGGTAAACGGCGATCTCGCTGACACGCAGATCGGAAAGCCATCCTAGCGGCCAGAGATAAAACAGCAGGCGGGCATTCTCCGGTAGTTGGATGTTCCCAACGGATTGCAGGAAATTATTCGCAAACGCAAACCAAGGCTGCGCCGACGTTAATTGGCCGCGCGAGTCCACGAGCACATACGCGCCGTCATAGTGGTAGAAAAGCTCGCCGACATTTCGCGTAAAAGCGACGCCGGCGCAGGCCATGAATGCTGCAAAATTGGCGATAAGCGACAGCCTCTTGCCGACCAGCCGCATCATCACCGCTGGTACACCAAATTTGCGAGTCTGCGGAAGAACAAATCGATCAGAGTATGCGCGACCGAAAGCAGATTCTTGAACGCCAACGCGTTGGAGCCGCCGCCGCGGCGCTCAATGGTTTTAACCGGCACTTCTTTGTAGCTGAAACCCTGGTCGAGCAGCATGCAGATGATGTCGGCCTGGAAGCCGAAGCCGCGCGTGTTGGGGTGCCAGCGCATCACGTTGTAGCGCAGGTGGACGGCGAGTCCGTTGTAATAGTGCAGGCGAAAGCCACTGATCAGGTTGACCAGGTTAGAATAGGCATTGGAAATTATCCGGCGATAGAGGCTCTTGCCCTCGCTCGATACGTAATAGGGGATGATTATGTCGGCCTGACCGATTTCCCGAAACACTGTGAGCATGGTTTCCTTGGGCTCGGCGTCGTCGCCGCAGATCAGCCGGTAATATTTGCCTTTGCCGACGAAGGCGATGTCCAGATAATTCTGCGCCAATCCGCGATTGACCCTGTTGCTGCGCAGTGTGATGCGATCGTCGGGGTGCGCGGCGATAAAGTCTTTGACCGTTTCGCTCGACCCGTCCTTCGAACAATCGTCGACGACGATGATCTCGTAGCTGATGCTGCCGATTTCGTTGAGCGCCGAGCGCACCGTCTCGATAGTGGAAACGATGTACTCCCGCTCGTTGTAGCAGGACACGAACACTGTCAGATCAAGTGGCGCCGTCTGCCCGGGCGTGACCACGTCGGCTGGATCGTGCAGCATTTGCGCCGCCGGCGTCATGGTGACCTCAGCGGGAAACAGCGTCGTGGTCACGATGACGCTCCATTCCCGATTGCGGTGATGCGAACGGCGACCTGCTGGCGGGCGAAGGCCAAATAATCGTATTTGACGCCGCGCGCAGCGACGAATTCCTGGAACGCCTTGAATTCGTGCTGCTCCCAACCGGGATAATTGAAATATTCGTCGAACAGAATGATCGTGCCGTTGACCAGGCGCGGCGCCAAGAGATCGAGAATGGTCTTGGTCGAACTGTACAGGTCGCAGTCGATGTGGATGAAGGCCACCGGGCCCGGATGGTCGGCCAGCCACTGCGGCACGCTACGGTCGAAGTACCCGCGGTGCAAGGCGACATTGCCCGGCACGCGCGGCAGGCGGCCCTTGACGTCGAACGACTTGCCGCCGAGGCCGAAACCCGACCAAGGCTCGGGAAGTCCTTCGAAACTGTCGAAGCCGTGGATGGTGCGGTTACCGATGCGCCGCGCCATGTAGCGGATCGTGCCGCCGGTGAACACACCGAATTCGAGATAGTGACCGTCGACGGCGGTGGCGCGCAGGGAAAAATCGATCAGCTCGCGCTGGTTTTCCAGGCCGAGCGCGCCGGGCATGGCGCTCTCGATATAGTCGACGCTCTTCTGCAGCGCGCGCAAGGCGCGCTCGCGCACCGGATGAATGCGCCCGGTATCGACCAGCTGATAGGCGCCGCAGACGATCTTATAGAGCAGGTATTTCAGCCGGAAATTGGTGATCAGCATGCCAAGGGCGGTATCCTGCTCGCTGGGTGCGACCGACTAGCCGCAAACGCGGCGGATCGTCAAGCGGCGACTAGCGAGCGGGCGGGGATTTGGCCGCAGCGAGCTGGTCACAGCGATCGTGCACGAAGGGAAACAGGTCGTCGCTCAGATATTTCGCTACCCGGATATGACCCTTATTGGATAGATGAACCGAATCGACGAGCGATCCCGGGAAAAATTCATTCTGCTCCCATACCCGTTGGAGATCGAAGAATTGAACGTTGTCATAATGATCCTTGTCGCGAACCTTCTCGGGGATGACCGTCCTCATATGCGCATACACGTCTAGCCACGAGTTGTGCAAGGGTTGAAATACGGCAAACAATGTGGTGTCTGGAAAGTCACGACTGATCGATTCCAGTGAATGCTCGTAGAGGGGGATCGACACGCGGTCGATGACGTCGCCCAAGGTAAGTGACGCGGTCGCTACTTGATAACGCCGCTGAAGCTCCTCTTGAGACAACGCTCCAAAAGTAGGATCTGTTCTGCTCAGGTAGTAATTGGCCAACCAACCATCTCTGTAGTCGCTAACATAAAACAATCGGATGAGGGATCCCAACATCGTGCGTCTTACGATTCCAGGATAATACTGTGCGATCCATTTCAGCCAATGCGGGCTTGCCGAATACCGCAACACATGAATCAAGCCACCATCGAAAAATGAGAGTTGATCGGCATCGCTCTTGGTCATCCAAGGCACCGCTATCTCGTTATGCCCGGAAAAGGAGATGATGGCATCGGGATGCAGTGCATGAGCCCATTTGTTCAGGGCTATAAAATTCTGGTAGATATGGCTGGCCGCCATGGCCAGGTTGACCACTGTCACTTTGCATCTCTGTCCGCTATCCTTTAGTCTTTGATCGAGTTCAATTGACAACAACTTGTAAAACATGTCCGCGTTGGTGCGGCCGCCCCAACCTTGCGCGGCGCTGCCACCAGTCAGCACAATCCGTATTTCGTTGTCTTGCTTCGGCGGCGGCGCCTCTAGCAGTTTGCGGAAAAACCCCTGGCCGCCGCAAGAGTTTGCTGATTCAGTTTTCTACGACGAATCAGTGGAGGGCAAGATGCGCGGGGGATTTGTAGATCAGGGCCGTCTGTTTTCATACAT
>Ga0335081_10001022_pt1 | contig 44888 bp, 45 predicted proteins | sample Lox_Sample_35_FD_206713 | JGI IMG/M metagenome (GOLD analysis project Ga0335081, IMG submission 206713) | Soil microbial communities from Loxahatchee National Wildlife Refuge, Florida, United States - Lox_Sample_3.5 | ecosystem: Environmental > Terrestrial > Soil > Wetlands | place: USA... | reverse complement strand
CGCAGGTGAGTTGGCCCGAATCTACGCGCTCACCGGCTCCCCGGGGGTGGGGAAGTCGACCGTCGTCTCCAAGGTGGTCGTTAGGCTGAAGAGCAGAGGGGTGATCGTCGGTGGGTGCGCCACCTTTGAGAAGAGGGTCAAGGGCCAACGGGTGGGCTTCGCGATCCGTGACCTCACCACCGGGGTCGAAGGCGAGCTCGCGACCATAGGAAGCGCGCTCGGCCCCAGAGTCGGCAAGTACCGGGTCAACCTCAGGGACCTGGCCGAGGTCGGAGCGAAGGGGCTCCAGCAGGCCGCGCTGGTGTCCGAGCTCATCGTAATCGACGAGGTGGGGCCGATGGAGCTCGTGAGCCCGGACTTCAGGAGGGGCGTGAGGGCCTGCGTCCTCTCGGGCAAGCCGATCCTCGCGGTGCTTCACGAAAGGATGCAGGACGACCTACTAGAGGAGCTGAGGTCCGCCAGCGCCTACAGCGCCGCGGTTACCCTCGAGAACAGGGAGTCGCTGCCCGACGAGCTGACCACCAAGCTGGTCGGCGCCCTCGCAGAGGTTAAGAAGCCCTGAGGGGCCGGCGGGAAGCGTTGGTCGCGCTGGTGGGCGGCGTCGACGAAGCAGGGAGAAGGCGGCGGTAGCCCCGCCGCCTCCCTAGAGGCTGCGTCGTCGGCCCTCTGGTGATCGCGGGCGTCTCTGTCAGAGAGGACGGGCTCGACGCGCTGAAGCGGCTGGGCGTGAAGGACTCCAAGCTCCTTTCGGCCCGGCGGAGGGAGGGCCTCTATCCGGAGATCAAGGAACTCTGCGAGTCGGTCTGGTCCGTGCAGATAGCCCCCGACGAGATAGACCGCGTGGTCAGAGCGGCCCGGAAGTACAGGAGGCTCAACTACCTGGAAGCGGTCTACATGGCCAAGGTCATCGACAGGCTCCGAGCAGACGAGGTGATGGTCGACGCCTCGGACACGATACCGGAGCGGTTCAGGACGAACATCGTGGACCACCTCCACAGGAGGTGCGAAGTGAGCGCGAGGCACAAGGCCGACAGGGACTTCCCCGCCGTCTCCGCGGCCTCGATCATCGCCAAGGTGGAGAGGGACGCGGCGGTCAGCGACCTCCGGCAGAGTTACGGCGACTTCGGCTCCGGCTACCCCTCCGACCCGAAGACGCGGGGCTTCTTCATCGACTGGCTGAGGAACGAGGACTCGCTCCCGAAGTTCGTGAGGAAGAGCTGGAAGACCTGGCAGGTGCTCCAGCAGCAGCTGCTCGCGCCGCTGTGACGTTCACATCGTGGCCAGGATTATCGCGTGGTCCTTGTCGTAGGGGCTGAGCTCCAGGACCTTGTGGACCTTGAGCCCCGCCCTCACGAGCTTCTCCCTCTCCTCCCCGAAGACGTCGCTGGGCTCCTTCACCACGTCGATGCTCCGTGCCTTCACGATCAGGATCAGCGTCCCTCCCTTCTTCAGGAGGCGCCTGCAGTTGAGGAGAGCGATCTCCGTCTGGTCCTGCTGGGCGATGTCGCAGTAGACCACGTCGACCGTGGTCAAAGAGTACTTTCCGGGCTCCCTCGCGTCGGCGACGTAGGGTATTACGTTCTTCCTGCGCCTCGCGACGGCCTCGACGAACTCCCTGGCCACCCTGGGCGCGAATTCGACGCCCACGACCAGCCCGGACTCGCCCACCAGGTCCGAGACGTGCGAAGCGGTGGTGCCGGTCGAGGTGCCCAGGTAGAGTACCTTCTGGCCCTCGCAGATCACGTCGGCGGGAAGGCCCTTCAGGATGGCGGCCGCGAGCTTGCTTCTGAACGGGTCCCAGGTCCTGTACTCCTCCCCGTCCTTCAGCATCAGCTCCTCGTTGTAAACCCTCGAACCGGGGACGAGGTTCTTCGTGAGGAGCACCCTGCGGCCCCCCCGCTCCTCCAGCCTGAGCCTGCTCATCGTCTGCGCTTCTGCTTTCTCTCGGGCTTCCGCAGCGGCGGCTCCTTGTACTTCGCGCGGATGAGCTCCAGCCTCTTGTCCAGCTCGGGCTTGAGTGAGGCCTCCTCGGACCCCCTGTAGTAGTCGATCCGCGCCGCGATCGCCACCTTGTTGGCTATGCTCCTCGCTATCTTCCCGCGCTGCCACTTCGGGGCCATGTGGACGTCCTGGTGTTGGAAGAGGATTCCGTGCTTCGGCGGCCTGGCCCCGGTCTTGAGGGCTCTGAAGAGGGCCTTCTCTGCGCCCAGCACCTGGATGGTGCTCGCGGGCATCACGGCCAGCCTGTCGAGCCCGCCGGCCTTCGCCATCAGCCTCGCCCCTATGGTCGGGCCCGCCACGATCGCCACGTTCGGGGCTATCTTCTTCATGGTGCTGTCGACGTAGGTGGCCAGCCTGTCCCTTTCGCTGCTGAGCCCGAGGGCGAGCGCCGCGAGGGCCTTCAGCCTGTCCAGGTCCTTGTCTGAGATCGCTCCCCCCTTGGAGCGGTCTCGGGCCGTCAGGACCGCTTCGACCTTCTTGTCGCTGAGGCCCCTCCCCTGGAGCATCTCCCAGGTGTACCCGTCCCGCCTCCCTACCTCGGAGATCATCCGGCAGAGCGTGATGTTGTCCTGCATCATCTGGGTCAGCTCGGGGAAGTGGAGGCCGTACCACTCCGAGGCCCTGGTGGCGGTCACGTTCAGGAACTTGTCCGTGTCGTCCAGAGCCTGTATCGCCTGTACCAGGTGGAGGTCCGGCCTGGAGGAGGCCTCGCGTATCACCGCCTCTGCGGCCGCTATGGACCCCTGACGTATCAGCTCAATCGCTTCGGGCTCGTTGGCAGCCAGCTTCGACTCGACCAGGAGCGCCAGCTTCGACCTGTCCAGCCTCTCCTTCTCTTCGGGAGGCATCGCCGTTGGCTCGAGCCCCGCGCTGCCCAGCTCGGCCGAGAGGGAAGCGTCGGAGACCTTGATCTGCCGGGCTCCCATGTCCGTGAGCTTCTCGACAAGCCCGGCGAGAGGCCCGTTCGACGCGGCTATGGCGTGGCCGTCGGCGACGAGTATCGTTCCCGCTTCGGTCTTGTAGAGTGCGAGCTCGGTTGGCAAGGACTTCACCGCGGCTCCCCCGCGCGCTCGATTAAAGCGTTTGTTACGCGGCGCCCGGGCTCGATGCCCGAAGCAAGCCGACTTGACCGGGTGGTGCACGACCGGGTTCCAAATGGTTGAAATATCTCCCCCGAGGGAACGTGTGAGTTCGAGCTTCGATTGAGCCTGACGCTTCCAGCTCTGCAGCCTCCGAGGATAGGTAATCCAGCTACATTCTTCCTAGAGTTCGGTGTGGGGCTGCTCTTCGTGCTCGCCTGCACCCTCTTCGCCGACATCCTCGGCACCGCCATGTTCAAGCGAGGGTTCGCGAAGCCGTTCTACATCCTCGGCAGGAGGATCCACCACAACTGCATCTACGTAATCGTGCCAGTGTCGTACGGCATAGTCGGAGTGCTCTTCCTGCTCGGCGTGGTGCAGATCGAGTGGGCCGCGTTCTGGGACAAGCTCGCGATCGCGGGCCTGCTGGCGACCGCCGCCATAGCCACGGACGTACTGGGAGACAGGTACTGGCCGCGCATACGGATCAACGCGGTGCTCCACCACGAGTGGATCTACACGCTCGTGCCGGCCTACGTCTTCACCTACATGGTTCACGTGGCGATCTAGGCGGCGCCTGGCTCCGGCAATTACGCTTAAATCCGGCAGGGGACGGAACGGGCTTCCCCATGGTCTCGCTGCTCTACCTGGCGGTATACCTCGTCGGCCTCGTGATAGCGTGGGTCATCATCTCGATCCCCGCCTACATCGCGGCCAAGGCCGTCACCGGCGGCCGCGCGACCTTCGGTGGCGCGATGGGAGCCACCCTTGGAGGCGCGTTGGTCTATGCGATCGTGCTCCTGGGGGTGGGGTTCTTCCTCGGCGCCGTCATCGGCGCATCGGCCTGGATCTTCGCCGTCCTGCTGGCGTTCATCGCGTGGATTGCCGTCTACAGGGCCGCTTTCGACGTGGGCTGGTTCAGCGCCTTCGCCATCGCGATCCTATCCCTCATCATTCTCCTCGTGCTACAGGTGCTCCTGGTCGCGCTCCTGGGGGTGCACCTGCCGACGTTCCTGAAGTTCCCGTTCTAGCCCGCCCGGCTAGGCCCTGTAGGTCAGGATCTTCCTGGCTTCCATCCAGAACGTGCCCGCCAGCACAAGCGGGACGATCAGCGCCCAGTCTCCGAGGCCTAGCGGCGTCGTCTTGAAGACCCCCTGCGCCCCCGGCAGGACGGTCGCCGCCAGCGCGAAGGCGATGGTGACCACTATCCAGCCTAGCATGAGCCTGTTCGACGCGACCCCGAGCCTGGTGAGCGGCTGGCTGACAGACCTCATGTTGTAGGCGAGGAGCACGTTGCCCAGCAGCCAGGTCACGAAGGCCACGGTCTGAGCCCTGGCTACGCCCTCCCCCTGGTGGATCGTGAACAGGTAGGCCGCGGTGACGGCCAGAAAGAGCCCCAGCGAAGAGAAGAGAACGCTGTAGACCATGGGCCGGTCCAGGAACTTCGACTTCGGATCCCTGGGCGGCCTGTCCATCGTCCCCTTCTCCGGGGGCTCCGCGACGAAAGTGCCCGACGCCGCCAGGTCCATGAAGAGCTCCATGAGGATGATCTGGATGGGGGCGAACGGAACGGGGAGCAGGAGGAGGACCGGCACGAGAGCGCACAGCACCAGCGCCACCTTGCAGGCGAGGTAGAACCTGACGCCCTTGGTCAGGTTGGCGAAGAGGATCCGTCCTTCCTTCACCGCCGCGACTATGGACGAGAAGCTGTTGTCGGTCACGACTATGTCGGCCGCCTCCCTGGCAACCTCGCTGCCGGTTCCCATGGCGACACCCACGTCGGCGGCGGCCAGGGCGGGCGCGTCGTTGACGCCGTCGCCGGTCACTGCGACCACGTCCCCGCGAGCGTGGAAGGCGTTGACGATTCTCAGCTTGTCCTGGGGGGTGATGCGGGCGAAGACGCGGTTCGCCTTCACCGCGTCCTTCAGCTTCTCTTCCGACATGGAAGCCAGCTCCGGACCCGTCACGAACTCGCCGCTCTCGTCGAGACCGACCTCCCTGGCGACGGCGGCCGCCGTGAGAGGGTGGTCCCCGGTGATCATCACCGGTCTGATGCCCGCTGCCCGGCAGGACGCGATGGCCCCCTTGACGTCTTTCCTCAGCGCGTCCGCGAACCCCGCCAGCCCCACGAAGGTGAGGTCGTACTCCGCGTCGTCCTGGCCTATCTCCGTCTTCAGGAGAGTCTTCTGGGCCAGGCCGACCACCCTGAGGCCCTCCGCGGCCATCTTGTTCGCGGCCAGGAGGATGGCGTCCCTGTCGGTGTCGGCGAGCAGGTGCTCGCCTCCGAGCCCGAGCTCCTTGGTCGAGCGGGCCAGCAAGGACTCCGGAGCGCCTTTGGCCGCGACGAATAGCCCTCCGCTCTTCTCATAGGCCACCGACATCACCTTGCGCTCGTCGTCGAATGTGAAGAGATACCTGGGAGTGAGGCCCCCGCCAACCTTCTCCCAGGTCAGCCCGGCCTCGCCCGCCGAAGAAGTGAGGGCCCGCTCCAGCGGGTCGAGGGGCTCGCCCCGGCCTCCGGGCTGCTCGCCCGAGAGGGCGCCGAGCTCGAGTATCTTCTTCCTGCTCGCCTGAGGGAAGACCTTCTGCAGCTCCAGCCTGTTCTCGGTCATGGTCCCGGTCTTGTCGGACGCTATCACCGTGACCGCGCCGAGGGTCTCGACGCCCTGCAGGTCCCTCACGATCGCGTGCTGCCCCGAGAGGCGGTAGGCGCCGAGCGCCAGGACCATGGCTACGATGATGGGGAGCTCCTCTGGGATCGTGGAGAAAGCGAGCGACAGTCCCGTCAGGACCATCTGGGTGAGCCCTTCGTGGGCGAGAAGGACCCCGAGGACCGGGATGACGACGCTGAAGCCGAGCGCGACGGCGACCATCCACTTGCTGAGCTCGGTCATCGTCTTCTGCAGGAGCGTCGGCGGGGATTCGACTTCGGCGGTGAGCCTTGCCACTCTTCCGAGCTCGGTTTCGGCCCCCACGTCGACCACCAACGCCGTCGCGCGGCCTCTCAGTATCGTGTCGCCGGCGAAGACCAGGTTGCTCCTGCCTCCCAGCGGCGCGTCCTCCGGCAGGAGCGCCGAGGCGGACTTCACGGCAGAGGACTCGCCGGTGAGCGACGACTCGTCGACCAGGAGGCTGAAGGAAAGGACGAGCCGGGCGTCGGCCGGGACGCGCCTCCCCGGTTCGAGCGAAAGCAGGTCTCCCACGACGACCTCCTCCGCGGGCACCTCCACGCGCTTGCCGTCCCTTATGACGGGGGTGGTTGGCTCGGCGAGCTTCCTGAGGGAGACTATGGCACTCTTCGCCCTGCGCTCGTTGAAGACCTCGAGGCTCACCAGGGTGATGATGACCGCGATGATGACGACGGCGTCCTCCAGCCCGCCGAAGAACGCGTAGAGTATGCCGGTGGCAATGAGCAGGAGGATGATCGGCTCGCGCGCCTCCTCAAGGAACTCCTCCCAGAGGGGCTCCTCCCGCTCCTCGAGAATCCTGTTCGGGCCGCTGGATGAGAGCCGCTTCTCCGCCTCGCGCGTGCTCAGACCGCTCTCGGCGTCCGAAGAGAGGGCGGACGCGACAGAAGAGGGGGGCGAAGCGTGCCACGCTTTGGGCTTCGCGGGCTCCAAGGTGCGTCTGCCCGCGCTCGTCTTACTTTAGGTCTTGCCCAGCAGAGCCCGCAGCGCTGGACCTCGGTCGTGTATTTTGCGAACACAGATGACGAGGCAATCCGCACATTGAAGGGATGCATGGGCGCGGGATGCCCGACACAGTCGAAGCAAGATGTAAGTCACCGAGACACGTACGCCCCGCACACAATGGGGATGAGGAAACCCTGATACCGCTCACCGCGCCGTGACCGCATCTGATCTTGAAGGCGGAGCGAGCTTTCACCCTGACCTCATGCTGCCAGAGTAGGTCGGACCACCACCGCCGGGAGCCCGACGCTTCAACGAGATCGAGTTAACACTATATAGCGCTCCGCCTGGCCTGAACATGAAAGGAGGTAGCAAAGAACGCCAACACACGGATCGCTGACAAAGGCGGGCAAACACCCATGGGGTGGCCAAGAGTCCGGAGTCAGACGCCGAAGCTTGAAGGCAAGCCGAAGCCCAGTACGATCCCCAAGGTAAGGAACATGAGGTCGTACGAGAAGCGCTTCACCCTCAAGCGAAAGCCAGGTCAGAATTGGATGCGCACGTAGCGGGGCAGCAGGACGCGCGAGTGGCGGAAGCTCTCGCTCTCCTGGCCCGCAAGATCGAGAAGGGCGAGATTTCTACAAGCGCCCAGCTCGAACGAGCGAAGAACGAGGTTTCGAAGTCGCTGTCGCTCGACCGCTACCTCTCCAACTCGGAGATACTGCTGGCGCTAGACTCTGGATCCAGAGCAGGGCACCTCGAGCTCCTTAGGAGCCACCCCCGGCGGAGCGCTTCCGGCATCGTGGTCGTAACTGCGTTTTCAGCCCCGTTTGCGTGCCCTCACGGCACCTGCGTATTCTGCCCGGGCGGGCCCAGGCTGGGCACCCCCCAGAGCTACATGCGCGACAGCCCCGGCATGAAGTCCGCCCTGCGGTCGGAGTTCGACCCCTCTCGCCAGGTGACGATCAGCCTGGGGAAGTACGCCGAGAACGGCCACACGACGAGCAAGGTCGAGGCCATCATCGAGGGCGGCACTTTCATCGCCGTCCCGGAGGACTACCAGCGGGGATTCGTGAAGGGGGTCTACGACGGGCTGAACGGGTTCGAGTCCGCCTCGCTTGCGGCAGCGCAGTCCGCCAACGAAGCGGCTGCTAGCAGGTGCGTGGGGCTTACGCTGGAGTCGAAGCCCGACTGGTGCCGGCCGGTCGACGTCGACCTGATGTTGGAGTACGGCATCACCAGGATCGAGATCGGCGTGCAGAGCCTGCAGGACAAACTGCTGAAGGCGAGCAACCGCGGTCACACCGTCGAGGATTCCGCTAACGCGTTCCAGGTCGCCCGGGACGCGGGCCTCAAGATCACGGCGCACATGATGCCCGGCCTCCCGGGCGCCGACCCGGCGACGGACCTGGCCGACTTCCGAGCCGTCTTCGGGGACGGGGCCTTCAAGCCCGACATGCTCAAGGTCTACCCCACGCTGGTGGTGGAAGGGACCGCGCTCGAGAAGCAGTACGAGTCGGGACACTATCGCCCCTACGGGCTCGCCGAGGTCGTCGAACTCCTCAGCGACGTGAAGGCCTTCGTTCCCAGGTGGCACAGGATCATGAGGATACAGAGGGAGATCCCCGCCCACGAGATAACCGCCGGCGTGAAGAACGGCAACCTCCGCGAGCTGGTGCTTCAGAGGGCCGTCGAGAAGGGACACCCCTGCCGCTGCATACGCTGCCGCGAGGTCGCCCTGAGCAGCCCGTCCAAGCTGGACGAAGGCGACGAGCTCAAGCTACTCGGCGAAAGCTACAGGGCGTCCGACGGTGACGAGTTCTTCGGATCGTTCGAGTATGCAAAGAGCGGCAGGATCGCTGGCTTTGTCCGGGTCCGCCGCCCTTCCGACAGGGCCCACCGGGAGGAGACCAGAGGAGCCTGCATCGTCAGGGAGCTCAGGGTCTACGGCGTGGCAGTGGCCGTCGGCGACGCCAGGGCAGGTGCCTGGCAGCATAGAGGCATCGGGAGGTCGCTGATGGCCGAGGCGGAGCGGGTCGCGCGGGAAGAGTACGACGCGAAGAGGCTGCTGGTGACCAGCGCGGTCGGGACCAGGAACTACTACCGGAAGCTGGGATACGAACGGGTCGGCCCATACATGGGCAGGCGACTCGCTGGTTGAGCTATAGCGGCGCGGCGCACTTCTTGCAGACTATGGCGTTGGGCGGGTTGGCGGTCCCGCAGGTGGGGCAGACGATCGGCATGAGCGAAGGATCGGTGGTCTTCGCCCCTTTCGTCTGTTTTGGCGCCACCTTCCTCGGTGCCGCCCCCGCGGACCAGACCTCAGCGCTCCTGACCGCGGCCAGCTGCTTGTCTGTGACCGTCTTGCGCTCGCCCCTCCAGGTCCAGTAGGCGAGGACCAGCTCGAGGACCGAAGCCACCCACATGACGTAGAACCCAAGCCCGAAAGTGACTGGGTTCGCCGCGTAGGTCGTTGAGATTTCGTAGGGGCCGAAGGTCACGAAGGACAGGCCTATGACGCCCATGACGCCCGACGCGACGGGATAGATGCCAACGAGGCTCCCGACCACAATGAGTATCGCTGCGATCTGATAGATGAACGCCAGGTTGATGAAACCGGAGACGGGCGAAGTCTGCGTGCTGCCGAGCGTGTTCACGAACGATACGAAGATGTTCCACAGGGTCGCGGGCTGCGTGCCCGGTCCCCCGTTGACGTTCGAGAACGGCAGAAGCAGGAGAGAGGCTAGCATGACGACTCCGACTAGTGCCCCTATTATCCTGCCAGGATGCACGGGCCACATAAGACTGATATCTGTATAAAAGCGATGGTTCGTCCAACCTGAACGGAGCGTGTCGGGGTTGAAAGTGGTCGCCGGACCCCAGGTGGACGACCGGGAGTCGCGCGAATAGGAGTGCGGCTGCAGGGATGCGACTATCCTGATCACCTGCTCTACGACCGAGACGGAGCGCTCTGGGCGAAGGCAGAAGGCGCGGTCTTCCGCATAGGCGCGACGCCTTCGGTCGCCTGGCTCGCGGGCGGAGTCACCGGCGTTTCCTTCAAAGCAGAGGGCGCCAGGGTCGTGAGAGGGGCCAGCCTGGGCTCCGTGGAAGGCCCGAGGCACTTCGACGTGGTCAGGGCCCCGTTCGACTGCACCCTGGTGGCGACGAACCGGGCGCTCCTTTCAGACCCAAGACCGGTCGCCAGAGACCCCTTCGGCGCCGGCTGGTTGGCGGTCTTGGCTCCCGTCGGTTCGCCGGTGGGGCTGAGCCAGATCTCGTCGGTTGCCGCCGAGGTCGAAGCCCGGCTCAAGTCGCTCAGGATAAGGTGCTTCGCGGAGTTCCCAGACAGGGACCTCTACGAGATAGGGGTCGAGTGCTCGGCGGTCCTCGTGCAGCTCAACGATCTGCTGGCGGAGTCAGCGGCGGGAACCGTGGTGCACGTAGTCTCGGACGACCAGACTGCCGAGATCGAGATGGAGAGGTGGCAGGGCCAGACCGGCAACCTGCTCCTGGAGTCGTTCAGGGACGGGTCTGTCTACCACTTCATCGTGAAGAAGCGGTGACGGCTACTTCTCGATGGGGAACCTGACCGAGTTGCCCCATTCCGTCCAGGACCCGTCGTAGTTCTTCACGTTCTGGAAGCCCATCAGGTACTTCAGGACGAACCAGGTGAAGGACGACCTCTCGCCGATTCGGCAGTATGTGATGACATCCCTGTCGGGCTTGACGCCCTTGGAGCCGTAGATTTCGTCCAGGTCCGCCCGAGGCTTGAAGGTCCCGTCCGAGTCGTTCACGGCCTGGCTCCAGGGAATGTTCTTGGCGCCGGGTATGTGGCCGCCCCTCTGGGCATGCTCGTTGGGGTATTCGGGCGGAGCCAGGACCTCGCCCGTGAACTCCTTGGGCCCCCTCACGTCCACGAGCACCCTGTCGGACCTGGAGAGCGACTGGCGCACGCCCTCCTTGTAGATGCGTATCGATTCGTCCGGCGGTGACGCCTTGAAGTCGGTATGCTGGTAGACCGGGACGTCCTTGCTGAGGGGGAGGTCCTCCAGAAGCCACTTCTTCCTCCCGCCGTTCATGAGCCTGACGTTCCTCACGCCGTAGTACTTCAGGTCCCAGAAAGCGAAGGCGGCGAACCAGTTGTTGAAGTCGCCATATAGCACGACGGTGCTGTCGGGGGTGACGCCGCTCCTCCCGAGCAGATCCTCCAGCTGCTTCTGGGAGAGAATGTCCCTGGTCAGCTGATCGTTCATGTCCTTCCTCCAGTCGAAGAGTACCGCCCCGGGGATGTGCCCCGCGGAGTAGTTCGAAGACGGGTCGTAGTCAACTTCGGCGATTCTCACGAGGGGGTCGTTCAGGTGCTCGCTGACCCACTTGGTGTCAACGAGGACCTCGGGATGGACGTAGCCTGCGCTCGATTGCATCGGTATAACATATGTGATAATAGCTATTTGGGCTTTGCTGTCGGCTCACCGAACGGTGACGGCACAACGAGGTCGGGCGAAGGTCGGCTCCCGCGTGGGGGAGTGACTTGACGATCACAGCGCCGCAGACAGATAAATAGGGCCGGTAGTCCGATTCCCGAGAGCGCGCATGCTTGCTCCAGTTCGGTTTGAGATTCGGTCGAAAGGGACTGCTTTGATCATAGTCGACATGCAGAACGACTTCCTGCTTTCAAACTCCCCGGCTTGCACTCCCGACGGAGTGGGAATCATCCCCAACATCAGGAAGCTCTCCGACTGCTGCAGATCGGAGGGCGTGCCTGTGATATACGTCGTGCACGTCTTGAGACGCGACGGCTCGGACGAAGGGATACTGGGGGTGCTCTCACGCGCGCGCGGAGGGCGAGCCGAGCGCATAATACTCGCAGGCAGCGCGGGCGCAGAAATACACGCCGACCTGAAACCGATGGAAGGGGAGATCGTAATCAAGAAGCTCAGGTTCAGCGCGTTCCAAGGCACCGAGCTCGAGACGCTCCTCCGTAGCATGGGCGTGGATACGGTCGTAATCACCGGGGTGACGACCGAGACGTGCTGCGAGACGACCGCGAGAGACGCCATGCACAGAGAGTTCAGGGTGGTCTTCGTCTCCGACGCAACCGCCGCGCACGACCTCGGGGACGTCGGGTTTGGCATCATCCCGCACGAAATAGTGCAGAAAGTCACGTGCAGCGTTCTGGGCACGAAGTTCGGCATGGTGGCGAAGACCGACGACGTCGTCGGGATGCTGAGCGCCGGTTCTCAGCGATGACGCGGAGGCGCCGTCCGCAGGGCTCGGTGTTGTAGGATGGCTCTTGACCTGCCCTCGCTCGCCTTCAGAGGTCGAAGGAATCGGCGTCGTCCTTCGAAAACGCCTTCGGCTTCGGCCGTGTGATCGGCTCAGGATACCACGACTCGGCGTCTCGAGACGCTTGGTCCTCCAAGGATCACATGGGGTGCGTCGGTCGAGGCTCGCTGGTAGATGGCATTCTGGACGGGAGTCCAATCAATGGAATGGGGCTGCTTGGCCCTTCGCGACTAGTTTAAGGAACCCAGGGGGAGCGGAAATCGGCCATGCAACCGAGAATGATCTACACCGGAATCAGGGTCAAGGACATGGACGAATCCATCCGTTTCTACACCGGGATCCTGGGCATGAGGCTCGTCGAGCGCGAGCTGACGCCGCAGACCCAGGGAGAGGCGGCCACGCTGAAGAGCGCAGGCTCAGAGCAGGCGATAGAGCTGAACTGGTACGCCCAAGGCAGCAGATTCGGAACGCCATACGTGAGCGGCTCTGAGGTGGACCATCTCGGATTTGACGTGGAGGACCTGGACGAATGGGTTCGAGAGCTGGAGGAGAAGGGGGTGAAGGTGCTCCTCCGGATCCGAGAGGTCGGCGGATGGAACGAAGCCTTCATCGAAGACCCCAACGGAATCTGGATCGAGTTCCTTCAGCGCAAGTAGGTGTCGGGGCGCCTCTGCGACTGTGAGCTTCACTGCGTCACCCGGCTGGTTTGCTTGCCAGAGCGAGGGTGGCGTCCTCCCGAGGACCGTATGTGGGTCCCTGGTTGACCTGAACGATTTCGTCAACGCTCTCGTGGTCCAGGTTTATGGCACGGCCACTCTGTCCCCGCCCCGAGTAAGGACCAACAATACTCCAGCCGCGATGACAGCCAGCGAGGCCAAAAGTGCGAATCCCAGCCAGGAGGACACGAACGTAATCATTACTCCAATCAGGGCGCTTGAAGTGAAGTCGCCGACGCCGTTTATCGTCTGCAGGACCCCGAATCCCGATCCCCTGTGCGATTCGCCAAGCAATTCCGCCGCATAGGCTCCCTCTACGGTGTCGACAATGGCGGCCTGAAGCCCCGCCAGGATGAAGATTGGCGCCAACGCAAGCAGGGAAGGGGCCTCGAAGGCAGATGCCAGACACGCGAGAGCGAAGACGGCGTAGCCTGCGGCCAGGAGCTTCCTCTTTGAAACTCTGTCTGCCAGGTGGCCGACCGGGAATGAAGCCACGGCATAGACGATGTTCAAGACGACATAGAGCAAGACCGCGAAGGTGGCCGCATCAACCTGACCGAGGGACGGCTGGAGAACCTGCTCCGCCCTCAGCGTGAAGATCACGTTCGAGAAATTCGAAATGCCGAAAAGACCCACCCCTACGAGGAAGAGTTTGAACGTGCGCGGGAGGCTGCCAACCGACGCGCGAAAGCTCTTGGGTTCAAACCTCTTTCCGTGTCGCACCTCTCTGACAAGGACGACCACCACGATTACCGATGCCACGCCCGGTGCGAACGAGACGAAGAAGACGGTGGAGTATGCGACGTGGGGTATGAGCAGCAAAAGGAGCAGCGCGATTCCGGATCCGAGTACGGCGCCAGTGGTGTCCATCGCTCGCTGGAAGCCGAATGCCTTCCCGACCGCTCCCGAGGGCACTGACTCGGTCAGAAGAGCGTCTCTGGGCGGTCCCCTCGATCCCCTTCCCATCCACCCGCCGACGCGGAGCGCGAGGACCTCCAACCAGGATGTGGCAAAGCCTATCGCGGGTATCAACGCCCCGGTGATCGCGTACCCCAAGTACATTATCGGAGTCCGCTGCCCAATCCTGTCGGACAGGTACCCTGAGTAGGACTTGACCGCGCTGGACGCCCCGTCAGAGAGCCCCTCGACGAGCCCCACGATTGCGGCACTGCCCCCCAGGTCGAATATGATGAGGAACGGGAGGACCGCGGTGGCCATCTCGTGGCTCATGTCTGAAAAGAGGCTCGTCAGACTGATTCCCACCACGTTTCTGTTCAGCCAATGGATGCCTTTCTCAGTGTAGGTTCCCGCTTCGCGACCCCTGGGCGAATCCTTCGAGCCTTTGTCTTCAGCCGACAAAGAGGTACCTCCCGTGGAATTCGCTCACCGTCTCATGAGTCCAGCCGTCCCACGGTTCTGTGGTGTGCGGGATGAGCCCGCGTTCCGCGGCCCGCCTCCTGAGTTCCTTGTTCTCGGTGAGCATTACGGCCAGGGCGATCGACAGGGCTCTGTTCTGATCGAACAAGGTGTAGGTTTTGAATCGCATCGCCGCATATCTTGACCCCAGGGCCATGAGCTCCGAACGTCTCTTCTCGAGATCAATCCCCTCCCTCTCGGTCACGCCGTACGCGAAGAGGAGCGAAATGCCGTCGCTGTACTTGGCGACGCCCTTCTCCTTCAGAAAACTCGATAGCTCTCTCCAAATCTTGCCTTCGAACTTCGCAGCAACTGTTACTGTGCTGTCGCTCGTCCTGTGGTCGAGCACTTTAGCGGCGTCGGCCTCGGCGGGCGGGGCCCGCTTTCTCCGATTGCCGAAAAAGCCCATCGGTCAGGCCCCCTCTCCCGTCTTACTTGCCTCGTCCAGGAGCCTCGCCAGTTCAAGGTTCTGAGAGTGGAGCCTGTTCAGTATCTCGTTGTCCCTCGCATAGACCTCGATCCGCTGTTTCATGCTTTCGTATTCCTCAGCCATGTCCGCCAGCTGCTGGGACCAGAAGGAGCGCATTCCTTTGACCAAGGCTCGACGCAGAGCTTCATCGTGCGAGAGATGCTGGTTGTTCGCGAATTTCTCGAAGAGCCGGTAAGTCTCGGAGTCGACAGTGAATTCGACTACCGTCCCCGAACTTCTCTCCTTCCCCGTTTTCCAACACCGCTCGATTTGCTTTTTCTGTAGAAGCTATTGGCCCGTTTGTCACGAGCGGTTGACGGCGAGCTTCACCGCCGAATCCCACACTCGCAGTGTGGTTCTTAAGTTATTCGGGCCTTGGTCCATCGCGAAGGCGGGGGGCATGGGCCTTGCTCACTGGTCATCAACAGAGGCGCTATGGAAAGGGCGTTGGATGCGCCTCTGATCCCCGACGTTCAAGCGAACTTCGAAACCCCTGACGCAATCCTGAATAGCCCTAGGGCGGTGTGCTCTTCTTTGGTGATGCAGTCGACAAGGGCCTATTTCCATTTGGGAGCGACTTCAGATTCGCGCAAACAGGGGCGGGGGATGTACGTCAAGATACGTGGCCGGAGGCACGCACCTTGGAAAGCTACCCAAATCACGACCTGACGCGCACGGTGGTGGGTTCTGACCGCACCCGCATGATTAATAACTTCGGAGGCCTCACCTGTGAGGGTCAGAACAGCAGTGCCACCCAAAAAGAAGAAGATTGTCGTGTCCGAGGACGGCCCGTACGTCGTATCTGCCGGGATACCACTGCATATGGGGATTATCGAGCCCAACGAAGAAGGGCTATCGTGGGGCCTGAAGAACGCCAAGACTTTCGTCACGAAAGGCGAATACAAGCTGTGTCGCTGCGGAAAGTCGAGGACCAAGCCTTTCTGCGATGACTCGCATACCAGGACACACTTCGACGGCAAGGAAACGGCGACGCGGCGCCCCTACCTTCGGCAGGCGGAGGTCTTCGACGGCAAGACCCTGCTGCTGGGAGACGCCGAGGAGCTCTGCGCCTTCGCCCGCTTCTGCGACCCGGGCGGCAAGATATGGGGGCTAATGGACCAGACCGACAATCCAGAGGCCAGAAGGCTCGCGATACGTGAGGCGAGCTACTGCCTGTCGGGGCGGCTGGTCCTGTGGGACAAGGAGACGAGGGACAGGATCGAGCCGAAGCTCAAGCCGGCGATAAGTGTGATCGAGGACCCGGCCATTGGATGCAGCGGACCGCTCTACGTCCAGGGAGGGGTCGCCGTGGAGTCGGAGGATGGCACCCCATATGAGATACGGAACAGAATGACGCTCTGCCGCTGCGGGGCATCCGCGAACAAACCCTTCTGTAACGGCAGCCACGCCAGCATAAAGTTCAGGGACGGCCTCGTTGGGTTCGTGAGGATGAAGAAAGGTTAGCGGTCATGAGCAGCAATGAGGCGACTCGGCTTATGACGTTCGGAGCTTCGAGTGCCGGCGCACCTCCGGTGGAGGGGGCGCATTCCGTGGTCGGACCCAATTGAAGCATTACGATCTGATCATAGTCGGCAGCGGTTCCGCGATGAACATCGTCGATGCCATGATCCAGGAGAACCCGAAGATCAGGATCGCGGTTATCGACAAGGACGAGCCTGGAGGCATCTGCCTCACCAGGGGCTGCATACCGTCCAAGATCATGCTCTATCCGGCGGAGCTGGTGAGGACCCTGGACGGAGCCGGGGAGCTCGGGATGGACGTTGAAGTCAAGGAAGTGAGCTACGAGAAGATCATGAAGCGGATGAGAGCCCTCATAGACAAAGACATCGACTCCATAAGGGAAGGGCTCTCCGGCGCCGAGAACATCGACTATTACCACGCACCCGCTGAGTTCGTGGCGCCTTACGAGATGAGGGTGGCCGATGAGAGCATCCGCGGGGACATAATCTTCCTGGCGACTGGGTCGAGGCCCATAATCCCGAAGGTCGATGGCCTGGAGGCCGCAGGGTACCACACCAGCGACTCGGTCATGCGGATGGAGCTGAAGCAACTGCCGAGGAGCATCGCGATCATCGGGGGAGGGTACATCGCAGCGGAATTCGGGCACTTCTTCTCCGCGCTCGGTTCCAGGGTCACGATAATCGGCAGGAATCCGCGATTCCTCCCCGAGGAAGAGCCGGAGGTCTCCGGCCTCGTCAAGCGGGAGATGGGCAAGCACATGGCCATAATGACCAACCACGAGGTGCGGGCGGTCCAGTCAACCAGCGACCACCTGAAGAAGGTGGTGGCGACCGAGAGATCCTCCGGAGCACGGGTCGACGTTGAAGCCGAGACGGTTCTCGTCGCGGCGGGTCGGGGGCCGGTCAACGACATACTGCGACCAGAGAAGGGCGGGGTCAGGCTCACGAAAGACGGTTGGATCGAAGTAGACGAGTACCTCGAGACCTCGCAGCCCAACGTCTGGGCCCTAGGCGATGCGGATGGGAAGTATCTCTTCAGGCACGTCGCCAACTACGAGTCGGAGGTCCTGTACTACAATGCGGTGCTGAAGAGGCGGGTCAAGCTGGACTACCACGCCGTCCCGCACGCCGTCTTCACCTACCCAGAGGTTGCCAGCGCGGGAATGGGCGAACGCGAGGCCCTTGCGGAACTTGGCGAGGATGGAATCTTTATCGGGTTCCAGAGGTATGAGGACACCGCCAAGGGCGAGGCGATGAACGTGAAGGACTACTTCGTCAAGGTCATCCTAGAGCGGGAGGGCATGAGGATACTCGGAGCGCACATCGTCGGGCCGCACGCGTCCATTCTCATTCAGGAGATAGTCAACCTGATGTACACGCAGGACCGGAGCGCGCGCCCGATGAATGCTGCGATGCACATCCACCCAGCGCTCAGCGAAGTGGTCCAGAGAGCGTTCGGCTCGGTCATGACCCCGGAGCAGTACAGGCACGCTCTGGGTCACTATGGCCTGACCGCTGAGTGAATCCCTGTGTCTGGTCGATGCGGGTTTGGTCTCCGACCCGCCCAAGGCACTGTGGAAGGGCTCTGACCTGTGCGTGGTATTCCTCGAAGGTCTGGCGAAGAGCGGCCTTTCTGAGGGATCCTACGGCTGAGATCTGTGGCAGGACGGACAGAACGCAGCGCCCTCCTCGACGCTCGCCCCACAGTAGCGACAGGTCCGGCCAGGCTGCTGGGACGATCCTCCGCCGAACAATCCCATCAGTCCACTCCCCTGGCTGGCCTCCTTCACTTCCTCTTCAGGCGGCTTCTCCTCGACCTTCCCCTTCCTCGTGGCGCCGAGGGCCACAAGGGCGATTCCGCAAATCAACACTATGATTGGCACGAGATTCGCCTGGAAGAAGCCCACTTGGTTGTCGACCACGAGCTGAGCCTCCACGGTGTTCGGCGCGCTCAGAGAAGTCGAAAGGAAGACCAGCGTGTAGTTAGCCGGCGACCCCGCACCGGGTACCTGGAACGAGAAGCTGGTAGCGCCCAGCTTCGAATACTGAGGGTAGATGTCGGTCGGCGGGTTCCCCTTCGCCGTCCAGCTCGCGAAGTTGCTGCTGTTCATCAGGAAGAAGTCCACCGGCTGCGGGCTGGACGTGAGCGTTACTGACAGAGACTGTGTCGGTCCCACCGCTTGGTGGAGCGCGGAGTAGTTCCCCGGGGCGATTCTTACCAGATCGGTCCTGTCCGAAACGTGGGTAGGGGACAGGAGCACGTTGGGGTAGAGTATGAAGAGAACGCCGACGACGACGAAGAGCAACCCGAGTACGACGAACCTGCCGTTCAAAGCCTGTTCGTTCTAGGCCCCTGCTTCCCGCGAGAAAAAGCCTTCTCCGAATGGCGTTTGTCTGCTTTGTATTGTGAACGGGCGGCTCCCGGTGGATCCGACAGGAACGGAAGACGTCGCCGCCGACCGTCAGCGCGTCCGCTATGGCTGCTTGGCGCCGCAGTTGGGGCAGTAGGCCGCGGTAGTAGTCAGCGGGTTCCCGCAGCTGGGGCAGTACTTCACCGTTGAAGCGACGGTGGCTGGTGCGGGGATGTTGGGCCCCAGCCAGGCCGACGGTTGGCTGGGCGGGGGCGGCTGGGTCCTCGCCACATTGGAGTAGTAGTAGACCGTAAGCAGGACGGGAAGGTAGGGGATGTAGAATGCCTCTAGGATGTCTCCGACCACCGTCTGTGCCGGCGCGAAGAAGCTCGTGATGAAGTCCACGACGAGGCTCGCGATGGCGATCCCTATTCCGACCACGAGGAAGATGACGAAGGTCTTGGCCCACCTGTGGCCCACCAGTTCGCGGCTCCTGCCCAAGCTGTCCAGCGCGCCCTTGTTCTCTATGATCACCACGGGTATGACGAGCGAGAACATTATCAGCAGAATTATCCCCGGGACTACGAGCGCGATAAACCCGAGGGAGACGATGATGCCTACGACGATGCTTACTATCCAGAAGCTCACGATCCTGGAGAGCGAGTGACGGAAGGCGGCCCCGAGGTCCGTTGGCGTTGCGCCAATCCTGTCCGAGGCCATCTTGATCGAGCTCCCGACGCTGATCGGGTAGAGGATCAATGCGAGGACGAGGGTCACGAGCGCGATCGTCAGGGAGTATCCGGCACTGCTCAACGTCTGGGCAATGGTCGGGTTCGCCGGTATCGCCGGACGAGGGATCGTACTCGAAACAAGGGTGGTAGCGACCCCGAGGATGGCGCCGACCACGACGTACAGAACAAGGTACTTGACATAGTCCTGCCGGTACACATCGAAGCTCTTCGATATGACGTCCCACCATCCCAGCTCCTCCTTGATGCCTTCAGGACTCGACATACAGCCCGGGCCAGGAGCTCAAGCTACATATCCATTTGGGGCACATTGAAGCGGCTGAAACGCAGAGCGCCTTCCAGCCCGGACCACGGGAGCGGACCCGGCCCGTGACGGCGGCCGGATGCAGACGCAGCTCACCTCAGCTTCTTTTCGAGGATCATTATGGGAACCGCCTCCCTCCCTACCTTCTCGGTGGTCTTCCTCATCTCGAGGAAGCCGTTCTTCTTGTAGAAGCCAATGGCCCGCGCGTTGAAGGCCTCGGTCTTGACGCCCAGCCTCGCGAACCCGGCCTTCGCGGCGAGGTCGCCCGCCTTCTTCAGAAGCCTGCTCCCGAGCCCCCTACCAGACTCGCTCCGTCGGACCACGATCCCCGAGAGCTCGGCCCCTCCCCGGTCGGCGAGCCTGAGGCTGGCGAACCCCACGATTCGGCCGTCAATCTCGGCGACGACCATTCTCGTCCTTGGGCTCGCCAACCTCTTCCTGAGGAACTCCTGGGAGGCGATCACCTTTATCGCGTCCTCGTTCGCTCCGGTGAATCCGAGCGACCCCGGGCCGGACTCTTCCCAGGACTGCATGAAGAAGGCACCTAGGGCGACAGCGTCATTCGACCTCGCCGGTCTGACCACAGGCCGCGAGCGCCAACCTTCGGTCACCTCTCGAGTGTCCCGCATGAATTCGCCGCGCGCCTGCGCCATACGATTGCCTAAGGTTTTCTCTCGGTGCCCCGAATTGATCCCGCTTCGCCCTTTGGCTGTCCGAAAGCGTCGACCGCCACCGCGAGATTCCGGCCCACGGCACCGGTTCCCGAGAGAGGCCGAATCGCCCTGACCAAGACCGACAGCAAGGAGACAACCAGGATGGCTCCCGACAGGTAGAGCAGCACGTCGTTCGTGACGAGGTGCAGGGGAGACTTCGAAAGGCCCAAGTACGACGTCACAGCCATGTACCCGTAGCCAGCATAGTGGCATTCCAGCGCCAGAGGGAACACGGCCAGCGAAGACCAGGAGAAGAATCCCATCGCCCGATCGAACCTCGTCTTTCCCAGCGTCATGCCGCAGAGGCCGACGCCGACGGCGAGGGCAGGGAGGCCGAAGTCGATGAACTTCATGCCGAAGTCTGCCCAGCTTCCCGTGACGACCGAGACGAAGACCAGCACAGAGTCGACGACGTAGACCTGGAGGCCGTTGGCCTGCGGGTAGAGGATGTCCGACGTCCAGATGTAGAAGGCGTTCAGGACGAAGAGCAGGACCGCCGCCACGGCGACGGCTTTCGCCGGTCGTGGTAGCCTCGACAGCAGGACGGTGCAACAGAGCAGGATGAGAAGGAGGGTGAACGAAATCCCGAAGTAGACCTCCGGGGCCTGAGGGGAATTCTGCCAGCCTACGTAGACGAATTCGAAGCCGCCGTACTGGCCCCAGCCCGCGGAACCGCTCGTCGACATCCGCCCGAGGAAGGACAGCACCGAAGCAACGAAGGCGCCCAGGCTCGCTATCACGGCCGAGAAGAAGAGCCGCCTCCTGGTGTTCATGCTACTGGCCTCGCCTTCAGCTCAGAGGATGCGAGACCGGTCCGTTTCTTTTAAACGCTTCAGGCGGGAAGGGCAACCGGGACACCTTTCCATTGGAAGTACCCGGGACGACTCGCAGGATTCCGTGGACGGCGCGATATGGTCATCGCAGGACGTCGGCGGACTCCGTCCTCGCGGCAGCCCAGTAGGTCCTGAGCATGTGCACTCCCACGTAGGCTGAAGAGATCATCAGGGCCAGGAGGAAGTAACTTCTCTCTGAATAGTCGAAGGAGGCGGTGAACACGTAGATGCTGTAGAAGCCGACGTATTCCAGGAACACGTACCTGACCCCGAACCCCGCAGTGCTCGCTCCAAGGAACGGGGCCGCTTTCATCTTGAGCGTGCCCGCGGCGAGCGACGCGACCGTGTAGAAGAACGGTATGAAGGTCGAGATGAAAATGGAGAACCTTCCGTGATTGAACAGCCAGTCGTCCGCGACCTGGATGTCATTCTCTGATATTCGGAAGAGCGAGAGGCCCTTCACGAGAAGTGGTCGGGCGGCGAAGCGCCCGCAAACGTACTCCAGCGGGAAGACCGCCCCGGCCAGGCAGACCAGGAACGTGGTCACTGGGTCGAAGACGCCCAGCGAGCAGAGGTACCCGTAGCCAGGAACGAGGATGTAGTCCGGAATCGGCAGGATGGCCATGCTGATGAACATGCCCAGGTACCCTGCAGTAAGGATCGAAGTCGACCCTCCTCCCTGGCTCAAGCTGTAGGGGGAGAGCTCGTTGAAGCGGAAGGATGCGTTTAGCAGCGCCAGCACGCTCAGGATCATGGTCAGCACCGCCACGACGAAGAGGTAGTGCCAGTACTTGTGAGGGCCGCGTGCCCCTGTCGTCCTGCCATCGGGAGGGAGACCGGCGACGGCTCTGAACAAAAGCCCCGATGAAACTCGACCCTCCGCCATTGCCTTCCGCGGAGACTTTGCATCGGGCCATGTAAAGGTAAGCGGTCCTTTCGGATGGACGGTCAGCCACCACCCGACCGGCCGGGATTCATGGGTTCCGCAGGGGACGGCCTGCATGGGACGGGAGACAAGCCATAATAACCGCCCGGGCGTCGGAAGGAAACGGTTGTCCGAGATCAGGATATTCTTCAGACACTGCCCCGCCTGCGGACGCCGCTTTCAAATCCGTCTGGTGGGAAAGAAGCTTCTGGATGCGGAGAGCCGAACCGAGGAGGTCAAGCGTTCCGTCGGCGTCTTCGAGCCGTCTGAACCTGCGGGCGTTCCGGTCATCTTGGAGGAGGGGCGGCCCATAACCGTCACCGTCGAGGAGTTCCAGTACGAATACAGGTGCCACCACTGCGGACACCAGTGGTCCGAGAAGCACGTCGTCGAGCGCTAGGAAGGACCGCGGACTCCGGAAGAGGTTGACCGATGACGGTGGAGCTTAAGTCCGCGAGCCGCCGGCGCAACCTGCGACCTCCAGGGACGTCGAAGAAATGAGGACAATCACGCTCGAGGAGCACTTCGTCTCGCCCGGATTCATGAAGGGCCCGGGCCAGCAACTCGGCAGGCTCAGCCAGTTCACCGAGGACGTTATCGATCGACTTTCAGGTCTAGACGACTCCAGGATAGCGGAGATGGACGCGGCCGGAATAGACACCCAGGTGCTATCGCTTCTTTCTCCAGGGGTCGAGCAGCTCGACGCGGACGACTCGACCAGGCTGGCGGAGGAATCGAACGACTTCCTCGCGGAGGCCGTCGGGCGCCACTCCTCTCGCCTCTTTGGATTCGCAGCCGTGCCGACTCCGGCCCCGGAGGCCGCCGCGGACGAGCTGGAGCGGATGGTGCGCGGGCATGGCTTCAAGGGGGCGCTGATCAACGGTCACTGCCGGGGCCGCTACCTCGACGACCGCTACTTCTGGCCGATACTGGAGCGGGCCGAAGCGCTTGGCGTCCCGCTCTACATCCACCCAGCAGTCCCGCCCGAGCCCGTAGTCCGGACGTACTACGAGGGGAATCACTCCGCAGAGGTCACGGCCCGCTTCGCGGCTGCCGGCTGGGGCTGGCACATCGAGACGGCCGTGCACGTCCTGAGAATCATCCTGAGCGGTGCTATCGACAGGTACCCGAGGCTTCAGCTTCTGGTGGGCCACCTCGGCGAAGGGCTCCCCTTCATGATGGAGCGGCTGGACAGCGTCATGCCCACGGGCGTCACAAAGCTCGAACGGCCCATAGGCGACTACCTTCGAAAGAACCTCAGCTACACGTTCAGCGGGTTCAACTATCTGCCGACCTTCCTCGAGCTTCTGCAGGAAGTCGGGGCGGGCCGGATCATGTTCTCAGTCGACTACCCCTTCGGGTCGATGGCGAAGGCGAGGTCCTTCCTCGAGAAGCTGCCGGTATCTCCCAGCGAAAGGGAGGCGATAGCTCACCTGAACGCCGAGCGCCTTCTGCGACTCTGACCTCTGACCACTAACTACAGTATTCCGAGTATCCACAGGATCAGGATTATCGCGATGATGACGGCCGCCGCCGCCAGAAGGTGGGCCATCCCCGCGCGCCTCTTTCGCTCCAAGCCGGATCTCTGAACCGCCTCGCCTCTACTAATGGTTTTTGGTGGGTGCCGAGCCAGATTCAGTCGAATGGCTTATTACCGCAGCGGGTGTCTGGCGAAGTGTGGAGCCGCGGCTCGCCTATGTCTTCTGGCACTGGCCCCGCCCCGAGGTGGCCCTGCGGGACTATGAAACCAAGCTCGCCTCCTTCATGAGGTCGCTCAATGGCGCGAGGCCATCGGGCCTCGTGGAGGCTCTCAGCTTCCGGGCCGAAGCGGTCCCTTGGAGCCCCGCGCCCGGTAGGACCTACGAGGACTGGTACATCGTCGAAAGCTTCCACGCCCTCGGCGTCCTGAACGACGCAGCCGTGGAAGGCGAGACCAAGGAGCCTCACGATTCCATCGCCAAGGACTACCAGAAGGGAGCGGGCGGAATACTCAGGCTCGTAATGGGCGACTTCGAGCCTAGTCTGGCTCGATACTCCACCTGGATCGAGAAGCCCATCGGCCCGCCATACAGGTCCTACTACGGCGAGGTGTCAAAAGCCCTCGGCGACCGTAAATCGGACCTGTGGAGGCGGCAGATGGTCCTCGGCCCCTGTCCGCAGTTCTGCGTGCGCAGCGCAGAGGATCTGGACCTGCCCGCGAGCTTTCGCCCCACGGTCTCGAGACTGGAACCCATCCAGTGAAGACGAGTCCGGGATCGGCCCGGATGTTCGGCGGCAAACCTTAGAACACCGCTCGGGGCCTCCGAGTCGATGATCATAGAGCGGGACGTGGGGATAACCATGGACGACGGCCTTGTCCTGAGGGCGGATGTGTTTCGCCCCGAGGGCGACGCGAAGGCGCCCGTCGTCATGGCGATGGGCCCCTACGGCAAGGGGCTTCCCTTCCAGGCCGGATACGCCCCCGAATGGAAGCGGGTGGTAGAGGAGCACCCGGATGTGCTGAAGCACTCCAGCTGCAGCTATGTGACCTGGGAAACCGTCGACCCTGAGCGCTGGGTCCCTTTCGGCTACGCCGTGGTCCACGTGGATTCGAGGGGCATGGGCCGCTCGCCGGGCTATCTCAACATGTTCTCTGCCCGGGAGACCCAGGACTACTTCGAGTGCATCGAGTGGGCCGGGACCAGGCCCTGGACCAGCGGCAAGGTGGGGCTGTGCGGGATTTCGTACTACGCCATCAACCAGTGGATGGTGGCAGCCCTGCAGCCTAGTCACCTCGCGGCCATCATCCCCTGGGAGGGGGCCTCCGACTTCTATCGCGAGGAGAGCTACCACGGCGGCATATTCAGCAACGTGTTCAAGGAGTTCTGGTACCCCCTCCGCATACTCGACAGGCAGCACGGGAAGGGCTCCCGGGGCTGGAAGGACCCCTGGCTCAACGACTGGGTCGCAGGGCCCGAGACCCTGACGGAGTCCGAGCTGGAGGCGAACCGGGTCGACTACGTCAACGAGCTGCGACGACACAGCCTGGAGGACGGGTTCTTCCACTCGAGGACGCCCGACCTCGGCAGGGTGATGGTGCCGCTCCTTTCGGCCGCGAACTGGGGAGGCCTCGGACTGCACGCGCGCGGCAACTTCGAGGGGTTCGTCCTGGCAGGTTCGAGTCAGAAGTGGCTGGAGGTGCACGTCGGCATGCACGAGGAGCTCTTCTACTCAGAGTACGGCCTCGACCTCCAGAAGAGGTTCTTCGACCACTTCCTGAAGGGTGCCGACAATGGGTGGGATCGCGAGCCCCGCGTCGCTCTGACCGTGCGCTACGTGGACCACTTCGAGCAGCGGAAGGAGAACGAGTGGCCCCTGGCAAGGACTAATTGGACAAGGATCTACCTCGGGGCTCAGGGGCAGACGCTCACCTGGGGCCCGCCCGAGCGTCCGGGGAAGCTGGCCTTCGAGGCGGAGGGGGACGGACTGACCTTCGCGTCGGCGCCGCTGCAGGAGAAGACGGAGATCACCGGCCCGATGGCTGCCCGGCTCTACGTATCGTCGTCCACCGAAGACGCGGACCTCTTCCTCACCTTCAGGGCCTTCGGCCCGGGCGGGAATGAGGTGGACTTCAGGGGAGCCATGGACTCGCACACGCCCCTGTCCCAGGGCTGGCTCCGCGCCTCCCACAGGAAGATCGACGCGGCCCGCTCCAGGGCCTACAGGCCGTACCACACCCACGACGAGGTGCGGAAGCTGAACCCCAGCATGGTCTACGAGCTGAACGTGGAGCTCTGGCCCACCTGCGTCGTTCTGCCCGCGGGCCATCACCTGGCGCTCACGGTGCAGGGAAGGGACTTCGAGCGGAAGGAGTCCAAGGAGAAGTGGAAGGGATCCGGCCCGTTCCTCCACAACGACCCGTTCAACCGGCCAAAGGACGTGTTCAACGGGACCACGGAGATCTACACCGGGGCCAACGAGGTCTCCTGCCTGCTCCTCCCGCTGATACCGAAGTGAGGGCGGCCGAGTGCGGACTTCTTAATTAGCGGCCCGGATTTCGGCAGGCGAGCCACCGTGCGCGGGCAGCTACTCAAGAGGGCTCTGGGCTCGGTCGAGTTCCTGGGGTTCGTGCTCTTCGTCTTCTGCGTCGTGTTCCCCCCCTTCGACGACATCTCCGAAGTGAACCTCTCGCTCCACATGCTCCAGCACGTGCTCATCGTGGCATCCGGGTTCATGGTGGCCTACCCCCTCCGCCAGCGGGGGAGCCTGCGGGCGATCGGAGGGAGGCCGGCCGGGCTCGCGGCGCTCGCCGTCGTGTGCGTCGTCTTCGTCTACTGGCATCTGCCGGGCCCCTGGGACGACGCCGTCCTCAACCCGCTGGTCCACGCCGCAGAGCACTTCTCCTTCTTCGTCGGGGGGTTCCTGATCGGCGCGTCGGTCATCGGGCTTTCGGACTCGGCGAAGATCGGAGCGCTCCTGCTGGCGTTCTTCGGCCACATGATTTACGCCGTGGTCCTGATTTCACCCTGGAACATCCAGGTCTATCCCCTGTACTCCCTGGGCCAACAGGCCCTGCTGGGCTGGATACTGCTCGTCACGGGAGGAGTGTTTCTTGTCGGAGTCGCATACGTCCTGTATAGGAACCCCGATTGGCTCCAGGGTTCCGGAGCGGTGACGCGAGGGCCTCCCGCCGTCCGAGCGCCGAAGAAGCCAGCGAGAGGAGGGAGGCTGGTCGTGCCCGCCACGTCTGCCATGTTGATCGTCGTTCTCGTCGTCTACTTCGGGGCAACGTCCGTCGCCGTCGCATTCCAGCCTGCCACGACGTCACCCAAGTCGTCCGTGGTCTACATCGCGGAGACGCCCGTCTCCTGGCAGTACTCTCCCCAGAACATCAGGGTCGTGATAGGCGTGAACAACACGGTAACCTGGGTCAGCCACTCCATAGCGTACGACACGGTGACCGGGGACAACAGCAGCATGTCGTCCGGCACCATCGCGCCGGGAGGGACTTACTCGTTCACTTTCACCGACCCTGGGACCTACGGCTACAGGTGTCTCTTCCACCCGTGGATGACCGGAACGGTCACGGTCTTGGGCTAGAGGCTGTCCCGGCGATACCGCAGTCACCCGAAGGGGGGCTACTTCACTTTGAGGGACCCGGCGTCCTTCGGTCCGGGCGGGTACTTCAGGTTGAACCGCTCCATCGCCTTGACGATTACCCCGGCAACGACGAGGTCCCTGTACCACTTGTGGTTCGACGGGACGACGTACCATGGAGCCCAGTCCGTGCTGGTCTTCCCCAGCGCGTGCTCGTAGGCTTTCGCGTACTCCGGCCAGAGCTTCCGTTCCGCCAGGTCGGAGGGGCTCAGCTTCCACCTCTTGGTCCTGTCCGAAAGTCGCTCCTCGAGGCGCTTCTTCTGCTCGGCCTTGTCTATGTTCAGGTAGAACTTGAGCACAGTGGTACCGCCCTCCGTGAGGAGACGCTCGAAGTCGTTGATCAGCTTGTAGCGCCTCCGGCAGGTCTTGTCGCTGATGAGCCCGTGGACCTCCTCGATCAGGACGCTCTCGTAGTGGCTCCTGTTGAATATCACGAGCTCGCCCTTGGCGGGCACCTGCCTGTGCACCCTCCAGAGGAAGTCGTGAGCCAGCTCCTCGGGGCCCGGCTCCCTGAAGTGTGCAACCCTCACTCCGGCAGGGTTCACCCCTTCGAAGACTTTGCGGATGGTCCCGTCCTTGCCGGCCGTGTCCATGCCCTGCAGCACGATGAGGACGCTCCGGGCGTCCTCGATGAAGAGCATCTCCTGGAGCTCGTCCAGCCGCTTCCTCAGCTTCGCCATTTCGGCGGATGCGGCCGCGTCGTCCCCTTCAAAGCCGGAAGAGTCGTTAGGATCCCATTCCTCGAGATTCATCTGTCGGCCAGGCTTCAGCCGGTACCGCTCGGTGTGGATTGGACCGTCCAACGAGCACAGTCTCCGCTACTCGTGCTTTAGCCCTTTCTGGGCGGGACGGGGTCGGAGACGCCCGACTTCGTTGCCTTCGCTGCGGTCACATCGGTGCGCTGCTTGGAGGGGTGCTCGGCGCGGCCGGTTGCGGGCTCGGCTGCATTGTGTCCATCATCTTCGGCGCGGCCAGGACTGCCGCAACCGAGAGGATGAATATCAAGACGAGCAGGACTATGGCTACTGGCATGACCGGGGCGAGCTTCCAACCGTAGCCCGGAGCTCCCTTGATGGTCCCTTGGTTCAGGATGAGGTAGTCGAGGGCGGCGGTCTTGCTTGGCCAGCAGCTCTCCGCGCTCGCACCGGCGCACATCTTGGTGTACACGTCGCCTGCGAGTGCCAGCGCATAGACTATGGGCCACAGCACCCCCGCGATGGCCACGAGCCGCTTGCTGTTGGGCTTGGCGATGAGGATGACCGCGGCCACCAGCGTGACAACGGCGATGAGCCAATTGGCGTAGTAGTGAGGGCTGTTGTTCGCAAGGTTGGTGTCGTAGGCACCGAGGTAGACGTTGACGGCGAAGACGATCAGCATCAAAACCCCTGCGGACTGTGAAAGCCTAGCGGTTTTCAAATCCGAGAAGCCTCGAGGCCGCTGTTTACTATTTAAACAATATCGGCCGACCGTCTCACGGCTGCCACTTTCAGCAAGTGCCGTAGGCCCTGTCTGTAAGCTGCCGGTGCGCTCAGACTTTGGATCGGCCGCAGCCAGGACAGTAGGTCGAGTCCGCCGGTATGGGCGTGCCGCAGAACTTGCAAGCCATGGGGCCGCCGACTCCCGCGAAGGAGGGCGCCGCCGAACCCATCGGAGGGCTCGCCATGGCCTGCATCGGAGGCATCGATACGTCGGGAGCGACGTCGGTCCTCATAATCACGTAGTCGGAGATTCCCAGAACCTTGGTCAGAGGCACCCTCGCCTCTCCTCCTTCCATGTTCTCGATGATTAGTGCTACGCTGCCGTCGAGGCTGAAGATGAGGTCCTTGATCTTACCCCGCACGTTCCCCATGCTGTCTATGACTGTCTTGCCTTCGATCTCTTCCTTGTGAAAGGACTTCGGAGACATTGGTCTGGCTCCGAAATTCTGGCTCATATACTTTCAGCCTAAACCTAACCCGTTCGTCAGCCCCGGCCGACCACGCTGCCCTTCCTGTCCTTCTGAGGTCCCTTTGAGCGTCAGGTTGCCGGACGCCGGACCGCACCCGTCTTGACCGGGAGCACCCCGGGCACCTCCCAGGAGTCCCACATCTCGTCCACCTTCGACTGCACGAAGTCCACGTCGCTCTGCTCGAAGTGCGAGAACCGCCCCTGGCACTCGAGATACTCCTTCACCGGCTTCCTGTTCTTCCGAGCGTCGTAGTTGTACTTCAGGACGCCGTCCGTCAGCTCCCAGAGGGGGAAGATTCCGCATCTAACGGCCAACTCGCCGACCTCGTGCGAGTAGCGCGGGTGGTAGTCCCAGCCCTTCGGGCAAGGGTCGAGCGAGTGAATGAGAGTCGGCCCTCCCAGGGCTAGCGCCTTCTTCACCTTGTTCATGTAGTCCAGCGGCGGGAAGGTCGCGCAGGCTGTGGCCACGTATCGGGCGTTCGGGTGCCCCACCGCCAGCATGGCGGCCACGTTCTTCTTCCAACGCATCGACGCCCGGTTCACCCTGTCGGCCGACCCGGTGGGAGTGAAGGTGGTCTGCGCCCCCCACGTCGTGAGGCCGGTCGCCTGGATGTCCGTGTTGGCCGCCGATTCGTTGTCGTAGAGGATCACGAGCAGGTCGTAGTCGGTCTGGAGGGCGCGGGAAATCCCTGAGAGGCCCATGTCCCCGCCGCCGAGGTCGCCGCAGAACGCTATGACGTTCACCTTCTCCCTCGCGTCCTTGCCCTTCCTCTGAAGCGCCCTCAGTGCCGCCGCCGTCCCGATGGCGGAGGCGCCCGCGGCGCCGAGCTGAGTGTGCATCCAGGGGACCTCCCAGGGGGTCGTCATGTAGGAAGTGTTCGCGACGTACATGCACCCGGTGGAGCCCGTCACGATGGTCCTCGGACCCGCGACCTTGATGAACTGCCGCATTGTCAGAGCCGACTCGCAGCCTTCGCAGGTCCTGTGGCCCGACGTGTAGAGCTCCTCCTCGGGGACGAGGTGGACGCCCTTTATCTTCCCGAAGTCTGAGCCGTCTCTCGCTTCCTTGGGGGCTGGCATGCTACTCTCTCACCCCAATCCAGGAGACGCTTCCGACTCCCCTCTTTGCATATTCCGACGTCTCCGCAAACATCTTCACGCAGTCGTCGATTGATATCTCTCTCCCTCCGAGGCCCGCAATGAATCCGGATATCGTGGGTCTGCGCTTTGCGGGGTAGAGGGCGGCCCTGACGTCGTTGAACAGCACCCCTCCGAGGTCCGGCGAGCCGAACGAGACGTCTCGGTCGACCACCCCCACGCTCGACGCCGACGCGAGCTCCCTTCGGAGGTCCTCCGCAGGGAAGGGCCGGAACCAGACGACCCGAGCGAAGCCCACCTTCTTGCCTTCGGCCCTAAGCTGGTCCACGGCCATCTTGGCCGGCTGGACGACGGTCCCCATGCCAACCAGCACCGTCGCGGCGTCCTCTGTCTTGTAGCACTCGAGGAACGGGTTGTCGTACTCCGTCCCGAAGATGCCGTTGTATTCCTGATAGGCCTCCTTGATCACTTTCTCGGACGCGGACATGGCCTCGAACTGCTGCCTCCTGATTTCCATCACCCAGTCCTCGTTCACCTGAGGAGCGATTGAGATTGGGTTGTCCGGATGCAGCCTGCGGTTGCCCATGGAGTACGGCGGCAGAAACTTCTTCACGGATGACTTGGACGGAAGCCTGACCATGTGCTGGGAGTGGGTCAGAAACGCCCCGTCCATGGCCACCGCGCAGGGCATCATGACCTTGGGGTCCTCGGCGACTCTGTACGCGATCAACGTTGTGTCGAGCGCCTCCTGCGCCGTTGCGGCCCACACGAGCAGCCAGCCCAGGTCGCGCACCGACAGCGCGTCGTTGTGCTCGACCCCAAAGGCGCCTGGGTCGTCCAACGCCCTGTTCCCGACCAGTGCCACCACCGGAAGCCTGTCGGTCGCGGTCACCGCCAGCGCCTCCATGGCGTACATCCAGCCCGTGCCGCTGCTCCCGGCGAAGCTCCTCGCGCCGACCGCCGACGCGTGCTTTGCGATTTCGAACTGGGAGTGCTCGCTGTCAGCGATGATGTATTCGGCGTCGAACTTTCCGTCAGCGATGAGCTTCGAGATGGTGTCCATGACTTCCGTGTACGGCCGGATGGGGTAGGCGGCTATGACGTCGACGTCGGCCAGCCTGACCGCATGTGAGACCGCCTGGCAGCCCGTAAGGAGCTCTTCGGCCTCGTAGGCCGCCCCGAGTGCCTTCTGGGTCATGACCGCTTCCCCTTCCCTTCGGGCACTTTGACCCTTCGGACCCCGGTGCCAGTGACAACATTGTGCAGGACGTAGTCGCCCCCCGCGCTCTTCTTCGCCCAGCCGACGTAGTCTTCCGGGGCGATCTTGTACCGCTCCCAGGGGCTGTCGTTGTTGTCGAACCTCAACTCGTCGACCATGACGATGCAGCCCTCCACCGGACAGACCTGGGCGCACTTGCCGCAGCCGGTGCAGTAGTCGTAGTTCACGTCGAAGAGCCCGTCGGTCGTCGGGTCGAAGCACTCGTCGGGGCACTCGAGCCAGCACAGGGTGCACTTCGTGCAGAGGTCGAACCTCACCACGGGCCTCGCGCTCTTGGTTGTTCCCCGCAGGTAGGTCGTGCTCCTGGACTGCCCTCTTGGCCCCTTCGCGTATGCTCTTGAGACGGCCGGGACGACGAGGCCCTCCCTCATCTCCTTCCAGGACGGGAGGCGGGGGGGCGCGTGCGGCCAGTCGATCCCCTCCGAAGGTTCGACCCGGTGCATGAGCAAAGAGTCGTGCGCCAGGCGCGCAGCCTTCGCCTTCTCCCCCTTGAACGCGCTTCGGGTGTAGGCTTCGACGGCCTTGATGCTCACGAGCCCTGGGTCCGCCCTGGCTATGGCGCCCAGCACGCGCACGTCCGTGGAGTCGTCTTTGAAGACCCAGAGGCCGGAGAAGCTGGCCTCGCCCTCAAGGAGCGCCAGGTCGTAGGCGAAGGGCTTCCGGCCCAGGAAGCGGACCAGCTCGCCGCGGCTCTTCGTGGTCACGACGATCATCTTCCCTCCCGGGCCGATCTTCTCGTTGACGGGTCGTATCCCGTGCCAGGCCCAGGGCTCGACCCCCTTGACCATGGTGTCGTCCAGGACGACCGAAACGTCGGCCGACTCGATGTCCATCTTCGAGCCGCAGACCGCCTCCAGCTGCCCCTCGGTCAGGTCGCTCGACACGAATGTGAAGTACTTGCAGGGGACCCCGTTCCTCTCAGGCGAGTCGCTGTATCGCCCGTTGGAGAAGGCCACCTTCCCCTCGCTGTGCGCCACGTACACGACGTAGTTGGCGATCTTCTTTGCGAGCTGCTTCTGGAATATCCCTCGGTAGTTTATCTCAATCCTCTTGACGGAAGCCAATTCTCGAGCGTCGCGGACCGTTTCCGGTATTAAAGAGCCCCACATGATTCTCATCCGCGAGAACGCGGAAACCGTCGGGAGGGCGCGAAGCCGGTTTCGGGGAAACGTTTTGATGCACGCAGGCTCCGGCGCCCGGCATGAAACTCGAGCCGATCTACAAGGTGAGGTTCCACTATCCGAAGGCCGAAGGCGTCAAGCTCACGGGCAAGAATGGGACCGAAGAACAGAGGTTCTACTCAGTCGAAGGGACCTGCGAAGGCGACGTCGAAGGCGCGGTCTGGGGGATGAACCACCCGCACAGGAGGACCGACGAGACCTTCCAGTTGAACATGCAGGGAATCGTCAAGACCGAAGACTCCGCGACGATCATGCTGGACTACCAGGGGTACGGCGGCTCCAAGAGGCCCGTCAGGGCCAAGCCCAGGCCCGGCGCGGGCTACGTCCTGCCCGTCGTTGGCTTCGCAAGGCACGTCTCCGACAGCCCGAAGTACAGCTGGCTCAACGACAGGGTCTGTGGCCTGGTCGGAGAAGTCAGGATCCCCGTGGGCATCACCCCGGAGACGGTGAAGGCGACCGACCTCAGCCTGGTCTTCGAGGTGGCAGAGCTCGTCTGGGAGCCCGTCGAATAGGCGGACAGCGCCGGATCTACAGGAAACTAGCTCGCCTCGTTTGAAAACGGAAGGGTTGGCCCGGGTCGCTGCCCGGGCCATCAGCCCTGGCGAATCGTTGCGCCTTCTAGGACTTCGACTCTAGGATCTCGAGGCCGCCGTTGGACAGCGAGACGTAGATGAGTCCCTTGTTGTCCACAAAGACGTCCTGCATGTCGACACCCGAGCTGTGCCCGCCGAGCCCGTAGGGGCTGTAGTACACCTTCGGGGTGCCCGGCACGTAGTATCCCGTCTCCGTAGGCCTGTATGGGTCCGAGACGTCGAAGATCCGCAGCCCGCCGCACTGGGCAGTGACGTAGAGCTTGTCGTCGGACTTGAAGGAGTCCGGCCCTGGCGGGTTCTCGTGGACGTTGTGAAGGCCTGGGCCCCACGGAGGCGTCACGCCTCTGTCCTTGAGCTCCTTGGGAGGTCTGGGGAAGGTCGCGATGACCTTCGGGTGCTTCTCGTCGCTGATGTCCAGCATGTACGAGTGGGTGTATTCGCTGATGAACATTGCGAACTGCCTGTTCTTGAGCGGCAGGAACGTGTGGTTCTGGCCGCCGAAGTTGAAGTTGAACTCCGAGACCAGCCTGGGCAGCCTTATGTTCGAGATGTCGATGATCGTGCCCCCGAGAGCGAACCAGGCAGCGTACATCCTGTCGCCCTGGACGATCGGGTGGTGCATCTGGGTGCCCGGGAACATGTCGATGGGCCACCATGGAGTCTCGCCTGCGGCGACGTGCTGGCCAGTGCGCCAGAACCTGGATACCTCCTTGGGGTTCTTGGGGTCGGAAAGGTCGACGTTCACGCTGATGCCGCCGAAGAAGCCGGGCATCTCGGCCGCGATGTAGGCGTAGTGCCCGTCGAACCAGAACCGGTGGCAGTAGTTGCCCCCTCCGTCGGGGCTCCACTCTCCGGTCTTGAAGAACGAGAGCAGCTTGGGTTCCGCGGGCTTCGTTATGTCGTATACCTTGATCCCGCTCTGGATGGGCTCCTTCGGCCCTCTCATGTGCCAGTTGGGGTATTCGGGGTGGACGTGGTACTTCACAGGCTCGAAGAACTTCCAGTCGTTGGCCACGACGAGTATGTTCCCCAGGGCCCTGCACTTTATGCTCCAGACGTGAGGGCTGTCTGTGGGGATGAAGTTGACGACCTGAGGGTCGGCCGGGTCCTTGACGTCGACCACGCTGAATCCTCCGCTGTACGCGTGGCAGATGTAGATGTAGTGGCCCACCTTCACCAGCTGCACCGCGTCTCCCTTGCCTTCGAGATCGCACTGGGAGACCAGCTTGGTGTTCTTGAAGAGAGGCGGAAAGTCGTGGTGGACGTACTTCTCCGTGAAGACGAGCGGCGACGCCCCGCCGTAGTCCAGCCCGGTGGAAGTATCCCACTTCTTCTTGTCGTACATTACAGGCTTGCTCATAGAGGAGCGCAATTTCGCCCTGTCGGGTATTTACGTCTAGACCCTAACGGAACCGACAAGTCACGGCCATCGCCAAAAAAAGGGCGGACGAAAAGGCGCGCCGCCCGGGATTGTGAAAGCGCGAAACGGACGCGGCGGGACTCAACACAAGACTATGCAAATGCGAGACGGGCGCACACTTTTATACTGAGGAGCGACGCTGGGCGGTTCTCGGAAAGTTGAAAATAGGAACACGAAACGGAATCTCACGCGCAATCTCCACAGCTCAAGTCGCAATCATCATCATCGTCATCGTCGTAGCAGCAGTCGCGGTCTACTACGTTAGCACCACGGGCAAGTCGTCAACGACGACGTCGTCGACAACCTCATCATCGTCATCGGCATCGTCGCAATCGAGCTCTTCATCGTCGTCTGGTTCGTCTTCATCGTCCTCGTCGTCTTCGTCCACTTCATCTTCGTCAACGTCCTCCAGCGGGCCCAGCGTGCTGACCTACGAGGTCACACAGACCCCTCAGTACATGGACCCCGATGTGTCGTACTACTCGTACGACTACACAGTCATGCAGCAGGTCTACGAGCAGCTCCTCTGGTACAACGGCACCAACTCCGGGGCGGTAATCCCGTGGCTGGCGCAGTCGTACACACCGTCCGCGGACTTCAAGACCTACTCGTTCACTCTGAGATCGGGCATCAACTTCGCTGACGGCGAGCCGCTGAACGCCACCGACGTATACTTCTCCTTCAACAGGCTCCTCATCGAGGACGCCAGCACTCCGACGGGTCACGGCAGCCAGGCAAGCTGGATACTCCAGCAGCTGCTGAACACGAGCCTGAGCACCCAGCAGTCCGGCATGGCGCAGACCTACGGCCAGGCCTACGTCAATGCAGTGTTGGGCGAGAACTTCGTCGACGTGACCGGACCCACGACATTCACCGTCAACCTCCAGACGCCGAACGCGGCGTTCCCATTCCTCATGGCTGGCGAGTGGGCGTCGATTCTGGCGCCGACCTACGTCATGCAGCACGACATGGCCCTATGGACTCAGTCTTCGAACGGCTACACGCTGCCGTACCCGACCCTGAGCGGAGGCCTCATGACCCAGATCAACGAGTACTTCCAGGACCTTAGCGCAACCTGCAACTCTGGGTCCACCCCAGGCGGCTGCGCCACGACCTACCTGGACGGCTCGTACTCCGGCTCACAGGCAGGGACGGGGCCATACGCGATCACCAGCTACAGCTCCAACACCAACAATTTCGTCCTGACTGCCAACCCCAACTACTGGGGCGGGCCGGCAGGCAACATCCACCCGCAGATCAAGACAGTCAACGTCAACTTCGTACCGGACACCAACACGAGGGAACTTGACATCCAGAACGCGGCGAAGTCGGGGCAGGCGATGGTAGTCGACCCGCAGCCCACTTCGCTCTACGACCTGGCAAACAGGACAGCTTGGCTAGACAACAACCAGCTCGTATCGACCGTGAAGGGAGTCACGCTCTACGGGCCCTACTCGGGCCTGGCCACGCTCTTCGACCCGTTCGACACCAACGTCACCAACGTCGAAACCGGCTCCTACTACAGCTTCCAGCCATTCGCTGACCTGCGAATTAGGCTGGCATTCGCGGACGCCGTGAACATCACCGAAATCATGGACACCGTGAACAACAAGCTGGGACAGACGGCCATCAACGTGGTGGCCCCAGACCTGCCACCTGCAGGAGCGTTCTTCCCCAACGACGTGCCGAAGTACAGCTACAACCTGGACAACGTCCAGAACCTGCTGCTTCAGGCAATGGAGAACCCAATCACCTCCTTCACATTCACCAACGGGACAAGCGCCCCACCAGGACTCTTCGACAACAGCTTCGGCTGTACATCTCTAGGCACGAATGGTCAGTGCTCCAACCCAGTCCAGCAGACGATACCGCTGGTCTTTGCGACCGGTGACAGCGTCGACGAGGCAATACTGGACACCATCGCGTCCAACGTGAACAACGTTAGCGCGACCTACAACATGGGCCTGACAGCGACGGTGGTACCACTGCCGTCTGGTCAGTTGCTCGACGAGGCTTTCTCCATCCCGACGCACCTGTACATGTACGCCCTCGGCTGGTTCGCTGACTACCCGTGGGTACTCGACTTCACCAACGCAATGTACGCGCCTCAGAACACCTACCCAGGACCTGACGGATGGAACCTGGGAGCCATGGCGACACTGTTCGCCCAGACCCAGGACGCCAGCGCCACGAACAACATCCCTGCGATGCTGCAGGCGATTCACCAGATGAACGTCGTTGCCAACGGCGAGGTGATGTACCTGTGGACGCAGTACCCACTCAACTACATGGCACTAACGTCGAACATACACGGCTTCTACTACAACGCGGCTCTCTCAACAGACACGGCGGGCGGTTGCGGCCCAGAATACTTCGCGACCCTCTACATCGGTTAGATGTCGGGGGCCTTTCCCTATTTTTAACCCTTAAATCGCTGTCTCTGGAAATTAAGGTCCCCCCTATTGAAGCTGTACGAGTATGTGATACGGCGTCTGATACTAGCCGTCTTCGTGCTTCTGTCAGTGAGCATAATCGTCTTCTGGCTCCTCCGCGGCCCGCTTCCTCCCGAGACCGCGCTCGCGCCCTATATCACGCCGAAGATGGGACCTCTGGAGAAGCTGCAGCTGGCAAGGACCCTTGGGGTTGCGACGGCCTCATGCCCCTCGTTCAGCGCCTTTACCTCCAGAGCGGCCGGGTGCATCGTGCCGCTCTATCAGCAGTACTTTTCCTGGCTCTGGACGGCCCTCCACGGAAACTTCGGCTACACGTTCCTCCCGGGCCTGGCGGGCACGGGCACGACGACCTGGCAGGTCTTCTCAGGGAGGTTCGGCTACACGGCCGAGCTCGCGATAGGGGGTTCAGTGCTGACGATTCTGATTGCCCTGCCGCTCGGGATACTGTCTGCCACCCACAACAACAAGGTGCCCGACCACCTCTCCAGGCTCTTCGCCCTCCTGGGCTACTCGGTGCCGATCTTTGTTCTGGGCTACCTCTTCCAGCTCGTGTTCGGCCTCTACATCACGGTACCCCTCAACGGGCACGCGCTCGGGCTCCTGCCGATCTCCGGCCCGCTGACGACGAACTGCGCCATCTGCGTGGCGAATCCGGGGACGGTACACAGCTACACCGGCGCCCCGCTCTTCGACGGGCTACTCTCGGGAAATCCAGCCTACTTCTGGGACTCGCTGGTCGCCCTCTTTTTGCCAGCGTTCACCCTCGCCGTGACCACGATCGCGGCACTGACCAGGGTGCTCAGGTCGAGCATGCTGGAGGCGCTGAGGCAGGACTACGTGCTGCTCGCCAGGTCCAAGGGGCTCCGTGAGAGGGTCGTGATATACAGGCATGCGCTTCGCAACGCCCTCCTACCCGCGGTCACCATCGCGGGCCTCATCGTGGCCACGCTCTTCGGCGGCGTCGTCCTCATCGAGATCGTCTTCGCCTGGCCCGGGATAGGGGCCGCCGCTGTGAGCGCCTCCCTGAACTTCGACGTGAACTTTCTGGAGCTCTACATCCTCGTGACCGCGCTCATCCTCGTGGTCACGAACCTCTTCGTGGACATCATCTACGCTAAGCTGGACCCGAGGATCCGGTACTGAGAGGGGTGGGTTGGACATAGAAGAACAGAAGCGCAGGAGGTCGGAACTCAGGTACGTGCTACACCTCCTCAGGAGGAACCCCCTCGTCCTTCTGGGCTCGGCCCTGGCGATCGGCTCTGTGCTACTCGCGCTCGTCTCGCCGCTGCTGGTCCCTGCCAACGCCTGGAAGATCTCAAACTTCGAGATCCAGAACTGCTGGAACAACTCGCTGTTCAACTGGCACATCGCGAACATCGCCACCTGCCCAGCCGGCAAGGTCTACCCTCTTGGGACCGACTTCTACGGCAGGGACCTCTGGTCGATGATAGTGGTCTCGCTCCCCACCGACCTGACCATCGCATTCGAAATCGTGGGCGCGGCCTTCATCATAGGGGTGACGCTCGGCGCCGTGGCCGCCTACGCTGGGGGGATCATCGACGAAGGGGTGCTGAGGGTGACCGACATCTTCTTCGCATTCCCGGTCCTTTCGTTCGCCATAGTGCTGGCGACTGTCGTCGAGCGGACGTTCTTCTGGCTGACTGTCGCGGTCCTGGTGATATGGTGGCCCACGTACGTGAGGCTGTCGCGTTCGCAGATCCTGGGGGAGAAGGAGAAGCCTTACGTCGAAGCCCTCAGGGCCATGGGCGCTGGGAGGATAAGGATAATATTCCGGCACCTCATTCCCAACTCCATATACCCGGTCCTCGTCCAAGCCACACTCGACGTCGGAGGTGTGATACTGACCTTCGCCGGCCTGATGTTCCTGGGATTCTCGCCGCTCCCGCAGATTCCGGAGCTAGGGAACCTCGTCAACATCGGGATTTCGAAGTCCAGTTTCGTCACCGCGCCGTGGGTCGTGATATTCCCTGGGCTGGCCATCCTGCTGATCGCCCTGGGCTTCAACCTCCTCGGGGACGGCATAAGGGACATCCTCGACCCCAGGCTCCGAAGGTAGACCGAAAATTGGCTGGAACCAAATGACCACAACTCCTAACCAGTCGAGAGGGGCAGAGGCGCTCAGGATAAGCAACCTCAGGCTGATCTTCCACACCTACGCGGGCGACGTCAAGGCGCTGGACGGGATCGAGCTCGACGTGAGCAAGGGGGAGATCCTGGGTCTCGTGGGCGAGAGCGGCTGCGGGAAGTCCGTCACCGCGCTGGCGATAGCAGGCCTTCTTCCGGAGAACGCCGAGGTCATAAGCGGATCGGTCCTCGTCGACGGCCGCGACCTCCTCCACATGGACAAGAACGAGGTGCGCCGGGCCAGGAGCAAGGACATCGCCTTCGTGTTCCAGGACCCCATGACCTACCTCAACCCGGTGATTTCCATCGGTTCGCAGCTTACGGAGACGCTGACCGACGACAGGAAGACGCACAGGTCGATGCTTCTCGAGACGAAGGCCAGGGAGCTGGACGCGCGGATCAGGGCCGACCCGTCCGACTCGAAGGCCGTGGCCGAGAAGGCGAGGATCGGCATGCCCGACGCGAAGCTCGGAGGCAGGGAGGCGAAGAGGCTCGCCCGGCTGAAGGCCATCGAATACCTCAAGCTGGTCCGTCTCCCCGAACCGGAGCGGATATTCAAGATGTATCCCTTCGAGCTGTCCGGCGGGATGCGTCAGAGGGTGATGATCGCCATGGCGCTCATGAGGGACCCCAAGGTGCTTCTCGCCGACGAAATCACGACGGCCCTCGACGTCACGGTCCAGGCCCAGATCCTCGAGCTGCTGAAGGTGCTCCGGGACGAGATAGACGCGGCGATAGTCCTCATCACCCACGACCTGGCGATCGTCTCCGAGGTCTGCGACAGAGTGGCGGTCATGTACGCCGGGAACATCGTCGAGGTCAGCTCCGTCGAGGAGCTCTTCGCAAACCCCCAGCACCCCTACACCAGGGGCCTGATGGCAGCCATACCCAGGCCGGACCGCGCTTCGATCAAGCTCGAGTCAATCGCGGGCTCGGTCCCGGACCTCATCTTCCCGCCGTCCGGATGCAGGTTCCACCCGCGCTGCCCGAAGGCATTTGACAGGTGCACTCAGGTAAAGCCTCCCATGGTGGAGACGAAGAAAGGGCACGAGGTGGCCTGCCTGCTCTACGGAGGATAGAACAGTGAGCAAACCAGACAACATTCTTGAGGTAAGGGACCTTTACAAGTGGTTTCCGATAAAGGGCGGCCTTCTCGGCCGAACCGAAGGCTACGTGAAGGCGGTCGACGGAGTCAGCTTCGAAGTGAAGCGCGGGGAGACCCTCGGGCTGGTCGGCGAATCGGGATGCGGGAAGACGACGGTGGCCCGGACCCTCATGAGGCTCACCAACCCGACCAAGGGCGCGATCGTCTTCGACGGCGTGGACATCGCCCCGATGAAGAACCGGAATCTGAAGCCGTACAGGCGCAAGATGCAGGTGGTCTTCCAGGACCCCTACGCCTCCCTGGACCCCAGGCAGTCCGTGAGGTCCACCCTCACGGAGCCCATGAGGATCCACCACCTTGTTGACAGCCGGGCCGAAGCCGACCGCGCCGCCGAGAAGCTCATCGACCTCGTCGGGCTGAATCCGGACCACCTGGCTAGGTTCCCTCACGAGTTCAGCGGGGGCCAGCGCCAGAGGATAGCCATAGCGCGTGCCCTGGCCGTGGAGCCGGAGTTCGTCATCCTGGACGAGCCTACGTCGTCGCTGGACGTGTCGGTCCAGGCTCAGATACTGAATCTCCTCAAGGATCTGCAGAGCGAGCTTTCGCTCACATTCCTGTTCATCTCGCACAACCTCTCCGTGATCAGGTACATGTGCCACAGGATCGCGGTCATGTACCTCGGCAGGGTGGTCGAGGTGGCCGACTCGACCGAGGTCTACGAAAGCCCGCGCCACCCGTACACCAACGCCCTCCTCTCCTCGGCCCCGATACCCGACCCACACATGAGGAAGAACATAGCCGCGCTGCAGGGCGACGTCCCGAGCCCCATCGACATCCCGCCCGGCTGCAGGTTCAGGCCGAGGTGCCCCTTCGCGACGCAGAAGTGCGTCGAAGTGGCGCCCGTACTTAGGGAAGCGTCCGCGGGGCACTGGGTGGAGTGCCACTACAACATAGACTACGCCAAGAAGCAGGCGGTCGAAGCCCGGTAGGTCAGCGCAGGACCAGCAGCAGGACGAAGATGACCACGATGGCTATCACCAGCGGCAGCAGAACAGTCTCGAGCGCCGCGATCACCAGGGCGAGGTAGTCCTTCGCCTCCAGGGTCGGGCCTTCCTCCCCCTCCGTGCCGGTCCGATTCTCGCCGTCCCCCGTCAACTGTCCCAGACCCCTCCGCGCTCGGACAGCTCCGACCACTTCACCTTCTCCGACCTCGACCTGAACGGTCCGAAGCCCTTCCAGGGATCCTGGGGAAGCGCCTCCCTGAGAGCGGCGACGAACGCGGAGACGTTCCTCCTCAGGTCGTCCTCGGGCTCCGTGGCCCCGAGAGTCCTAAGTATCTCAATGGCCGACTCGTTCTTCTCCGACCTGAGCAGCGCGAAGCCGTATCGCTCCCTGGTCTCGTCCTCCACGAGCACCCTGAAGTGGCAGGGCGATTCCACCTCGAATTCGGTGACGCGCTTCGTGACGTTCTTCAGGTGGCCGAACCCGAGCTTCACGAGGCTGGCCTCGACGCAGCTGACCAGCGCCGAGTACTCGAGGCTCGTTGTCGCGCGCATCCGAGAGGAGCACCGGCGCCGGTGGATATAACCGATACAGGCCCCCTAGATGAGCCCCTCGAACAGTGAGGGGTCGATGGGCATGGACCTGATGCTCAGCAGCCCCCGGGTAACCTGGACCCAGCCAGGGTCGTTCTGGAGGATCTCCTTCAGCATCTGCAGCCCTTGGTCCCTCTCCTCGGTCATCAGCATCCCGAGCCCGACCCAGTACCTCAGTTCCTCGACCTCGGGAACGATCTCGAGCCCCCTCCTGTAGTCCGTCAGAGCCTCCGCGTAGCGCCTGGCGGCCAGGTGGTCGTCGCCCCTGGACACCCAGTCGTAACCCCTCTGGTAGCGCAGAAGCCTCCTCAGCTCCGGCAGCGGATCGGGATGGTCCTCCACGCGCAGGTCGACCAGCTTCCCCGACCAGTAGTTTGGCGCCGCGTCCTTCGACACGGTCAGCAGGGCGGCCGACTGCTTGCCTCTCGCGTCCCCGCCCGCGGCCTCCCCGGCGTCGAGCGCCGCGACGAGCCTCTCGGCGAGAGGGGAGCCCTCGCTCCCCTCGAAGGACTCGCACATCGAGCCCCAGACCTTCTCCGTCCGCATGATGTTGGCCTGGCAGCTGCACTGGTTGCCGAGCGCGTGGCCCGCGAACGGGATGCACATGGTCCCCGTGTGGGCCGCAACGTGACCCCCGGAGTCGACCATCGCCACCTGCCTGTGCTCGGCCTTCGGGTCGGCCCTGAGCAGCGCGTCGAGGGCCTCGGGTGCGCTCTTGCCCGAGCCCATGAGCTCCAGGCCGAGGGGGCCGTAGGTCAGCTCAACGTTGGACTGAGTCGCAACCGCCCCGACGCCGCTCCTTGCCCAGCTCACTATGGAGCCCACCGAGAAGTAGTGCGACTGGACGGCCACTCCGAGTTCTCCGGTCTTTTCGTCCCTGGCGACTATGGAATAGGTCAACGCCGCCCGTTGGCGGCCGGATTCGATATATCCGTTGCTGGGGCTCGGGCCGGGACGCTAGGGCGGGGTGTATTCCTTGAGCTGGAGCCTCTTTTCGGTGCCCGACTCCACCAGGGTGATCCCGCTGTCGAGCGGAATTCCGGCGAAGAGGTCCGAGAAGAAGTCGCCGACGGTGCTGGAGAGCTGCGGGTCCCCGACGCCGTGGGGCTGCCCCTCGTAGATCACCAAGCGCTTCGGCCCGGCGATGGTCTTGTAGAACTCGTAGGTGCTCTCTATGGGCGCGAGGAAGTCCTCGTCCCCCGCCGCGAACATCACAGGGTTCTTGATCTTGGGCCCGAATCCCGCCAGCGAGAGCTTCGAAGCATACTCCTCGTCGAACCTGTCCTCGTCCGTGAATCCGGCCATGAACATGTGGCGAAGCTTGTAGGCAGGGTGACTGTAGTCGAAGACCGCCTCCCCTCCGGGCTGCATCGATGCGGTGGCCACGAAGGCGCCGGCCTTGATCCTCGGCTCGCTGGCCATCATCCTCGGCCCCCAGTAGGTTCCGAAGCTGAGGCCGTAGAGTCCCACCCTGTCCATGGAGACGTCCTTCCTGGTGGCGAGATAGTCCATGACGGCCTTGGCCGCTCTGTCAAAGCTGTCGACCTTCACCTTGAGGCCGGCCGACACCGCCTCTCCCTGGCCCGGGCCCTCGAAGGCGAGGACGGCAAACCCGCGCTGCAGCATCCTGTCGCCGTAGAGGCGGGTGCCCTGCTCCTTGAAGCTGTCCATCCCCTGGAGGACGACCACGACAGGGAACCTCTTCGCCTCGCCGCTCGGCCTGTGGAAGTAGGCCGGCAGCGTGCTCCCCTCGAAAGGTATCTTCACCCTCTCGACGGGGTGGTCCGCGTACTGGGCGTATTTCTGGTAGCATTCCGTCACCTTCGAGTCCAGCTGCTGCAGCAGGGGGTTCCCCTCCTCGAAGATCGTCCACCTGGCTGAGCCGTAGAACAGGGACGCCGCAAAGTAGTTCTCCCTGGCGGCCACGAAGTGCTTCTGGGCTTCGTTCTCCTTCGCGAAGGCCTCCCTCCGCGCCCCCAGCCTCTTCGCCTCCCTGCCGAGGTCGCCGAAGCGCCTGACCCGCGCCCTGAGCAGCTGAACCTCCTGCAGGACATCGTAGCCGATCCTGTCGTAGGTGTTGTTCAGCGCGCCGCTGGCTATGACCTCGGGACCCAGGAGGGCGATGGTGTTGTCGAAGAGCCACTTCTGGGCGTACCACCTGATGGACTGCTTCTCGGTGTCGTTCCTCATTGGTGCAAAAACCATCGTGGAGGAAATTTAAGCCTGATGCCTAAGATGCCATCGGAGCCCGCCCCATCAGGGTTTTATACGCGCCGGAGCCCGAGCAGAGAAATGGCGTTTTCATCTCTCATTAGGCGGCCTCCGGCGACGGGGAGTCTCAAGGTGGCCGAGCGATGATCCAGCAGGTCACCCACAGCGTGTGGGTGGAGACGGGCGTCGTGGCCTGCAATCTCGGAATGATCAACACGGGTGACGGGCTCGTGCTGGTGGACACGCCCATGGGCCCCGCCGACGCCGTCAGGTGGAGGAAGCAGGTCGACAAGAAAGGCGAGGTTCGATTCCTGATCAACACCGAGGAACACCCGGACCACTGCAGGGGGGACTACTTCTTCCATGGAATCCTGGTGGCCCACGAAAAGACCAAGGAGAAGCTTTCGAAGCTCACGGCCGCAGAGGTCAGGAGGGCCGTGAAGAGTTCCGATCCGGCCAGCCTGCACTTGGTGGAGAACTACAGGGTGCGCCTGCCCGACATCGCGTTCAACGGTAGCCTGGAAATCCACCAGGGCGACCTGACGCTCCAGCTCTTCGAAACGCCGGGCCACGTACCGGGAGGGATATCCGTCTACGTCCCGGAGGAGAGGATCGTCTTCACGGGCGACGTGGTCTTCCACCGGTGGAAGTCCTGGCTCCACGAGTCTGACCCCCAGCTGTGGCTTGAGTCAATCGAGAAGATCAGGAAGCTGGATGCAGACGTGGTCGTTCCGGGGCACGGCCCGCTGTGCACGCGGGAGTATCTGGACGAG
>Ga0335081_10001021_pt1 | contig 44909 bp, 49 predicted proteins | sample Lox_Sample_35_FD_206713 | JGI IMG/M metagenome (GOLD analysis project Ga0335081, IMG submission 206713) | Soil microbial communities from Loxahatchee National Wildlife Refuge, Florida, United States - Lox_Sample_3.5 | ecosystem: Environmental > Terrestrial > Soil > Wetlands | place: USA... | reverse complement strand
GTGCGGCTCGGGCTGGTGCTTGCCGAAATCGGCGACAAGAACAACATCAAGGTGACCGACGATCAGCTGACCGCCGCGGTGATGGAGCGGGCCCGGCAGTTGCCGGGCCAGGAACAGCAGGTGTGGGACTACTATCGCAACAATCCCGGCGCGCTGGCGGGCTTGAGGGCGCCGATCTTCGAAGAGAAGGTGGTCGACTTCCTGGTCGAGCTTGCCGAGGTCACCGACAAGCCGGTGTCCCGCGAGGAGCTGTTCAAAGAGGACGAGGAGTGAGGCCGACTGCACGTCTTGTTGCGCGGACGGTTCGCGCTTATGTGCGGTCGAGCACGGCGGCTTCGAGACAGACCGGCACCGACTCAGTCACAGTGCCTCCAGTCACGGTGCGTGACGCAATGTGCTTTCGAGCCCTTTGGTAGGTGACCCTATGCGCGATCCACGCGATTACTACATGCAGCATCTCGTTCCCATGGTGGTCGAACAGACCAACCGCGGCGAGCGGGCCTACGACATCTATTCGCGGCTCCTCAAGGAGCGGATCATCTTCATCACCGGCCCGATCGAGGACGGCATGGCCTCGCTGGTCGTCGCCCAGCTGCTGTTCCTGGAGGCCGAGAATCCGAAAAAAGAAGTCTCGATGTACATCAACTCGCCGGGCGGCATCGTGACTTCGGGGCTGGCGATCTACGACACCATGCAGTTCATCCGTCCGGCGGTGTCGACGTTATGCACCGGACAGGCGGCGTCCATGGGCTCGCTGCTGCTCGCCGCCGGCGCCAAGGACCTGCGCTTTGCGCTGCCCAACGCCCGCATCATGGTGCACCAGCCGTCCGGCGGGTTCCAAGGCCAGGCGACCGACATCATGCTGCACGCCCAGGAAATCCTGAGCCTCAAGAAGCGGCTGAACGAAATTTACGTCCGGCACACCGGCCAGCCGCTCAAGCGCATCGAGGATGCCCTGGAACGCGACATGTTCCTGACCGCGGAGATGGCCAAGGATTTCGGCCTTATCGACAAGGTCATCGAGAAGCGGCCCGAGGAACCAAGCCTCAAGGCCGAGCCCGTCCTGAAAGGCGTGAGCTGAATCCTGCCCGGCCCGGTGCCATCAAATCGGCCGATTCGGCGCCCCCAAACGGGGCTCGGGAGGTGCGTCCGCCGGTGTGATCCGGAAAACACAGTGGCCAAAACTGCGTTATCATTAATGGATTCTTGGTTGGCACGCCGCTAGCATGGCCACTTGTGCTGATTTGCCGGCGGTGTTTTGGTGGCGGTGGCGCCGGTAGAGTCTGCAAGCGCCGCTACGGATTGTTAGCGCGGCGCTCGGTAAGGTGTGAGGTGCTGCCTCGGAGGTAAGACGGAGACTGGAATGAGCAAAGTTGGCGGCGGCGACTCCAAGAACACGCTTTATTGCTCGTTCTGCGGCAAGAGCCAGCACGAGGTGCGCAAGCTCATCGCCGGGCCGACCGTCTTTATTTGCGACGAGTGCGTCGAGCTGTGCATGGACATCATCCGCGAGGAGAACAAATCCTCGCTGGTGAAGTCGCGCGACGGCATCCCGACCCCGCGCGAGATCCGCAAGGTGCTGGACGACTACGTCATCGGCCAGGATCACGCCAAGAAAGTGCTCTCGGTCGCCGTCCACAACCACTACAAGCGGCTCAATCACCAGTCTAAGCACAACGACGTCGAGCTGGCGAAGTCGAACATCCTGCTGATCGGACCGACCGGCTCGGGCAAGACGCTGCTGGCGCAGACGCTGGCGCGCATCCTCGATGTGCCGTTCACTATGGCGGACGCGACGACGCTGACCGAAGCCGGCTATGTCGGCGAGGACGTCGAGAACATCATCCTCAAGCTGCTGCAGTCCGCCGACTACAACGTCGAGCGCGCCCAGCGCGGCATCGTCTATATCGACGAGATCGACAAGATTTCGCGCAAGTCCGACAACCCCTCGATCACCCGCGACGTGTCGGGCGAGGGCGTGCAGCAGGCGCTGCTCAAGATCATGGAAGGCACCATCGCGAGCGTCCCGCCGCAGGGCGGCCGCAAGCATCCGCAGCAGGAGTTCCTCCAGGTCGATACCACCAACATCCTGTTCGTCTGCGGCGGCGCCTTCGCCGGGCTTGAGAAGATCATCTCCGCCCGCGGCCGTTCCACATCGATCGGCTTCGGCGCCAAGGTGCTGGCGCCGGAGGACCGCAAGCAGGGCGAGATCTTCCGCGAGGTCGAGCCCGAGGATTTGTTGAAGTACGGCCTCATTCCGGAATTCGTCGGCCGCCTGCCGGTGGTGGCGACCTTGGAAGATCTCGACGAGGCGTCGCTCAAGCGTATCCTCACCGAGCCGAAGAACGCGCTGGTCAAGCAGTACCAGCGCATGTTCGAGATGGAGACCGTCGACCTCACGCTCGCCGAAGAGGCGCTGGCCGCCATCGCCCGCAAGGCGATCGACCGCAAGACCGGCGCGCGCGGCCTGCGCTCGATCATGGAGAGCATCCTGCTCGACACCATGTTCGACCTGCCGAGCCTCGAAGGCGTCGAAGAGGTCGTGATCTCGCGCGAGGTCGTCGAAGGCAGCGCCCGGCCGCTCTACATCTATGCCGACCGGTCGGATCGCGCCAGCGAGACCGGCGGAGCGAGCGCCTGAGATCGGGCGCGCCGCACCGGCTCGATTCGCCGCCGCGCACGGCGCGGCCCGCCGCCGATGTGGCCTTTTGCTCGGAAATCCGGCGTTTCTTGACACGCCCGCGTCGCAACGCCACCTATAGTGGGCGAGTGAACGAGGCGTACGATCGTTCGCGCAAATGCCCGGGGAAGGGTCTCTCCCGTGATCCGGTCCGGGGCCAATCGGCAGTTCGCTGTGGCAGCGCATCCTGCGGGTCGTGGCGAAGGTGCACAACAATAAGGATGTGGGGCCTATGACAAGCGCCGCCAAACCCAAGCCGCTCCTGGTGTCCGGCGAGAGCCGGGCCTATCCGGTGCTGCCGCTGCGGGACATCGTGGTTTTTCCGCACATGATCGTGCCGCTGTTCGTCGGCCGCGAGAAATCGATCAAGGCGCTCGAAGAGGTGATGCGCTCGGATACGTACATTCTGCTGGCGACGCAGAAGAACGCCTCCGACGACGATCCGGCGACCGACGCGATCTATACCGTCGGCACGCTGGCCAGCGTCCTGCAATTGCTCAAGCTGCCCGACGGCACCGTGAAGGTGCTGGTCGAGGGCGCCGCCCGCGCGCGCGTCAAGGCCTATACCGACCGTGAGGATTACTACGAGGCCGAGGCGGCGGTGATCGCCGACTCCATGGGCGAGCAGGTCGAGGCCGAGGCGCTGGCGCGCTCGGTCGTCAACGAGTTCGAAGGCTATGTGAAGCTCAACAAGAAGGTGTCGCCGGAAGTGGTCGGCGTGGTCCAGCAGATCGAGGATTACGCCAAGCTCGCCGACACGGTGGCTTCGCATCTCGCGGTCAAGATTCCCGACAAGCAGGCGATCCTGGAGACGCCGGTCGTCACCGAGCGGCTGGAGAAGGTGCTCGGCCTGATGGAGAGCGAAATCTCGGTGCTGCAGGTCGAGAAGCGCATCCGCACGCGCGTCAAGCGCCAGATGGAGAAGACCCAGCGCGAGTATTACCTCAACGAGCAGATGAAGGCGATCCAGAAGGAGCTCGGCGACGAGGACGGCAAGGACGAGCTCGCCGAGCTGGAAGAGAAGATCAAGCGCACCCGGCTGTCGAAGGAGGCGCGCGAGAAGGCGCAGCACGAGCTCAAGAAGCTGCGGCAGATGTCGCCGATGTCGGCCGAAGCCACCGTCGTGCGCAACTATCTCGACTGGCTGCTGTCGATCCCGTGGAACAAGAAGTCCAAGATCAAGAAGGACCTGCCGCTGGCGCAGCAGATTCTCGATAACGATCACTTCGGCCTGGAGAAGGTCAAGGAGCGCATCGTCGAGTATCTCGCGGTGCAGCAGCGCGCCAACAAGCTGACCGGGCCGATCCTGTGCCTGGTCGGTCCGCCCGGCGTCGGCAAGACCTCGCTCGGCAAGTCGATCGCGCGGGCGACGGGACGCGAATTCGTCCGCGTCTCGCTCGGCGGCGTGCGCGACGAAGCCGAGATCCGCGGCCACCGGCGCACCTATATCGGCTCGATGCCCGGCAAGGTCATCCAGTCGATGCGCAAGGCCAAGACCTCGAACCCGCTGTTTCTGCTCGACGAGGTCGACAAGATGGGCGCCGATTTCCGCGGCGATCCGTCGTCGGCGCTGCTCGAGGTCCTGGACCCCGAGCAGAACCATGCCTTCAACGACCACTATCTGGAGGTCGACTACGATCTCTCCCACGTGATGTTCATCACCACGGCGAATACGCTCAACATTCCGCCGCCGCTGATGGACCGCATGGAGATCATCCGCATCGCCGGCTACACCGAAGACGAGAAGGTCGAGATCGCGCGCAAGCACCTGATCCCGCACGCCATCGTCAAGCACGGGTTGAGCCCGAGCGAGTGGTCGATCGACGAAGAGGCTTTGCTCACGATCATCCGGCGCTATACGCGGGAAGCTGGCGTGCGCAACCTCGAACGCGAGCTCTCCACCCTGATCCGCAAGGCGGTGAAGGAGCTGACGATCTCGAAGCAGACGTCGATCGCGGTTACCGACAAGGTGCTCGGCGATTATCTCGGCGTGCCGAAGTTCCGCTACGGCGAGGTCGAGGACGAGGACCAGGTCGGCGTAGTCACCGGGCTTGCCTGGACCGACGTCGGCGGCGAGCTGCTGACCATCGAGGCGGCCATGATGCCCGGCAAGGGCAAGATGACCGTCACTGGCAACCTGCGCGACGTGATGAAGGAATCGATCTCGGCCGCGGCGTCCTATGTGCGCATGCGCTCGACCGCCTTCGGCATCGAGCCGCCGTCGTTCGACAAGCGCGACATCCACGTCCACGTGCCGGAAGGCGCCACCCCGAAGGACGGTCCGTCCGCGGGCGTCGCCATGGTCACCGCCATCGTCTCGGTGATGACCGGCATCCCGGTGCATCGCGACGTCGCCATGACCGGCGAGATCACGCTGCGCGGCCGGGTGCTGCCGATCGGCGGCCTGAAGGAGAAGCTGCTTGCCGCCCACCGCGGCGGCATCAAGACCGTGCTCATTCCGGAGGAGAACGCCAAGGATCTGGTCGAGATCAACGACAGCATCAAAGGCGGGCTCGACATCATTCCGGTCTCGCGCATGGACGAGGTCTTGGCACGCGCGCTCACGCGCAAGCCCGAGCCGATCACGTGGGACGAGAGCGCGGCGAAGCCCGTCGACGTTCCGGAGGCGGCCGTCGAGGAAGACGCTTCCGGTCTGACCGCGCACTAACGGTCGCAATATCCAAGAAGCGGCGCCCCGGCGGGCGCCGCTTTCTTTTGCGGGCGATGGCGCGACGGCGTCAGTACTCTTTTAACCCAACTCCGCGAACCTGAAATTCGATCTGCTGGCGGCCCGCGCGCGTCAGCTCGAACGGCGTCCGCAACCACTGACCCGAGATAGCGATTGGCCGGCCGCGCGACATTGGCTACAGTCGTGGCGCCTCGCATGCGTAAGCGCGCCGATGTAGCGCCAAGTCGTAGAGTCCAATTCTGCAAGCCGGGAGTGTTCGTGCTTAGGGTCGTGCAACGGATTGTCGCGGGCGCTGTGGCCAGCGCCGCAACGTTTGTCGCGGTAATGGGCGCGGGCTCGGCGACCGCAGCCGATGACAATTTCCCGCTGTCGGGAAATTACACCCAGAACGTCGACTGCAAAGGCGACGGCAGCGATCCGGTCGCGGTCCGGGTCAAGATTTCGCCCCAGGAGATCGTCTCCAATGTGGGCGTCTGCAGCTTCATCGACACGGGACGTGAAGGCGACACCATCTCCGCACGGGTCGAGTGCAAGTTTGCCTCAGGGCCATTGATGGGGAACTTGAGCTTCAGGCTGCTCCCCGACCACACGATCGAATTCGTCGATCGCGATGGCAACTACAAGGCGATCTTGCATCCCTGCCCGGCGAAGTAAGCGATACCGCCCCTGCTACTTTAGTCCCCGGCTCGGCGTGCTAGATTGGCGCCAGCGACGGAATGGCGAACAACAGGGAGAGCGTGATGAGCTTCTACCAGGGCCTGCAGACGGACGTGGTGCCGTTCCGCGGCCATAATGGCGATCAAGGCGAGGCCTATTACGCGCAGCCGTCGCGCGCCGGCAAATTCCCCGGCGTCGTCGTCATCCACCATATTCCGGGCTGGTGCGAGTGGACCACCGAGGTGGTGCGCAAGCTCGCCCATCACGGTTATGCGGCGATCTCGCCGCACCTATACTTCCGCGAAGGCAATGCCGGCGAGGCGCCCGATGGCCTTGGCGCGCGCATCCGCGCTGCCGGCGGGGTCGCCGACGTGCAGGTCATGGGCGATGTTGCCGGCGCCATGGCGCATTTGCGGGCGCAGTCCAACGCCACCGGCAAGATCGGCGTCATCGGCTTCTGCTCCGGCGGCCGCCACACCTATCTCGCCGCCTGCACCGTGCCGGGCATCGACGCCGCGGTCGACTGCTGGGGCGGCAATGTCATCGTCGACAATCCGAAGGACTTGAACAACAAGCGGCCGAAGGCGCCGATCGAGTTCACCGACAAGCTGAACTGCCCGCTGCTCGGCATTTTCGGCAACGACGACCACAATCCGACCGCCGATCAGGTCAACCGCACCGAAGCCCTGCTGAAAAAGCTCGGCAAGAACTATGAGTTCCACCGCTACGACGGTGCCGGTCACGCCTTCTTCAACACCCAGCGCGACGCCTATCGGCCGGACCAGGCGCAGGACGGCTGGCGCAAGGTGTTCGACTTCTTCAATCGTCACCTCGCGGCGTCCGCTTCCAGCATTGCGGCCGAGTAGGGGAGAAAAACCATGTGCTCCTACATCGTCGAAAAGACCGGGCTCGTCGGCAGCGCCAAAGGCCGCAAGGGCTGGATGCGGATCGATACCGCCAATGTCTACTTCGATCATCCGTACCACTCCACCCTCGACCACGTGCTCGCCATCGACTTCACCAATGAAGGCGAGGGCGGGCGCGACCGCGTCGCGGTCGAGCTCAGCGCCGAGTCGGCGCGCGCTTTGGTCGACCGGATCCTGGCTGCGCTCGAAAGCGGCGAGATCGCCCACGCAACGCCGGCGCCGGCCGTCGCCGTTGCCGCGGAGTGAAACGATAAGATAACCGGAGGAGCGTCCATGTCGCTCGCAACGCACGAGTCTGCGCCGGTCAAGGCGTCCGGCGCCGGGCGCCTGGAGGTCGTGCCGCTGACCAAGCATATTGGTGCCGAAATCCGCGGCATCGATCTGCGGCAGGAGCCCGATCAAGCGACGGTTCGCGCCATCTACCAGGCTTGGCTCGATCACCTGGTGCTTATCTTTCCCGAGCAGAAGCTCGAGCAGGAAGACTTGCTCCGCGCCACGCGATTCTTCGGCGAACCCGGCAAGCTGTCGCGGCCGCCGAAGTTTTTTCCCAAAGGCTATTCCAGGCTGCTGCCCGGCATCATGATGATCTCGAACATCCGCGAGAACGGCGAGCCGATCGGCGCGCTGCCGGACGGCGAGATGATGTTCCATCACGACATGATTCACGCCGCGATACCGAGCAAGGCGACGATGCTCTATTCGGTGGAGATCCCTTCGACCGGCGGCAATACCCTGTTCGCCAGCAGCTACGCCGCCTACGACACCCTCGATCCGGCGATCCGCGATCGCCTGGAGGGCAAGAAGGCGCTGCACCATTACAATTACGGCTCGACCATTCGCGGCGACGGCCGCGGCACCGAAGCTTTCGCCGAGCAGGTCCATCCGGTGTTTCGCACCCACGAAGACACCGGCCGGAAGGCCGTGTACGTCAACCGGCTGATGACCGTGAAAGTTCTCGACATGCCGGAGGACGAGAGCGACCGGCTGCTGAACGCCGTGTATGATCACGCGGAGAAGCGCGAGTTCGCCTACGAGCACGTCTGGCGGATCGGCGACCTCCTGCTGTGGGACAATCGCTGCTCGTCGCACGCGCGCACCGATTTCCCCTCGACCGAGCGGCGGCTGTTGTTCCGTACCACGGTCGAGGGCAATGTGCGGCCTTACTAGCCCGCAATGACGGTGCCTCAGCGCGCGGCGCTGCCGGCGACTTGAGGTCGTAGCGGCACGAGCCGCGCCAGTTCCGGCAGGATCGTGCTGCGCGCCGCTACGAACGGGTGTACGTCGCCGCGATTGGCCAGGATCACCAGGCCGATCTTGCGATCCGGAATGAGCCCGACATAGGCCGACGCATTGTCGAGACCGCCGGGCTTGTCGACGATCGTGACGCCCAGGAAATTTTCAATCTCCCACGCCATCGCCTGTCCGTAGCGCGCGCTATCGCGGAATTGCTCGCTTTGGCTCAATAGCAGCGCCTTGCGCAGTTCGGGCTCCATCGGCCGCTCACCGAAGCAGGCGGCGAGCAGGATGGCGAGGTCATGCGCCGACGAAAACATCTGCCCGGTGCCCGGAAAATCGAAATAGCCCTGTTGATTGCCGGGCCGGCCAATTGCTTCGCCGTGCAGCGAATAGCCTTGCACGGCCCGCCGCAGAAAGTGCGGGCTCATGATGGCCTGATCGTCCGGGCCACGCTCCGGCACGATGGTCGATGTCATCCCGAGCGGCGCGGTGATGCGACGGTCGAGCAGTTCGGCGACCGGCTTGCCATAGCGGCGTTCCAGGACCAACTGCAGCAGCACATAGCCGGCGTGGGTATAGATGCGCTGCTTGCCCGGCTGCTCGCCGCCGGACGGCGTCCAGGCATTGAGCGCATCGTAGAAGCCTGCCGACGAAAAGTGCTCGCTCGGCCACGGCGGATGGTCGGTCGGCAGCAGCAGTCCGGACGTGTGGCTCGCCAGCTGACCGATGGTGACCCGACGGATGTAGTCGCCGGTGAGTTCGGTGACGTATTTGGCCGCCGGTTCGTCGAGCCTGATGTCGCCGCGGAGCACGGCTTGGGCCAGCAGGGTGGCCTCGAACACCTTGCGCACCGAGCCGACATTGAACAGCGAGTCCGAGGTGATCGGCCGTTTCTCGGCTTGCTCGGCGTAGCCGTAGTTAAAGAACAGACTGCGGCCGCCGATACGGGCTACGACGGCGACGCCGCCGGCGCCATTCGGGTCGACCATGGCGGCGGTGCCGTTGCCGATAATGTGGTCGATTTCGCTGTCCATCGTGGGCCGCGCGGTGATCGCCGATGTGGCAAGGACTGCGGAGAACAACGGCAATGCGATCAAAAAAGTTGCCGATCGTCTTGGCAGATCCGGACGGCGCGGCAGCATGGCAGTGGTTATCCTGTCGGCAAAGGCGCGCCCCTGACAAAGGTGGCGAAGAATTTTGACAATATCGCGCCGGAAACGGACCGCCCGGCACGAGCAGGGGCGTAACGCGCGCGTAAATTTCTCGCGCCTGCTCCAGCGGGCGCGAATCTCCGGCGCATAGTCTCGAACGCGGGGAGTTAACGCGCGGTTGCCGGCGCTAGCGCACGCCCCCGGCGTTCACGATCGGTCCGCTATAGCCTTCGAACTTCTTGCGCAGTTCCGTGACCTTGTTCTCGTCGCTGAGGAAATCGCGGTAGTCGTTGGCGACGTTGTAGGACAGGATCGGCCTGTAGCCGGCCGGCGGCGGCACATCGCTGCGCGGCGACCAGGTCGGCATCTTCGCCTGCTGCTCGGGCGCCAATAGCCACGACATGAACAGCTTCGCGGCGTTCGGATGGGCCGCGTCCTTGAAGATCGTCGCCAAGAGCGGCCAGATCGGCAGTGGGTCGACGGTCGGAATGTGGGACTCGATCGGCTGGCCCTGGCGCTTCAAGGCTTCGGTGATCTCGAGGATCGAGTCGAAGGTCACGAGATTCTGGCCGGAGCCGATGCTGCGCTGCTCGCCGAGATGGCCCTGAATGAAGCTCGGCTTTTGCGCCATGTATTTGTCCATGTAGCTCCAGCCGTATTTCTGCACGACGTGATTGAACACCCATAGCGTGACATCGTCGTCCGCCGGATAGGCAGTGACGACCTTGCCTTGGAATTGCGGCTTCAGGAGATCCGTCGCGGCGTTCGGGATGTCGGCGGCGGCGACCTTCTCGGTGTTGTAGGCGTACGGCACGGCGTTCACCATGGTCGCCCAGAACATGCCGTCGGCGTCCTTGAATGCCGCATCCATCTTGTCGAAGCCGTCGGGTTTGAACGCCATCAGGCGGCCTTCGCGCTTCCAGCGCACGAAGTCGGCGGCGGTCTGGAAGATCACGGCGTCGACCTCGAGCTTGCCGGCGGCGAGCTGAGCATCGACCTTCTTGTCGAGCACGTTGGAAAAGCCGCCGCCAATCGTAATCTTTATGCCGGGATAGCGCTCCTCGAATATTTTCGCGCGCGCCTCCCAGGGCGCCGTCGGTCCGCCCGCATAGAACGAAAGCGCGCCCTCGGCCTTGGCCTTGGCGTAAAGCTCGTCGAGCGATTGCGCGACAGCGGGCGGCGCGGTTGCGGCAAGCGCTGCGAAAACGATGCCGGCGGTAAACCGGCGCTCTACGATGGCGGTCATGCAAATCCTCCCCGACCCAGGTTGTTTTGCCGGCATCATCGCACCGGCAGCGATGAATACAAGCAACTCATGGTGGGATGGCGCCGCAGAAGCCCCTCGCCAAACTGCGAGCGGTCGTGCTAACGCAAGCGCCGCCACAAAGTGTGCCGGCTTTGGATGAGGGGAATCTGCCGATGAGAATGCTCGCCTACATACTCGCCATTATCTGCGTCATCGCGGCCGTGATGTATTTCGCGATGCCGGCCGGGCAATTGCCGACCTTCATGCCGGGCTATCTCGCAGGCTCCGACCACATCCACAAGACCCATGCGCTCGCCGCCATCGTTGCGGCGGTCGTGCTGTTCGTCGCCGGCTGGTTCGCCGGCCGCCGCTGAGCGTCTACGTTTCGCCGTGCACTTTGCGCTGCACGCGTTCGTCAAAGCGCGCGACGCTGACGACGACGCGCTGGTGCGTGCCGCCGCCGATCGTCTCGATGTCGTCGCGGGCTTCGACCCGGAACGTCACGGTGCGGCCCTCGACTCCGGTGACTTCGGCGGTCGCCGTGACGCGCAGCCCGACCGGCGTTGCCGCAACATGGCTGACGTCGAGATGCGTGCCGAGGCTCTGATGGCCGGCCGGCAGCAGGTGCTCGATGGCCGCAAGCGCCGCCGCTTCGATGAGATTGATCATGACCGGCGTCGCCAGGACGGCGATACGGCCGGAGCCGACGAAGGGGGCGGTGTGCTCGGGTCCGACGACGAGCGTGGCGCTGCCGGTCAGGCCGGGCGCAATGCGGGACAGCACGGAGCTGACGCGGGCAGGGGAGGCCATGCCGGTTATTTATGACCCTTAGCGCGCCGGTTCCAAGCCTGTGCGGCCGTATCCCGGTCCGCTCGCAAACCGCCCGCTTCTTGCTAAAATGCCGGCCGACAATCGGGAGAAACAGATGCCTCGATGCCGTTTCATAGCCGCCGCGCTGATCGCTGCGCTGCCGATGGCAGCGCTGTTGACGACGCCGTCGCTGGCGGTGACCTCCAAGGACAAGATGGCGACGTGCAAGTTCGGCGCCGACAATCAGAAGCTCAAGGGCAAAGCGCGCAGCGCCTTTATGTCGAAGTGCATGTCCAACAAGAACGATCCGCGCGGCACCGGAGGCGGCGCCGCGCCGCCGCCGAAGAGCTGACCCGCGTTCACGGTGCATCAAGCCGGCTTGCCGGCACCGCTGCCGTGCGCGACTATCGATAAAACCTCACAGGAAGGAAACCGCCATGACAACTGCGACGCTCGAAGCCCCGACCACTGCCTATGACGTCGACGACGTCGAATATCTCCGTCACGGCGACAAGCCGCTGCTGGCGCGGATTTATAAGCCGCACGGAACGGGGCCGTTCCCGGCCTTGGTCGAGTGCCATGGCGGCGCGTGGTGCCAGAGCGACCGGTTGACCGAGGCGCTGCGCCACAAGCACATGGCGTCCCACGGCATCGTCTCGATCGCACTCGATTTCCGCTCCGGCAACGAGGATCCGTATCCGGCTTCGGTGCAGGACATCAATTACGCGGTGCGCTGGGCCAAGGCGCATGCCCGCGAGCTCAAGACCCGGCCCGATCTCGTCGGCATTTCCGGCCAATCGAGCGGCGGGCATCTCGCCATGCTGGCCGCGATGCGGCCGCACGATCCGCGCTATACCGCGATTCCGCTGCCGGCCGGCACGCCGGCGCAGGACGCTACCGTCCGCTGCGTCGTGATGTCCTGGCCGGTGATCAATCCGTTGAGCCGCTACCGCCATGCCAAGCGCGCGGTGGCTGCCGGTGACGCCTGGGCGAAGCCGATGATCCCGCGCCACGATTCGTACTGGACCAGCGAGGCCAATATGGCCGAGGCAAGCCCGACGCTCATGCTCGAGCGCGGCGAGAAGGTGCAATTGCCGCCGGCGATCTGGTTCCAGGGCCGCGACGACGTCGCTCACGACTACAAGGATCCGGAGTCGAGTTTTCCGGGCAACGAGCCGCAGCGCTTCGCCGCCGCCTACAAGAAAGCCGGCGGCGACATCGCGCTCGAATATCTCGCCATGGCGCGCCACGCCGGCCATTCGCCGGACCTGACGCAGACCGGCGACATGTTCGATCGCATGGTGGCTTTCGTCGGTAAGCACATTTGCGCTTGATGGAGCGAACGGCGAAATGGCGAGTGGGGTGCGCTCCATTCACCCTTTGCCGCTCGCCTTTCGCGCGTAAACTCAGGGAGGAGATCATGCCGGTGGTCGATCCGCGCCTGCAAGGCAAGCCCGTGCCGAAAATCTCGCGTGACGCCATGGAGCGCGACTATGTGGCGCGCGCGACCGCGCGCGGCTCGGACCTCGCGTTCCTCGACCAGCGCATTCCGGCCTACGAGCGCGAGATCATCAACATGGTCGGCATGGGCGTGACCGAGAACCCAAGCCTCAAGCCCCACGTCAACGCCGGCGCCGAGGGCTTTTCGGTCACCTATGTGCGCGCGCCGAAAGGCAGGGGCGCGGCGCTGCACCGCCACGCCACCGAGGAGGTGTTCATCCCGATCAAGGGGCGCTGGCAGGTGTTCTGGCTCGAAGGCGACACCGAGCGCACCGTCGATCTCGACGAGGGCGACGTGGTCAACGTGCCGATCGGCATCTATCGCGGCTTCCGCAATCTGTCGGACCGGGCGGACGCGCTGCTAATGGCGCTGGTCGGCGGCCCCGACGCCGGCAAGGTCGACTGGCACCCGTCGGTGGTCGCCGAAGCGCGCAAGACCGGGCTCGCGGTCGACGACGACGGCAATCTGATCGTGGCGAAGCCCGCGGCTTGATTACGCCGGCGTCGCCGCTCACCGCGTCCGCCGATATTTTGCCAGCGCTTTGCCGAACGCCTCGAACAATGTGCGATTGATCGGATTGCGTTGCGCATCGTGCTCGGCATGCCACTGCACGCCGAGCGCAAAGCCCGGCGCGCCGGCGATGGCGATCGCCTCGATGGTTTCGTCCTCGGCGACGCCCTCGACGACAACGCGCTTGCCCGGCTCGAGGATGCCCTGACCGTGCAGCGAATTGACTCGGATGGTCTCGGCGCCAAGGAGTTTGGCGAAGGCGCCGCCGGGCTTGAGGCGGACATCGTGGCGGTCGGCGAAGATCACTTCGAGGTCGGGGTGCGGCTCGCCGTTTGGCAGCCGCGGCATGCGGTGGTTCATGCGGCCGGGCAAGTCGCGGATCTCCGGATGCAGCGAGCCGCCGAACGCGACGTTCATCTCCTGCAGGCCGCGGCAGATACCGAACAGCGGCACGCCGCGCCGCACGCAGGCCTTGATCAGCGCGAGCGCGACGGCGTCGCGGCCGCGGTCGTAGGGCTCATGCGCCGGATGCTCGTCCTTGCCGAAATGGCTCGGATGCACATTGGCCCGGGCGCCGGTAAGCAGAATGCCGTCGACGGTGTCGAGCAGCGCGCCGATATCGGTGATCTCCGGCGTGCCGGCAAAGATCAGCGGCAGGGCGCCCGCGGTGTCCGCCAAAGCCCGCAGCGGCCGCTCGCCGACCCGCTGCGCGGTGAACTTGCCTTCGACGAGATGGGCGCTGCCGATGACGCCGACGACGGGGCGTTTCTTTTGGGCCATTTCCCCGGCTTTTATCCTCGATTCCGCGCGTAGAGTAGAATGAGATTCTTCGCGCGCAAGAGGCAAGCGCGCTCCCGGCAGAGCTGATCTGCCGGCAGCGCTACGGATCGTGGCAGACGACATAGCGGCCGCGATCGTTCAGGTGCTATCTGGGAGGCTCGCAACAGCGGAAACGGCGATATGGTACAGCAAGCGGCGGCCTCCGACGATCTCCTTTTTGAGCGGCGCGACGGCATCGGCCGGGTGACCTTCAACCGGCCGCAGGCGCGCAACGCCTTCACCTTCGCGATGTACGAACGGCTGGCGGAAATCTGCGCGCAGGCGAACGAGGACCGCGGCATCAAGGTCCTGGTGTTCCGCGGCGCAGGCGACAAGGCATTCGCCTCGGGCACCGACATCAACCAGTTCCGCGCCTTCAAAACCCCGCAGGACGCGCTCGATTACGAGGCCCGCATCGACCGCGTGCTCGGCGAGCTCGAGCGCTGCCGAGTGCCGACCATCGCCGCCATCAACGGCGCCTGCACCGGCGGCGGCGCCGGGATCGCCGCGTGCTGCGACCTGCGCATCGGCACCAAGACCGCGCGCATCGGCTTTCCGATCGCGCGCACGCTCGGCAATTGCCTGTCGATGTCGAATATCAGCCGGCTCACGGCGCTGGTCGGGCCGGCCCGCGTCAAGGATCTGATCTTCACGGCGCGGCTGCTTGGCGCCGACGAGGCGCTGAGCGTCGGGCTCTTGAACGAAGTCGTCGACGACGGTGCCGCGCTGCAGGCCCGCGCCGATGCGCTCGCGGCGCAGATCGCCGGCCACGCGCCGCTCACCATGAACGCCACCAAGCAGGCGCTGGCGCGATTGACGCGGCGGCTCACGCGCGACGAGGGCGAGGATTTGATCCTGATGTGCTACATGAGCGGCGATTTCCGCGAGGGCCTCGACGCGTTTCTCAACAAGTGCCCGCCGCAGTGGAAGGGCGAGTAAGACGCGCGCCGGCGCGCCCTACCGCAGTTGCTCGCAGAAGCCGAACCGGCACTGCAGGCCGGCCTTGCAGCCGATGCTCTTGATCACCCCGCCGCCCAGTCTTTGCGGGCCGCAGCGGCCGCCCGGTCCCGATTGACCGAGCCCGGCTCCGCCGCCTCCACCGCCGCCACCAGGCAGCCGGCAGATGCCGTTGGTGCATAGCGCGCCGGGCCGCGAGCAGCCGGCATCGGAATTGCAGAATTCGAACAGGCAATATTTCAGGCCGAGAAATCCGGTCTGACAAGTCGTTCCATCGGGACATTGCGCCGAGCTGCTGCAGGGCGTCGGATTTTGCTGCGCCACCGCTGCGGCCGGAAAGGCCAAAGCAAGCGCCAAAGACAAGTTCAGGAAGATCGTGTGTTTCGCTCTGGACATGGTCGGCCCCCGCCTCATGTTGGCTCCGGTCGAAGCCTATCAGATCGGGCCGCATCGCGTCATGGCGACCGAACGTCCTGGTGGCGGCGGTCCAGAGATCGCGGTACGGGCGGTCAGGTTATCGGTGATCTCGAAGGTGAGGCCGCCGCACTGGCAGCGGCCGCGGATCGCGCTCATGCCGGTCTCCGTTTTCTTGGCGATCGCCCATTGTGGGCGGCGGATGGGCGTTTGCTACGCCACCAGATCGCGGAATTCCGGATGCCGCTCGATGTAGGCGGCCACGAACGGGCAGCGCGGCACGACTTTCAGCCCGCGCGAGCGCGCTTCCTCCAGCACGCCGCGCGTCAATTGCGAGGCGAGGCCGCGGCCGCGCGCCGCAACCGGCGTCTCGGTGTGATCGAGCGACATCACGTTGCCGGCGAGGCGATATCGCAGGAACGCGGTGACGCCGCCGGCATCGAGCTCGAAGCGGGAGAGGGCGGTGTTGTCGCGGACGGCGGCGGGCATGCGGATAATGTATGGCGGGCGGAGCGAAGCGAAACCCGCCATCCGGGTCCGCCTGGTCATCCCGGGCCGATTGCGGTTCACCGTTCAGCGTAGTATATTTATGCCATGATCCGGTCGTGGCGCAATTCCGTGACCGGCAGAGGATGAAGTTGAATGCCTCCTGCCGTACACCCGGGTCGCCTGTTGAAGCGCGAATTGACGGCGCGTGACTTGAGCGCCAACCGGCTCGCGCTCGACATTGGCGTGCCGTCGGGCCGCATCACCGACATTTTGAACGCCCGCCGCTCGATCACCGCGGACACGGCTGTGCGTCTCGGCCGCTATTTCGGTAACAGCGCTCAGTTCTGGCTCGACCTGCAAAGCCAATACGATATTGCGGTGGTGGAGCGAGAAAGGGGCGCCGAGATTACGCGTCGCGTCCGGCCGGCGGACGCCGCGTGACGTTCCTAGAACTGGGTTACTTTCGCCTAATGCCGCCGGCCGTGGCGGACGTCGGTGTTCTGCGTCGCGACGATGCGCCAGCGGCCGTCGAGCTTGCGCATCACGCGGGTGCCGACGCTCTCGCGCGAGGCCTGGCTCAGGTCGTCATGCAAGACTTCGCCGTCGATCCAGAAGCGCGAATGTAAAATAGCGATATCCGGCGCGAGGAAGGTGACTGTCATCTCCGGCGTCCGGCGCGTCGAGGTGCGGAACGGGCCGGTCGGGCCGTGCAGGCGCGCCATCAGGTCGCGAAAGCCGTTCCGCGTCGTGGTCCAGGCGCCGTTGACGGTGATGAACTGGGCGTCGTCGGCAAGCGACGCCGCCATACCTTCCGGATCGTGCCGGTCCCACGCGGCATTGAACTCGTTCTCGATCGCGCGGATTTGGTCGTCGTCGGATTCTTGAGGCATCGATGTTTCATTCCCGGTTGGTCGTCCGTGCAACCTGCCACGTCATGGCCGGGACAAGGCCGGGCATGACAGCGGGGGTTACCGCCATCCCATGGCCGGCGCGACGTGCTTGAGGATCGCCTCGATGACGTGGGCGTTGTAGTCGACACCGAGCTGGTTGGGGACCGTGAGCAGGAGTGTGTCGGCTTCGGCGATGGCTTCGTCTTGCTTGAGCTGCTCGATCAGCGCCTCCGGCTCGGCGGCGTAGGTGCGGCCGAACACGGTGCGCCGGCCGTCGCCGAGGAGGCCGATGCTGTCGTCGCTCTCGCCGCCGCGGCCGAAATAGGCGCGGTCGCGATCGTCCATCAGCGCGAAGATGCTGCGGCTGACCGAGACGCGCGGCGTGCGCGCGTGGCCGGCCGCCGTCCAGGCGGCGCGGAATTTGCGGATCTGGTTCGCCTGCTGGATGGCGAGCGGCTCGCCGGTCTCGTCGTAGACCAGCGTCGAGCTTTGCAGGTTCATGCCGATCTTGGCGGCCCATTCGGCGGTGGCGGCCGAGCCCGCGCCCCACCAGATGCGCTCGCGTAAGCCTTCGGAGTAGGGCTCGAGGCGCAGCAGGCCCGGCGGATTCGGAAACATCGGCCGTGGATTGGGCTTGGCGAAACCGTTCCCGCGCAATACTTCGAGAAACACCGCGGTGTGGTGCCGCGCCATGTCGGCATCGGTCTCACCTTCCGGCGGCGCGTAGCCGAAGTAGCGCCAGCCGTCGATCACCTGTTCGGGCGAGCCGCGGCTGATGCCGAGTTGCAAACGCCCGCCGCTGATGACATCGGCCGCGCCGGCGTCTTCGGCCATGTACAGCGGGTTCTCGTAGCGCATGTCGACGACCGCGGTGCCGATCTCGATCTTCTTCGTCCGGGCCCCGACGGCGGCGAGCAGCGGGAAAGGCGAACCGAGTTGCCGGGCATAGTGATGGACCCGGAAGAACGCGCCGTCGGCGCCGAGCTCCTCGGCGGCGACCGCAAGCTCGATCGATTGCAAGAGCGCGTCGGACGCGGTTCGCGTCTGCGACTGCGGTGACGGAGTCCAGTGGCCGAAGGAGAGGAAACCGATTTTTTTCATGCGGCTCTAATGTAGGGGTCGGGCGCCAGATTGCCACGCCCGCCGCTCGTCCCCGCGGAAGCGGGGACCCAGACTGGATTCCCGCTTGCGCGGGAATGAGCGGAAAAATCGGCTCGATCCGGGCCCTCGTTATTGCTGGGTCGCTACTCAGCTCCGCGAAGCCCACGCGGCCGGACAGCGCGGGCACGCTTCGCTCAGCCCATCTTACGGCGTAACATAACCGTATGGCGATCCCGACCAGTCTGCCGCCGCTGCGCACGCTGTTCTTCGACGACCTCAAGATCGGCATGACCGAGCGGCTGAAGAAGACGATTGCCGCGTCCGACGTCGTCGGCTTTGCGCAGCTCACCGGCGACCGCAATCCGATCCATTTGTCGGAGCATTTCGCCGCCCGCACGCCGTTCGGCCGGCGCATCGCGCACGGCCTCTACACCGCGAGCCTGATCTCGGCGGTGCTCGGCACGCGACTGCCGGGGCCGGGCGCGATCTATATTTCGCAGACGCTGAATTTCCGGGCCCCGGTGCGGATCGGCGACACGGTGACGGTGATCGTCACCGTGGCGGAGCTGATGCCGGACAAATCGCGGGCGCGGCTGACCTGCGTCTGCAAGGTCGGCCGCGAGGTGGTGCTCGACGGCGAGGCCTTGGTGAAAGTGCCGCGCGAGGAGAAGGGCAAGCGGCCGGTGATGCGGCTTTAGATGCGCTCTCGGTCAAAGAATATCCGGTAATCATGGAAAGAGATGGCGAGCTATTCATTACTCGGCCCGGCCTCAACGCAAAGCAAGAGGTGCTCGTCCTGTTGACCAAGAACGCAAGCGCGACAGATGACTTTTTATATGAGAAGTCCGGTGACAGTAACAAGTCGCGGTTTCAGCGTACCCTTGGAAAAATGGTAGGTGACAAGTTCATCGGCCGAGCCGACAACGACGCGCATTTCATTATGCCAAGAGGGCAAGCGCTTGTGACGGAGAAATCACTGCTAACCTACGGACCGGCGACCAACTTTCGTCGCTGCAAATGAGTTCAATCGTGACTTCGGCCGCGTATTTGCCTTCGTGAATTAGCTCGATGCTTTTTCGCTTCCGCGTCACGGCTTCTTTCGCGGCTGTTCGCGCAAAACCTCGCGCATCGTCTCGCTTATGATGCCCGGGAGAGCCTTCGCCAAGCCGTCGACTTTGGTGTCGATTTTGCGATCCACCGCGTCGATCTTGCTTTCCAACCGGCCAAGCCTGCCCTCAACCTTGTCGAGCCGCCCATCGACTTTATCAAATCTCTGCTCGGTCTTTTCCTGGAAAACCAGCAAGTCTCTGTGCACGGTCTTGACCTGCTCGGTCAGGAAACCGAACGAGCCCTCAAGCTCGCTGACGCGGCGCTTGAGATCGCGAATCTCGGCTTCGACGTTCATGGCCATGGTTGGTCTCTAGCACATATCGTTTGCTCTTGCAGCGAGGGCTGGACTTCCCCACCGCCGCCGCTGCGCGGCGAGCCCTCCCTTGCAGAGGAGGGCGGGAAAATCACTCCGCCGCCTCGACCCGCTTCTTCTTCCCCGCCGCCCCAGTCCGCCGCGCCAGCACCGGCGCCAAAAACTGTCCGGTATAGCTGCGCTTCTCGCGCACGATGGTCTCCGGCGTTCCCGCCGCGACGATTTCGCCGCCGCCGTCGCCGCCTTCGGGGCCGAGGTCGATGATCCAGTCGGCGGTTTTGATGACTTCGAGATTGTGCTCGATGACGACGATGGTGTTGCCGGTTTCGACCAGTTCGTGCAGCACTTCGAGCAGCTTCGCCACGTCGTGGAAGTGCAGGCCGGTGGTCGGCTCGTCCAAAATGTAGAGCGTGCGGCCGGTGGCGCGCTTGGAGAGCTCCTTGGCGAGCTTGACGCGTTGCGCCTCGCCGCCGGAGAGGGTCGTTGCCTGCTGGCCGACATGGATGTAGTCGAGGCCGACGCGGTGCAGCAAGGTCAGCACGTCGCGCACCCGCGGCACCGCCTTGAAGAATTCCAAGGACTCCTCGACCGTCATGTCGAGCACGTCGGCGATCGATTTGCCCTTGAACAGCACTTCGAGGGTTTCGCGGTTGTAGCGCTTGCCCTTGCAGACGTCGCAGGTGACGTAGACGTCCGGCAAAAAGTGCATCTCGATCTTGATGACGCCATCGCCCTGGCAGGCCTCGCAGCGGCCGCCCTTGACGTTGAACGAGAAGCGGCCCGGCTCGTAGCCGCGGGCCTTGCTCTCGGGCAGGCCGGCGAACCATTCGCGGATCGGCGTGAACGCGCCCGTATAGGTCGCGGGGTTGGAGCGCGGCGTGCGGCCGATCGGCGACTGGTCGATATCGATGACCTTGTCGAGGTGTTCGAGGCCTTCGATGCGCTCGTACGGGGCGGGGGCTTCGCTGGCGCCGTTCAAACGCCGCGCCAGCGCCTTGTAGAGGGTGTCGACCAGCAGCGTCGACTTGCCGCCGCCGGACACGCCGGTGACGCAGGTGAACAGGCCGAGCGGAATTTCGGCGGTGATGGTTTTCAGATTGTTGCCGCGGGCGCCGACGACTTTCAGCGCGCGGCTCGGGTTGCGCGGGCGGCGCTCCGGCACCGCGATCTCGCGCACGCCGTTGAGGTATTGGCCGGTCAGCGACTGCGGCGTCGCCATAATGTCGGCGGGCGTGCCTTCGGCGACGATCTCGCCGCCGTGCACACCGGCGCCGGGGCCGACGTCGACGACGTGGTCGGCGGAGCGGATGGCGTCCTCGTCGTGCTCGACCACGATCACGGTATTGCCGAGGTCGCGCAGCCGGCGCAGGGTTTCCAGAAGCCGCGCGTTGTCGCGCTGGTGGAGGCCGATCGACGGCTCATCGAGCACGTAGAGCACGCCGGTCAGGCCGGAGCCGATCTGCGAAGCCAGCCGTATGCGCTGGCTCTCGCCGCCGGACAGGGTGCCCGAGGCGCGGGCGAGGGTGAGGTATTCGAGGCCGACGTCGACCAGGAATTTCAGCCGCTCGCGGATCTCCTTGAGGATCCGCACGGCGATCTCGCTCTGCTTCGAAGTCAGCCGCTGAGGTAGCTCAATGAACCATGCAGCTGCGCCTTTGACCGACAGATCCGATACCTCGCCGATGTGCTTGCCGCCGATCTTGACGCACAGCGCCTCGGGTTTGAGCCGAAAGCCCTTGCAGGCGTCGCACGGCACGTCGGTGAAGTAGCGCGCGATCTCCTCGCGGGCCCAGTCGCTGTCGGTCTCGCGGAAGCGGCGCTCCAGATTGGTGATGACGCCCTCGAACGCGCGCTTGGTGTCGTAGGCGCGCATGCCGTCGTCGTAGGAGAAGCGGATATCGGTGTCGCCGGAGCCGTAGAGGATGGCGTCCTGCGTCTTCTTCGGCAAATCCTTCCACTTAGTGTCGAGCGTGAAGCGGTAGTGTTTGCCCAGCGCGGTGAGCGTCTGCACGTAATAGGGCGACGAGGATTTGGCCCAGGGCGCGATCGCGCCCTTGCGGAGCGTGCGGTCCTTGTCGGGAATGACCAGATCGGCGTCGATATGCTGCTCGACGCCGAGCCCGCCGCATTTCGGGCAGGCGCCGAACGGATTGTTGAACGAGAACAGCCGCGGCTCGATCTCCGGAATGGTGAAGCCCGACACCGGGCAGGCGAATTTTTCGGAGAACACGAGGCGTTCGGGGCCGCTCTTGTCGTGGATCTTCGCGACTTTTTTCTCGGCTGACCTACCCCCTCCGGTCGCGCTCCGCGCGACTCCCTCCCCCGCTTGCGGGGGAGGGTTGGGGAGGGGGTCCGTCGGCGCATCGGCAAGCTCTGCGACCGCCAAGCCCTCGGCGAGCTTGAGCGCCTGCTCGAGAGAGTCCGCGAGCCGCGTGGCGATATCGGGCCGCACCACCAGGCGGTCGACCACGACGTCGATGTCGTGGGTGAATTTCTTGTCCAGCGCCGGCACGTCGGCGATCTCGTGGAAGGCGCCGTCGACTTTGACGCGCTGGTAGCCCTTCTTCATGAACTCGGCGAGCTCTTTGCGGTACTCGCCCTTGCGGCCGCGCACGACCGGCGCCAGCAGATAAAGCCGCGTGCCTTCGGGCAGCGCCATGATGCGGTCGACCATCTGCGACACGGTCTGGCTCTCGATCGGCAGGCCCGTCGCCGGCGAATAGGGCACGCCGACGCGTGCCCACAGAAGCCGCATGTAGTCGTAGATCTCGGTGACGGTGCCGACGGTCGAGCGCGGATTACGCGAGGTGGTCTTCTGCTCGATGGAGATGGCGGGCGACAGGCCGTCGATCTGGTCGACGTCCGGCTTCTGCATCATCTCCAGGAACTGCCGGGCATAGGCCGACAGGCTCTCGACATAGCGGCGCTGGCCCTCGGCATAGATGGTGTCGAAGGCGAGCGAGGACTTTCCCGAGCCCGACAGGCCGGTGAAGACCACGAGCTGGTCGCGCGGCAAATCGAGGTCGACATTCTTGAGATTGTGCTCGCGGGCGCCGCGGATGGCGATGATGCGGCGTTCCTGTGCGGCGCGCTCGCGGTCGCGGCGATCGCTCGTGCGACGCTCTTTCGCCCCCTTCGCGGAACTGTCGAACAGGTCGTTCATTGCCGGACCGGTTTTCGGTGATCGGTCACGAACATAGTGAGAACGGGACGGCATTGCCAGTGCGGGGGAGGGCATATTCCCGGAATTCAGCACAGGCCCGCAATGACAGGCCCGCAATGACAGGCCCGCAATGACAGGCCCGCAATGACAAGGGCCGGCATCGGGCCGGCCCTTGCTGCGCGCTTCAATCGGCAGTTACGCGATACGGGGCGGCGGTTAAGCCGCCTTACTGCAAAGTGAAGCGGTAGTTCACGCCGACGGTCACCATTTGCAATTGGGATTTCACCGAAGCCGCGAAGGGACCGATCGGCGTAACCGGGGGAGGATTTGCACCCGGATTGTTCGTGAAGGAAAGATTGTTGAATGTGTAGGTCTTGGTGCCGAAGCCGAAGTAATCGTATTCGATCTTGAGCGACAGATTTTCGTTCATGCCGTACTCAAAGCCGCCGCCGACGACGAAGCCGGTGCGATTATCGGTCAGGGATGTTTGGCTGAAGAGCGTGCCGCCGAGCACGAGAGTGGATTGCGTGTACCCCACCCGCGCCCATGCGCCGCCGCCTTTGGCGTAGAACAACAGATCGTTGGCAGCATAACCGATCCGTGCCGTGGCGGTGGCGAGCCAAGGCATCGTGTCGGTCGATTTTTCCAAATTGGAGGGTATTAGCGACGCGATGGTCTGCGATCCACTCAACGTGGTCGCCGTCCAAGTGGCTTCGAGGCCGACGACAACCGGTGCGAACTCGATATTGCCGCCGACCTGGACGCCGCCCAGCACCCCCATGGGGGCGACTCTGGTCTGCGTGCCGGCAGGCTGGAATAAGGTGGTGGTCGTCGCGGTGACGATGTCGTTCATCCAGCCGCCACCGACATGGCCGCCGACATAGAGGCCGGTCCAGTCATAGACCGGCGGGTGGTAGGCGGGCGGCGGGGCCGGCGCGGCCACCGGCAAATCGGCAGCCGAGGCGGCCGTCGTCGCGAGGCTTGCGGCCACGACGCAACCGACCAAGAGACCGGAACTTTTGCGACTAAGACCTGGACGCCCCATGCGGTACCCTTAACGCAACGGATTTTCGCTTTTGGCGCCTAGTACAGTCGTTCGGCAAGCCCTTGAATAGTGCAAAAAAACAACAACCCGGCGGAATCCGCCGGGTTGTGGATGGTGGCGTTCAGAGGCGGCCGGTTCAGGCCCGGCCGCCTCGTAGGGGCGCGGTGCCGGATTGTTCTTGCATCAGTCGAAAGAACAAAATAAGAACATTACGGGCAAGCCCGCAACCGCCGCGAAAGATCGCGAAAAGTCTGTGTGGAAAGCGGCGACGGCGGAGCTTCGCGCACTGGTGCAACGGGATGGTCCGGCACTACGTTGACCTTCGGGTCCAAGGGCCAAGCAGCAGGCAGCGCAGCGGGTATCCGGGAAAGCGGAGACAGTCATGGCGGGAAGCGTCAACAAAGTGATCCTGATCGGCAATCTGGGTGCCGATCCCGAAATTCGTCGCACCCAGGACGGCCGGCCGGTGGCCAATCTGCGCCTTGCCACCTCCGATTCCTGGCGCGACAAGGCGACCGGCGAGCGCAAGGAAAAGACCGAGTGGCACCGTGTCGTCATCTTCAACGAGAACCTGTGCCGCATCGCCGAGCAGTATCTGAAGAAGGGCTCCAAGGTTTACATCGAGGGCGCCCTGCAGACGCGCAAATGGCAGGATCAGTCGGGCCAGGACCGCTATTCGACCGAAGTGGTGCTGCAAGGCTTCCGCGGCGAGCTCACCTTGCTTGATCGCGCCGGCAGCGCCGGCGGCGGCTCAGGCGGCGGCGATTTCGGCGCTGACGACAGCGGCGGCGATTTCGGCTCGCCCGGGCCGACGCGCAAAGTGGCGGCCGCGGCCGGCGCCGGTGCCCGCGGCGGCGGGCGCGGCGACATGGACGACGAGATACCGTTCTAGCGCGGCACCGCAACGTTGCGCGGACCAGGGGCCTGCCGATGAGCCTCGCCCCCTTGCTGAACGCAAGCCCGGCCATCCAAATGCACGCCTTCGCGGCGATGGCGGCGTTCGCGATCGGGATCGCGCAACTGAGCGCGCCGAAGGGCACCATCGGTCACCGCACCGTCGGCTGGATCTGGGTCGCGCTGATGCTCGTGGTCGCCATCAGCGCGTTCTTCATTCATGAGCTCCGGCTGTGGGGGCCGTGGAGCCCGATCCACCTCTTGGCGATCTTCACGCTGATCGTCCTGCCGCGCGGCGTCCTGCATGCCCACCGTCATGACGTCGTCCGCCATCGATCCGTGATGGTCGGATTGTTTGTCGGCGCTCTCGTCGTTGCCGGCGTCTTCACCTTCTATCCCGGCCGCATCATGCATGCCGTCGTATTCGGGCCGTGAGCGGCGAAACGCTATAGTCGGCGCCAGCCGCACCGGGCCTATCGAACCGCAATGATCGATCTCATCCTCGCCATCAAATTCGTGCACGTGCTCAGCGCCGCGGTGATGTACGGCGCCTGGCTCGGCGTCGCCGGCTTCATGCTGCTGGCGTATCGCGCCGCCAACCCTTCGGTGGTGGCGCTGGTCGCGCAATTTGCCGTGCGCATCGAGCTGTTCGTCGTCGCCGGCGCGATCGCGCTGCAGCCGATCGCGGGATTTCCGCTGGCCTGGGCGATCGGGCTCAATCTGCTCAACGAATTCTGGCTCTACGCGTCGCTCGCGCTCTATGTCGCGGTCGTCGCGGTCTGGCTCGTCGTCGTCCGCGTCGAAATCCGCCTGCGCAACATCACGCGCGATGCCGCGCTCAAGCGCGCGCCGTTGCCCGAGCCCTATGCACGGCTGTTCCGCATGTGGTTCATGCTGGCGGCGGTGCTGGTCAGCGGCATGACGATGCTGATGCTGCTGATGGTGTGGCAGCCGCGCCTGGACTGAGGCGTGTACTCATAAATCGCCCGTTCGTCTCGGCTTACAAACGGGCCCGACCGAAGCGGCTTGCCCGTCAGGCGCTTGGTGCCAAGCGAAATCAAATGCTGACTGTGCCAGCAACCAGGGCTAGCGTGGATGTCCGAACCAGACCTATTAGCTCGTCAGCCGAACGGGTCAGAGAACCTAGCGGATACCGTGGCGGATATACGTTCGCATAGGGTATGTTTCAAAAACTGCTGGAGGAGGAAGCCATGACGCTCAAGCACGGATTAGCTTTCAGTCTCACGACGGTCGGAATCATTACGGCACTATTCTGGTTTGGCGACAATGCGCTTGCCGCAAACAAGAAGAAGCTCACCTATGATGAAGCCTGGGCCTACTGCAAAGCGCGGCTCGACAAGGAAAAGGTTCCAACAACCACGACATCGAATGATCGATGGCTTCGTGGAGGAGCGTGCATGAAGCATTTCGGTTATACGTTATAGGTTCTCTGATCTAACGCGGATTGACGAACGCTTTGATTGCCGCGCCGGTCGTGGCTAGTCAATCTGGAAACGCCAGTGTTGTTGTCGGCGTAGCATTAGGTGCGGTTGGCGCCGACTCTGCGCCGCGTCGCTGCAGTGTCGAAACGGGCAAGACGGCTTGCGTCTGTAACGCATGATTCGATCCGAACAAGGCGCCAAATAGTCTATTCGCCACGGAACCAACGCTATCAGTCCAGGGGATCGGCGGAAATTGCGGCAGCTCAAGCCCTGACCCCGGCGGCAATACTCTCGCCAGCGAGATTATCTCGCCCGGAAACTGTGCATGGAAAACCTCATTCATTCCGCCGTCGAGTCCGCTGTAAATCGGGGCAACTGATACGTTGGTTTCTACCAATTGCGCGTATTCGACGTCGTCGGCGCGTTGCTTCCGCAGCGCCGCGCGGGCGACTTTCGGATTGACGACAAAGGCTGGGCACTGACCTTTCGGATCGAACACAAGCGGGTTCACCGAATTCGCGGGTTGTTGGGCATCGAACACGTAACGACGGTTGCAAACCTCCACCGTAGGTTCGAGATGCGTTGCCTCGAAATGATCGTTCCCGATCTTGAGCATCTTCCAAAAGGCCAAGTGCGGATTGGTTCGATGCCGGGCCAAGTTCGCAGGTGTCATGCGGAACGGATAAGCCTGGACCTGGAATGACGGTCGTCCGCGTAGCGAGTCGCGCGCCAGTGAGTAGATTTCGGCGATCTGCCCGTCGGTCATGGCATAGCAGCCGCTCGACGAGCAATCGCCGTGGATCATGAGAAAGGTACCGTTGCGGTTGTTCGCTTTGTCGAAGGCGTTGGGAAAACCGGTATTGATCGCCAGATAGAAGTTTGAATTCGGATTCATCAAATTGGGTGTAATCGTATAGAAGCCCTCTGGGGTCTGACGGTCGCCTTCATACATTTTCGGCCCAAGATCGCCCGACCACCGACAGATCGGATAGATTTTGAGAAGCTGGAAGTGGCCGGTCGTGTCCTGCTTCCAGACTTCGAGTTCCGCTTCTTCCTTGAAAACGCGCAGAATGATCGGCGAATTTTTCGGCATTTTCTTTTGCGCAAGCAGCGTGAGCAGCTCGGACGACAACTCTCTCGTTGCCCTTTCCGGCAACGGATTGCCATCTTCGCCAAAGCATCGCACAGGCGTCATTGCGCCAGCGAGAGCTGCTGATAGCACAAGCGCGCGAAACAGCGTGGAGTGGATCAATGCTGAATATCCCCGACTGTGGGGTCTTCTACCTTTAACGGATCACCTTCGTGAGGCAAGGACAAGCGGGCTGCGTATTCCCAAATTCGGGAGTTGGCGGGGGGATCTCGGGCGACGGTTTGATGAGCACACGGCCTCGCTGACAGCCGTCGGCGTCGGCGGCGGGAACGGCTCAGCCGGCAAGCGCCAGCGGCTGCCGGTCCTGATCGGCGAGCGCGTCGAGGGCGGGGCCCGCGAGCACGAAGGTCAGGCACTGCGGCAGCGGCTGGAAGCCGTTGCCGAGATAAAAGTTCTGCGCCGGATTGTCGGCGTGCACCGTGAGCTCGACGATCGGGCTGCCGATATCGCGGGCGAGCGCGGCAACGCGCGCCACGAGCGCGCTGGCGACGCCGTGCTGGCGGGCATGGGGCTCGACGAACAGGTCTTGCAGAAAGATCACCGGCCCGTCCCAGCCGGTGATGGTGCGCCGGCTGCAGGTCGCCATGCCAACGACACCGTTCGCATCTTCGGCGACGAAGGCGGTGAAGCCGGCGCCGGGACCGAAACCGTCGCGCAGCCAGTCGGCTTCGGTGGCGCGCACGGCGTGCAGCGCGTTCTCGCCCTCCGCCAGCAGCCGCTTCAATCGCATCAGCGCCGGGATGTCGGCCGGGCGCGCAGCGCGCACCTGAAATGGCTTCGTTTCGGCACCGCTCATGGTCTTAAGCGATCAGGTCGAGCTTGCGCCCGATTTTGTCCATCGTACTGGTCGCCGAGGGCGCGTTCGATCCGGCGCCACCGAGAGTAGCGAGCGATTGGCCCTGATGGCCATGCTTGTGCGAGCCGACCGACGGCACCGCCTGCTGATAGGCCGACTGAAACCGCGCTGCGGCAATCGACGACATAGCCATGACCCGAGCTCCAGCGACGGCCGCCCGCCATCCGCGCTTAGCGAAGCGTGAACTTTTATGGTTAAGGAACGATTAGCGGCTCAGCCGAGCACGGCGCGCACGCCGTCGACGACGTATTGCACCGCCAGCGCCGCAAGCAGCACGCCCAGAAGCCGCGACAGCACGATATTGCCGGTCAGCCCGAGGAACCGGCCAATCCGCTCGGCGAGCAGGAACGCCACGAAACATCCGGCCGCAACCGCGACCACGACGCCGATGAGCAGGGCGATCAGCGCCGGGTCGCCGCCGGCGCGGCCAGCGAGCAGCACGGTCGCGGTGATGGCGCCGGGGCCGGCGAGCAGCGGAATCGCGAGCGGAAAGGCGGCGATATTGCGCACGTGCTCCTCGACTGCTTCCTCGGCAGCTTCGCTCTCGCGGCGGATGCGGACGCCGAACACCATTTCGGAGGCGATCGAGAACAGCAGCAATCCGCCAGCGATGCGGAACGCCGACAGCGAAATCGACAGCGTGTGCAACAGCCAATCGCCGATCAAGGCCGAGCCGATCAAGATCGCGCCGGCGATGAGGCTCGCGCGCATGGCGACGCTGTGCCGGGCCGCCCGCGGCAGACCCTCGGTGACCGCCAAGAATGTCGGCGTCAGGCCGACCGGGTCGACGACGACGAATAAGGTAATCAGCGCCGAAACGGCGAAATTGACCAGCATGGCCGTGCCCTTTCGACACGTTCTTGGAGCGGCGGCGACGGCGCCGCGAAATCGCTCCGAAGTTCCCCAATAAGGCATTGAAATAGATATAGAAAATACCATCTACAAGGGGTCGATAAAGGTGGCGTTTTAGGCCCCGATCGGCTATGAAATTCAACCCCGATTCGTCCGGGATTTTTGCCCGAAATAGCACGCAGGACTTCACGTGGCCGACGACGACAATCTCCCGCCCACCGACGAGGGCCCCTCCGACATTCGCCCCGTCTCGATCACCGAGGAGATGAAGAAAAGCTACCTCGATTACGCGATGAGCGTGATCGTGGCGCGGGCGCTGCCGGACGCGCGCGACGGGCTGAAACCCGTGCACCGGCGCATCCTCTATTCGATGCACGAGAACGGCTACGAGTGGAACAAGCCGTACCGCAAGTCGGCGCGCGTGGTCGGTGACGTGATCGGCAAATACCACCCGCATGGCGACCAGGCGGTGTACGACGCGCTCGTTCGCATGGCGCAGGATTTTTCCATGCGCCTGCCGCTGATCGACGGCCAGGGCAATTTCGGCTCGGTCGACGGCGATGCGCCGGCGGCCATGCGCTACACCGAAGTGCGGCTCGAACGCGTCGCCGGCGCGCTGGTCGAGGACCTCGACAAGGACACTGTCGACTTCCAGCCCAACTACGACAATTCCGAGCGCGAGCCGGTGGTGCTGCCGGCGCGCTTTCCCAATCTCCTGGCCAACGGCGCCGGCGGCATCGCCGTGGGCATGGCGACCAACATCCCGCCGCATAATCTCGGGGAAGTCATCGACGCCTGCGTGGCGCTGATCGACAATCCGGCGCTTAGCATCGACGATCTGATCGGCATCGTGCCGGGCCCCGATTTTCCGACCGGCGGCATCATTCTGGGCCGCCAAGGCATCCGCGCCGCTTACCATCTCGGCCGCGGCTCCATCATGATGCGCGGCAAGGTCGAGTTCGAGACCCTGCGCGGGGAGCGCGAGGCCATCGTCATCTCGGAGATTCCGTACCAGGTGAACAAGGCGCACCTGGTCGAGCGCATCGGCGAACTGGTGCGCGACAAGAAGATCGAGGGCATCGGCGCGCTGCGCGACGAGTCCGACCGCGACGGCTATCGCGTGGTGGTCGAATTGCGCCGCGACGCGGTGGGCGATGTGGTGCTCAACCAACTCTACCGCTTCACCGCGCTGCAATCCTCGTTCGGCGCCAACATGGTGGCGCTCGAGGCCGGCCGGCCGCAGGTGATGAATCTGAAGGACCTGCTGTCGTCCTTCATCGGCTTCCGCGAAGAGGTCATCTATCGCCGCACCAAGCATCTGCTCGGCAAGGCGCGCGACCGCGCCCACGTGCTGGTCGGCCTCGCCATCGCGGTCGCCAATATCGACGAGGTGATCAAGCTCATCCGCGCTGCCAAAGACGCCAACGAGGCACGCGATGAATTGATGAAGCGCGACTGGCCGGCGCGCGACGTCGCCGCCATGGTCACCTTGATCGACGATCCGCGGCATGCGGTGTCGCCGGACGGCACCACGAAACTTTCCGCCGAGCAGGCCAAGGCCATTCTCGATCTGCGGCTGCAGCGGCTCACCGCGCTGGGCCGCGACGAGATCAAGGCCGAGCTCGACAAGCTTGCGACCGAGATCGCCGACTATCTCGAAATTTTGCGCTCGCGCGCCCGTATCCAGTCCATCATCAAGGACGAGCTCGCCGCCATCAAAAAGGAGTTCGCCACGCCGCGCAAAACCCTGATCGTCGATCAGGAAGGCGAGATGGAAGACGAGGATTTGATCCAGCGCGAGGACATGGTCGTCACCGTCTCCCATGCCGGCTACGTCAAACGCGTGCCGCTGTCGACTTACCGCTCGCAGAAGCGGGGCGGCAAGGGCCGCGCCGGCATGCAGACCCGGGAGGAGGACTTCGTCACCCGGCTGTTCGTCGCCTCGACCCACACGCCGGTGCTGTACTTCTCCTCCCACGGCAAGGTCTACAAAGAAAAGGTTTGGCGACTGCCGCAGGCCGCGCCGCAGGCGCGCGGCAAGGCGCTGATCAACATCCTGCCGCTCGAGCACGGCGAAAACATCACCACCATCATGCCGCTGCCGGAGGACGAAACGTCCTGGGACAAGCTCGACGTGATGTTCGCCACCACCCGCGGCACGGTGCGCCGCAACAAGCTGTCGGATTTCGTCGACGTTCGCCGCTCCGGCATCATCGCCATGAAGCTCGACGAGGGCGACGCCATCGTCGACGTGCAGATCTGCACCGAGAGCGACGACGTGCTGCTGACGTCGGCCGCCGGGCAGTGCATCCGCTTCGCGGTCAGCGACGTGCGCGTGTTCCAGGGCCGCACCTCGATGGGGGTGCGCGGCATCAATCTCGCGGACGGCGACCGGCTGATCTCGCAGTCGATCCTGCGCCACGTCGAAGCCACCGCCGACGAGCGTGCCGCATATCTGAAGCGCGCCAACGCGGTGCGCCGCGGCGGCAACGGCAACGGCGAGGTCGAGGAGAACGGCATCGACGCCGAGGAGGCCGAGGGACAGATCGAATTGGGCGAGCAGCGCTATGTGGAAATGTCGGCGGCCGAGCAGTTCGTGCTGACCATTTCCGAAAAAGGCTTCGGCAAGCGCACGTCGTCCTATGAGTACCGCACCACCGGCCGCGGCGGCAAAGGCATCGTCGCCATGGCGGTCACCGAGAAGAACGGCCGCATCGTCGCCTCGTTCCCGGTCGAGGAGCAGGACCAGATCATGTTGGTCACCGATGGCGGGCAGCTGATCCGCTGCCCGGTCGACGGCATCCGCATCGCCGGCCGCTCGACCCAAGGCGTCATCGTTTTCACCACCGCTGAAGGCGAGAAGGTAGCGTCGGTGGAGCGCCTGACCGAAGAGGGTGACGACGGCGGCGGGGAATAAGTCGCGCTCTGCTGCACGATCCCGACAAATCTAACGAATTTGTCGACAAGCCGTTCAGGCCGGCCAGCCTATGGTGCGCCGCTACCGAACCGAGGCCACGCCATGCGATTCGCCTTTTTGGTCGTCGGCGCCACGGCGGTCGGCGCCCTGTCCGCAACGGCCATTCAGACCATGATCCCGTCAACCGCGCCGACCTTCGAGGCGGTGAGGGCGCTCGGTGGCAATTTGGCGGATTTCAAGATCAGCGACATCAATCCGGCAAAAGCCTACCGGGATGTCATGCAGAAGATCACTTCGGGCGCTCCCCAGATTTCGCTGCCGAAATCGCCGACCGTCGAGCTGCACCCGATCAGCCCGGATGTCTTCAAACCGTACAAGATCGACGACAAGGCCATCCAGCGCGCCATTGCCGCCGGGATCAGCAGCCAGGTCGACCAAAATATCCGGCGCATGCAGGACATCCAGGCCTACAGCAGGAATCCGGCGGGCTGGCACGGCGCTCCGCCGCACTAGAGGGCCTGCGTTCACGGCCTTGCTGTGTTATCGTGGCGCATGACCAAGGCCCACGATCACACCCACGCGTCTACCACCGCCGACCGCTGGAAGCACGACGGCGTCCGCGTCATTCCCGGCAATCAGCTCGATCCCAACGTGCCGTCGACGCCGGGCATGGATCGCAAAGCGGCGATCAACTTTGCCCGCGTCGGCGCGCAGAAGCTGTGGGCCGGCACGGTGACCATCAAGCCGGACGCCAAGACCGGCGCGCATCATCACGGCCATCTCGAGAGCATCATCTACGTGGTGCGCGGCAAGGCGCGCATGCGCTGGGGCGAGCATTTGCAGTTCACCGCCGAGGCCAATCCTGGCGATTTCATCTTCATTCCGCCTTACGTGCCGCATCAGGAGATCAACGCCAGCCCCAACGAGATCTTGGAATGCGTGCTGGTGCGCAGCGACGGCGAGGCGATCGCCATCAATCTCGACATCGAGCCCGTGGAAAAGCCGGAGACCGTGCTGTGGGTCGATCCGATCCATCGCGATCCGGCCGCGAAATCGTGAAGCAAATCGCAGGAAGCAACAGCGATGCCGACGCCGATCGCGCTGAAAGACGCCACCATTCATCCCGTGGTCGAGCAGCAAGGCTCGTTCTTCGATGCGCTGGGATTTTTCCCGTTGCTGACCAAGGAGCTGCTCGACGAGAACCGCTCGTGGCTGCAGCCTGAATTCGTCGACGCGGCCGGCAAGCTGATCCTTTGCATCCAAAGCTTCGTCATCAAGACGCCGCATCACAATATTTTGGTCGACGCTTGCGTCGGCAATCACAAGCCGCGGCCGACGCGGCCGTTCTGGAACATGATGAACTCCGACCGCTTCGAGACGGCGCTCAAGGCGGCGGGCCTGACGTTCGACGACATCGACTACGTGATGTGCACGCACCTGCACGGCGACCACGTCGGCTGGAACACGCGGCTCGCCAACGGCCGCTGGGTGCCGACCTTTCCCAAGGCGCGCTACATCATGGCCGAGCGCGAGCTCGAGCACTGGACGCAGCGCGAAAAGGAAAATCCGGCGAGCGTGCCGTGGATCACGGACTCGGTGCTACCGATCGTCGCCGCGCAGCGGGCGCAGCTCGTCAAGAGCGACTTTGCGTTCAACGAGCAGGTGCGGTTCATTCCGACGCCGGGCCATACCATCGACCATTTCTCGATCCTGGTCGGCCGTCCCGGCGCGGATGCACTGATCACCGGGGATATGATCCATTCGCCGCTGCAGGGCAAATATCCCGACATGGGCATGATGGCCGACTACGACTCGCCGCAGGCCGGACAAACGCGACGCAAGGTGTTCGACCGTTTCAGCCAGGAGCCGACGGTGCTGTGCGCGAGCCATTTCCCGATGCCCTCGACCTGCCGGGTGCATCGGGCGGGTACTGGTTACAAGTTCGTCGCGACGTAATCGTGCTGAAAGAGGGGGCGAAACATGCTGCGCTTGCTGGTTCTCGCCGCAACGGCGTTGCTTTGTGTGATCTCGGCCGCGCCCGGTGACGAAGTTCACCACTCTACGTTCGCTGCGTCGGCCGTCGGCATCTGGGCGCTGAAGGCGGAGAATTGCGCGGCGGCGGACAAGTCGAACGTCGTCATCGCGTCGGACAAATTCACCACTGCCGACGGCACGTGCACCGTAGACACGGTGGTCGAACGGGCCGGCCAGTCCGGGCCGTTTTACGCGGCGCGGGGGCGGTGCGCCGATGCTGCGGAGCCCGGCAAATTCCACGCTGCGAATCTGATCGTCCGACCGCTCGGCGGCGACACGGCCTCGATCGGTACGACCTTTGACGACGGGAAGACCTATCAGCGCTGCCCGGCGCCCTGAGCGCGGGCGATCGACTACCTCGTATCGAGCCTTGCAGGATCGGTCATGAGCTCCGTGACATTGTCCGCCATCATCTTCGTGCTGGTGCTCGGCGGCGTCTTCATCGGCAGCGGACTGCGCCGCATGTTGCCGCATCACCATCTCAGCAAGGATTCGCAGGACGTTGTCCGGCTCGGCGTCGGGCTCATTGCCACCATCAGCGCGCTGGTGCTCGGCCTGCTGATCGCTGCGGCAAAAAGCTCGTTCGACACCCAGAGCGGCCAGGTCAAGCAAATCACCGCCGGCATCATCCTGATCGACAACCTGATGTCCGAGTACGGACCGGCGGCGCAGCCCATTCGCCAGCAGATACGCGCCGCGATGGGCAGCTTCGTCGATCGCATGTGGCGCGAGAAAAAGGAGGAGGCGGGACGGCCATATGAGGCCAACGCAGCGGCGGAAAAGATCTACATGGATATTCTGGCGCTGACGCCGCAGAACGAGACGCAGAAAGCCTTGCAGTCCCGCGCCGTCCAGGTGGTCAACGACCTCGCGCAAACCCGCCTGCTGCTGTTCGCCGAAGCCGACAATGCAATTCCCGGGCCCTTCATTGCCATCCTGGTGTTCTGGCTGGTGATCATCTTCGCGAGCTTCAGCCTGTTCGCCGAGCTGAACCCGACGACGTTCAGCTTCCTGTGCCTGTTCGCGCTGTCGTCGTCGTGCGCGATGTTCCTCATTCTCGAGCTCAGCCAGCCGTTCAGCGGCTTGATGATGATCCCGAGCGCGCCGTTGCGCGCGGCGCTGGCGCCGCTCGCGCCATAGGGTCATTCGGTTTGTCTATCGCGCGACAACAAAAATTTATGCGCACGATTCGCCTGCGACAATCCAACACTGCGTCATTCGGTCGGGAGCGTTTTTGCCGCGGCGGCCGTTGAATGAGTTGGGGGCGGCCATGGAGGACGCTATGGCTGCCGACATTGTCGACATCGAGCTCTGGCTCATTTTCGCCGCTATGGCCGGCTGGATCTATCTCGGCTGTATGATGACATACGGCAAGCACGGGCCGGCAAAAGCGCGGCGCGGCTTCGACGGGAGCTAGATCGCAGCGCTAACGTCCCGAAGGGCAGAGCGCTTCACGAACTCCGGTACGCCGCGATCACCGGCAGGATCAGCGCGGAAGCGTGCGGGCCGTCGTGATAGATCGTGTCGGTGCCCATCAGCGACGGATGATAGGGATGACTGAACACGCCGTCGGTCGCGGGCGAGTCGCCGTTGGCAAGCTCGAGCCGGATGCGATGGCCTTTCTTGAACACATAGGCGATTGGCAGCACTTCGATGTCGAAGGCGTAGACCTCGCCCGGCGTGAGCGGCTGCGGATTGCTATGAGTATAGAACGGCCGCTGCGGCGTCGAGCGCGCGGCGTCCTTTTCACGGTGCGATGCCTTGAGCCAGCCCTTTGACACCGGTGTGAAAGCCGGCTGCTCGCCGGCCGCGCGCGCCGCAGCGTTTTGCGGATGCTGGTCGGTGAGCTTGACGATGAACTGAGTGTCGATCGCGGTCGAGGCTGCATAAAGCCTGAGCACGATCGGCCCAACCACTTCGAGATCGGCGGCCAGCGGCGCGCTGGTGAAGGTGAGCACGCGGCGCACCGGATCGACCCGCCCGTCGGCGCCAATCACGGCGGTGCCGTTGATCCACTGCCAGTCCGGATAGGTGTAGCTGGTCGACGCCTCACTGGCCGAAGGCTCATCGGTCGACAGCGCGCCGTCATTGAGCGATGTGACGCTGCCCGACGGTCCCTTGCGCAGAAAGTAGGCGACCGGCGTCGCCTGCGGCGGCCATTCCTCTTCGGCGCGCCAAGCATCGGCGCCGCGCACGAAAAACTTCACCGGCTCGCAATCCATGAAGCCGTTATTGGCGCCCTTCAGATGCAGGTCGTAGAACGGCTTGAGCTCGCGGGCGTGAAATTCGATCTCGTCGAACATGCGGTGCGCCTCGAAAGTGTTGCGGGCGCCGGTGACCACGAGCTTCTTCGGCGCGGTGACTCCCTCATAGCCGAGGATATTGCCGCGAAGATGCAAACCCATCTTGCCCCAATGGCCGATCGACAGCACCGGGCACTTGATCTTGTCGAGACGCCAATAGGGCGAGCGCTGCCGCCAAAAATCGTCGTCGAGCGGATGATTGATGATCTCGCCGACCAGATCGAATGTCATCGGCGGGCGGCCGTGGCGGCCGGCGAGACGGTGTTGGTTGTCGGCGCGCAGCGACGTGTACCAGACCGAGCGGTACGAGCAGTAGATGCCGCCGTGATAGTTCGAGCCGCGATACTGGTCGACCAGACCGTCGTACGGCGCGATGCAGGCGAGCCCCGGCGGGTTGTAGGTCGCCATCAGCCACTGCGCCATGGCGTAATACGATTGTCCGATGCCGCCGACCCGGCCGTTGCACCAGGCTTGCCCGACGATCCAGGCGATCAGTTCGACATAGTCCTGCTGCTCGTTGAGCCCCATGAACTCGAATTCGCCGTCCGATTGGCCTGAGCCGCGCACGTCGGCATGCACATAGGCGTAGCCCTGGCCGACATACCATTCGACCGGGCCGGTCTCGCGCCACAGAAACAGCGGATAGGCCGGCACTTCGTCCATCTCGTATTGATAGGGCGAGGCGGCAAACAGCGCCGGAAAGCGCCCCGGCGCGTCCGGCCGGTAGACGGCGAGCGAAATGCGCACGCCGTCGCGCATCCGGACCGCAATTCCCTTTTCCACCTTCATCCGGTAATCGGTCACTGCTCTCTCCCGCGCCGCTGCGCGTTTACGCCGCATCCGCGCGGCCCCGCCTGATGCGGCATTGTTACAAAAGCGAAGAACAAATTGCACGATGGAGGACATGATGCAGCGGTGGACGCTCGCTGTCGCGCTCGGCCTGACGTTGGTGGCGTCGCAGTCCGCCGTGGCCGACGACTATCCGTCGCGGCCGATCAAGGCGATTGCCTCGCAGGGACCGGGCGGCCTGAGCGACCTGTTCATGCGCGCGCTCGGCGAGCAGATGGGGCCGGCACTCGGCACCTCGATCGTGGTCGAGGATCGCGTCGGCGCCGAAGGCACCGTCGGCGCCAAGGCCTGCGCCGATGCCGCGCCCGACGGCTACACCATCTGCATCCTTCCCGGCGAAACCATCGTCATCAATCCGCTGATCCAGCCATCCGACTTCGACCCGGCGCAGCGTCTGGTGCCGATCGCGCGGCCCTATTACCTGACCCAGGTGTTCGCGGTGAGCGCTGCGCTCAACGTCAAATCGTTCGACGAGCTCGCGGCGGCGGCCAAGGCCAAGCCGAAGACCTTCAACTACATGGCGCCGTCGTTGTCGAAGGTCGCCTTCATGGAGGAGTTCAACAAGAAGAACGGCACCGACATCGTGCGCATCCCGTTCAAAGGCGGCGGCGACGCGGTCACCGCCATGCTCACCGGCACCGCCCAGGTCGCGATCTTCGGCATCGGCAACCTGGTGGCGTTCCTGCGCGACGGCAAGATCAGAGGGCTGGCCATCGACGGCGACGTGCGCTCGCCGCTGGCACCGGAGATCCCGACGTTCAAGGAGGTCGGCTACAAGGAGCACATCGCCGCGACCTTCTTCGGCATTTTCGCGCCGGCCGGCACGCCGCGGGCGATCGTCGACAAGCTGAACAAGGCGATCGTCGCGGTGGAGTCGAAGCCGCATTTCCAGGAAAAGTTCTTGATCAACCGCGGGCTGACGCCGGTTCTGACCTCGGCCGAGCAATTTGCCAAGGAGCTTCCCGCCGACCGCGCCGAAGGCCGCGCCGTGGTCAAGGCGTCCGGGCTTTATCCCGACGTGAAGTAGCGGCCTGCGCGGGCGACGCTACTGCCCGCGGCCGGCGGCGGAGGCGAAGCGCTTGGCCTCTTCGGCGGCGCGGAACAGCGCCTTCGCTTTGTTGATGCATTCCTGCTGCTCGAATTCCGGGTCAGAATCGGCGACGACGCCGGCGCCGGCCTGCACGTACATGATCCCGTCCTTGACCAGCGCCGTGCGCAGCACGATGCAGGTGTCCATGTCGGCGCCGGCGGAGAAATAGCCGACGCAGCCGCCGTAGAGCGAGCGCTTCTCCTTCTCCAATTCGTCGATGATCTGCATGGCACGTACCTTGGGCGCGCCCGAGAGCGTGCCGGCGGGGAAGCCGGCGGCCAGCGCATCGAGCACGTCGCGGTCGGGGCGCAACGCGCCTTCGACATTGGAGACGATGTGCATCACATGGCTGTAGCGTTCGATAAAAAACTGATCGGTGACCGTGACCGTGCCGACTTTGGCGACGCGGCCGACGTCGTTGCGGCCAAGATCGAGCAGCATCAAATGCTCGGCGCGCTCCTTCGGATCGGCGAGCAGCTCCGCTTCCAGCGCCGCGTCCTCGTGCGGGGTCGTGCCGCGTGGGCGGGTGCCGGCGATCGGCCGGATGGTGACGGTGTCGTCGCTCACCTTGACCATGGGCTCGGGGCTCGAGCCCGCGATGGCGAAGGCGCCGAACTCGAGAAAGAACAGATATGGCGACGGATTGACCCGGCGCAGCGCGCGGTAGAGCGCGAACGGCGGCAGCGCGAACGGCGCCTCGAAGCGCTGCGATAGCACGACCTGAAAGATGTCGCCGGCGGCGATGTATTCCTTGGCCGCCAGCACCATGCGCTTGAATTCGTCCGGCGCGGTGTTCGAGCGTGGCGCCACATCGAGCGGGCCGTTGTGGGTGTCGGCCGCCGATTTATCGAGCGGCCGGTCGAGCGCGTCGACCACGGCGGAGAGGCGCTCGATGGCGCGCGCGAGCGCCGCCTTGGCCGTCACGCCCGCCTGCGGTCGCACCGGGGTGATGACGGTGAGGGAATCCTCCACCGCGTCGAAGGCGACGACGAGCGTCGGGCGGATCAGCATGGCGTGCGGTATGCCGATCGGATCCGGCGCCTGCGACGGCAAATCCTCGATCAGCCGCACCACGTCGTAGCCGAGATAGCCGAACACGCCCGCCGCCATCGGCGGCAGCGTCTCGGGCAGCGCGATGCGGCTCTCGGCAATGAAGGCGCGCAGCGCCGCGAGCGGCGGCTTTCCCATTGGCGCGAACGCCGCCGGGTTGGTCTGCGACGTCCGGTTGACGGGGGCCTGTTCGCCGTCGATGCGGAAGATCATGTCGGGCTCGAGCCCGATGATCGAATAGCGCCCGCGCACGGCGCCGCCCTCGACCGATTCAAGCAGAAAGCTCATCGGCCGCGAGCCCGCGATCTTCAGAAAGGCCGAGACCGGCGTTTCCAGATCGGCGACCAGCGTGGTCCATACCACCTGCGGCTCGCCGGCCTCATAGCGGGCCGTGAACTTTTCCGCCGACGGCTCGATCTGCATTCTGAAGGATCCGAAAAATCAATTGGTGTCCGACGAGCTGTTGCTCAAAGCCTGCACCAGCGCCGCCTGATTGACGGTGGTGCCGAGTTCGGTCTCGAGCCACGCCATGTACTGGCCGAACACGTCGTCGCTGACCTGACGCGCCATGCCCTGGTCGACATCCTTCATATCAGCTGCGTTGGGATCGAGGTTAGGCGTCTTGATGCCGGTCACCCGGAACACGATCCATTGCGTCGGCGTGTCGCCTTCGGCGCCGGCGTAGGCATCCTTTGCGGTGTGAAAGACGGTTTCGATCATGCGGTCCGTGATCGCGGTGGTCGCCTTGCCGCGCCTGAGCGCGTCGGCGGTCTCGATCTTGACGCCATAGGCTGCGGCCACGCTCTCGAACGTGCCCCCGCTTTTGAGCTTGTCGAGGATTTCGGCCGCCTTGGTTTTCAGCCGCGCGGCAATCTCGTCGTTGCGCCACTGCGCTTCGACCTGAGCCTTTACCTCGTCGAGATTGCGCTCGCGCGCCGGCGTGATGCCGGCGACGTCGTACCAGACATAGCCGCCGTCGCCTTCGAGCGGGTCGTTGTCGACGCCCACTTCGGTGGCAAACGCGGCAGCGATCGCCTGACGCGGCAGACCTTCGATGGGCTTGCCCTGCGGGTCGCGGCCCGATTGGTCGACCGCATCGAAGGTGACGACCGGCAGCTTGAGTTTCTGCGCAGCTTCCTCGAGCGTGGCGCCGCCGGCGCGGGCGTCTTCGACCTTGTCGTGCACGTCCTGCACGGCCTTCTTGGCGCGCGCGGCGGCAATCTCGTTGCGGATTTGCGGCGCGACGTCGAAAAAGGTCTTCGCTTCCTCGGGCAGGATCTTGGACACGGTGACGATGACCGGGCCGAAGCGGCTCTGCACCGGGGCACTGACTTCGCCTTCCTTGAGCGAGAACGCGGCATCGGCCACGGCGGGATCGATGATGGTCGACTTCGCCACGGTGCCGAGATCGAGGTCCTGCTCCTTGAGGCCGCGCTCGGTGGCGAGCGCGGAGAAGGTGAGGCCGCCCTTGATGCGGTCGCTGGCGGCCTGCGCTTCCGCCATGCTCGGAAACACCATCTGCGCGACGTGGCGTCGCTCCGGCGTGACGTAGCGGTTACGGAATTGGTCGAAGATGTGTTTGATCTCTTCGTCGGAAACCTCGACGGTCTTTCCGAGCTCCTCCGGCGTCGCCTTCACGATCACGATCTTGCGATACTCGGGCGCTCGGAACATGATCTTGCGGGTCTCGAAATATTTGCCCAGCTGCTCGTCGGTCGGCTGCGGCACGTCGCCGGCCTGCGCCGGTCCGAGCGCCACGAATTCGATGCTGCGCTCCTGGTTCTGATACTGGTTGTAGACGTCGAGCCAGCTCTTCGGCAGCGGGATGTTGCCGGAGACGGAATCGACGATTTGCCGGCGCAGCGTGAAGTTCTTCTGCTCGGCGACGAAACGCTTCTCATTGAAATTGCTGTTGCGCAGTGCCAATTCGAAGCGCCCGCGATCGAAATTTCCGTGCTCGTCCTGGAACGTCGGATTGGTGGTGACGAGGCGGATGATCTCGGCATCCGAAATGCGGAGCCCCATCTGGCGCGCGCGCTCGTCGAGGCCGGCCTGGGCGACCATTTCGCTCAAGACCTGGCGCGGCAGGCCGAACTGCCTCGCCAGCTCCGGCGTGATCGGCCGGCCGGTCTGGCGCTGCAGCGCCTGCAGCCGGTCGTTATAGTTTTGGCGGAACAGGTCGATCGGGATCTCGGTGTTGCCGATTTTGGCCAGCGTCGAACGGCCGAAGCCGCGGAAAATGTCGTTGATGCCCCAGACCGCGAAGCTTGCGGCCAACAGCGTCATGACCACGCCCATGACGATGCGGCCGAGCCAATTCGCAGAGGCTTTACGGATACCTCGAAGCATAAGTGCCAACTCTGAAGTGGGGCCGATCGGCGTTGCGGCCGAGGCGGCGCATCATAGGGAGCGGCGCGGCGGGCCGCAACCGACGGGATTTGCAGATAAAACGCCTCTTTTCGGCTCGCAACCGGTCTGCTAACGGCTCTTTGTCGCACGACGTTTTAGGCTGAACGATGGCGCGCCGTCCGCTGGTCGCAGGCAATTGGAAAATGAACGGGCTCCGCGCCGCGGCGGGCGAGCTCACGAAGATCATTGCCGGCGCCCGTGGCCTGCCGAAGGCCGATTTTCTGGTTTGTCCACCGGCGACCCTGGTGGCAAGCTTCGCCGCCATGGCGCGCGGCTCGCCTGTCGCCATCGGTGGCCAGGATTGCCGCGCCGAACCGGCCGGCGCCTTTACCGGCGACATATCGGCCGAGATGCTCAAGGACGCCGGCGCCACCGCCGTGATCGTCGGCCATTCGGAACGCCGCCAGTATCACAGCGAAACCGACGCCGCGGTCCGGGCAAAAGCCCTGGCGGCGCGGCGTGCCGTGCTGCTCTCCATCGTCTGCGTCGGCGAAACCCGCGCTGAGCGCGATGCCGGCCGGGCGCGAGCCGTGGTGCGCGCGCAACTCGCGAGCTCGCTGCCCGACGGCGCGGCGGATTTTGTCGTCGCCTATGAGCCGGTCTGGGCCATCGGCACCGGAGTGACGCCGACACCCGATGACGTCTCGGCCATGCACCGCTTCATTCGCGAGCAATTGACGGGCCGCTTTGGCGCTGCGGGAAACGACGTTCGCATCCTCTATGGCGGTTCGGTGAAGCCCGCCAACGCCAAGGAGCTCCTGACCATCGACAATGTCGATGGCGCGCTCATCGGCGGCGCGAGCCTGAAGGCTGAGGAGTTCCTGGCCATCGCTTCCGTCTATCGATAGCCGGCACGGCCCGCCGGCACACGCATTGCGCGCTTGCCCGCCGCGCAAGTTCGGTTGCAAGTTTGTCGACATGGCTCGGCTGCGACCGAACGTCGGCAAAGGCATTTTCCCAGGGTCCCTCCCAAGGTCCCTCCAATGACCAAAAGTAATTTCGAATGGCCGCAGGGCAGACGCATCGCCGTGATGATCACGGTGCTGCTGGAGACCTGGTCCGAGGGCAGGGCCGCGCCGTATTCGATCCAGACCACATCGCTGAAGCCGGGCGCCGTCGATTATTCGGGAATCGCCTGGGGTCAGTACGGCGGCAACGAAGGCATCTGGCGCATCATGCGCCTGCTCGACCGCTTCAATGTGCCGGGCACCATCTGTCCCAATGCGGCGAGCGCGCAGCTTTATCCCGACGCCATTCGCCAGGCCATCAAGGGCGGTCACGAGATCGCCGGCCACGGCCATTTCCAGGACGAACTGATGGTCTACATGGAGGCCGAGCAGGAACGCGAACTGATCCGCCGCTCGCTCGCCATGCTTGAAGACGTCACCGGGCAGAAGACCAAAGGCTGGTGCTGCCCGGTTCTCGCCTTCAGCCAAAGAACCTACGACTTCCTGGTTCAGGAAAGGATCGTCTGGCATGGCGAGGCCAAGGACATCAGCTTGCCGCGCAAGATCGCGACCGCAAGCGGCAGCCTGATCGCGATACCCGTGAGCGATTTTGCCGACAACCGCGTGCTGCGGGGAAGCCCGCTCGATTTTTTCGATGTCTATCGCGAGACCTTCGATTATCTCTACGAGCACGAGCCGATGGCGATGCTGCTGCTGGCGGTCCATGCGCACTGGGGCGGCCGGCCGCTGATGGCGGCGATGCTGCAGAAGATCCTGGCGCACATGTCGAGCCGCTCCGACGTCTGGTTCGCCCGCGGTTCCGATATCGCCGATTGGGTCATCGCGCGCGGCTTTGACGATGCGCCGTATGCGCAACGGTTTTTTGCGTGACGAGACCGGCCGCTGGCCGGTGAGGGAAGGACACAATGAAACGCCGAGAATTTGTACGACTGGCCGCGAGCGCGATCGCGCTGCCGGCGCTGGTGCGGATCGCGCGGGCCGAGACTTATCCGTCGCGCCCCGTGCGCATCATCGTCGGCACCCCGCCAGGTGGCGGCATGGACATTGCCGGACGGGTGATCGCGCAAGGGCTGACCGAGCAGTTCAAGCAGCAGTTCTTCGTCGAGGACAAGCCGGGCGCCGGCACCAATCTCGGCACCGAAATCGTCATACGCTCCGCGCCCGACGGTTACATGCTGCTGCTGGTATCGGCGGCCAACGCGATCAACGCCACGCTGTATCCGAACCTCAATTTCAATTTCATCCGCGACACGGCGCCGGTCGCAACCGTCGCCCAGGTGCCGCAGGTGATGGAGGTCAATCCGTCGGTGCCCGCCACGACCGTTCCCGAATTCATCGCCTACGCCAAAGCGAACCCAAACAAGATCAACATGGCGTCGGCCGGCAATGGCAGCGTGCAGCACGTCGCCGGCGAATTGTTCAAGATGATGACCGGCGTTGAGATGATCCATGTGCCCTACAAGGGTGCCGGGCCGGCGCTGGTCGATCTGCTCGGCGGCCAGATGCACGCCATGTTCGATACGACGCCGGGCTCGATTGCGCACATCAAGGCCGGCAAGCTGCGGGCGCTCGCGGTGACCTCGAAGACCCGCGCCGAGGCGCTGCCGGATTTGCCTACCGTCGGCGATTTTGTTCCGGGCTACGAGGCGAGCCAGTGGTACGGCTTGGCCGCGCCGAAGGACACGCCGGCCGACGTGATCGCTACGCTGAACAAGGCGGTCAACGCGGCATTGGCCGAGCCCGCGATGAAAGCGAAGCTTGCCGAGCTTGGCGGGGCGTCGTTTTCCGGCACGCCCGCCGAATTTGGCGCGCTCATCGTCGCGGAGACCGACAAATGGGCCAAGGTGGTGAAATTCTCCGGCGCCAAGGTCGATTGACGGACCGCCGCTCGCGATCCCATTCCGCTTGGCGCCGGTTGGGTCTATTGTTGTTACAATCACAATGAACGTCGGCCGCGCGCGTTGCGCCGGGAGGGGAGGGTTCCATGACCGATGAGACGATTCCGCGCCGCAAATTTCTGGTCGGAGCCGGCATCGCCAGCACGGCCGTCGCTGCCGGGATGACCCAGTCGACGCCCGCGGGAGCGCAAGCCGCAGCGGCGTCAGCGCAACCCGCCGCAGCGCCGGCCGCGCCCACGCCCGAGGCGGAGCCGCTTCTTCTTCTCAACGACACCGAGCACGCCTTTGTGGTCGCTGCGGTCGACACCATGATCCCGGCGGACGAATTGTCGCCTTCGGGCAGCGAATGCGGGGTTGCGACGTTTATCGACCGTCAGCTCGCCAGCGCCTGGGGCGGCGGGGCCAAAATGTATCGCGCCGGCCCTTACTTAAAAGGCAAGCCGGAGCAGGGCTATCAGCTGCCGCTGACGCCGGCCGAATTCGTCACCGC
>Ga0335081_10001019_pt1 | contig 44924 bp, 40 predicted proteins | sample Lox_Sample_35_FD_206713 | JGI IMG/M metagenome (GOLD analysis project Ga0335081, IMG submission 206713) | Soil microbial communities from Loxahatchee National Wildlife Refuge, Florida, United States - Lox_Sample_3.5 | ecosystem: Environmental > Terrestrial > Soil > Wetlands | place: USA... | reverse complement strand
ACTCGGTGAAGCGCTTGTCTTTGCGCAATTCCGCGAACTCGGCGTCCTTGTAGACATTCTTCATGTCCTTATATCCGTCTTCCATAGCCTTACGCAGATATTCCAGCGAGCGGTCGGAGAAACCCATTTTCGCGTACAGCTTGGCTACGGTGTAATCGTAGCGGGCGCGATCTCCGGGGCTGGGGAGCTGCGCCTGTACGCCGCCGCGGGAAGTTCGCTCAAAGACGTCAGGATCAAGTTCCATGGCACGTTGATAAGCCAGCACCGCCGGCTCAAACTCCCTCTTCGAGAAAAGCGCCGCGCCCATGTTGCTGTAGAAAGACGCAGACGTCCCGTCGATCGCAATGGCGCGCCGGTACTGCTTCACCGCACCCGAGTAATGGCCCTCCTTGTAATACACGACGCCCAGATTGTTGTAGGCATCGGCGAATTTGCGATCTGCCTTGATGGACTGGTCAAAACATTTCTGCGCTTCGCGGTAACGCTCTAACATGAGCTCAGTAATGCCTTTTTTATTCAGCAGGCTTGCAGAATGCGGATTCTTCGCCAGCGCCGCGCGATAGTAATCGAGCGCATCCAGATAGAGCTTTTGCACACGCAGAAGGTCCGCGCGGCCCTCGAGATCGGCGGCCGTGGCATCAGGAGATGGCGGGTCGATGGCCCGGATTAACGGGGGCTTGATTTGTACCTGCTCAGAATGCGTGACCTGCGCGGAAGACGCGATGGAAAAACCAGCCAGGCAGACAACAAGGAGGAGCGAAACCTTTGGGTAGAGAGCCATGCGGCACCCCCAGCATCTATGCGTATTCTGGCACAGTTTGGGCGGGATGGCGTGAAATTCTAGAGGGAAACACCTGTTGGGCGTTAGGCCTGGCCTAAACTCAAGCCTCAATGCGGGGTGGACTGCTGTGTGTTATCCGGCGGTTTGCTGGAATCGGAGCTCTTGTCGTCTTTGAACATTCCGGCAATCTTGCCGAAAAATCCTTTCTTCTTCTTGGGATCTTCCACAATGCTAGGATTCTGCCCGTTCGCGGCCTGTGCCTGCGGCATGACTGGCTTGGCATTGGTGCCAAAAAGCTTGGAGAAGAAGCCTTTCATTCCTGCCTGTTCTTCGCAGGTATCGCGCGGCTCGGTGCCCGCGATGAAGGCGGAAACATAGTCGTCGGTGCAGTTCGGCGTAGCCAGCCGGTTCGTCGCCTTGTCCAGCTGCACATCGACAACGCCGGAAGGCTGACTGAAGGGCTTCATGTCGGCGTATTGGGGCAGCACCGCCGCTTTCTTCATGAACTCGGTCCAGATGGGCGCAGCCGTCTGGGCACCGCTCAGCCGCAGATCGCTGTAGTCGTCGTATCCAATCCAGACAATGCAGAGCAGATTGGACGTGTATCCGGCAAACCAACCGTCGTGCGAGGTGCCCGTCTTGCCCGCTGCCGGAGCCATAAAGCCTCGAACGCGCACCGCGGAGTATCCCAGGCCGTTATTGATGACGCCCTCCATCATGTTGGTCATGACGTAGGCGATGCGCGGATCAAGAACTTGTTTCTGATCCGTGTTGTAGTTCGCAATCACGTCACCTTTCCCGTTGCGCACCGAGCGCAGCAGGATGGGCGACAACCGCACACCGTTGTTGGCGAACACCGTGTAGGCGCCAGCCATATCGATCGGCGAAGCATCGTAGGATCCCAGCGCCATGGCCGGAGTCGCCTTCACCGACGCGATGCCCGCAGCCTTTGCCATGTCAGCAACTTTGTCGTACCCGACCTCCTCGGCGACTTTGACCGTCGCATTGTTCAGTGACATCGACAGGGCATAACGCAGCGTGACTTCGCCGTGGTATTCCTCTTTGTAATTGCGCGGCTCGTAAATCTGGTCTCCGTAGGCAAAACTGGTGGGCTCATCCGTCACGGTCGACGCCGGCGTAAGCACGGCTTGCGAACCGTCGAGCGCGGTGTTCACCGCCGTCGCATAAACGAAAGGTTTGAAGATAGATCCGGTTGGCCGCTTCGCGACCGCATGATTCAGCTGGCTCCATCCGTAGTCGCGGCCGCCCACCAGCGCCAGCACTGCGCCGGTATGCGGATCCATGGCGACCAGCGCAACCTGAGCTTGCGGGCCGGGAATCACTTTAGTTTCGAATTTCTTGCCGACCTTCACCTTCCTCGTCCGCAGTTTCTTTACTTGTTCGTCGACCAGTTTGATGCCGGCTTCGACCGCTTGTGCAGCAGCCTTCTGCAAGTCCGGGTCGAGCGTCGTGTAGATGCGGTAGGACTCATCGTTCAGTTCATGCTCGTTAAACTTGCCGATCAGCGACTCGCGGACCATATCGACAAAATATGGCGCATCGCTTGCCTCCACGTTCGGGGGAGCCAGCTTGAGCGGAGTCGCCTTGGCCTTGTCGGCCTGCTCGCGCGTAATCGCGTGCGTTTCAACCATCGCCTCGAGCACCAAATTGCGACGTTCCAACGCGCGCTCCGGATGCCGATAGGGCGACAGATAGCTCGGCCGCTGGATCAATCCTGCCAGCAGCGCGGCTTCGGGCAGAGTGATGTCTTTCAGGTCTTTGTTGAAATACGCCTTGGACGCCTCCGCGAAGCCGCTGATGGCGAACGATCCGCGCTGGCCGAGGTCGACCCAGTTCGCGTAAAACTCGAAAATCTGCTGCTTGGAGAACTTCTGCTCCATCTCCTCGGCGATGAGCATTTCGGTCAGCTTGCGCTTGATCGATTTTTCGGGCGTGAGAAAAAATCCGCGGGCGAGCTGTTGCGTGATGGTAGACCCGCCCTGGGCCCGGCGCTGGCGAAGTAAGTCCTCCCAGACCGCCTGAAAAGTCCTCAGGAAGTTCACGCCCCCGTGCTCAAAGAAACGCCGGTCTTCGATGGCGAGCACGGCCTGCACCATCTGCGGAGGAATGTCGTTGTACTTCACGAGCTCGCGTTTCGATCGCTGCTCGGCATCGAAGAGCGCCGTGACCAGTTGCGGCTCCAGTTCGTAGGCGGAAAGTTCAACTCCGCGGCTGATGATGTGGTCGATCTGGCCGTCCTGAACGCTGATGTGAGCCGATTCAGGGCTGTGATACGACTCCTCGCCGGGTGTGACATCAATGCCGTTCTTCTGCAGGTGGAAGGTACCAAGCGCAGATTCGCCGTCCTTATCGGAGTAGCCCGCGCGGCGTAATTCAGCCGCAATCTCCTTGGCGTCGATGGCTTCCCCCTCCCGGACTGTTCGTGGCAGAGCATAGATCTTCGCTGAATTCGCAAAAACCGGACTGCGAAACTTGCGTTCAATGATGTGATCGTAATGGACGTAGTAGTACGAGAACAGGATCGAGAACGAGACGGCCAGAATCAGGAAGGCGACCACGGCGGCGCGCACTACCGGGTCCCGCGGAAGACCGCGCACCCCTCCGCCCTGGCCACTGCCTCTCGGGATTCTGATCTTAATGCTCACGTGTCGATTCGCCGCCCTTGGATTGAATCAGACGAACGGCTGGACCAAAAGGTTTGATGCAACTTGTACTCCCCTCGCAAATCCGCTTCGCAATTCCCTTCGCATTCCGGTAAATGGCCGAACGATGGCGGGCATCTCGCCTCAGCAGCGGCTAGACTCGGCACGATTTACAGGACGTGTTCTTATTGTACCGCTCAAGCTGAAGACGAAAAGAGACCCGCAGTACATGCGGGTCTCTGGTCTGACAACATCTAAAGCTTACGGCACGTCGGTTACGGCGAAGGTCAAGCCCGCCGCTCCGGAATTCGGCAGCGTGCTGCTGAGTGCACCGTTGGTTGTATCTGCGGTGAGCGGGACCACTCCCGCCACTGGCGCATTCGTCTCCGATCCGACCATGAATAAATACTGGCCGCTCTGGTCGAAATGCCCAACCTCGCCCAAAAAGTCCGGAACGGTACCGAGCGACGTCAGCGTACCAGTCGAGCCGATGGAATAACCTTCGATCGGGTCAAAGGTTGCACCCGTAGAGATTGTCTCAGTAAAAGCATAAACGAAAGACCCGTTGGGGCTGACCGTGAGGCTGGTCGGTGGGTTGACCGTAGCGAATGGTGAACCGTTCACCTGGGCCAAGGCGCCGGAAGAAATGCTGAAGACGTAAATGTTGGTATCGGTGAATCCACTGCCCCCCGTCTCGTCCGTCACAGCCAGAATAAAGTGTCCCGAAGGCTCTCCGGTGACGAACGCCATGCCCGTACCCGTCGCGAACGAACCCAACGACGTCAAGGTACCTGAGGCTTGATTGTAGGAAAAGGCATTGATGGAAGTTCCGTCCACGGCGTAAAGGTAATTGCCCGAACCATCGGTGGTCATTTGAACGGGCTCGTTGGTGGATATATGGGAACCAGTTCCAGCTCCCAGCGTACCGTCAGAATTGATGGTGTAGGCAGTGATCCCGGAGGAGTCTCCCACAAACAGAAAACGTGACTTCGGATCAGCCGCGATCGAAGTACCCGACCCAGGAAGCTGGTAGGGATTCGTACTCACCGCAGTCAAGGCACCGGTTGTACCATTGATTGTAAATCCGTACAGAAGTCCATCCGAAAATGGAATGTAGAGGAAGGTCCCGTCGACGATAACAGCCCCGGCGTCAGTGACTGGCCGGAGCGGAAGGGTTGGGCTAACGAAAGTAGAAACCGGGGCGAAAGTGCCGGAGTCGTTTACGTTCAAACCCAGCATCGAAATGCCGCCGTCTTTGTCATCCACGACGTAGACAAAGGCCGTCTGGCTGATCGTGCCGCCTCCCCCACCTTCTCCCAGCGAACTGCCCGACGTCGTAGTGCAGGACGAACTGCCGAATGTTGCACCGGAACTGCAATTGTAATGATCGCAGCCGACGAGCCACATCGTTGCCGCCAGCACCGTCGCCACAAAAAGTACCCGAACCTTCATGGTCATCGAACCGCCTCCACCCATAAATCTTCCAATTCCTTCACAAGAACCAGGCATTGATCCTGGAAGCTGTTGGTTTCCTTTAATGCAGGAGTGTCGTATCGCTCGGCTAGAACAGAAAATCCGACCTCAATCGCGATGTTAGGCGGCACGTAACCTGGAGGCAACGTTACGAATGTCACTGACCATCACGACAGTTTCGCAGCTAGTGATTAGCAATTGGCAAGCTAGGAAATGGGGGGCCGGCTGAATGCTGGGCGCCAAGTGCTGTTTGCTCTTTTCAGAGTTGTGGACAAAATGAAAACCCCTCTTGTGAGGGGTGATTTCAGATTGAAAGTGCGACTAGAAGCCTTTATTCCCGCTCGTAGGTGTGAAATGCAGAGAGAAGGAGTATCCGGGCAGGCTCACCGGCACGCTGTAATCGGCGGCGACATAGACGGCGGGAGCGCCTGCACTTCCGACGCGTTGCACTGTGATCTGCTCCGGCGCCAGCGGAATCTGATGCTCCTCCGCTTTTTTCATTACCGCGTCGACCACCTGCTGATCCGTAGTATGCGGATTGGCGGAGCCCATCATGGCGATTTCGTGAAGGTCATCCTGAAACGAATAATTGGCCAACTCAGGCGGAACAATCTGCCAGCAGCAGTAAATTACCGCGATGATCGCCACGACTCCGACAATTGCTTTAACTGTTCCCATGTCCCAACCTGCTCGATCGCGGCAAGGGGCATGCGTTATCCTGCCCGGCCGAGCAACTCCCGGAAATATTCGACAATCGACGTGATCCTAACATCGCGAACTTCGCGAGTCGACCGAATAACGACCTCGATAGTACCTTCGGTAACTTTTTTCCCCACAGTGATTCTAAAGGGGATACCGACTAAGTCTGCGTCCTTGAACTTAACTCCCGGTCGCTCGTCCCGGTCGTCGAAGACGACATCAAAACCGGCGGCCTCAAGCTTGTTCGCAATGTCTTGGGACACGTTTTTCACAGCCTCGTCTTTCATGTTGACGGGCGCGACCACGATTTCGAACGGAGCAATCGACGTTGGCAGCCAGAACCCATCCGGATCGTTGCCTTGCTCCACTGCCGCGGTGAGAATGCGCTCGATTCCGATCCCGTAGCAGCCCATGATCGGCATGACTTCTTTTCCATTCTTATCGAGCACGCGCAGGCCCATCGATTCGGAGTAGCGATAGCCGAGCTTGAAGATATGCCCAACCTCAACTGCGGTGTCGATGCGCAGCGGCTTGCCGCAATTCGGGCAGGCCTCTCCCGCCGTCACACTGCGCAGGTCGGCGTAGGCCGTGGGATGGAAATCTTTCCCCGGCGTCAGATTCTTCAGGTGATAGTCCTCTTTGTTCGCTCCGGCGATGAGGTTGGCGCGGCCTTCGAGTGCCTTGTCGACCAGAAGTACGGGCCTGTCGGCGTCCTTGTGCGGGAAGAGCGTTCTTCGAAGTTCGCTTGCCCATTCGATGCCGAGCGGCCCCAGATATCCTGCGGGAGACTTGAAGAGTGCCTTGATCTCCGCTTCGTCCATGGGCCGCGTTGCCGCACTCACGGTGCCGTTCAGCTTGGCCTCGTTCAGTTGATGGTCGCCGCGCATCAGCACCACAATCGCACGAGAACTCTTCTTTCCCTTTTCGTCGACCTCATCCGCCATGTAAGCAAGGGTCTTGATTTTGTTCTTCGGCGAGACACCCAGGAATTTGGCGACGTCTTCAATCGTCTTCTGTCCCGGAGTGTGAACCGGCAGCGGCTTCCCATCGCCCTCTGGGGACAGGTCGCCCCAAGGGTCCAGTTTCGAGGTCGCCTTCTCCAAATTGGCGGCGTAGTTGCAACCATCGCAGCTCACGATCTGATCTTCGCCGGCGGAGGTCCGCACCATGAACTCATGCGACTCTTTTCCGCCCATCGCGCCGGAGTCGGCCTCGACCACCATGTATTTCAAGCCGCAACGATCGAAAATGTTGCAATACGCCTGATAGTGCTTTTTGTAAGAGACATCCAGCCCTGCTGCGTCAATATCGAATGAGTACGAGTCCTTCATCATGAACTGCCGCACGCGCAGCAAGCCTGACCGCGGACGCGGTTCGTCGCGAAACTTGGGCGCAATCTGATACCAGATCTGCGGCAGCTGCTTGTAGCTGCGCAGGTCTTTCAAGGCAATGGAGGTCATGATCTCTTCTTCGGTCATACCCAGGCACAGGTCGGTACCCTTGCGGTCTTTCAGGCGAAATAGATTCTCGCCCATGAGCGCCCAGCGGCCAGAGGCTTCCCAAAGTTCGCGAGGATGCAGCGCAGGCAGATAAAATTCCTGGCCGATGCGGTCCATCTCTTCGCGGACGATGGCCACGATCTTGTTGAACGAACGATTGCCTAAGAACAAGTAGGAGTAAATTCCTGCAGCGAGCTGCCGGATGTATCCGGCGCGAACCAGAAATTTGTGAGAGGCGACTTCGGCGTCCGCCGGCGCCTCGCGCAGAGTAGGAATGAAGAGTTCTGACCAACGATGCATAGTGAGTTGTGAGTCCCGAGTCGCGAGGCGCGAGCCAAGAAGCCACACAGGCGCTCCGGCCCCGGGAGGGGAATCCGTTATTGTATCAAGGAGATTTTTTTGCGCGAGTCTATAGCACGCGGGCAGCGTCCTCCGTCCAGCGTGGACTGAGGACCATCAGTAGCTTCATCGCGATTTCTTTCGGCAGGCGCACGGCGACTTCTTCGCCCGTGTCCTCTGCGTCTGCCGCGAGATAAATCGGCGCTCTACCGGTACCAACCTCTCGGTCTGCAAGCTCCCAATACAAGTGGACCCTTTTACCTTCGCTTTCGCCTAACCAGATTGACGATCGTGTGCCCATAAATCCTCAAAACAATGATCCACAGTATCTAACGGGCTCGGTCCAGGGAAAACGACTTGCGCTCGGGACTCGGGACTCGCCACTCGGGACTAGCCCACCAGTTTCTTCAGAATCTCTTTCCCGAGCTTCTGCGCCTCGCCAAAAAACTTCTGATACTCCACGAACAACCGGTTCAGCTCGAGCGATTTGTCGGCAGTGAGTTTCTTGCGCAGAATCATGTCGCGGACGTGAACCGGGTTCGGCAGCGTCGCGTCTTCGGTCAACTCTTCCAGCGCGGTATTGGGATCGTAGTGGTACATGGAGAACCTCAATTGGAGATTGAGCGATTGAGCCATTGAGTGACTTCAATCGCACGATCACCCAATCGCTCAATGACTCAATCCCTACACAAGTTCCGTCGTCCACAAATCGTGGAGGTGCACGATGCCTTCCAGCTTCCCTGCCTCATCCACCACCATCAATGACGTAATCTTTTTTTCTTCCATGATGGCCAGAGCTGTCGCGGCGAACTCAGCCGCTCCGATCGTCTTGGGAGTGCGTGTCATCGCCTCCGACGCGGTGAGATCCATCACGTCTTTCCCACGTTTCTCCAGCAACCGCCGCAGGTCGCCGTCGCTGATCACGCCCACCAGTCTCTCGCCCTCGACCACAGCGGTCACGCCCAGCTTCTTTCTCGACATCTCGTAAATCACATCCGGCATTTTCGTCGATGGCGTGACGCATGGCAGCGCCTCGCCAGTGTGCATCAGCGATTCCACCTTGGCGAGGCGCTTCCCCAGCTTCCCGCCCGGATGCAGGTTGGCAAAATCTTCTTCCTTGAATCCGCGGCGCTCGCTCAAAGTGACTGCCAAAGCATCGCCCAACGCGAGCATAGTCGTTGTTGAGGCGGTTGGAGCCAGCCCCAGCGTGCAAGCCTCCTCCGCGACCGAGCAATCGAGGGCCACATCCGCAGCCGCTGCCAACGTAGAAAGGGATTTGGTTGCCCCACCCTTGTCCTGCGTTCTTTGCAGGACAGGGCGGGAACTTTGACTCTTAGGACAAATCTCATCTCCCGTCATCGTAATTAGCGGCACCTGCAATCGTTTGATGGTCGCCAGCAACGCGAGAATTTCTTCCGTCTCACCGCTGGCCGAGAGGGCTAGGACGACATCTCCCCGAACGACCATCCCCAGATCCCCGTGCAGTGCTTCAACCGGATGCAGATACAGAGCCGGAGTGCCCGTCGAACTTAGCGTCGCAGCGATCTTGCGCGCAATGAGTCCGCTCTTTCCCATACCGGTCACCACTACTCTGCCGGCGCAGCAAAACATCAGATCGACCGCACGCTGGAATGTCGACGCCATCGGATCGGCGATCCGGTCTGCGAGCGCCATCAGTGCCTGGGCTTCGATGCGAACGACGTTTTCTGCAGTATGTTTCATGCGCATGACACTCTCGTACAAACCCTTGACCACGGGGAACACGGAGATCACAGTGGAATGGCGAAGGTGAATGGTAACAAAAGCCGCGTACTGCGAATGCAAGTCCTAGTCTGAATCCCTTATTGGGGCAATAAAGTGACCATTTGAGCCCTGGCGATGTGTTGACACATAATACGTGTGCACGTATTATGTGTACATGAACATCACGCTATCGCTTGATGAGCAGCTCGCCTCCCGCGCTCGCAAGAAAGCCGAATCCCTAGGCAAGAGCCTGAACCAGATGATTCGGGACTACCTGAAGAGCGTTGCTGGGGGGGACGATCCCGAGCGGAGCATAGAAGAATTCAAGCGCCTCTCCGGTCGCGGCCACTCGCGCGGCTGGCACTTTGATCGCGATGAGATCCATGAGCGTTCGTAGCTTTTTCGACACGAAAGTGCTGGTTTACGCTGATGACGCTGGCTCTTTATCCAAACAAAAGCGCGCCCTGGAACTGGTCGCCGAGCACAGGCGTGACGGTACGGGTGTTTTGTCGCTGCAGGTGCTGCAGGAATATTTCGTAACGGTCACGCGAAAACTCCATGTCGATGCTCGTATTGCACGGCGAAAGGTCGAGTTGCTGGCGGAGTTCGACGTCGCGAAGCCCGACGTTTCTGACATTCTGGCTGCCGTCGACCTGCACCGCCTTCACGGCCTGAATTTCTGGGACGCTCTGGTCGTCCGCTCGGCAAAACAGACTGGATGCGGCGTTCTGTTTTCCGAAGACATGCAAGGGCAACGCGAGATTGAAGGGGTTCGAGTGGTGAATCCATTCTCTCCGTCGGAAAAAACCTGACAGACGTGGTGCCCAAACCGTCGCCGATCTCAGAAGTGATCCCCGTCCACGCGCGATAAGACTTCTGTCCGCGGCTTTTGCCCAAGAACCGCCAATCCCTTCGCCTGGATCAGCCGGTCCCAGGGCCCGGCTTGCCAGTTGTCGCGCTTTTTTTCCGAGGGAATCCAGGGAGGAAGCGTCAACATGAGATTCTGCGCCGTGGCATGCACATAAGGTTCGTACATCGACCTCAGCTTGGCCAGCTTGGCGTGCGCCATCTCGTCTGTCTTCAGCCGCAAGCCCGCGGTCTCGAGCGCAGCGCGCAGAGCTTCGAATTCTCCATCAGTAAGCCGTTCCGGAGTCGCCGGGTTGTATCGGGCATTGACGACCTGAGCCAGATCGACGGCGGCGTGACGGGCCATGGCGAACGTCAACTTGGCCTGCCCGTGCTGCACGCCTTCAATTCCCGTGAGGATCAGCGAACTCACGTCCAGCATCGTAGTGAGCGCGCCCAGCCACGATTGGTTGCTGTGCTGCGAGCGAAAAAAAGTCAGAACGGGATAGGAGATCTGCGCCTCGAGCACCTCGGCCGACCAGCGCTCCCAATCGCGCAGCACTTCGTCGAGTACGCGCTGATCTACGCCGGGATCTTCCGACCGTCCCGCCAGGCGCGTCAACAACTCCGCAGCAGACGGAGGCGAGCCCGCCCGCGCGTCCAGCATGGAAATCTGAATCTCGCGCCGGGAGAATGATGAATACACGACCGGGATATATCCGATCACCAGGCCGAGGAAGGCAAATCCCATACCAGCTTCAGTCACCGAAAGAGCGCGGGCTGCACCGGAGGTCGGCACGATGTCGCCGTAGCCGAGAGTGAAAAAGGTCTCGCCACTGTGATAAACGATGCGGCCGAACGTCAGCGGCTCCTGATTCAGTTGCTCGTGTCCGCCAATGCCGTATTGAATGAACGCGAATCCAAAGATCAGTGCCGTGGCCCAGAATGCCAGCAGCAGGAGCAGAGAAAGCGGTCCGAAATAGCCGAGGAAATTTTGCTGGCGGGAAGTGGTTTTGATGTGACTGGCAATGCGACGCCACGGGATCCAGGTGCGGCGGTAAAAATACGCGGTCAACTTGAAATTGCGCAGCACGCGGCGCGGGAGCACGACGGTTTCAAACGCATCCAGCAGCACCATCCAAAGGATGGCGATGCCGAACACGATCGCGACGATGTGCACGTGTGAAGCCATAATTCAGACGGGGACGTGCAATGTAGATGCGTGGGGAAGGGTACCAGATTCGGGATGGCATTGTGTGGGGCGGGCACTCTTGCCCGCCAAGCCAGCGGCCACGCGGACAGGAGTGTCCGCGCCACACAGACTTTACTGCGGCTTCTGGCCTTGCGGCTGAGATTGTGGTTGGGCTTGTCCCGACTGTCCTTGGCCTGCCGGTGGCTTCGAATTGTCCGGAGTGATGGGCTTTTTTGCCGCTGTCTTCTTCTTCGTTGTAGTGGCTGGCTTCTTCGGCGGTTCGGTATCGTCTACCACGACCTTCTTCGGAGGCTCTGCCGCGATGGTCGCCTGTGCGGCCTTCAAGTCAGTCCGAAGCCGTGCGATTTCCTGTTCCTTGGAAGATGAAAGGTTCTCGATCCTCTCAGCCAGTTGCCGCCGTGTGGATTCGAATCCATTCAGATCGGTGGAAAGCGACTGCAGATCGTCCTTCGAGCCAAAAGCTCCCGCACCCTCGGCGACGCTGCCCAGCACGTCATACAGGGCGTCCAGATTGCGATATAGCTTGAACGTAGTGGGCAAATCCTCCGGCGCAGAGCGCAGCTTGGAGATGATCTCCGGAAGCGCTCCCTGCAGGTTGCGCTGAACCGAGTCGATATTTCCGAGTTGCTGTTTCTTATAAGAGTTGTCGGCTTTCCAGCGCTCGATGCGCAGCTTCATCAAATCATCCTGCGTATTTTTCGACGTGGTCTCCAGTTGCGAGAGCAAGCCATTCAACTCCGTCACCGATGCGTAGGAGACCGGCTGACCTTGCGGGCCATTGGCGGGAGCGGTTGGGGGAGGACCGGATTGCGCCTGCACCACCATGCAGATGAAGAGGAGATAACCGGGAAGAGCCACGAAAGTGCGTTTCATTTTTCGGACGTTCGCGTATGCGGTAGAAGCATACTACAAGCTGCAGGCGACGGTTTATCGGGTATCCACCGGGGAGCAAGCTATGCTTGTCGCGCCAGCGGCTCGACATTCGCGAAGACGACAATCGTAGAATAAGACTATGCAGAGGTTCCGCAACCTCGTTCAATGGACGTCGCTGGTTGTCTTGTGTCCTCTGCTTCTCTGCGCACGGCAATCGGGGAACGAGGAGAACAGCACTCGCCGATTGATTCTGAAAGATGGCTCCTACCAGATCGTAACTAAGTACGAAGTTAAGGGCGACCGGGTTCACTATTACAGTTCCGAACGCGAGGAGTGGGAAGACCTCCCGAACTCTTTGGTGGATTGGCCAGCCACCAACAAGTGGGAAAAAGACCGCGCGGCAGCTGCAACGTCGCCAGAGGCCGTCCAGCTCGACAAGGAACTGGAAGAAGAGAACCAGCGCCAGGAGGCGCTATTGCCGCTGGTCGCGCCGGGTCTGCGTCTGCCCGAAAATTCCGGCGTCTTTCTGCTCGATAGCTTTCAGGGCCAGCCGCAGATAGCGGAAATTCAGCAGAGCGCCGGTGACATCAATAACGACCGCAAGGGGAACATCTTTCGCGGTGCAGTCAACCCGATCGCCGGGCTTAAAGTTACGGTCGAACTCGATGGCGCTCACGCCAAACTTCAGTCTCACGTGGGCGTCCCCTCGGTCTACATCAATACCAATGACGACCCGGAACAGGCCAACGCAAAAGCGGAAACTTCCGCGTCCGAACGCTCCTCACAATCGAAGACACCGGCCGTAAGCGACACTTCAGACCGGTTTCGCATCGTGAAGCTCGACGTCAAAGGAAACAAGCGGATTCTCGGCGACGTCAAGCGGCAGATCACCGGCAAGGTGAGCCAGGAGCAGCATTTCATGAAGTCCACGACGACACCGCTGAATGGAGGCTGGCTGAAGATCACGCCCTCGGAAAATCTTCCGCCAGGAGAGTACGCACTGGTCGAGATGATGGGGAAGGAAGGAATGAATCTCTACGTCTGGGACTTCGGAGTGAATCCGAAAGCGCCCGCCAATCCGAATACGTGGAAGCCCGAAACGAAAGCCGCGGCGAAACCAGAGAATCCTCAGTAGACAGGTCGAAAGCCTATTCCTGCAGCATCCCCCGTTGTGCGATCCCGATATTGTCGCGCGTGGAGTTCTTGACCATGTACATCATGCCGTCGGCCTGGCGGATGACGTCATGCGCAGTCCGCGCATCGTGCGGATAAGTAGCCACTCCAATCGAGGCGCGAACGTTCAGGTTCAGACCTTCCTCCTTGCAGAAGCAACTGGCGCGCAGCCCGTCACGCAGGCGCCTGGCCACGACCAGGGCCTGATCCTTGCTGGTTTGCGGAAGCAGGACGACGAATTCATCGCCGCCATAACGGAACGCGAAATCGATCAACCGAAGCTGCGCCTTCACCAGATATCCGATTTCGGCCAGCAGCTTGCTGCCGATCAGGTGGCCGTGCGTGTCATTCACCGACTTGAAGTGATCGAGGTCGATGAACAGTACGCTGAATTCGTAACCGAAGCGCGCGGAACGGTAAACTTCGGTGTCGAGCGTCTTATATAGATGGCGCGCGTTGTAGAGGCCGGTGCAGTCGTCGGTAATGGTCAGTTCCTGAATCTTTTCAACCCAGCGGGCATTCTCGATGGCAATGGCGGCGTAATCGCAGAGCGACTGCAGGAAGAACAGCTCTGGCTCCTTGAACCGGTCCATATCGACGTTGACCAGCTGAATCACACCCAGCACGCGCAGCTTCGAGCGCAGGGGCACGCAGATGACAGACCGCGTCTCCCATTTGGTGGTGTCGTCAACCCGGCTGGCGAAGAAGGGATCGCTGCGAACGTCAGGCACTACGCGGGCTTCCCCATGCTTGGCGACCCATCCGGCAATACCTTCGCCCAGTTTCAGGCGAACGTTCTTGAGAGCCTCGGCCTTATCGCCGACCGCGATGGCGAAGTAGAGCTCGTCGCGCGCCTCGTCCACCATCAGCAGCGACCAGGTATCGGGGCGGAAGTATTCCGCCATTTTTTCCATGATCGTCTGCAGGATGGAATCGAGGTCCAGCGAAGACGTGAGCGCCTTGGCCACGTCATGGAAAATGCTCACTTCCTGGCTCTGACGAGTCAACTGAGTGCCGGCCTCAGGCATGAATATCCCGTGATCCCTCACTTGGATGGGTGGCGTTCGAAAAATTATACGTGTCACTTTCGTGCACGGGCAATGAACGTTGGTAACCGAACCCGTATCGCCAATGGAAGCTTGAATTTGTAGGGCGCAAACCACGAAGGACACGAAGGCGCACGAAGGAAAACCGACCCGACCACAGATCTACTTCGCGAACCTTCGCGGCCTTTGTGGTTCGTGGTTTTTCGTTTCCAGGGAGCCTTCACGGGCTTGAGCTTCTATAATCGCCCACATGAAAATCAGCCCAACGAAGCTGGTGTTCGCTCTGACCTTGGGATTGTTCACGACGCACCGCGGGGGCGCCCAGACTCCTGATCCGCACTCAGTCCCCGTAGTGGACGGCGGCGTCGGCTCTTGTTCGGCCGATTTCAGCGTCACGGATTCCGACAACAAGCCCGTGTATGCGGCCAAAATCAAAGTCCATATCGCGTACGGATTTGCCAGCGTGCGGAAGCTCGATCTGGAGGTCGGCACCAACGCCGATGGAGAGGCGCGTTTCACAGGACTTCCCAATCGCCTGAAGCGTCCGCTCACGTTCACGGCTTCGGAGGGCGATCGCACGGCAGAAGTTACGGATGACGTCGAAAACACATGTCAAGGGCAATTCACGCTGTCGCTGCAGAAGAAGTCGCAATGAGCTTCCAGGTCCGGCAAAGTCCGCCCACTCAAGCCAACGACGGGCTTGAATGGGCCACCCTCCGTTTAATCTAGTAGTTACCTCCTGCCATCACTGTTGACTGTGGCAACGCCGCAGCCAGTGTCCTATCATTAGTCTGCAAACTGTCGAGTATGGGCGAGTTTGGGGATCAATTTCGCAAAACGCGCGAGCAGAAAAAGCTCTCGTTCGACGACGTCTCCCGCGTCACTAAGATCAGCGCGCGCATGCTGAAGGCCATCGAGGAAGAGCACTTCGAGCAGCTTCCCGGTGGCGTCTTCAATAAAGGATTCGTGCGCACCTACGCGAAACACCTGGGCCTGGACGATGACGACGCGGTCGATGACTATCTGAAACTCATTCGGCAGACGCAAATCGAGGCCAACGAACTTCCGCAGCCCGAGGAACTCGAAGCCGCGAGCGCGAAAGCTCTCAATCAGCGCAAGGTCGTGCCGTTCAGCAAGCGTGGATCGCACGCTGCGGTCGAAACTGAAGAATTGCCCGACCTCCAACTTCCTCGCATAGAGCACGTACAGCCGGGACGGAAAGAGTTTTCCCGTGAGTCGGGCGGCGGAATTCCCTGGAGCCTGGTCGCGCTGGCCGCGGTGATCGTTTCAGCAGCGACTTTTCTCTACCTGCGGCATTCGCGAAGTAGCCGGCCGGAGCCCGCACCGGCATCTGCACCCGTAGTCAATGCTCCGACGACACAATCTCTGCCATCCCCGCAAGCGCAGCCGGCGGCTCTAAAGGCGTCAACAACGCCTACGGCTCCAATCGCAAAATCTCCAGCGCCTACACGCGAAGTTCGCCCGACTTCTCTTAGCACGACGCCGTCTGCATCGACCAATCCAGCCGTTGACACTGACACAGCGCCTGTCCCCAGCGAAACTTCCAGTGCCACGCCGGCAACCAAGTCAACGGGATCACTGCGGCTCGTTATTCGGGCGACGGAAAATTCCTGGGTGTCGGTTCTCGCCGATGGCCAGCCCGTGACTCAGGAAACCTTGATCGCTCCGGCCCATACGACGATTCATGCCAATCGCGAGATCGTCGCGCGCATCGGCAATGCCGCAGGAATCACCTTCCAATGGAACGGAGAGGAAATCGCCGCACAAGGCCTTGAGGGCGAGGCGAAAACGGTCGTTTTTGACGCTCAAGGCATGCGGGTGGTGGGCCCGGCGCAGCCATCCGCGATCCCCTGAATGTCATTCAGGTAAGTAGACCGGCCATAGATCTTTCCGAAATCGGCTGGTCTTTTCACCTAACTCCCTTCCCGCTACAATCTCCGGCCAGACGTTTACACCCGAGCACGTCCAATCCGTCCGGAGGGATCTCGTGAGCACAACCCTCGTCGCGCCTCCTGCGGTCGCTTCACCCGCATCCACGACCCGTATCGCATCCATTGATTTGATCCGCGGCGCCGTCATGGTGATCATGGCTATCGATCACGTGCGGGTATATTCCGGGCTCCCGGCCGGAGGGCCCTCGCCGGGGATTTTCTTTACCCGCTGGATCACCCATTTTTGCGCTCCTGCATTTATTTTTCTGGCGGGTACCAGCATTTTCTTCTACGCCCGAAAGCACGCACATGTCTCCCGCTTTCTTCTGATCCGAGGAGTGTGGCTGATCTTTCTCGAACTTACCGTGCTCCGCCTCTCCTGGACATTCAATTTCGACTTTGCACATTACGAAATGGCTGGCGTGCTGTGGGTGATTGGCTGGTGCATGATCCTGATGGCAGGCCTCGTGAGGTTACCGCTCCCGGTCAGTGCCGTTGTGGGTGTGACCATCATCGCGGCGCACAATCTTCTGATCGACTCCCATTTTTTTCAGGTGGTGGATGCGCTGAACAGTAGCCGACTCTCCGGTCTTTGGAAAGTCCTCTATGTCGGCTTTTACGCGGGCCCAGTGCAGTTTTGGCCGAACGGCCCGTCCCTGACCGTGCTGTATTCGCTCGTGCCCTGGATCGGTGTAATGGCCGCCGGATACGCTTTCGGCAGGATACTGCTGCTCGAGTCAGGACTCCGCACGCGCGTTTGTTTGGCGATCGGTCTCGGCATGATCGCGCTCTTCCTTGTGCTTCGCGGATTCAATCTGTATGGCGACCCGTTTCCGTGGCATGCAGCGAGCCCACAGCGTCCGATGCCTTCGTTCTTTTCTTTCCTGGCCTGCACCAAATATCCGGCATCGCTGGATTTCCTGTTGATGACCCTGGGACCGATCATCGCACTGATTCCGGTTCTCGAACACGCACGCGGCCCTGTTGCCCGTGCCGTCACAACCTTTGGACGCGTTCCGTTCTTCTTTTACGTAATCCACATCCCCCTGATTCACGGCCTCGCCCTGATCGTTTCGAAGATCCGCCTGGGAGTGGTGAGCCCATGGCTATTCACTAACCATCCCATGGGCAACCCGCAAGCTCCGAGCGACTATGTATGGAGCCTGGGCTTGCTTTACCTGGTCTGGGGAGTCGCTACCGTGATCCTGTACTTCGCATGCCAATGGTTCGCGAAGGTGAAGAGACGACGTCAGGACTGGTGGCTGAGCTACTTGTAAGCAGGTTCGAGGGGGTCGTCGATTTGGCCCGGAACACGTCCGGATCCCTCGTTTAACATCGAATCCCTCCCGTCCAATGGCCGATTCCTGCTATTTAACTCAAGGGAAGGCGGTTAAGAACAAGGCCATTGCCTCGAAAAGGCACCTTTGATACTCTTTTACGGACGTCTTCCCCAGTGTGCCGCCAAGCAGCGGCCGCGCGGATTTCTGCGGATTTAGCCCCCGATGCAAAGTCCCGGGTATTCTGCACGACACGTGCATGAGTCCCAGCTATAAAAGCGCACCGGCGCCATCTTAAGGAGATTTACAACTTGCCATCCAAGAATCGTTATCTGTTCACCTCGGAATCGGTGACCGAGGGCCATCCCGACAAAATCGCCGACCAGATTTCTGATGCCATTCTCGATGCCTGCCTGGCCGACGATCCAGTCAGCCGTGTAGCTTGCGAAACGCTTACCGCTACCGGCCTGGTTATGATCGCCGGTGAGATTACCACCAAGGCTTACGTTGACTTTCAGCAGGTCGTGCGCGGCACAGTGCAGTCGATCGGATACGACAACGCGCTGCATGGTTTCGACTGCAACACCTGCGCGGTCATCTCGAGCATCAACAAGCAGTCGGGCGACATCGCCATGGGCGTCGACACCGGCGGCGCCGGCGACCAGGGCATGATGTTCGGCTACGCGGTCCGCGAGAATGAGGAGTTGATGCCGACTCCGATCTCGCTGGCGCACAAGCTGACGATGCGCCTCTCCAAAGTCCGCAAAGATGGAACCCTTCCCTTCCTTCGCCCCGACGGCAAATCCCAGGTCACAGTGGAATACGACGCCAACGGAAAAGTTCTCCGCGTGGATGCCGTGGTCATCTCCACGCAGCATTCCGAAACCGTGACCAACGACGAACTGCGGTCGAGCATCCTGAAGCACGTCATTCAGGCAGTCATTCCGGCCCATCTGCTCGACGAGGACACCAAGTACCACATCAATCCGACGGGACGTTTCGTCATCGGCGGACCGATGGGCGACACCGGCCTGACCGGCCGCAAGATCATAGTCGACACCTACGGCGGCATGGGACGTCATGGCGGCGGCGCCTTCAGCGGCAAGGATCCGACCAAGGTCGATCGCTCGGCCGCGTACATGGCGCGCCACATCGCCAAGAACGTGGTTGCCGGAGGGCTGGCCGATCGCTGCGAAGTGCAACTCGCGTACGCCATCGGCGTAGCCGATCCGGTTAGCGTACTGGTCGAAACGTTCGGCACGGAGAAAGTCGATCCGGCAATCATCCCGGATATCATTCGCGCGCACTTCAAGCTGACGCCGCGCGGGATTATCGACTCGCTGAATCTGCGTCGTCCGATTTACCGCAAGACCGCAGCCTACGGACACTTCGGGCGCAGCGACTCCGATTTCACCTGGGAACTGACCAATAAAGCCGCCAAACTGGCCAATGATGCCGGTCTGCGCGAGCCGGTCGCAGCAAGAAAATAACGAAAAATAGGTGGGTGGCCCACCCTTTGTGTTTTTTGCAAAGGGTGGGAAAAAATTAAACATATTGCGCGCCATTTAAGGGGAGAGCATGTCAACCGCAGCCATCAATTGTGATATCAAGAACATCGAACTGGCCGATTTAGGAAAGAAGCGCATCGAGTGGGCGAATCAGTCCATGAAGGTGCTGCAGATCATCCGCAAAGAATTCATCAAGAACCAGCCGCTGACCGGAATCCGCATCTCGGCCTGTCTGCACGTCACCGCTGAGACTGCCAACCTGGCGATTTGCCTGCGCGATGGCGGAGCCGAAGTCGTGCTCTGCGCCTCGAATCCTTTGTCGACGCAGGACGACATCGCCGCCTCGCTCGTCCGCGACTACAACGTTCCCGTCTTCGCCATCAAGGGCGAGGACAATGACACCTATTACAGCCACATCCTGGCTGCGATCGACCACAAGCCGCACATCACCATGGACGACGGCGCGGACCTGGTCAGCATTCTGCACACCAAGCGTACCGACGCTCTCGAACATGTGATCGGCGGAACCGAAGAGACGACGACCGGCGTCATCCGGCTGCGCGCGATGTCGAAAGAGGGCGTGCTCAAGTTCCCCATCGTCGCCGTGAACGACGCCGACACCAAGCACCTGTTCGATAACCGTTACGGCACAGGGCAGTCGACGATCGACGGCATCATCCGCTCGACCAATTTCCTGCTTGCCGGATCGAAGTTCGTGGTCGCCGGCTACGGCTGGTGCGGACGCGGCCTGGCTTCGCGTGCGCGTGGCGCGGGAGCCGAAGTGATCGTGACCGAAGTCGATCCGACGAAGGCGCTCGAGGCCGTGATGGACGGGTTCCGCGTGATGTCGATGAACGAAGCCGCCAAGCTGGGCGACGTTTTCTGCACCGTCACCGGCAACAAGAGCGTGCTGACGAAAGAACATTTCGCGCTGATGAAGGATGGCGCGATCATCTCGAACTCCGGACACTTCAACGTCGAAATCGACATTCCGGCGCTCGAGAACATGTCCTCGGGCAAGCGCACCACGCGCAATTTCGTCGACGAGTACTCGCTGAAGGACGGACGCAAGATCAACCTGCTCGGCGACGGCCGCCTCATCAACCTGGCCGCAGCCGAAGGCCATCCGGCGAGCGTGATGGATATGAGCTTCGCCGACCAGGCGCTCTCGGTTGAATTCATGGTGAAGAACGCGAAGACGCTCGAGAAGCGCGTCTACCGCGTCCCAGATGAACTCGACAAGCGCGTCGCCAAGCTGAAACTCGAATCGATGAGCATCAAGATCGATAAGCTCACGCCGGAACAGGAAGAGTACCTGGCGGGATGGAGCGAAGGAACGTAGCAGCGGGCGTCGGACCTCAGACGTCAGACCTCAGCGAGAACTGGTTGCCCCATCCTTGTCGCGGTTTTTGCGACAGGGTGGGGTTTTTGACTTGGCTGTATGGAATGAGCCCAGTCCTGTCATCCTGAGCGCAGTGGAGCGATTCGCGAATGCGAATCGCTCCGCGAAGTCGAAGGATCCCTTTCGCCATGATCCTGCAGGTGGCTTCTCGAGGGGTTCTCCGAACGCAAGCACTCACACATCCTCTGCCAGAATTCCCCGTAAGGCCGTCGCAGAGGACAGCAAACATGGGGTCCTTCGACTGCGGTTGAGCTTCGCTGCTCGCGAAGCTCAATCCTCGCTCAGGATGACAAGCTGTACGCGGAAATCCGCGGGCGAGGGCGCCCGTCCCGCCCTTCACTTCTTCGGGAAGTTCGGGTCGTTCTTGATCTCGCGGATCTGGTTGATGTGCCGCTCCGAGTGCGTGGAGATTTCCAGCATCCACTGCCAGCTATCGATCACCTCTCCGTAGTCTCCGAAGCTGTGGGCACGCAAGTCGTCGTCGGTGGTCTTGATGTATTCGATCATCGTGGCGCGCAGCGCCTGAAACTTGCCCAGGGCTTCGCCAAGGTCCTTGTAGGTCTCGACTTTTTCGTGTCCGCCGCCGGTCTTGGTATGCACCACGCGGTCGATGCCGTACCACATCACGTCGGCGTCGGTAGCCGCCGACTTCTTGGTCGCCATATCCGGCGCCGCTTTGACAGCTTTCTGGAGATCGCGCCAGTAATCCGGCTCCGCCACCGCCAGATGCGAAACCACTTCCCGGATGCTCCAGCGGTCCGGCGACGCCTTGTACTCCAACTGCGCGGGCGACAACCCGTGCACCAGTTCGGCAACCATCTGGGTGGTCATCTCAAAATGCACCAGCAGGTGCTCGCGGTCCATCTTGCTCATGGGAGCGGCGAACAGCGGCGTGGTGAGAAAACATACGATCACTGCGAGACTCAGCAGCGACAAAACTCGCGGTGTGTTCTTTCGGAGTGTGTTCATAGTGGAGATACCTAAAAACACCGCTTAGACTTGCCCACCCAGGAAAGGTAAGCAGCAGCCTTACGGTTTTGAGGCCTGAGCCGGCGGAAGCTGCGCGGTCTCATTGGCGATTTTGGCTGCCTGTTTGGCCTTGCGCCAGACGCTGGCCACGGCCATGGTCCAGAACGGGACGAGGTCGACGCCCGGGATAAGCTTGGCCAGGAATGACGGAAGAAATTCCCAGTGCCATCCGAGCAAGTTGATCATGAGCGCGCCGACGCCGAGATCGAGCAGGTCATCCGCGGGAGAGAACGCACCTTCCACGAACATGGGAAAAACGACGAGTTGGAGCGCGTCGGCCACGATGGCCACGAGCATGGCCGTCTTGAACTTCGGCCCCGGAGAGATAGTGATGGACTCGTCGCTCATACCTGAACAGCTAATACATTTTAGATGAGCAACGGCAATAAGCGGAGAGATCCAGAATTAGAGGGAGGGCGGCTTACAGCCCGGTAACGCACAGGGATCCTTCACAGTTTTTGCTGGGGAAGCGCTTTCGTATGCCGGGAAGGATCCCTGGAAATAGCGGGGGGAAGGCCCACGAGCATCATAATTGTTACACTGTTTCATCTACAATGTCAACATATTATCGCAAAAGCCGTGCAAACCATTGAGGGCGAACCAGATCGGGGTCTTGCAAAATGAGCGACCTGGATGATATGTGTACTGCGTCTATACAACGTTGATGCCGGATGCAGAGAAGTAGAGATTCCGAGTTCAAGGAGAGACATGCCGCGGCACCCCGATCCGCAACTGGAAGAGCGTGTTCTACACGCTGCTGATGTGCTTTGGAAACGCGGCGGAGAGCGCGCCCTCACCATGCGCGCAGTGGCGCGCGCGGCCAAGACGAACACTCCGGCTGTGTACCGGCGGTTCAAGGATCGCGAAGACCTTTTGCGGGCACTGCTGCTGCGCATTGCCGATCGCATTCGGGAAGACTTTGAGCAGCGCGAAACGTTGGAAGAGATGGCGGAAGCGTATGTGGAATGGGCTCTCGCCCATCCCAACGAATATCGGCTCTTCTATTCTCACGCATACGCGCTTTCGGCGAGAAAAGGTCCGGCGGTTGTCCGGCCCATTCGCGAAATTCGCCCGAACTTCGCCCTGGTCGAGAGGGTGGCGGCCATGCAACTCGGTGGAACTCCCGAAGACCATACGGAACTCGCCCTGCAACTGTGGGCGCTGCTGCATGGCGCAGCCACTATGCTGATTGAAAGATCGATTCCCGCCGGTCACGAAGAGAACCTGCGAAGGGCGTGCCGCGCTGCGCTGAAAGAGTTCCTCGCGAGCGCAAGACATTAGAATCCAGTCACGTTGGGTACGCGCTTAGAGAGTTTCAAGTCTTCTCCCCGTTTCGCCGATATCTATGGATATCTATGAAGTAGATGGTCCGAGTTCGAGCAGCCGGAGCGTGGGCTCGCAACTCTGGCCAGCTCTCGGCAACGAACGGCATGACGAAGCTCCTCATCGTGGAAGACAGCAAGTTCTTGCGGATGGCGGTTGAGCGCGCGCTGGCGCGGGCGGGATATCAGGTCGTTACGGCCGGCGACGGACAATGTGCTCTGGAAATGGCGCAGCGAGAGAAGCCGGATCTGATCTTGCTGGACATGCTGCTGCCGAAGATGACCGGGCCTGACGTGCTCAAGCAGCTCAAGAAGAATCCGACGACCACAAAAATCGCGGTTGTGGTCTTGACCGGACTGTCGCACAAGAATGCCGATCGATTACAGCGCGATGGGGCCTGCGCTTTCCTCGACAAATCCGAGCTCGAACTGGAAAAAGGCTACGACAAATTGCTCACCTCACTGGCGGACATTCTACGGAGCCTGGGGTTGGAAGCCGGACGTTGCGCCCGTGCGGCGAGAGTCGGTTCATAACTGGCCTGCGTTCCACCTCAATTATCTGGGCCGGGTCGAAAATCCGGCCGCCTTCCACAACTTGTTCCACTGCCAGATCCCGCCCCATGCCTTCGAGGGAAGGCGATACCCAAGTTGATGGGCCAGCATGATGATCTGGCCACGATGGTGCGCCTCGTGCGAAAAGATGTAGGCGAACATCCCCCCTCCGGCAGGCCAGACTGGCGTCCAGCTTCCGCGAGAAAATTTCTTGACGCGACGCTTGGGGTCGTCCGAGAACGCTTCCTTCAGCATGCGCAGGCATTGCGCGCCGCTTTGCCGGTGCGCCCGGGAGGCTTGCTCCATGGTGCAGCGGTAGGGATCGAGCGGCTTGGGACATTTCAAGTGCGGAGCCGAGTTCTTCAGCCACACCAGTCGACTGTTGTGCAGATGAGCAAATATCGCGCCGAGGGTCCGAGTTCCTCTCACGCCGACGAGTTCGGCGCGCCAGGCACGCGGATTCAAATGTTCGAGGAGGAGCTGATTCATCGCGTCATTGACGGCGTAGGTTTCAAGCAGCACGTCGCGGATTTCTCTGAATCGGTCGTCAGAAAATGCATTTCGTGTTCGCATGGCAAAGAATGCCCCCTGCATCGCAAGCTGTGGTGATCCTATCCGCGCCAGGTCCGCAAAAACAATTCAGACCACGACAACTGCAAGCATCACCTCGATTCGAATTTGTGCTGCTCGTGGCTTCGGTAACCGGAGCCGTATCACTGTTTCGCTCTTGACAAAAGCCGGCCGGCGGCTGGCGCTAATGCGGCCGAATTTGCGATTTTATCTCACTGAAAACAAGGGGCTTGTAACTGGGAACTCCGGAAGCACGAGCGGAGTCTATTGCAGGTGAAAGTCCCGGCTGCGCCGCTATTTAGCCGGACTGGCCCTGGATCGCAAAATTCAGGGCGGGTTGGGGTGGAAAATCCTATAATCAGGAGACGCCGTTATGGCGGGAGCAACCACCTTGGGTGATTTAGCGAGCGCGATAGGACTGAGGGCGCAGGAAGAAGCAACCATTGTCGCGGAATTGAAGGCCGGGTCGGAAGCGGCCTACGCCTGGCTCATCGGCGAGTTCCAGCAGCAGGTTTACGGCTTGGTATACCGCATGGTGAATGATCCGGCGGACGCGGCCGATACTACACAAGACGTCTTCCTGAAGGTCTTCCGCGGGATGAAGCAGTTTCACGGCGAGTCTAGCTTGAAGACGTGGATTTACCGCATCGCGCTGCACGAAGCGGCCAATCGCCGGCGCTGGTGGTTCCGGCATAAGGCGCGAGAGACTTCGATCGAGCCGGCGGAGACGAGCGCACCGAGCTTTTGCGAAAACGCGCTGCAAGTTGCGCTGACCGATCCGGCGGAATCGCCGTTTGAGAACGTTGCGCATCACGAAGTGCAGGAGCGGGTCGAACAGGAGTTGAAAAAAGTTCCAGAACCGTACCGCACGACGCTGATCCTGCGCGATCTGGAAGAGATGTCGTACGAAGAAATCGCTGAGGTGCTGGAGATCTCGATCGGCACCGTGAAATCGAGATTGACACGCGGACGCGATGCGTTACGCCAGAGGCTGACGCCTTACGTGCGCGAAGTAGGCAGTGAACTGGGGTTGACCGCGTCCGCCGTGCGTAAACCGCGGTCTCAGGAAGCTGGAGGGGGTAGAAGGGTCGAGGTGATGCCATGAAGGGCACAGGGAAAATCCACGAACTGCAGTGCCCCAAGGCGAAGTCGCTGTTTTCGCCATATCTGGACGGAGTTTTAACCGGCGCGCAGATGCTGGCACTGCAGAGTCATCTGACGCAGTGTGCCGGTTGTCGCGCGGAATATCGGGCTCTGCAGCAGACGCAGCAGTTGCTGGCAGGCGTCAGCAAGCCGAAGGCTCCTTCGGATCTGGGATTGAGATTGCGGCTGGCGATTTCGCGCGAAGCAGCCATGGCCAGGCGCGGACGTTTCGAGGGATTCAGAGTGCGGCTGGAAAATACGCTGGAGGCGTTCATGGTTCCAGCCACGGCAGGCTTCCTGAGCGCATTGATCATTTTTGGAATTGCCATGGTCTATTTTGTGGCTCCGTCATCGTTACACGCAGATAATGATGTCCCCCTGGTGATGGTCAATACCGCTCCGGAACTGCAGCAGAGCGCGTTTGGTATGTCGATGGATTCGATCGACGCCGACTCGCTGGTCATCGAAGCCTACGTCGACGCCAATGGCCGTGTACAGGACTACAAGATTCTTTCCGATCCGGGCAGCTCGAAGGAAGTCTTGCCGAAGGTCAAGCAGATGCTGATCTTTACGACCTTCCGCCCAGCGCTTTCCATGGGGCGTCCGACACCCAGCCGCGCGGTGCTGTCGTTCTCGAAGATCAGTGTGAGGGGATAGGCGTCGCTGCAAAGGATTAAAGGGGCGGAACGATTTTCCGTTCCGCCCTTTTTTGTGTGCGCCTTCCTTGACTTACTTCTGACAGGTTTCCGAGACAGTGTGAATATCGGTCACCTGCAAGTGTCCGTGCTCAGCATGCGCCTTGGTAGTCCCAGTGTCATGGGCCATGTCCTTGGCGTCTTCCTTCATATTGTGCATTTTTTCATGCGAGACGACGCCTTTGGCTTCGACGGTCTTGTTCACGTGGCTCGCCAGATTCACCGCGCTATTCTCATGGATCTCCCACGTGCTGCCATCGTTGGCAGTCAGCAGATACTCGTCGCCGCCGCCGTTCTTGGTAAGGCAACCGGTGACGTTGCGTACGTCACCCTTTGCACTGGGATTTGTGTCAGAATTCTGCGCGACTGCCCACGCCGTGGTCAGGCCCGCCACGACTACACACAGCAGTAAACTTTGCAACTTCTTAGTCATAGTTTCTCCTTTATTGCGCCCCTCCCGAGTACAGGGGCAGATGCGAGACATACTTGCAGGAAATAGGTTGCGTTCGAAGTGGTGAATGTTGCCGCTAAACGTACTCGCAGCAACGAGATGCCCAAGAATCTATCGGCGGTGAACCAGCCCTTCGGCTCACGAAGGATGGATGGTGTGAATGAGAAGGAAGCCTGCCCCAGCGACCAGAGCCGAAGCGGGAATGGTGAGAATCCAGGCCCACACGATTCGTCCCGCGACGCCCCAACGAACTGCGGATAGGCGATGGACCGCTCCGACGCCGACGATCGCGCCCGTGATGGTATGGGTCGTACTCACCGGAATGCCGGCCAGAGCGGTACCGAACAGGGTAATGGCTCCGGCACTCTCGGCGCAAAAACCTCCAATCGGTTTGAGCTTGGTGATCTTCTGGCCCATGGTGTGAACGATGCGCCATCCGCCCAGGTACGTGCCGGCAGCGATGGCCGCATGTGCCGCGAGAATGATCGGCCAATGGTAGCGGCCCCAGTTGGCGAGCATGTCGGATTTCGACATGAATCCGGCTGTGTAGAGGGCGCCGGCGACGATCCCCATGGTCTTTTGCGCGTCGTTGCCGCCATGGCCCAGGCTGTACGCAGCCGCTGAGAGCAGTTGCAGTTTGCGAAACCACCTGTCGACCGTCTGCGGAGCGTTGTTCTGCAGAATCCAATGGGCAGCAATCAGGAAGGCCAGCGCAAGAATCATTCCCATCACCGGAGCGACGACGATGAAGATCAGGGTTCTGTACCAGCCTTCGGGAATGATGACCGAGAACATCGTTCCCGTGCCGGTGTGAATTGCGGCGTGCATCATGGCAGCACCGGCGTATCCCCCAATGAGCGCGTGCGACGAGGAAGTCGGCAGCCCCCACCACCAGGTCAGCAGATCCCAGACGATGGCGCCCAACAGCCCGGCCATGACGACGTACTGGTCGACATGCTCGAGGCGGATCATTCCCTTTCCGATGGTCTTGGCCACTGCGGTTCCCAGGAAGAATGCGGCGAGAAAATTGAAGACCGCAGCCCAAAGCACCGCGAGTTTTGGGGATAGCACGCGCGTGGAGACTACGGTCGCGATGCTGTTGGCGGAATCGTGAAAACCGTTGAGAAAATCAAAACACAACGCGACCAGGATCGTGATCAGGACCAGCAACAGGTCTTTGCTCATGTGCTCTTGACCACGATCGCTTCCAGAACGTTGGCCGCGTCCTCCGCCTTGTCAGTGGCGTATTCGAGGACCTCGTACAGTTCCTTCAACTTGATCAGTTGAATCGGGTCCTTCTCGTGCTCGAAAAGGTCGGCGATGGCGCGGCGGCTCACGTGGTCGGCCAGATCTTCCAGGCGGTTGACCTCATCGCAATGCTGCATGACGTGCCCGTTCTTTTCGAGGAGCGAAACCCCTGTGGCCAGTTCCTCGCACTGCAGAACAATGATTCCGGCGAGTTCCGCAGAGACTGGCGGTGGATTATGAATCTTGTACATCACCAGCCGAAGGGCAGCGGAATTCACAAAATCGAGTACGTCGTCCAGCGAGGAGGCGAGCCGGTGAATGTCTTCGCGATCAAACGGAGTGATAAACGTCTGATTGAGCTTCGTAATGATGGCGTGGGTGGCCTTGTCACCCTTATGCTCGATGGCCTGCACCTGGTTGACTCTCAAAGCAAGATCTTTGGGATCGGCGAGAATGGTGCGCAGTAGCTTTGCGCCGTCGGTAAGATTGCTGGAAAGCTCGGCGAACAGATCGAAAAACTTGGTGTCGCGGGGGATCAGGCGCATCGCTAGGGGCTATTCAGGCAACTGTCGTTATTAGTGCGAGGAGCAGAGTAATATCTCACGCGGCCTAGCGTAGAGGCAAACCTTTCGGTGCACTTTTAGCGGTATGGTTTACGGGAAACCGGCACTTGTGCCCGGTGCGAGGATCCGAGTCCGACCGCGCAGAGCAAGATGAACACGGTGAACGAACCAATCGCGACCGGCTGCAGGAAACCGGCGAAGACTTGAGCCAAGTCCATGAGCCGGATTATGCGCCCGGAACTCTTTGAGAACGAGATTACTTCTAGGCTAGTTCGCGTACCGAAGGTAACACTCTTGGTTACCGGGTTTTTGGGGGTTCACGGCTCCTCGTTCATTGCCGCGCTCCAGCGGGAATTGCTACATTGGGGGCGCTTGGGGCCGGTGGTGTAACGCAGCACGGCGGCGAGGTGTTCCCTTCTCTCGCCTGCAGGTGCCAGTTCGACTCTTGCCCGGTCCACCGGGGATGTCGATGTCTACCTTTTGTACGGCCACTGCGCTTTGGTGAACAGCGCGCCGTCGATCCAGATGGTTTGTCCGCTGATCAAGGACGCTCCCGGGCTGGCGAGAAAAACCACCGCAGGAGCAATGTCAGCTGCGGTGCCAACCCGGCCCAGCGGCGTCAGTTTGGACCACGTTCCCGCGTAATCAGGATCCTCCTGCCGCGTGCGTTCTGATTCAATCGATCCCGGCGCGATGCAGTTCACGCGAATGTTGTACTGTCCCAGCTCCACGGCGGCTTCCTTCGTGAACATCTCGATTCCGCCTTTGCTGGCCGTATAGGCAACGAGGGAGGGAAATGCCAGCTTGTTGCATCCGGAGCCGAGATTCACGATTGCGCCTCCGCCGTGGTCTTTCATGTAGCGCGCCGCCTGCTGCGTGCAAAGAAAGCAGCCTTTCAGATTCGTGTCAATGACGAGGTCCCATTCTTCTTCCGTAACCTCGAGCAGCGGCTTCCAGGTTTGGACCCCGGCGTTGTTGACGAGCAGGTCGACCCGACCGAACGATGCGATAACCTTCTCGAACATCGCCTTCACCTGAATGCTCGAGCGAATGTCGGCCTCGATGGCGAGCGCGTCCGGTTGGAGCGCACGCAGTTCGGCCATCGTGGCATCGATCGAACCCGGATCGTTGTAGTAGTTCACGGCAACCCGATAGCCGTTGCGCGCGAGTTCGAGCGCAATCTCTTTTCCAATACCGCGGCTGGCGCCGGTGACCAGAGCTGTGCGGGATGGCATAGGTCTTTGAACGTCCCGAGCGATCATAGCGGATTTCACCGCCTGGGGAACTGCTCTACTCGAGCCAACTGCCGGGTTGGCCGCCATATCCCTCAACAGCAGGATTCTGTCGGACCACTCGTCGCCAGTTGAGCGGGTCTTGGAGACAACGCACGGTTACCTTCGATGTCTTGTCGCGTCGGCGAATTTCGAGCAGGATAAGAGTCAACAAATCTTGTTCAGCAGCCATGCAGAACGACGCAACCATGGGGCAGTTGCTGTTCGCAAGAAGCTGCACCCTCGAACAGGTCTGTGTCGAATTGGCCAAGATGTTCGGTGTGCAAGCCACTGAAATTGGTGTGCTCCGGCTGGAAGGCGAGTTCCTCAGGTTCCTTTATCCCGCTGAACTGCAAGTTGCCGGGCGGATTCCGGTTTCTGGCTCGGCCGTGGCTGCAAAAACCGCACGCACAAAGCTGGCTGAACGGTTCAATAACTTCGCGAGCGTTCCACATCGAACTGTGTTCGAGTTAGTCCGGCTGAAACACCCCGAAGCGAAGCAGGATGAAGAACAGTTGCGAATCCAGAAGCTCATGTCGGCACCCATCCTGGGACCTCAGAACAGGCTCTTGGGCGTTGTGCAAGTCTCGCGTAAGGGTCCGCATCCGGCCGCGGCCGGACCGGACTTCACCGGCGAGGAACTTGGGAGATTGGAGCTCACCGCAAAAAGGCTGGCGATGTTGAGACCGGAAGTCCTTCTTGGCGAGCCAAAGAGACCCCGCTGGTGGCTGGAATTGCACAACGAGCAGAAGAAAAAGACGCGGGCGGCCCGCCGCGCATGACGCGAATGGCACAATCTAGAGTTATGAGCAAAGTGGAATCGCTGCAGCACTGGTTCGAACAACCGGGAGTTGCCGAAACTCTGGCCTGCTCTGCCGCAGCTTTGTTCTACGTTGCAACTCTTGCCTTTGGCTTCGTTTATGACGACGTTCCGCAGATCGTAAACAATCCTGCAATCCGCCATTGGAACTCACTGCCCCAGTACTTTGCTGGGCACGTCTGGGCCGCGATCTTCCCAAACACGCTCGGGAACTACTACCGTCCGGTCTTCCTGATTTGGTTGCGCGCGAATTATGCGATTTTCGGAACCAGCCCGTGGGGCTGGCATCTCTCCAGCGTTCTTTGCCACGTGGTCGCTACCGGGCTCGTCCTGCGGCTGGCATTGAGGCTCACGGCTGACCACCTGACCGCATTCTTCTGTGGCTTGATCTTCGCGCTTCATCCGGCCCATGTCGAAACCGTTGCCTGGATCTCTGGTGTGACAGATTCTCTCGCGACCTGCTTCCTGCTTGGAAGTCTTTTGCTTCTGTTGAGCGCAAACCAGCGAGGCCTGTGGCGAATTGGCTCGCTCGTTCTGTTTGCGCTGGCGCTACTATCGAAAGAGGTCGCAGTTATTCTTCCAGTCTTGGTTTTCGCATTTGGCTTGGTGGCGCAGGAGCGAGACGAATCAGCGAAACGTTCGAATCTTGGGCATGCAGCACGTTCAACTCTGCCTTATGTTCTGGTGCTGTCTGCGTACGCGATCGCCCGATATGTCGCTCTGCACGGCTGGTCGCACGCAACCATCCCGCTGAGATGGAACGAGGTTCTGTTCACTTGGCCGTCTGTGTTGTGGTTCTACACGCGTCACCTGCTGTTCCCATTCAGGACCAGCGAGTTTTATCCGCTGGACTACGTTCCACATTTCATGATGTCGAGCGTCCTGCTGCCATTCGTTCTAGCCGCTGCCACAATAGGCGCCCTGTGGTTCGTGGTTCATTCCGTTTCCGGCAGAGATGAGCGGAGCAAGATGGTTATGCGGATCTCGTGGCTGGTGATCGTTCTCCCCTTGATTCCGGTGCTGGATTTGCGATCCCTGACTGCGGGCGACATCGTGCACGACCGCTATTTGTATCTCCCATCCATCGGGCTTTCCTTAATAGCGGCGGCTGCGATTCGGACGTTGCTCCGCAGCAGAGTTGCCCTGCAGCTTGCCATCCTGGGAGTGGTTGCAGCTTTCTTCGGCGGCGTAACATTGGCGGAACAGACGCAGTGGAAAGACGATATTGCACTGTACAGCCGAGGCATCGAGTCGGCCCCGAACAATCTGACGGTGCGCGACAACCTGGGGAATGCTTACCTCGACCAGTACCCGGAGAAAGCCATCCCACTCTATCTCGAGGTATTAAAGAGCAATCCGCGATTTTGGCGCTCCAACTACAACCTTGGGGTTGCGTACTATAAGTTGGGTGAGTATCAGAAAGCTGAAGTCAGCCTGCTGCAGGCGATCCGCATCGACCCCAGCGATGGGGATGAGTACATTCACCTGGCGCTGGCAGAGGTGCGGCTGCAGAAACTAAGCGAAGCGAAACAGAACGCTGAACGCGCGATTGAGCGGGATCCAAGTGGCCGTGGTTATCATGCCGTTCTGGGCACGATTTCAGAGATGAACGGCAATCGCGAATCGGCGATCCGGGAGTTTCAGGAAGAAGTCCGCCTGCATCCCGATAATCCGGCTGCCGCTGCAGAATTGAAGAGACTTGAGCAGAGATCGTCGACGCAACGCTGATAACGTGGGTGACCATTTCGAGTTTTGTCCGAAGGGCTCGCATCGAATGGAACCACAGGCGATCCTCCCTGTCTCATCGTGGTGGATTCAACAAAATGAAAGCCGGGCCCCCCGCGGAATCAATCCGGGGTAAAATCCTGAAGGCGCGTGGCTTCGTTCTCCCCTCAGGCACTCATAGAACGCAATGAGCAGATGGGACCTGCTCAAGTCATTCACGCTTGCCCTAGGATTCTCATAATGCCGAGTTCGTCGCACTTCTATCTGCGCGTGTTTTTGTCTGTGGCCTCATTTTGGCTGATCGCCCGCATTCCGGGGGCCGCCCAGGGACCGGGGGCATTCAATAACCTGGATCTGATCCAGATATATGTTGACGGAAATGGCCAGCGGAACAAGCAAGCCGAGCAGCAACGCATCAAGGCCAACCAGGCGCTGGTGGACTCCGGCGCCGCCTCAATACTCGATTTGACTGCTCCTCCCGAAGCTTTGGTCAACTTTGACCATGGCCTGGCTCTCATGAAGCAGCAGAAATCTAAAGAAGCCAGCAAATCGCTGCAGAAAGCCATCAAGGCCTATCCCAAGTTCGTCTCCGCTCACGTCAATCTGGGCATTGCGTACCTGGATTTAAGTGAAGCCACGCAGGCCAAGACTGAATTCGAAACCGCCACAAAGCTCGACGACAAATTTGCCCGGTCCTTTCTAAATCTCGGCGTGCTGCTCCTAAACCAGCAGGATTTCGCCGGCGCCGAACCTCAACTGGAGAAGGCCAGCGTCCTGCGGCCAAAAGACGTGAAGATCCTTTCCGCGCTGGCGCGCGCCCAATACGGAAATCATCACTACCAGCGTGCCTTGGAAACCGTACAACAGGCGCACGCACTCGACCACAAGGAGTTCGCAGAGGTGCATTACGTGGGCGCGGCTGCCGCCATGGGTCTGAAGGACTTCGACATCATGCAGCGCGAATTAAACATCTTCCTGAGTGAGGACCCGGCGAACCCACTGGCTTCGAACGCACGGAATAATCTCGAGATCATCGCCCACAATAAAGAAGCCGGTGACCCGGCAGCCAGCTTCTCGATGCAGGATGCAGCTTCATCCGGAAGTTCGCAACCGCCAAAGACATTTGCAAACAGTGAACGGCTGCACCTGCAGCTCACGGAATTGCAGGGGGACGCGACGCGTGACTGCGACGAATGCACGATGCCAGACGACCCACCGGACTCTGCCTCCGACGCCCAGGATGTAGCCGCAAACACCGCCCCCGGCTTGAGCCGCCCCAATCCCGGGACAACCCCTTGGACGTTTCGCGCCAGTGCGGATGAAGTGGCACAGTTCTTTTCCGTCAGCCACCACGGACGGAAAGTCAGCGGACTTCAACTCTCGGATGTAAAGATTCTCGACAACGACAAGCCTCCCTCAAAGGTCATCGAATTCCTTCCGCAAGCGAAGCTTCCCCTCCGCCTGGCTCTGCTGATCGATACCAGCAGCTCGGTAAAAGGCCGCTTTAAGTTCGAAAAGGACGCTGCCGCCGGGCTGGTTGAGAAGTTGATGAGGAATCCCTCTGACCTGGGATTCGTTGGCGGCTTTTCCAACAAGATCGATATCACCCAGGACTCCACCGCCGATCCGCAACAACTCACGGCCGGCCTGGAGAAGCTCGTCAGCGGAGGAGGAACAAGGCTCTTCGACTCGGTTTCCCTCGCCTGCCGCAAGCTGGCGGACCAACCGGAGCAGCAACGCGTGGCCAGAGTTCTGGTGGTCCTGACCGACGGAGAAGACAATTCGAGTCAGCGGAGACTGCGACAGACCATCGAGGACGCCGAACGTTCGGGCGTGACCGTCTATGCGGTCAGCACCAAACAGGGCTATGGCGCAAAGACCGACGCCGACCGCGTGCTCGAGGAAATGGCCGAACGCAGCGGGGGTGAGGCTCTATTTCCGGGCGATGCGACGCTACTCGGAAAAGCGTTTGAGAAGGTCGCCGACCTGGTGACCAGCAGCTATTTAGTGGTCTACAGCCCCGCCAATTTCGTTCCCGACGGCAGTTATCGCCCGATCCATATCACCGCGGAGAAAGAAGGCAAGCATCTGCGCGTGCAGGCCCGCAAAGGGTACTACGCACGCCGGGAAGCGCCGAGAGCGACGAACTGAGAACTGAAGGGCCGGATGGCCGAGCCTTGTTTTTTCCCCTGGCAGCCCCCACCCCACCAGGCCTAGCGCACCTCGAAATCCAACCTCTGCGAGTGATAAGGACCTAAGATCACTTCCACCTGGTACTTCCCAGGCTCGGGTGGAATTGCGAAGAACTTTGCCAGGTCAAACGTGAACCACCCGCCTTCACGGTAGTACAGTTGGGGGCGGTCGCCCGAATCCGGTGGGGGCGGGACAGTAACGGGTGTCTTAGGAGTCACAAGCCGCGTGGTTCTTCCCCAAGGCTTGTCTGTGCGCACTAAGGTGACCAGGATCGAAGCGCTGAGTCCCTCACGACAAAGCCTGATCAGCGCCATGTCGGCCTTGTAGGAGCCGTGGAGCACGATCGGCTGATGGCGAGAAAACGTGGCGATCTTTGCTGTGGTCGCGAGTGATATTGCAATCCCCACGTCGGGTGCTTCAGGTGCTTGCGGGTCGTGGTCAAAATCAACAGCTCCGCTTGAAACCTGTGGAGTCTCAGGCATCTTGATTTCTCCTTCCGCCGCTCCATTTCTGTCGTATTGTCCTGTCGAAAAAACTGTCAGTAGAAATGCTGTAACCAAGATGATTGTGCAAGCGGCAGCTAGTCGACCCATACGTGCCCCATTACGGATCGAGAGAAGTCCTGACGTCGGATGTAGTCTCGGCATCCCGCCCCCCCATCCAGGTGGAACTTCGTCACTCCGGAGCTGAACACTTCCCAGAACATCACGCAATCGCTTGAAGAAAACTTGCAGTGGTTCGCCTTATGCTGATGGGTGGAATCCTGGTCCTCCCAACTCTGCGAACCGGGCGCATTGGGCTTAATGTTGACCAGCCCGAGAGCGTGGCCCAACTCGTGTACACAGGTATTTCCCATAAGGAGATCCCAGTCCGCGCTATTTTGCGTGTCGTGCAGTGTACCCATGCATAGGAATAAGTGATGGTTCCCCCCTCCCCAACCCAATTCGAATATTGGTCCCGCAACCTTTACCTCGACGCTAACGTACACCGGAACCTCGACCGATGGTTTCACCGGGCCGTCTGTGAAATCGACGCTCACTTGCATCCAATGCTTGTTTGTTGGGTTTGGTTCCTTTCCGATCTTCTCGGGCGGAATATCCTTCCAGATCCAGGGCGGCCCCGAGGTGCTTAGGCAATATCGGCCCTTTACCTTCCAGTCCGAATCTGTACCCGAATCGAAGCGCCAAAGCAGGTTGGGGCTCCCTGGAGAAACCCATTTGGCAGCCGTCATGTAGCCATCTACGAACTTGTGCTCTGACTCAAGTTGGGAGTAATCGACCGTCGTGATGTGGGCCTTGAACGGGCAGTGTTTCTTCTTCGAGAAGTGTCCCGCCGTGGCGTTCGCTCGCGCTTGATCGTCAGCCAGGTTCGCAGTATGGTCCAAGCTCTCCTGCCTCTCCTTTGGAACGCTGGGATCAGCCGAGCTCGCGGGGTCCTCTTCGAGCTCGATGAATACGTCCTTATACGCTTTTTCAAAGTCGTTTATGACTGCGCCTGGTAGTACAAACGGGGATCCCGTTTCGTCTTTCATCTGGGTCAGTTGATACCAGAATTTCCGCCAGACCTGATAGGCACCGCCGGACTTAACCACGCCGGAAAATGCTGGTTTATCACCGGCCTGAAGCATGAAACCGTCACCCCCGTACTGCGAAAGATAAAAATCAACCTCGGTGAAGCCGTTGGCGTCCGTATCAGAGACGAACACACTACGTTCTTTCGGGTCAGAGCTGCCCTTCCGGCAAAACCCCCACAATTCCCCTCCGCTGAGGTTGGGCTGGTCGACTACCGCAAGTGCCACCCTCCAGTACACATGATGTGTGTTCAGATTCCCCTTTCGATCACCCCGGACCCACTTGATTCTTGCCTGCAATCGGATTCTTCTGCCGTACTCAGGGTGAGCTGTAGACGTATCCACTTGGTCGTCTAAGTTGATGTACTGCTTGCGGAAGTTAGGCACGTCCTGGACTGTGCTTGTTCCCCCGAAAGTTACTATCTCCTTTACCTCGACTAGTTCGACTTCATTGTCATCGCAGGGTGTCCTACCTCCACACGCCTTACCGGTTGGAGCGGGACCAGACGCGCTTGGCGGCCCTGGGGAGGGCCCAGCAGGCGCCGGCTTGGGTGGCGGATCGCTCATGCCGCTCCCTCCTCACCGTTCAAGATGTATCTGAAGTACTGCGTGGCTTTTCTTCGTAATTCCAGAGAGCGTTCGGGGAGCGTTGACTGCTTCGTATCCGCGTACATCTTTCGGATTTGCATGTGCAATGGATCGTGCGCGCATTCGTGGCCGGAGAAGAACATCAGGGCGGTCAGCACAAACATCTCTTCGCTCGTTTTGAAGCCGTGCCTGTCCGCAAGCTCGAGCACTTTCCTGAGCAGCGCACGCACGGGAGCTTCTCCCAGGTACTCACATTTTTGGGGATAGATATTGCGGAGAGCGGCAAGGAAACAGCCGTCCAGAGACTCGTATATGTCTGCGGTGTAATCCTCTACTCGGGCCTCACTCAGTCTGCGAAGGGCGGCCAAGACAAAGCTGTTTTCAGCGCCGGCCGCTCTTGTCCAATACTCCTTCGACCGATCGTAAAGGCGATCAGCCCGAGTCATTTGGTGTTCTGAATCGCGTAAAAGCTCCGCAGCCCAGGGATATTGCGGGTCGGTGTCGAAGTAACTGCCGAACAGGAACATCATCTCGATGTAGAAACGCACCGGGCCGCGGTTGGTAAAACCGTATCGCTCGGCTTGCTTGATCCCAAACCGGATCGCCTCTCGCCCGATCTGCTCGCCGATCACTTTCCAGTGTCTAGGCGCGAACTCCTTCAAATGCTCGACCATTTCGCCTTCGAATTTCTGCAGATGGTAGCGCTCGAAGGCTTCGACCTGGTCGGGACGGATGGTCAGCATTCGCCCATACGTCGGGCGACGATATTCCACATCTTCATCCAGGGTGGCTAGCGAACTTGGGTTGTGCAAGGTTGCCGAGTATGGCATCTGGTTAGCCCTGCCAAGCGAATTGTTTGGGTGGGTGGGGAAGCAGAGCTATTTGTGCCAGAACAGGCGGAAGATTGCAGTGACTACGCTCACTGTCGGTATTATTCTCATTTGCCGCGTGCTGCCGCTTGTGAACAGTTCTGCTGAGGCTAGCGCAATCCGCCGCCTGATCCCGAGACATTCGGACGCGAGGAAGAATTTTCGACATCACCCCCCCGGTTTGACCCTCTGGCCCTCAGCCCGTAAACTTAAGGGTGTTCTCCGCTGATCTTCGCAAGGCCGCCGGGCCCGAGGGGCGCCGGTGCGGCATCCTGCGGGAGGGATTCCTGAGTCGTTTCTTCAGCTTCTATACATCTATGCAGGGTCCGGAAAGTCAGGGAATTCCGACCCCTTGCAAACACCGCATAGGATGGGCCACCCATTGGCTTCGGGCTTCCTTTCTTGCAGCTCTTATCGCGCTGCTGGCCCCTTTTTGCGCGGCGGACGCGAATTCTCCCATCTCGCTCGACACTAATGAGACGCTTTTCGCCGTGCTGACGGCGATGAACACCTGCGGCTACGACGTCGACCTGAGAACCTCCGACGCCCAGCGCGTGAATGTGCGCTTCGAGGTGCAGAGAAACATACGCGACTCGGAAGAGGCGCAGGCTTCGATGACCGCGATCTGCGACTGGTATCAGGCGCACAAAGGAAAAGATCCAGAGCATGATCTTTCGCAGTTCGTCTCGCTGGCGCTCTATCTGAACGGAGCTCCGCACTTCATGCCGCGGGTGAAGGAGGACGACATGCCTCCGGACGCCGCGCCCATTGCTGGGTTCGGCGCGTTGCTGGAAAAGTTCTACGACAAGGCCGGCCTGCATGGCATCTGGGAACATCATCGCGCCGATTATGCTGCGCTGGTCAACCGCTATCACGATCCGCTGGCCAAGATGGTGTTCGACACCAACATCTACTTGAAATTGCAGTCGGGCGGATATCTGGGCCGGACGTTTACTGTTCTTCTGGACTTCATGGGCGATCCCAACGAAGCGAACGCGCGCAACTACGGGGCCGATTACTACGTTGTCGTGTTTCCCTCGCCCGATCCCAGCGCGGTCGATCCGCTGAAGATGCCGCAGATTCGGCATACCTATCTGCATTACCTGCTCGATCCCATGGCGGAAAAGCATTTCACGGCGGTCAAGCGGCTGGAACCGCTCCTGCAATCGGTCAAGCGTGCCCCGCTCGAAGAGAGCTTCAAGACCGATATTTCCCTGCTGGTCACCGAGTGCCTGATCCGAGCCATTGAGATTCGCACCCTGGGCACAAAACAGACTGCAGAGCCGATGCGCGAGCAGGCGGTGGATGACGCCGTGAAGCAAGGGTACATCCTGACGAAGTATTTCTATACGGCGCTGCTGGCGTTTGAAAAAGATCCGGCGGGGCTGCGGAATTCGTACTCCGACATTCTGGAAGGGATCGATCTCAAGCAGCAGCAGAAGGCTGCGAGCGAAATACAGTTTGCGCGCAATACCAGCCCGGAACTGGTGCAACTGTCGCGGCTGGAAGATCGGCGCATGCTGATGACGGCCGAGAAGCGGCTGGCGGCGGGCGATCCCAAAGGCGCGCAGGAGCTGGCGCAGCAGGCGATCGATAAAAACATCGGCGATCAGGGACGGGCGTTATTCATTCTGGCGCAGGTGGCCGTTGCGAATAAGAATCGGGAAGAAGCACTGACGAACTTCCAGAAAGCGATTCAGGCGAGCAAGGATCCAAAAGTCGTGGCGTGGTCGCATGTCTATCTGGGAAGAATTCTGGACATGAAAGAAGACCGCGAGGGCGCCATGAATGAATATCGTGCCGCGTTGAGCTCGGGCGGAGATCTGCCGGAAGTCAAGGCGGCAGCCGAGCGTGGATTGCAGCAGGCCTACGAACCTCCAGCCAAGCCGCAGTAACGAACAGCTGTGAGGGACGCTACCGCAGTCCGCCCAGAGCTGCGATAGAATGCACGGTTGCTGTGGAGAGGGCAAGAATACTGGCGGGCAAGAGTTGAACCCCACCCTTTCGCAAAAAGCGCGAAAGGATGGGGCACCCACCCGCCCCACACGAGTCGAGGAGAGAGCATGAAGCGAGCAGCAATGGTGATCGCACTGGTGACTATGGGCGCATGGGCTTTCGCGCAAAATAAGCCGGCGACGCAGCCGGCAGCCGGACAAACCGCGGGACAGACAGCCGCCGCTCCGCAGGGCAAGCGTCCACCAGCTTTCAAGTCCACCCAGGAATCGGATGCATTCAAGGCGGTACTTGCACTGCCTGACGCCGCCGCAACCGAAAAGGCGGCCGATGATTTTGCTTCCAAGTATCCGGATAGCGAAGTGCGAGTGATGCTTTACAAGAATGCGATGCAGAAATATCAGCAGGCCAATAACGCTGACAAGATGCTCGAGATGGGACAGAAAGCGCTGACCATCGACCCGGATGATCCCGAAGCGCTGGTGGGCGTGGCGCAGGTACTGGCGGAGCGCACACGGGATACCGATCTCGACAAAGATCAAAAGCTGGCGGAGTCTAAGAAAGACGCCGAACGCGCCTTAGTAACGGTTGATACCGACGTGCCGACCAGCGGCTATCCGCCGGAAAAATTGGCGCAATACAAAGGATTCATCCGCTCCGAGGCCTACGCCGTGTTGGGAACGCTGGCCACGAATGCGAAGGACTGGCCGGAGGCGGAAACAACGCTGAAGAAGTCGATTGACGCCTTCCCCGAAGTGGACCCGATTGCGGTACTGCGGCTGGCGATCGCGCTCGATCACGAGAACAAAGTTCCCGAAGCGCTGAAGTACGCCAACCAGGCGGTGGATCTGACGAAAGACCGTCCGGATTCCGCGGGGGGCAAAGCGGCGCGGGCTGAGCAGGATCGGCTCACCAAGCTGAATAGCGGCACCGCCCCCGGGCAGACAACAACTCCGGCGAAGCAGTAGAACCATTTTCGTTCCGCTCGAAACGACACCGGCGCACACCATGCTCGACCGTGCGGCGCCGCTCCTGATTGTTCTCCATCATGAAGGAACGCGAAATCACGGCGCTGGAACAAGGGCTCGGCTACCATTTCCGACGCCGAGCCGTGATCGAGCAGGCGGTCACGCACAGTTCCCAGGCGCGGGAGCAGGAGGCGCAGCGTGCGGGCGAGACGAAGTACAAGGTCAGTGACAACGAGCAGTTGGAATTTCTGGGCGACGCGGTGCTGGCGCTGATCACCAGCGAAGAGCTATTTCAGCGCTTTCCTCACTTTCGAGAGGGCGAACTGTCGAAACTGCGCGCGCATCTGGTCAGCGAACGGCATCTAATCCGCGTAGCGCAGCAACTGGAGCTTGGCCATTATCTCAGGCTCGGACGCGGCGAAGAGAAAAGCGGTGGCCGGGGCAAGACAGCGCTGCTGGTCGACGCGCTGGAGGCGATCCTGGCGGCAATTTATCTGGATGGCGGCCTCGAAGTGGCGCGCAAGTTCGTGTTGAAGAATGTGATCGCGCCCGAACTGGAGCGCATGGAGCGGGGCGGAGGCGCGCTCCCCATTACCGATTTCAAGTCCGCGCTGCAGGAAGCCGTGCAGAGTCTTGGACTACCACAGCCGATGTACGTGTTAGTAGAAGAGGCCGGCCCGGAGCATAACAAAACGTTTACCGTCGAGGCGCGGCTACTGACGCGAGATAATAAAGAGGCGGAGTTTATTGGACGTGCGCAAGGTTCGACCAAGAAGACCGCCGAACAAGATGCCGCACGGCAGCTGTTGACTTATCTGGCTTCGCGGTCGAAGAGCGAAGCGAAGACGAGCCCGCGAACGCCGCAAACCATCGAAAAGTGACAAATCGTTCTTGATGGATTCTTCGCAACAACCCGTCGTTTCGACTCCACAGCCCGAGACTCTTCCCGGCGAGCCAATTGGTTTGCCCAGCCAAGCTCTCTCCGCCGAAGGTGCAGCCCAAACAGTTGCCACGCCTGTCCCGCAGCCGAGTCCCGAGTCGTTAGGCCAGACGGTGCGACCCGCGACTCGTACCCCGCGCCGGCGCGTTGTGAGCGACTTCAGTGGAGATCTGATCAGCTCGCTGCAATCGCTGATGGGCACGGTGGTGATCGCGATCTTCGTCATCACCTTCATTGTGCAAGCCTTTCAAATTCCTTCTGAATCGATGGAGAACACGCTGCTCGTGGGGGATTACCTGCTGGTGAACAAGCTGTGCTATGGCGGAGCTCGTTTTGGCCTGATGCCCTATCAGAAGATCCAACGCGGGGACATCATCGTGTTCCATTATCCGGTCGACCCGCAGGAGCATTTCGTGAAGCGGGTGATCGGCGTGCCGGGAGACAAGCTGCGGCTGGTGAATAAGAAAGTGTTCATCAATGGCAAGCCGATCGACGAGCCCTATGTCCACTATCTCGAACCTCCCAATAATATGTTCCGCGACAATTTCCCGCGTACCGATATCCCCGTATATGGCCTGGAAGGAAAGTGGTGGCTGCAGATGCGCAAGCTGGTGGAAGACGGCCAACTCATCGTCCCCGAAGGGCATTATTTCGTGATGGGCGACAATCGGGATGACAGCCAGGACAGCCGCTATTGGGGCTTCGTACCGAGAGAGAACATCATCGGCCGGCCGCTGGTGATCTACTGGTCGGTGCGGGACTGGGATCGCAATCCGGCCGCGTCGCTCCCTGGCCGCTTGCAGCACCTCGGTTACGCGATCACGCACATCTTCCAGATCACGCGCTGGAACCGGACCCTTCGGCTGGTACACTGAAAAAGATTGAGTCATTGAAACATTGAGCCATTAAGTCATTAAGAAACTGTTCTGTCTGGTACCGAAAGAACGAAAGTGGCGAAGAAAGAAGCCGTCATAGAAAAACCCGAAGTTGAAGAGAAGCCGAAAGAAACCACGGTAGAATTTCTGGCTTCCCTGGCCGCGGTCCTGGTGACCGGGCTGTTCATTATCACCTTCGTCGTGCAGGCGTTCGAGATTCCGTCGAGTTCGATGGAGAACACGCTGCTGATTGGCGATCACGTATTCGTCAACCGCATTCAGTTCGCGCCTAAGAGCAATTGGGTCGGCCCGCTGCTTCCTTACCGGGACGTCCACCGTCAGGACATCGTGGTTTTCTTGTCGCCGGAAACACCCGGCCTGTACGTCGTAAAGCGGATCATCGGAGTACCTGGCGATCGGATTCACCTCCGAGATGGCGTCGTATATCGCAATGGGCAGGCGCTCTCCGAGCCGTATGTGTTGCACGATAAGGACACCTTCGATCCCTATCGCAACAATTTTCCTGCAGTGCCCCCTGCCCCTGGCGATCCCAACATCTGGGTGAACTGGGCAGTGGATCTGCCGTCGTACATTCATGGGGAGGACATCGTGGTGCCGCCCGATCATTATTTCGCCATGGGCGACCACCGCGGCGTCAGCCTCGATAGCCGTTATTGGGGATTCATTCCCAAGGAAAACGTCATCGGTCGGCCGATGTTCATCTATTGGTCGTTCGAAACGCCGGAAGACCAGTACACCAAGACGGACTGGAGCGACCGGCTCCTGTTCCTGGGCAAAATAGTCCTGCACTTCTTCGATGAGACACGCTGGAGACGAACTCTCCAGATTGTCAGATGAGCGCTGTCCAATGAGCCCCCTTGAAGCGCAAACGAGGGCGCTGTGAAATTCTTTTCCTCCAAGCGGCGCGTGGTTGCGGCGGTCGCGATCGTGATTGCGCTGTTCCTGATTCGCCCCGGAGCATCGCATCTCAAATCACGCATCATCTATTCGATCAGCGCCGGGGTCGGACGTCCCGTCGATATTGGCTCGGTTCACATCCGCTTGCTGCCGCGGCCCGGATTTGATCTGGCGAATCTGGTGGTCTACGACGACCCCGCCTTCGGCGCAGAGCCGATCCTCCGCGCTGGGGAAGTCACTGCCGATCTCCGGCTTTTGTCGCTCATACGCGGCCGCCTCGAGATCTCGCGGCTTGACCTCACCGAGCCCAGCCTGAACCTGGCGCTTCGTGAAGGCGGACGATGGAATCTGGAAGCTCTGGTGGAACATGCGGCGCACACACCGTCAGCGCCGACGGCCAAAGGACGATCGGAGCCGCGTCCGGGCTTCCCTTACATCGAAGGCTCTTCGGGCAGAATTAATTTCAAAGTCGGCCCGGAAAAGAAGCCCTACGCGCTGACCAATGCGGATTTCTCCTTGTGGCAGGACTCAGAAAACTCCTGGGGAGTCCGGCTCAAAGCGCAGCCCTTCCGCGGCGACATGAATCTGAACGATACCGGCCAGCTGCAGCTCAACGGCACATGGCAGCGCGCGAATGTTCTGCGGGAAACGCCACTGCAATTCACGATCGAATGGACGCGTGCCCAGCTGGGACAACTGACGAAATTCGCCAGCGGAAATGACTGGGGCTGGAGGGGGGGAGTCCAGTTGGATGTCGCGCTCTCGGGAACCCCGGGAAAGCTTCATGTCATCACGGATGTATCTCTCGACGACTTCCGCCGTTACGACATTACCAGCGCGCATCCGTTGCGGATGGCAGCTCACTGCGAAGCGGAGTACAGCTCGGCTAATCGTGAATTTCGTCAGGTACTCTGCCATGCCCCGGTTGGCGACGGGCAAATCACTCTGGCGGGAGACCTGGGTCTTCCCAGCGTTCATCGCTATGATGTTGTGCTGAGCGGAACAAGTGTTCCGGCTGGCGCTGCTGTTTCCCTTTTGCACCGCATCAAAAAAAACCTGCCAGACGATCTGGCTGCGGAAGGAACCGTTGATGCGAAGTTGACGCTGCGGAACGATGCGGGGCCGAAACCGCAGTTTGAGGGCCAGGGCGAGATTGCCGGATTCCGCCTGAGCTCGGTTACGAATAAGACGGAGATCGGCCCGGAAACGGTTCCTTTCTCGTTCGGCGACTCTGCTGTCAGGGCCCGCGGACAGGCGTTCATGCGGACCGTAGTCCAGGCACCGGCAGCAGAAGGCCGGCACATCGAGATCGGGCCGATGATGTTCGCCGTCCGCGCGGGAGGTCCGAGTGCACGGGGCTGGATGAACCATCTCGGGTATAACTTCAGCGTTGTTGGCGACGCCGATGTCGCAAGAATGCTGCGTTTGGCGCGAACTCTAGGAGTGCCGGTGCCTGCCTCCACCGCCGACGGTTCTACTCACCTCGATTTGCAGGTCGCGGGTTCGTGGGCGGGCACTTCAGCCGCCTTCACGGGACCACAGGTAACGGGCACAGCGAGGTTGAAGAATGTACGTATCGCCATTCGCAATGTGGGCGGCCCCGTCGAAATCGTATCGGCAGAAATGCAGCTCTCGCCAGACAAAGTGACGCTTGAGAAGTTGAATGCCAAGGCGGCCGGAAGCGCATGGACTGGATCGATCGAGCTGCCGCGCGGGTGTGGAGCGCTGGAAGCCTGTCCTCTGCGCTGCACTCTGAATGCTGATGCGATTGCGTTGAACCAACTGAGCGATTGGGCAAATCCGAAGGAAAGAAAGCACTGGTATCAAGTTCTCGAGTCGCGGGAGGCACCCTCCGTTCTGGCGCGTCTGCGAGCCACCGCTGGCATTAAGTTAGGACTACTGCGGATTGGGAAAGTTGAAGCCACGCACGTGTCAGCGGTTGTGATATTGGACAGGGGAAAGCTGGAGATTCCACAACTGAGTGCCGATTTACTTGGCGGTAAGCATCGGGGAATGTGGAGCGCTGATTTTACTGGCAGACCGGGGCTTTGCGTAGGCAGCGGAGCAGTCACCGGAATATCGCTCGCGCAACTCGAAACTTCGATAAACGACGCCGGGATCGCGGGCAGTGCGAGCGCTCGTTATGAGCTGAGGGGCACATGTCCGGCGGAGTT
>Ga0335081_10001018_pt1 | contig 44936 bp, 40 predicted proteins | sample Lox_Sample_35_FD_206713 | JGI IMG/M metagenome (GOLD analysis project Ga0335081, IMG submission 206713) | Soil microbial communities from Loxahatchee National Wildlife Refuge, Florida, United States - Lox_Sample_3.5 | ecosystem: Environmental > Terrestrial > Soil > Wetlands | place: USA... | reverse complement strand
AGACCAACCCAGCCGATTCAGATACGATCCAACCCACCTCACTCCGGGACTGAACACCTAGCCCTTGAGCGTCTTTTCGGCAAGCGCGATCCATTCGGCTTGCGCCCGGCGCACGTATTTGGGGGCGCGCTTGAGCCCGGCCAAAGTCTCGGTCAACACGGTCTTGGCCTCAGGCCTCCGGCCGGCCGTTTCGAGCATGACGCCATAGCGCACGCGGGCTTCGGCGCCCGGATAATAGTTCGCCACCGCCTGGTATTCGGCGATCGCTTCGTCGGTGCGGCCGGCTGCCTCGAGCGCGCGGGCGTACAGCAGATGCGCGTCGGCCGACTGGTAGTTCGGCCAGCGCTGCCGCAGGTCGTCCAGCGTCGCCACGGCGTCCTGCGGGCGGCCGAGGCTGAACTGCGCGCGCGCCTTGCCGTAGGCATAGACCGCGTCGTCACCCATGGGCAGCGACAGGATATGCTCGTAGTGGCCGAGCGCTTCCTGGTATTTCCCGAGCGTGAGGCACTCCTCGGCGAGATCGGCGCGGGTCGCGATGGTGTCGGCGACTTGCAGCTGGTCGGTAAGCGCGCGGTAGCGCTTGCCCGGATCGAGCGTCGAGACGACGCGGCTGCGCGTCTTTTGCCCCTGCACGCTGCCGAACCACTCCGGCAACAGCTCGATCAGCACATAGGCGAGCGCGCCGAAACCGGGCAGGAAGATCACCACGTAGCCCCACGGCCAAAATCGTCCGGTCTTCGCCGCATGCACGACGCAGACGACCTGGAGCAGAAGGATGATGGCGCCATATTGCATCGTCGCTCCAAAACGGCGGCGCGCGAAAACTCACGCCGCCAGCTTGAAGTGATCCACCAGGCCGGCGAACAGGCCGCGGCCGTCGGTGCGGCCGATGGCGGCTTCAACGTGATTTTCCGGATGCGGCATCATGCCGAGCACGTTGCCGCGCTCGTTGATGATGCCGGCAATAGCGTTCATGGCGCCGTTGTGGTTCCAGTTCGGATCGACGATGCCGTCCGGCGAGGCATAGCGGAACAGCACCCTGCCCTGGCCTTCAAGCCGCGCGATGGTCTCGCCGTCGGCGATGTAGTTGCCCTCGCCGTGGGCGACCGGCACGCGGATCACCTGGCCGGCATTGTAGCCGCGGGTGAACGGGGTATCCGAGCGCTCGACGCGCAGATAGACGTCGCGGCAGATGAAACGAAGCTGCGCGTTGCGCATCAGCACGCCGGGCAGCAGCCCCGCCTCGCAGACGATCTGAAAGCCGTTGCAGACCGCGAGCACGAGCCCGCCCTTTTGCGCAAACGCGCGCACCGCGTCCATGATCGGCGCACGGGCGGCAATAGCGCCGCAGCGCAGATAGTCGCCGTAGGAGAAGCCGCCCGGAATGACGACGAGATCGGTGCCGGCAGGCAGTTCCCGCTCGGCATGCCACACCATCGCGGGCGCTTGGCCGGAGATGAGTCTCAGTGTGCGCGCCATGTCGCGCTCGCGATTGATGCCGGGAAACACGAGGACGGCGGATTTCATCCGGTCACCTCGATCCGGTAGTTCTCGATCACCGTATTGGCCAGGAGCTTTTCGGCCGCGCTTTTCAACGCCGCTTCGGCACCGGCGCGGTCCGCACCCTCGATCTCGATGTCGAACACCTTGCCCTGGCGGACGCTGGCGACGCCGCCGACGCCGAGCGACTTCAGGGCGCCTTCGATGGCCTTGCCCTGCGGATCGAGGATTCCTGATTTCAGAGTTACGGTGACACGAGCTTTCATGGCGATATTTTGCCAGTTTCCACGGCGTTTGGGCTCAGCCCATTGGGCGCCGCTCTTCAATATGTAGGAATCGCCAGCGCCGCAACCAACCGGTGTGGCTAATGCACCGGCGCTTTTGCGTCTTCCAGAAGCCGGCCGTAGCCGGACACCCGGCCGCTTTCTCCGACCAGCCGCATTGCCGCCCAGAACGCCGCGGTCGCCGACGACACGACCGGGATGTGGTGGCGGTCCTCGAGCGGCTTGGCCACTTCGAGAGTCCGCAACCCGCCGCAAGAGATCAGAATGCCCTCGGCATTCTTGGCGCTGGCGACAGCTGTGCTGCTCAGCGCGATGATATCGGCCTCGGTCTTCTTGGACGGGCCGCCGAATTCGAGGAGGTCGAAGCATTTGAGCGACAGGGTCTCGATGCCCGCTGCCGCCAAAAGTTCCTTCAGGCGTTGGTTGACCACATCCGTATAGGCGGTGGCAACCGCAACGCGCCTGGCGCCGACCTCGCGCAACCCGTCGATGATGGACTGGCTCATGGTGCTCACCGGCAGGCCGGTGCGCTCGCGCAACTGCTCGAGCAGCCGGTCGTGGGCCTGCGGCCCCCGATAGAAGGTGAGCGAGGTGCCGATTACCATGATGGCGTCGACGTTTTGCTTGGCCAAATATTCGGCCGCCGGCAAGATTCCGTTCCACGCCGGCTCGTAACCCTCGGGCGTGAGATTGCGCACGCCGACGCCGCGCGGAATGAAGCGGATGCCCGGATACATGATCGGGCCTTCGAACGGCACCTCGTCGGTGGCGAACGGAACGACGAGGCCGATGATGATGTCGTTACGCATGATCGATGGCACGCGCGGCGTCGATCGTCAGCCCTTGACCAGGACCGGCCCGGTGCCCTGCGGTCGCTCGCCCTCGCTCATGATGCCGAGGCGCTTGGCGACTTCGGTGTAGGCTTCGAGCAGGCCGCCGAGGTCGCGGCGGAAGCGGTCCTTGTCGAGCTTCTCGTTCGACTTGATGTCCCACAGCCGACAGGAGTCCGGCGAAATCTCGTCGGCGACCACGATCCGCATCAGATCGTTCTCCCACAGCCGGCCGGTCTCCATCTTGAAATCGACCAGACGGATGCCGACGCCGAGAAACAGGCCCGACAAGAAGTCGTTGACACGGATGGCGAGCGACATGATGTCGTCGATCTCCTGCGGCGTCGCCCAGCCGAACGCGGTGATATGCTCCTCCGACACCAGCGGGTCGTTGAGCTGGTCGTTCTTGTAATAGAACTCGATGATCGAGCGCGGCAGCTGGGTGCCCTCCTCGAGGCCGAGCCGCTGCGCCAGCGAGCCCGCGGCGACGTTGCGCACGCAGATCTCCAGCGGAATGATCTCGACCTCGCGAATGAGCTGCTCGCGCATGTTGAGCCGACGGATGAAGTGCGTCGGCACGCCGATGTCATTCAAATGCTGGAACACGTATTCGGAGATACGGTTGTTGAGGACGCCCTTGCCCTCGATCACCTGGTGCTTCTTGGCATTGAAGGCGGTCGCGTCGTCCTTGAAGTGCTGGATCAGAGTTCCAGGCTCGGGTCCCTCATAGAGGACCTTCGCCTTGCCTTCATAGATGCGGCGACGGCGGCTCATGGGAGTGTACCGTGGCTTCGAGAAATCCATGGAATGCCGTGGCTCCAATGCTCCAATGACTGAGACGAGATCCGCGGCGGCGGAAATTGGGCGGCACGACTCAACGCTGCGGCCCGTCCGCGACACAAAAGCTAGCCGAGAGTGGCGCGGAGTACAATCGACATAGACCCGCGCGGCGGCCGCCGCAACGACCAAGTTCGCCGCTCAACATGGTTGCCTTGACGGGGCACCCCCGATATGCAAGGCGGCACATGATTTGCGCAGAGTTAGTCAACAATCGGGGCCAGACATGACGTCATTCGACAAGCGCGAAGAGGCCTTCGAACAGCAATTCGCTCACGACGAGGAACTTAAATTCAAGGCCACGGCGCGGCGCAACAAGATGCTCGGCCTGTGGGCGGCCGAAAAGCTCGGATTGAAGGGCGCCGAAGCCGACAGTTACGCGCTGTCGGTGGTGATGGCCGATCTCGAAGACACCGCCCACGACGTGGCGAGCAAGATCCGCAAGGATTTCGACGCCAAGGGCGTGGCGCAGTCCGATCATCAGATCAGCCGCACCATGGACGAACTGATGGCGCGAGCCGTCGCCGACATCAAAGCAGGAAGGTAGCGCGCATCATGGCCATTCCCGCATTCACCTTGGCGAAACGGCTGCACGCCGGAGAGACGGTCTATTCCGGCTGGTGCGGCCTGCCCTATCCGCTCGTGGCCGAAACGCTGGCGCGCGACGGCTTTTCCGCCGTCGCGATCGAAAGCCAGCACGGCCTGTGGGACGTAGCCGGCATCCTGCACGGCATCGCCGCGGTGCGCCAAGGCGGCGCCGCGCCGCTCGTGCGCGTGCCGCTCAACGATTTCGCGCTGGTGAGCCGCGCGCTCGATTTCGGCGCCGAAGGCATCATCGCGCCGATGATCAATACGCCGGCCGACGCCAAGGCTTTTGCCAATGCGGCGAAATTTCCGCCGGTCGGCGAGCGGAGCTGGGGCCCGCACCGCGCCATGACGCTCGGCGGCGTCGCCGACATGCCGACCTATCTGCGCGAGGCCAACGACAACATCATCACGCTCGCCATGATCGAGACCCGCACGGCGCTGGCGAATTTCGAGGCAATCATCGCGACGCCCGGCATCGACGGCTTCTTCCTTGGCCCGTCGGATCTGTCGATCGCGCTGTCGGACGGCAAGACCGTCGATCCGCTATCGAAGGAGGTCGAAGGCCATCTCGACACGATGATCGCCGGCGCGCAGAAGGCAAAGAAAATTCCCGGCGCCTATTGCCACTCGGCGGAGCGGGCCGCGGCGCTCGCCAAGCGCGGCTGCCGATTCCTCGCGGTGTCGAGCGATCTGTCGATGCTGCGGGCCGGCGCGGCCGCAGCGCTCAAGGTGATCAAGGGCTGACGCCGGGCGCGCTACCGGCTTTACGCCGGCGGCGCGTTCGCCGCACGGCGACCGGCAGCATGCGGCTCAGCGTGCGATCCTCGAACACGTAATGGCGCATCAGCGCGGCCGCCGCGTGCACGCCGGAGAGCAGCAGCAGCGCGTTGGCGAGAACGTCATGAACACTCAACAGGCTTCGCGCCAGCGGCTTGTCGACAGGCCAGGGCGATACGATGTTCCAGACACCGAACACCGGCAGCTCACGGCCGCGCTTTAATTGCACCAGCACGCCGAAGAATGGCACCGCCACCAAGAGCCCGTAGAGTACATAGTGCGTCAACGTCGCGACCGCTTGCTGCAGCCAGCCGAACCGCGTCGGCACGGGTGGCGGCGGCGGATCGGTCATGCGCCAGACGAGCCGCACGATCAGCAGCACGACGACGAGCTCGCCAAGCGTGATGTGGGCGGTCAGCGCCGCCGTACGGATCGGGCCCTTCGGTATATCGTCGTGGAACGTGCCCAGAAGCCAGCCGCAGATGACGAACAGCGCCGTCAACCAATGCAGCATTTGCGCGACGGCGCCGTACTGCGCCTTTGAATTCGTCAATTGCATTCTGTCACCGAGCTACGCTACCGAGGCGCGGGCGAACGAAACGACCGGCACATTAGAACTGAACTAATTCAACACGATTTCAGTTTTTGCCGATGGCGCGTTCGATTTGCGCGAGTGCACCTGCCATATCAGACTCGACATCGCGCGCAAATATTTCCACGACCTCGTAATCGTGGTCTTTCAGCCAATTGCGCTTTTCGGCACGGGCCTTGGCGGCGGCTTTGGTTTCGTCGGCGGGCACGACGTCGATGACGAGCCGCAGCGCAAACGACACGAAATCGCAGATGTGCGCCCCGACCGGCGTTTGGCGCTTGAACCCGCGTCCGGCGAAGCGGCGGTCGTTGACCAGCGCCTGCCAGAGCGCGCGCTCCGCCTCGGTCGGATTGCGGCGGAGCAACCGCGCCAGGCCGCGCACCGGGCCGCGCTCCTTGGGCACGCGGCCGGAGCCGTGCTCGGCGAGCAACGCGCGCAGCATCTCAGCCTCTTCGCCGTCGAGCACGCCGCCGCGCGCCGGACCCTTGCGGCCTTCGGCGATCGCCATGATGACGCCGTGCAGCGTCTGGATATCCTGCCGCGTCGGCTGCATGCGGGTGAAAATGTTGCGCAGGTTGATCTGCATGGTCTCGCGCTTGTCCGGCGGCCGGAAAAACTCGACCTTCTCGAGCTCGCGCTCGACGGAAGCGAAAAACGCCAGGAGCTGCTGTTTCGGCGCCGGCGCCGATTTTTGCGGCATGGCGAACGGCAGCGTTCCGCTGCCGGCAAGCTTGAACCACTCGTAGGCGACGATCACCACGGCTTGCGCGAGATTGAGCGAGGCGAAGGCCGGATTGACCGGCAAGGTGACGATGCGGTCGGCGAGCGCCACTTCGTCGTTCTCGAGCCCGTTGCGCTCGCGACCGAACAGGACCGCGACGGTTTCGCCCGCGGCGATGCGCGGTGCTGCAAGGGCCGCTGCTTCCGCCGCCGAGACCACGGGCTTGGCCTGATCATGGGCGCGCGCGGTCGTGGCGAAGACGAAGGAGCAGTCGGCGATTGCCGCTTCGAGGGTGTCGAACACCGCGGCGGCCTCCAGAATACGGTCGGCGCCGGCGGCCATCATGCGCGCCTTGTCGTTGGGGAAGCCCTGGCGCGGCTTGACGAGGCGCAGCCGGCCGAGGCCGAAATTCGCCATGGCGCGGGCCGCGGCGCCGATATTCTCGCCGAGCTGCGGCTCGACCAGGACGATGACCGGGCCGGCTTCTTCCCGCCAGCGTTTGGTCTTGTCGGTGCCGGCACCGGGCATGCAATGCTCCTGGCGGGCAAATGCCCTCGGCGCAGCCCCTGCCCAAGCCGCCCGCTTGCGTCAAGCGGCGGCTTGCTTACAAGGCTTTTACCGGCGCAGTGCGGATGCTATAGGGCGCGCGCCGAACTCCCGTCAGTCGAATTCCCGGTTGGCGAATTCCCGGTTGGCGATGTCCGCGCCGAGAACAATTCATTTGAGGGCCCGCGGCAGAAACCATTCCACCGCGCCCGCAATGTTCAGTTTCCGGTAGGCTCAAACAAGCACGGCGACCAGAGGTGCAAGCATGCCCGATCTCGAAATCATGTGGACAAAGGTCGATGAAGCCCCGGCGCTCGCGACCTATTCCCTGCTGCCGATCGTCGAAGCCTTCGTGGGCGCCGCGGGTGTGTCCGTGAAGCTGCGGGACATCTCGCTGGCCGGTCGCATCCTCGCCAATTTTCCCGACAAGCTCACCCCTTCGCAACGGATCAATGACGAACTCACCGAACTCGGCGAGCTCACTTTGAGGCCCGAGGCCAACATCATCAAGCTGCCCAACATCTCCGCCTCGATCCCGCAACTCAAGGCCGCGATCAAGGAACTGCAAGGCAAGGGCTACAACGTTCCGGATTATCCGGATAACGCCGCGACGGCAGCCGAGAAGGACATCAAGTCGCGCTACGCCAAGGTGTTCGGCAGCGTCGTCAACCCGGTCCTGCGCGAAGGCAATTCCGACCGCCGCGCGGCCGGCGCCGTCAAGCAATACGCCCGCAACAATCCGCACAAGATGGGCGCCTGGAGCCCCAACTCGAAAACGCATGTGGCGTACATGTCGGGCGGCGATTACTACGGGTCTGAAATCGCGACCACTGTCGCGGCGGCGACCAACGCCCGCATCGAGCTTGTCGGCGCCGACGGCGCCGTCACGGTGCTGAAGGCGAAGACGCCGCTTGTGGCCGGCGAGATCATCGACGCGGCGGTGATGAGCCGCAAGGCGCTGCGCGCCTTCTTTGCCGAAGAGATCGAAGCCGCAAAGAAAGAAGGCGTGCTGTTCTCACTGCAAGTCAAAGCGACCATGATGAAGATCTCCGATCCCATCGTGTTCGGTCATGCCGTTTCTGTCTACTTCGCCGATGTGATCGAGAAGCACGCCGCCACGCTGAAACGTCTTGGCGTCAATCTCAACAACGGCTTCGGCGACCTGCTGACCAAGATCGAGACGCTGCCGGAAGCCGAGAAAAAAGCGATCAAGGACGATATCGCGGCCGAGTACGCGAAACGGCCGGGCCTCGCCATGGTCAATTCCGACAAGGGGATCACCGGCCTGGACGTGCCCAGCGACGTGATCATCGATGCTTCGATGCCGGCGATGATCCGCGAGTCCGGCCGCATGTGGGGCCCCGACGGCAAGCTGCACGACGTCATCGCCGCGATCCCGGACCGCAGCTACGCCACGATGTATCAAGCGGCCATCGAGGACTGCAAAGCCCACGGCGCGTTCGACCCCAAGACCATGGGCTCGGTGCCGAACGTAGGATTGATGGCGCAGCAGGCCGAGGAATACGGCTCGCACGACAAGACGTTCGAAGTTCCCACCGGCGGGACGGTTCGCGTCGTCGCCGATGACGGCAAGGTGCTGCTGCAACGGCCGGTCGAGACCGGCGACATTTTCCGCATGTGCCAGCTCAAGGACGCGCCGATCCAGGACTGGGTCAAGCTCGGCGTGCGCCGCGCGCGCCTCACCGGCGCGCCTGCGGTGTTCTGGCTCGACTCAAAGCGTGGGCACGACGCCCAGGTCATCGCCAAAGTCGAGAAATACCTGAAGGATCAGGATACAAAGGGGCTCGATATCCGCATCCTGCCGCCGGTCGAAGCGATCAAGTTTTCACTCGAGCGCATTCGCAAGGGCCAGGACACGATCTCCGTCACCGGCAACGTCCTGCGCGACTATCTGACCGACCTGTTTCCGATCATGGAGCTCGGCACTTCGGCCAAGATGCTCTCGATCGTTCCGCTGCTGGCGGGCGGCGGTCTTTTCGAGACCGGGGCCGGCGGCTCGGCGCCCAAGCACGTGGAGCAGTTCCAGCAAGAGGGCTATCTGCGCTGGGATTCGCTCGGCGAGTTCCTCGCGCTGGGCGCATCGCTCGAACATCTGGCGCACACCTACAAGAACGCCAAGGCGCAGGTTCTCGCCGAGACGCTCGACACGGCCATCGGCAAGATTCTCGAGTTCAACCGCTCGCCGGCGCGCAAAGTCGGCGAAATCGACAATCGCGGCAGCCATTTCTATCTCGCCTTGTACTGGGCGCAGGCGCTCGCCGCGCAGACCAAGGACGCTGCGCTACAAGCGCGCTTCAAGCCGCTGGCCGAGACGCTCGCCAGGAACGAGGCCAAGATCAACGGCGAGCTGATTGGCGCACAAGGCAAGCCGGTCGACATCGGCGGTTACTACCTGCCCGATTTCGCCAAGACGTCGGCGGCGATGCGGCCGAGCGCTACGCTGAACGCCGCGATCGCTGCGCTCTGACGCGGAGTGGCGTGACGCACGGGGTTCCGCGGCCGCTGGCGATCGACGCGCCAAGGCAAATGTTTGCGGCTTGACTGTTTCAGTGCTGGCGGAGGCCTCATGGCGAAGCCGAAAGCGAGCTTGAGCGTTCTCGGCACGGCCGCGATCGTCGTGGTGCTGCTTGCGATCCTGGTCGCGGCGGTCGTCTTCGCCGTCGGTGCCTGGACCAAAGTCTCGGGGCCCCCCATGCCGGCGGCAGGCTATATCGCCATGGCGCTCGGCGGCGGGTTCTCGCTGATCATCGGCTGCGGCCTTATGGCACTGTTGTTCTATTCGAGCCGCCATGGCTACGATGAGCCATCCCACTTCGAGAGCAATCGCGACGATTGAGCCGGGCCCGACCTTTCATGAACGTGCCGGAGCCCGCGTCCCCCCTGCCCCGTGGAGGAAATCCGATGACCAAGACCATCCGTCTGCAAGGCGACAGTAACGCCCACGACCGGCCATGGCGGGTCGCGGTCGAGCAAGGTTTCTTTGCCGCCGAAGGCTTGAACGTCGAATACCACGAAGACAATCCGAAGGGCGCCGCCGGACGGGTCGAGGATTTTTCCAAGCGCTGGAAGGAATCGCAGCTGCAAAAGGGCGCGCTCGAAGTCTATCCGGTGTGCGAATGGGGCGCGATCGAGCGCGTGCAGGCGCTCGGTGGCGGCAAGATCATCGGGCTCGACACCACGGTGCGCACCGGCGCGCTGATGGTCGGCAAGGATTCGAAAATCCAATCGCCGGCCGAGCTGGGCAAGGTGCCGATCGCGGTGACCTGGCACGCCGGCACGTTCTATGCGGCGATCGAAGTGCTGGAAGCGGCCGGCGTGCTGTTCGAGGATATCATGCTCGTCCATGCCAATGACCGGCTCGACGCGCTCCTCTCCGGCAAGGTCGTGGCCGCGGCGCTGATGGAACCGCTCGTCAGCCGCGCGCTCGCAGCCGGCGCGCGCAACATCGCGGATCTGCGCTGGCGCGGCGGCATTGTCGCCGGCAACGACGTCGACGAGGAGACGGCCGGGAAGCTGCGCCGCGCGCTCAACCGCGCCATCGCGTGGCTGCGCGAAAACGACGACCGCTCGCGCCAGGAAGTGTTGCGCGATCTTGCCCCCGAGCAGCGCGCCGGCGGCCTGATGCCGGAACTGGTCGGGGTCAAGACCTACCGGCCCGAGGAATTCAAGGAAAAGGTCGATTGGATGCTTGACCGCGGCTTCCTCAAGGACGCGCCGGCCTACGCCGACGTGGTGCGCAGCAAATAGCGGCGCCCGGCTGCGGCATTGCGGATGTAAATTTCCCATAAATTCGCGGGCCCGCAGCGCCGCCCGTTAACGACTAGCGCTCGCGATTACGAAGATTTGTTCGCGTCTGCACGCCGCGCGGGGCGCCTTTGCCGGAAAACGATTGGCCCGCCGGGGGCCTGCGGCCTATGTTCCGCCCGAGGGCGCGGAAGCAGAGCTACGGCGCGGAACGTGCGATTGAATTTGCGGCCAACGGACATGCGGCGCGAACTGCGCGGCATCTTGATCGCGCTCCTGATCGTCGCGGCGACGACCGCGGTCGCGGTGTTCCTTCGCTACTATGTCGGCATCCTGCGCGGCGCCGTGCTCTATCTCGTGCCGGTGATGCTCGCTGGCTATCACCTCGGCGTCATTCCGGCGCTGGTCGCCGCGGTCGCCGGCGTCATTTTGTCGGGATATTTCTACTTCGCGCCGCTCTACACGTTCCGCGTCGCCTCGCCCCAGGAGGCGCTCAACCTGCTGCTGTTCATCGTCGTCGCCGTGGTGGTCTCGCATCTCTCCAGCAAGGCCAAGCGCCACATCCTGATTGCGCAAAAGCGCGAGCGCGAGATGGGCGACCTCTACGCCTTCTCCCGCCGGCTTGCGGCGGCGCCGAGCGCAGCCGACATCTTCGTCGCCATCCAGGATCACCTCGCCCATCTGGTGCAGCGCAAGGTGGTGCTGCTCGGCGCGGCCGATGCCGGCGATACCGGCGAAGTGCCCGATGCCGTGCGCGCCGCCGTCGCCAGCGTCGAGAACGACCTTGGCATCGAACGCACCGTCGAGGACGGCAACGGCAATATCTGGCTCATCCGCCGGGTGTCCCCGAAAACCCCCGATTTCGGCCTGGTCGCCGTCGACCTCGGCAATGTCTCCGGCGAGCCGCTCGCGGAGATGCGCCAGCGCATTGACGGCGCGCTCGCCGATGCCGCGGCGACGCTCGAGCGGCTCGACGTCGCGCGCGCGCTCAACGAGGCCAAGATGCGCTCGGAGGCCGAGCTGCTGCGCGAGGCGCTGATCGGCTCGGTGTCGCACGAGCTGCGCACGCCGCTCGCTTCGATCCTCGGCGCCGCGACCATCCTGCACAATGCGCCGACCCTGGCCGGCGACCAGCGCCTGCAGGCACTCGCCGGCCTCGTGCGCGACGAGGCCGAGCGCCTCAACATCGACATCCAGAACCTGCTCGACGCCACCACCATCAGCCGCCAGCAGGTGCGGCCGAAACTGCAATGGGTCGAGCCGGTCGACATCGTCAATGCCGCGTTCGAGCATCGCCGCCGACGGCTCGCCGGCTATCCGGTGACGCTCGACCTGCATTCCAATCTGCCGATCGTTCACGTCGACCCGGCCCAGGTCGAGCAGGCGCTGGTGCAGATCATCGACAACGCGGCGAAATATTCGCCGCCCGGCTCGCCGATCGCGGTCGCGGCGCGGCCCAACGGCCAGACCGTGATGCTCTCGGTGCACGACCGCGGCGCGGGGCTGACGCCCGAGGAGAAGATCCGGGTCGGCGGCCGCTTCTTCCGCGGCCCGCGCCATGCCGCGACCACTTCGGGCTCGGGACTCGGGCTGTGGATCGCCAATGCCTTCATCTCCGCCAACGGCGGCAAGGTCGAGGTCGAAAGCGACGGCATCGGCCGCGGCACCACCGTGACCATCCACCTGCCCATGTCCGCCGCACCCATGTCCGCGGCGCTCATGTCCGCCGACGCCGCAACCCTGGAGACTAACGTCGATGACTGAAATCCCGGCTTCCGTTCTGGTCGTCGACGACGAAATCCAGATCCGGCGCTTCCTGCGCACCGGCTTCGAGCTCGACGGTTTCACGGTGCGGGAGGCCGAGACCGGCGCCGAGGCGCTGCGCACGGCGGCGCTCAAACCGTCCGACCTCGTGATCCTCGATCTTGGCCTGCCGGACATGGACGGCGGCGACGTGCTGGAACGGCTGCGGTCGTGGTCGAGCGTGCCGCTGATCGTGCTGTCGGTGCGATCGAGCGAAAGCGAGAAGGTGCGGCTTCTGGAACTCGGCGCCGACGACTATGTGGTCAAGCCGTTCGGCATGGCGGAGCTCTTGGCCCGCGCCCACTCGGCCATGCGCCGGCAGCTGCGCGCCGCGCGCGGCGAGCCGGTCATGAAATTCGGGCCGCTCGCCATCGATTTTGCCGCCCGCGCCGTGTTCATCAGCGAGCGCCGGGTGACGCTGACGCCGAAGGAATATCGGCTGCTGCAAATCCTCGCCCAGCACTCCGGCAACGTGGTCACCCACCAGTTCCTGCTGCGCGAAGTCTGGGGCAACGAGCACCTCGACGATACCCACTATCTGCGCATCTTCGTGCGCAAGCTGCGCCGCAAGATCGAAGCCGACCCGACCCAGCCGCAGATCCTGCTAACCGAGCTCGGCGTCGGCTACCGGCTGGTCTCGGCCGACCCCGCGCCCACCGCGCAGGCGGCGCAAGGCGCTCAGGTGGCGGCGTCATAGGCCGTAACGGACCATCGGTCGCAAGCGGGTTGGCGACCTCTGGGCCGCTGCCGGACCGCTCGGAGCGGCCATAGCCACAAACCGGACCTAAGACTTAAAGGAAGCCTAACGGCTCATCACATTGAAAATACGTGACTTTATCCGGCGTAGGCGGGCTTCGTTTAAAGCTATGAGCATTTTTGTGACAAAGGTCAACTCGATTTGAACTTTTGTTCCATAGAACGGTTTTGCGCTTTGCAGCGACAGAACAAGGCGAGCGGGCAAATCCAGTCAGTCTTCCGGGACGTCGCTTACCCATCGCAATGACGACAATCGGGCTTGCAGCTCGAAACCGATAAAACAGGGACGGCAAAAATGAGCTTCGCTACTTTCATCCGCCGCGGCAGCCTGTTTGCGCTGGTCGCCGCCTCCGCCACGCTCGCTTCGTCCGGCACCAACGCCGTGCCGGGCTTTGATGGCCTGTGGAGCGTATCGATCGTGACCGAGAAGGGCGCTTGCGATCGCGGCTACCGCTATCCGGTGCGCATCACCAACGGCGTGCTGGCCAATGCCGGCAGCGTCAACATCTCGATCGTCGGCAAGGTGCAGCCGACCGGCGCCATCACCGTCATGGTCAGCGCGGCCGGCAAGAGTGCCAACGGCACCGGCCGGCTCTCCGGCGACCTCGGCGAAGGCCGCTGGACCGGCGGCGAATGCTCCGGCTCCTGGACCGCCGAGCGCCGTCCCTCGTAGTTTTCCACCGTCCAGCTGTCTGAACGTGCAAATCCTGGGCGCGGCCGCGCCCGGGATTTTGTTTTTGCGACGCGCAATTGGGGCTTCACGCCTCTCAATCGTCATGCCCGCGCTTGTCGCGGGCATCTCCGTCCTTTCGCGCACATAATCTTTTCGCGCACATAGGACGTGGATGGCCGGAACGAGTCCGGCCATGACGGCAAGCGTCCCTACCCTCCCCCGATGAGGGGGAGGGCGTCACGCGGGTACGCCACGACACATTTCTAAAAGCGCTTAGCCTTCGGCCGCGTCGTCGTCGTCCGCGGCTTCGCCCTCTTCGCCGGCGAGGATCTTCTCGGCGATCAGGCCCGCGTTCTGGCGGACGGCGGCATCGATCTTGTTGGCGATATCGGGATTGGCTTTGAGGAACGCCTTGGCGTTCTCGCGGCCCTGGCCGATGCGCTGGCTGTCATAGGAGAACCAGGCGCCGGACTTTTCGACGACACCGGCCTTGACGCCGAGGTCGATCAATTCGCCGGTCTTGGACACGCCCTCGCCGTACATGATGTCGAACTCGACCTGCTTGAACGGCGGCGCAAGCTTGTTCTTGACCACCTTGACGCGGGTCTGGTTGCCGACCACCTCGTCACGTTCCTTGATGGCGCCGATGCGGCGGATGTCGAGGCGGACGGAGGCATAGAATTTTAGCGCGTGGCCGCCGGTGGTGGTTTCCGGCGAGCCGTACATGACGCCGATCTTCATGCGGATCTGGTTGATGAAGATCACCATGGTGTTGGAGCGGTTGATCGAGGCGGTAAGCTTGCGCAGCGCCTGGCTCATGAGGCGGGCCTGCAGGCCGGGCTGGCTGTCGCCCATCTCGCCTTCGAGCTCGGCGCGCGGAACGAGCGCCGCGACCGAATCGATGACCAGAACGTCGACCGCGCCGGAGCGCACCAGGGTGTCGGCGATTTCGAGCGCCTGCTCGCCGGCGTCGGGCTGGGAAATCAGGAGATCGTCGACATTGACGCCGAGCTTTCGCGCATAGATCGGGTCGAGCGCGTGCTCGGCGTCGATGAAGGCGCAGATGCCGCCCTTCTTCTGGGCTTCGGCGAGGCAGTGCAGCGCCAGCGTCGTCTTGCCCGACGATTCCGGCCCGTAGATCTCGACCACCCGGCCGCGCGGCAGCCCGCCGATGCCGAGCGCGATGTCGAGGCCGAGCGAGCCCGTGGACACGGTCTCCACGTCCATCGACTGCATGTTCTTGCCGAGCCGCATGATCGAGCCCTTGCCGAAACTGCGCTCGATCTGCGAGAGCGCCGCATCGAGGGCCTTCGATTTGTCCATGGACGATCCTTCAACGAGACGTAGTGCCGCTGCACTCATGTTCTGCTCCATATGGCCGGGATTCGGAAGCCGGGCCGCCCCTCTCACGCGAATTTCACTCCCATTTCAGGGCGCCGACGGCCCCCGGCCGTTGCTCATTGGCGATGAAAAACAGTGTACATGATCTGTTCTTTGTTCGCAATATGTTCTACGATTTTGCAGCGAAAAATATATTCGCACCGCCCGTAGTATGTATCTGCGAACGACAATCCAAAATCCTACCATTCCTCGACGACTGGATGCTTTGGAAGAAGACGGCTCTCGAAAGCACTCCACAGTTTTGGTCGTCTAGGAAAATAATCAAAGCCTCCACACCCTCGCCCCATGAGCGGCGAGCCGGCGAATTTTCAATGCGCGCCATGGCGCGGTGGCTGGCGCTGCACCGCCTGCGGGGGCAAGGGCGCGACCTTGCAGCATCCGGGATGGGGTGGCGCGCATACCGGCTTCTTGCCGTTCCCCGCCGGGTTCCCATTTCAATAGAGGACCAACGATAAAGGGCAGCACAAAGGGAGGCCTTCATGACTAGGCTTTTGATTGCGGCAGGTCTGCTGACAACGCTGAGCTTTGCCACCGCGCCCGCCCACGCCGGTCTTTACGGCGAGGCGCCGTGGTGCGCGGTGGTCTCGACCGGCACCGGCGACGTGCACTGGGATTGCCAATACCGCACCGCCGAGGAGTGCGCGCCGAACGTCATCGCCGGCAACCGCGGCTCGTGCACGCAGAATCCGTACTTCGTGCCGCGCGCGTCCGCAGCGCCCGGCGGGCGGCACTACCGCCAGCGGCAGGGTTGAGCGTTCGAGCCGTCATTCCCGGGCCGCGCAACGGAGCCCGGAATCCATAATCGCGATCGGTGAAATTCTGCTCCGGCTGTGATTACGGATTCCGGACTTGCCGCCGACGCGGCAATCCGGGATGACGATGCCATGCACGACATCCTGATCCGTGGCGGCACGGTGTTCGATGGCAGCGGCAGTGCCGGCGTCGCGGCCGACGTCGCCATTGCCGATGGCCGCATCGCCGCGATCTACCCCTACCCTTCCTTGCCCCGCGAGGGGGGGAGGGTCAGGGAGGGGGCCGCGCCGGCGCGGAAAATCATCGACGCGCAAAATCTTGCGGTGGCGCCGGGCTTCATCGACATCAAGACCCATTCGGATTTCACGCTGCCGATCAATCCCAAGGCCGAGAGCAAGGTGCGCCAGGGCGTCACCACCGAGATCGTCGGCCATTGCGGCTTCTCGGTCGCGCCGGCGCTGCCCGGCAAGGTCGAGCTGCTGCGCGACTATCTGAGCCCGAGCGCGCCGTGGCTGCCGTTTCGCGAAATAAGCTTCCCCGATTATCTGCAAACCTTTCCGGCGACGGCCGTCAATGCCGGCATGCTGGTCGGCCACAACACGCTCCGCCTGATGGTCATGGGCATGGCGGACCGCGCGCCGAGCGAAGCCGAGCTTGCGCAGATGATCGCGCTGTTGGAGGAGGCGCTCGACGCCGGCGCGCTGGGATTATCATCGGGCCTGTTCACGCCGCCGGGCTCGTATGCGCAACCCGCCGAAATGATCGCCCTCGGCCACGTGCTCAAGCGCCACAACGCCGGCTACTTCACCCATCTGCGCGATGAATCCGCGCACGTGATCGAGGCGGTCGCCGAAGCGATCGAAATCGGCGAGCGCTGCGGCGTGCACGTCGAGATCGTGCATTTTAAATGCTCCGGCATCGACAATTGGGGCAAGGCCGCAACCGTGCTCGAGATGATCGCGGCGGCCAAGGCGCGCGGCGTCGACGTCGATTGCGATTCTTACCCTTATGCCGCCGGCTCCAATCCGCTGAAGAATTTGCTGCCGCAATGGGTGCAAGCCGGCGGCGTCGACACCATGCTGGCGCGGCTTGGTGAACGCGCCACGCGTGAAAAAATCCGCGCTGACATCGCCCGCGATGGCCTGAACAATTGGGGCCGCATCGCGTCGTGGGAGGAGGTGCGGATCTCGATCTCGCCGCACCTGCCGCAATTCTCCGGCCGCAGCATCGCATCATTGGCCGGGCAACGTGGTGCCGATCCGGTCGACACGCTGTGCGACTACCTGATCGCCGACAAGGCGGCGACCCGGGTGCTGGTGACCTCGATCTCCGAGGACGACATTCGCACCATCGTCGCCTCGCCGCTCCCTCTGGTCGGCTCCGACGGCAATTGCGTCGCGCCCTACGGCACGGTCTCAGGCGGCATGCCGCATCCGCGGTTCTACGGCACATTTCCGCGGGTGCTGTCGCGCTATGTGCACGAGCAAAAGGCGCTGCCGCTTGCTCTCGCCCTCCACAAGATGACCGGCGCAACCGCGCGCGCACTCAAGCTCAAGGACCGCGGCCTCATTCGGGAGGGATTTTGCGCCGACATCGTCATCTTCGACCCGGACGACTTCGTCGACCGCGCCACCTATGCCGAGCCCCATCAGTTCCCGTCGGGACCGCGCACCACCGTCCTGGTCAACGGCATGCCGGTGGTCGAGAATGCGACCCACACCGGCGCGCTGCCCGGCAAAGTGCTGCGGCGCGAGCGCGCCGGGACGGTGGCCTGAAGCGGTCGAGGCGTGATCCTCGTTAATGAACCGCGGCGTTTCCCCGGCGACAAAGCGCCATGGCTTCGCCGCGATGGGTGCCGGCCTTGCCGCAGAGGTCGATTGCCGGGCCGCAGATCCTGACGCCACCGGCGCTTAGCGGCGTTCGGCTTCCCAATGGCCGGAGCACGACGAGGCCGCCGAGCTGCCGCGCCACAGGCCCTCGCCATAATCGCGCGACATGCGGCCATAGCCGACGGCCTGCTGACCGCCGGCACGGACGACGACCTGGACCTGGCCGCGCGCGTTGACCTGCCCGGAGACGTCGATATTCGGGTTGTCATAATAGATCCGGCCGGCGGCGATGCGCAGCGCATAGCGATAGCCGCGGTCGCAGGTGCCGGCATCGGTGATGACCGAAACGCTCCAGTTGCCGTCGAACTGCGTGACGGACATCGCCGCCTGCGCGGCCGGCGCCGCCGAGGCAGGCGAGAGCGGCATCGCCAGCAGGGCCAACGCAGCCGCGGCGAACATCAGGGTACGCTTATGCATGGCCGTTCGATCCTTGTTCCTGCGCCCATCCCGGAACGTCAGGGCATTAGTTAAGCACTGCCCCAGGCGCCCACAATCGCCGTCGGCGCGGCGCCCCTCCGGCGCGGCCCGGCCGGGGTTGCGGCCTTCCTCCTCCACCATCTTGCTGATTCCCAGAGCGCCAACGCAAAAAATCTCACGCCTCGATCACGATCTTAGGCGCCGGGCGGGCGGTCGCCTGCAGCCCCTCGCGCACCTTCGCCGCGATGTCGCGATAAATCTGTGCGTGAGCTGAATCCGGCGCGGTCGCGACCACCGGCATGCCGGCGTCGGACTTTTCGCGGATGGCGATGTCGAGCGGCACCTCGCCGAGAAACGGCACGCCGAGACGCTCGGCTTCGTGGCGCGCGCCGCCGTGGCCGAAAATGTCGGAGTTCTTGCCGCAGTGCGGGCAGACGAACGTCGACATGTTCTCGACGATGCCGAGCACCGGCACGTTGACGCGCTGGAACATGGCGATGCCGCGCCGCGCGTCGATCAAGGCGAGATCCTGCGGGGTGGAGACGATGACGGCGCCTTTGAGCGGCACCTGCTGCGCCATGGTGAGCTGCGCGTCGCCGGTGCCGGGCGGCATGTCGACCACCATGACGTCGAGCGTGCCCCACTCGACCTCGCGCAGCATCTGCGTCAAGGCCGACATCACCATCGGCCCGCGCCAGATCATCGGCGTCTCTTCGTCGATCAGAAAGCCAATCGACATCACCGGCATGCCGTGGCGCTCGATCGGCTTGAGCCGGTTGCCGCCGACGGTCTGCGGCTTCTCGCGGATGGCGAGGAGCTTCGGCATCGAGGGGCCGTAAATGTCGGCGTCGAGGATGCCGACTTTGAGGCCGTGATCGCGAAGCCCGAGCGCCAGATTGACCGCCGTGGTCGATTTGCCGACGCCACCCTTGCCCGAGGCGACCGCGATGATGGCACCGACGCCGGGAATGCCGGCGGGCGACGGCGGTCCGCCACCGGAGGCACGTGCGGATCCGCGACCCGGCGGCATTTGCGGACGCTGCGGCGGCGGGGCTCCGACCGTGCCGCCGGTGCGCTCGGCGGTGAGCGCCACCATGACGGATTTGACCCCGGGCACGGCGCGAACCGCGGCCTCGGCGCGCGTGCGCACCGCCTCCCACGCCTGCACCGCGGCGGCATCGACGGTGATGGAGAAGAACACCTTGCCGTCGGTCACGACGATGTCGGACAGCGTGTCGGTTTGCGGCAATGGCTTGCCGTCGGGGCTTGCGACTTTGCCAAGGGCGGCAACAACGTCGTCGTTGAGGGACGCCATGAAACGGTCTCCGGCCCGCGGTTTTGGCCCGCGCCCTGCCCCCTAGATAACGGCGCCATCACCGTGGTCAACGCCCGGTGTCGCTGACATAGTGCAGGCCAATCCGGGATCCTTAAGCGATGCTCGCCTACGTCTTCTGGCACCGGCCTTATCCGCACGTCGAGCAAAAAGCCTACGAGGGATCGCTCGTTCGCTTCCAGGCCGAGCTCATGCGCGAGCCGCCGCCGGGACTGATCGGCGCGTCGACCTTTGCGATCAGCGCCGTGCCGTGGCTTTCCGGCCGCAGCGGCTACGAGGACTGGTGCCTGCTCGAAGGCTCCTGGGCCATGGACCCACTCAATGCCTTCGCCATCACCGGCCCGCGGCAGCCGTCGCACGATCATGTGGCAGGGCAGGCTGACGAAAGCTGCGGCGGGCTTTACGCCCACGCCGGCGGCGAGATTTTGCAAGCGCCCCATTCGACGATCTATTGGCTGACCCGGCCGCGCGGCATCCAATGGCAGGCCGCGATCGCGCCGGTGCGCAGCAAATGCCCGCAAGCGGTGATCTGGCGGCGGCAGATGGTGTTGTCGCCCGCCCCCGAATTTGGCGTCGAGGTCCCGGGCAACACGGCGATCGAGGTGCCGCCGGGCTGGCAGGAGGTGTGCCGGGCGACACGCACGCGCCTGCCGCGATAGGCGGTTGACGCGCCGCTGCTTGCCGGGCCATGACCACCTACATTCAGAAGCAGCGTTTGCGGATTGTTGGAGGAACTAATGGCAAAGGTGGCGTTTGTCGGGCTCGGTGTCATGGGCTACCCGATGGCGGGGCATCTGAAGACCAAGGGCGGCCACGAGGTCACGGTCTATAACCGCACCGGCGCCAAGGCCGACAAGTGGGTCGCCCAATATGGCGGCAAGAGCGCGCCGACGCCGCAAGCGGCCGCGCAGGGTCAGGACTTCGTCATGGCCTGCGTCGGCAACGATAACGATTTGCGCGAAGTGATGCTCGGCGAGCACGGCATCTTCGCCGGTGCACGCAAGGGCTCAATCGTAGTCGATCACACCACCGCGTCGGCCCATATCGCACGCGAGCTTCATACGGAAGCAAAAAAGCGCGGCTTCGACTTTGTCGACGCGCCGGTGTCGGGCGGCCAGGCCGGCGCCGAGAACGGCGTGCTGACGGTGATGTGCGGCGGCGACGAAGGTCCGTTCGCGCAAGCCGAAAAAGTCATCGCCGCCTACGCGCGTGCCTGCAATCTTCTGGGCGCCTCGGGCTCCGGCCAATTGGCGAAAATGGTCAACCAGATCTGCATCGCCGGCCTCGTGCAGGGACTCTCGGAAGGCCTGCACTTTGCGATGAAGGCCGGTCTCGACATCGAGAAGCTGATCGCCACCATCTCCAAGGGCGCGGCGCAGTCCTGGCAGATGGAGAACCGCTACAAGACCATGGTCGCCGGCAAGTTCGATTTCGGCTTTGCCGTCGACTGGATGCGCAAGGATCTTAACATCTGCCTCGAAGAAGCGCGCAGAAACGGCGCGCATCTGCCGACCTCGGCACTGATCGACCAGTTCTATTCGCAGGTGCAGAAGATGGGTGGCAAGCGCTGGGATACGTCGAGCCTGATCGCGCTGTTGAATAGATGAGACATCCTACCCCGCGACAGCGGGGAAGGTAGACGCGCGAAGCGCGTCGGTACAGGCACGGGCGGCGAGGTTCCCCTGCGACGGTGATGTAGCGACGATGCAGGCGCCCCCTCCACCACCCTCCCCTGCTTTCGCGGGGGAAAAATCAATCCACCGGCTGGATGTTGGCGTCCTTGGCGAGCTGCACGGTCGCGACCATGTCGTCTTTGACGAATTTCTGGAAATCGTCGACGCTCATCAGACGCGGCTCGACGCCGAGCTTGGCGAGCTTCTCTTTCATCGCCGGATCCTGCAGCGCCTTCTCGGTGGCGTCATGCAGCTTGTCGATGACCGGCCGCGGCGTCTTGGCCGGCGCCGACAGGCCAACCCAGAAATTGAACTCGGCTTTCGGATAGCCGGCTTCGGCGATCGAGGGCACGTCGGGCAACAGCGCGATGCGCTTGAGCGAGCTTACCGCAAGGATGTTGAGCTTGCCCGAGTTGAGCGCGGACGCCGCCGCCGCGAGCGGAATGAAATAATAATCGATGCGCCCGGCCATGACTTCGGTCAGGCCCTGATCGCGGAACGGCACGTGGCGTACGTCGATATTGGCGGCGAGCCGAAGCCGCTCGCCGGCCATATGCGACGACGAGCCGACGCCGGCCGATGCGAACGTCAGCTTGCCGGGGTCCGCCTTCGCGGCCGCGACCAGGTCGGCAACCGTCTTGAAGCCGGACTGGGTCGAGGCAACCAAAACGTTCGGCGACACGCCGAACATGGCGACCGGCGCGAAGTCCTTGGCCGGATCGTAGGGCAAATGGCTGTGCAGCACGGCGCCGGTGCCGAGCGAGGTCGAGCTGGTGACGACCATGTAGCCGTCGGGGTAAGCCTTGGCGACGTCGGCGAAGCCGACGACGCCGCCGGCGCCGGGTTTGGTCTCGATCACCATCGGCTGGCCGATGATCTGCGACACCTGGTCGACGACGACGCGGCCGGTGGTGTCGGAGGCGCTGCCGGCGGGGAACGGGCTGATCACCCGGATCGGCCGGGTCGGATAGTCGTCCGCGCCAAAAGCTGCGGTGGCGACGAGAAGCGGCGTGCCGGCGGCGGCCATGCACAGCGCACGACGTGTAAGCATCGAAGTCTCCCGGAAGCCTCTTGGTGTCGGCCGAAGAGTCTAGCAGACCCGCCGCGGGGCCGGGCGCGACATTAGGCGGCAGCGCTCGGTCGCGCCGACACCGCCTGGTGCCAGCGCCGCACATTGCTCAGCTCCTCCGGCACGGCCATTTTCGATACCCGCATGAAATCGACCGCGACCATGGCGGTGATGTCGGCCACCGTATAGGCCGCGCCGGCGACATAGGCGCGGTCTTTCAGCTCGCCGTCGAGGAACTGCAAAAACTTGGTGACCCGCGGCTTGTTGGCCTCGCCCCAGGCCGCCACTTGCGGGTCGATCATGATCTTCATCACCGGATGCAGGTGCTGGAACACGGTCGCGACCGGCAGGAACAGGTGCAGCTCGACGCGGCGGTTCCACATTTCGACCAGCGCCTCGTCGAGCGCGCCGCGGCCGAACAGCGGCGGGTCGGGATTGAGCGCCTCGAAATAGCGGCAGATGGCGATCGACTCGGCGATCACCGTGCCGTCATCGAGAACCAGCGCCGGCACCCGCTGCATCGGATTGAGCGCGGTGAAGGCGTCGCTGCGCTGCTCGAGCTTGCCGAGATCGACCTGCTCGGTCGGCACGGCGACGCCCTTCTCGGCCAGGAAAATGCGCACACGGCGCGGATTGGGGGCGCGGCCGCCATCGTAAAGCTTCATCGTCATTCGTCTTTCTATCCCGTTGTGGCGCCGAACATATCGCGGCCCTGGTGGCCGCACCAGGGCGTGCCGTTGCAGGCATCGTAACCGAAACTTTGCCGCCTCGCCTGAGAAGTAAACGAATCCTTTCCGCGCCCGAAAGTGGGGATTTCCTAAGCCTGGTTTTAAGGAATTTAGGCGACCTTAACCGCGTTTGCCGCCAGTGCCGGACTGCAATGCCCAACACCATCAGCGAAGCCCACGAATTGGCCTCGCCAGCCGCCGCTCCGCAGACGCAGCGGCGGCTGGCGACGCAGCACGTGCGCGAGGCACGCGACCGGCTGACCTCGACCAGCGGCACCCGGCCGGTATTCGACTACGAACTGCTGCGGCAGTTCGCACAGAACCGCATCTCGGCGTCGCCGGTCATTCTGCTGCTGATCGTCACCATCGGGCTTCTGTCCGGGCTGTGGACCGGCGCGCTGACGTCGGGCGTGTGGACCGGCGGCGCGATGCTCATCCATCTCGTCATCATCCGCAAATGCCGGCTGTTCCTCGACGAGACGCCGGGCGCGGTGAATCTGCGCCACTGGCGCATGCGCTTCATCATGCTCGACCTGTTCTTCGGCATGGCGTGGACCTTCATCCTGATCAATCCGATCGGCCTCGACGAGGATTCGGCGACCTTCATGCTGTTCGTCATGCTGCTCGTGGTCGCCATATCGAGCATGCTGGCGTCGAGCCTGCCGATCGCGGTGTTTGCGCTGACGCTGCCGGTGTCGGTGGCGATCGCGCTCGACTTTGCCGTCAAGGGCACGCTGCACAATTACATCCTCGCGGTGATGGCGCTGACCGCCGAAGGTTACTTCTCGCTGCTCGCCTACCGGCTCTACTCGACGACGCTGGCGACGCTCGAGGCGCGCGCCGAGAAGGACGCGCTGATCGGCGAGCTCGAACAGTCGAAATCGGTTTCCGACGAAGCGCGCCGCCGCGCCGAGGCCGCCAATATCGCGAAATCGCGGTTCCTCGCGCAAATGAGCCACGAGCTGCGCACCCCGCTCAACGCCATCCTCGGCTTCTCGGAGGTGATGAAGGCCGAGATTTTTGGCCCGCACAGCGTCGCCGCCTACAAGGACTACGCCGCCGACATCCATAATTCCGGCGTGCATCTTCTCAACCTGATCAACGAGATTCTCGACCTCTCCCGCATCGAAGCCGGCCGCTACGAGCTCAACGAGGAAGCGGTCTCACTCAACCGCGTGGTCGAGGACTGCCATCACCTGCTCAAGCTGCGCGCCGGCAATCGCGGCATCACCATCCACGAAATGTTCGAGCCCGATTTGCCGAAGCTGTGGGGCGACGAGCGCGCGGTGCGGCAGATCTGCCTCAACCTTCTGTCCAACGCCATCAAGTTCACGCCGCAGGGCGGCGAGATCTGGCTCAAAGTCGGCTGGACCGCGTCAGGCGGCCAGTACATGAGCGTCAAGGACACGGGCCCCGGCATCCCCGAGGAAGAAATCCCGATCGTGCTCGCCTCGTTCGGCCAGGGCTCGAACTCGATCAAGTCGGCCGAACAGGGCGCCGGCCTCGGGCTGCCGATCGCCAAGAACCTGATCGACCTGCACGGCGGCACCTTCACGTTGAAATCGAAGCTGCGCATCGGCACCGAAGTGATCGTCACCTTCCCGCCGGAGCGGGTGATGACGGCGCTGGCGCCGATCTCCAACGGCACTGCGCCGCCGCTGCAGCCAAAGCCCCGGGAGGATGTGTCCTCCTCCTCCTCGGCCATCGAGGACGGCACGGCACGTGCCAAAAGAGTGCTCTTCAGCACCGGCCTGTAGGAGGCGTTCGCAAAGTTACACCGTTGCGCCTTGTCTTGGCCGTTTTGCCGCCTATGGTGCGGCGTGATACTTGCGAAGATTCTCGATGATCCGCGACGAAATCCGCCTCGAATCGCCCTGCACCAAGGTCTGCGTCGTGCATCCGGCGCAAGGCCTTTGCATCGGCTGCGGCCGTTCGCTCGACGAGATCGCGCGCTGGATCGATTTCGACGCCGCCGAACGGGCCCGCATCATGACGGCGCTGCCGGCGCGGCTCAAAGCGCTCGCCAGCGCGGCCGCCGCAGCCACCGCGACCGCCTGAGAGGGACAGCAAAGCCGTGCGCTCCCGCTTCGCCTGGCCGCTCCTGATGGTCATCCTGATCGCGATCCTGATCGTGCTGGCGCGCAGCCCGGGCTCGGTCGGGCCGCTGACGACCGACCAGTTCGGCTCGCTCATCTACAAGATCGCGCTCCTGGTGTTCCTCGGCGGCGCGGTGTTGACCATGTTCCGCGAGCGCTTCACGCAAGCCATCACCGCGGCCTTGCTGTGGGTCACGATTGGGCTTGCGCTCGTCGTCATCTATTCCTACCGCTTCGAACTGCACAACGTCGCCGACCATGTGCTGGTCGCACTGGTGCCGGGCTATGTCGTATCCCACGGCCGCAACGTCGAGATCGGCCGCAACAGCGCCGGCGACTTTGCCATCTCGGCGCAGATCAACGGCGCCCGCGTCGCCATGGTGCTCGATACTGGCGCCAGCGCCGTGGTGCTGACCCACGACGACGCCAAGGCCGCGGGTCTGCCGCTCGAAGTGCTGAACTATACGGTTAACATCGACACCGCCAACGGCCGCACCCGCGCCGCGCCGGTTACGCTCGACCGCATCGCCATCGGCGGCCTCACCGAGCGCTCGATCGAAGCGCTGGTGGTGCAACCGGGACAGCTCAAGATGAGTCTGCTCGGCATGAGCTACCTCAACCGGCTGCAGAGCTTCGAGGTCAGCGGCGATCGCGTGGTGCTGAAGGGCTATCGCTGAAGCCTTCACGTCAGGCTGATCAGAAAGCGCAGCGAGATCAGCAGCAGGAAAATGCTGAACGCGATCTCGAGCGTGCGCCGCGTGAGGCGATGCGCGAGCCGCGCGCCGTAAGGCGCCGCGAACGACGACACCGGGGCCATGATCGCGACCCCGATCAGCGACACGAAACCGAGCGAGAGCGGCGGCAAGAGCGCACGGTCGTGCCAGCCTGCCAGAATATAGCCGAGCGTGCCGACGATGGTGATCGGCACGCCGAGCCCCGACGAGGTCGCGACCGCCTGATGGATCGATTTGCCGTAAAGCGTCAGCGTGATGTTCGACAGCGAGCCGCCGCTCACCCCCATCAGCGCGCTGGTAAGCCCGATGATGAAGCCGTAGAGCGTCATCGGTGCGGAGCCGGGCAGATCGGTGCCGAGATTCCAGCGGTCGCCCGCGAACAGAAATTTCACCGCGATGAAAGTGGCGATCACCACGAAGGCGATCTTGAAGACGGCGGACGGCGCGAAGTACGCGATCGTCGCGCCGCACGCCACGCCAAGCACCGCCGGCGCCGTCCACAGCCGCAGCACGCCGGGCACGACCAATCCCTTGGCGCGATGGGTGAGGTAGGACTGGATCGACGTCGGCACGATGATCGCAAGCGACGTGCCGATGCACAGTTGCATGCGCACCGCATCTGGCACATGGAGGACGTGGAACACCTCGTAGAGCACCGGCACGATGACGGCACCGCCGCCGATGCCGAACAACCCGGCCAGCAGCCCGGTCACGACGCCGCCGACGATGATGGCGAGTGCGAGCCAGGCGAGATCGCTCAGCGGAACACCGAAAATCATTCTTTGCCGTTTACCCGGATTGACGGCCTCACTTAGGCGGCCATGTGCGCCCAATTCCCGATCCCTGTCCAGCATCGCCGCCGGCTGGATGTGACGCTGAACGCTGCTGACGGCAACCTTCCATTGTGAGATGCTCCCTCGCACCGATACCAAGGGAGGCGATCCCATGAGCGTCGATCAAGCGAAGGCTCCGGCCGGCGGCCCTCTGCTGCAGGCCTTTGATGCCATCGCCGCACAGGGCGGCGATCCGCGACAGATTGTGGCGCAGCAGGTGGCCTATATCCGCCGCCAGATCGTGACCAATGCGCTTCCGTTCTTTGCCGAGCTGCGCCAATACCGGCCCATTCTGGTCACGCCGGCGATCACGGTGGTGGCGCGTTTCCGCGACGTGGAGGAAATCCTGCATCGGGAGACGGTGTTTTCGGTGATGAGCTACGTGCCGCACATGACCGGCGTGATCGGCCCGTTCATCCTGAGCCTCGATTTGACGCCGGCCTACGATCACGACAAGGCGGCGATGGAGCTCGTGGTCCGTCGCGACGACCTCGAGCGCGTGCGGGCGATCACGAGCAGGGTCGCCTCGCAGGCGGTGGCAGCGGCGGCGACGGCGGCCGCAGGGCAACCGTTCGACATCATACAGGCCGTAAGCCGCCTCACGCCGATACGGCTTGCGGCCGAGTACTACGGCTTTGCGGCCTCGAACGACGCCGAGATGATGGGCTGGGCGCGCGCCTGCTTCTGGGAGTTCTTCCAGAACATCGACAACGTGCCGGAGGTGCGTCAGGCGGCGGTGGCCGCCGGCGCCGCCATGGCGGCGCGGGCGCGCGCGGCGATGGCGGCACAGCGGTCGAGCCCATCGGGCGCGGATACGGTGCTGGCGCGCCTGCTCGCCCAGCAGTCGGCGGGCGCCGGGCTCGGCTTCGACGACGACGGCATCGTGCGGACGGTGATGGGCCTCGTCATCGGCATGGTCGAGACCACCTCACAGGCGGCCGCCCAGGCGCTGCTCGTTCTTTTGTCGAACCCGGTGGCGCTTGCGGGCGCCGTTGCAGCGGCCACGGCCGGCGACGACGATGGGGTTTGGGCCCATATTCGCGAGGCGCTGCGCTACCGGCCGGTGAATCCTCTGGTGATCCGGACGCTTGCCGCCGACTACACGCTGGCGGCCGGCGAGCCGCATGCGACGCTGTTGCCCAAAGGCACCGTCGTGTTCGCCTGCACGTGGTCGGCGATGTTCGACGAGGCGATCCTTGAAGCGCCGCAGGACTTCAACGCCGGCAGGCCGGCCTACGACTACCTGCATTTTGCGACCGGCGCGCACGCCTGCTTCGGCCGCTACATCAGTCAGGTGCAAGTCACGCAGATCCTGAAACCTATTCTGAAGCTGAAGAGCCTCGCGCTCGCAGGACCGCCGGTTTACGCCGGGCCGTTCCCCGACAAGCTTCAGATCACGGGGACCTGAGCGGCGGCAACCTCAGTAGGTCTTTAAGTATTCGATCAAATCCCAACGCTGTTGGTCCGTCAGCGTCGCACCATAGGTGTGGCCGGTATTGGCGTTGCCGGGCTTGGTGGTGTCCACCACAAATTTCGCCTGATCCAACGGTACGTCGGTGCGGTAGCCCACCTTCTTCGTATCGAAGTCGCGGTGTCCGATCGGAAAACGCTGCGGGCGCTCCGCCGGCGGCAGCATGAGGTCGTAAAGTGTCGGCACCGAGCCATTGTGCAGATAAGGCGCCATGGCCCATACTCCGTGCAACAATCGTGCGGCGTAGGGCTTGCCGGTGTCAGTGAGCGTGTCGCGCCAATAGATGCCGCCGCGCCGGGCACGATCCTCCATCTCCGCTTGCTCAGCCGGCGTGACGCCGCCTTTAACGTACGCCTTGTCGCGGATGGCATTGACGACATAGGCCACCGCCTTGGCGAAGCTATGGCTGCCGTCCAAGGGCAGATCACCGGTATCCTTGACCGGAGCGGCGACCCGCTCGGCGGTCGTTGCGTCGACGCCGAGTTCGCTCGGGCTGAAGGCGCGCAGCCGGATCAACCCGGTCGGCGTCCGGGTGTCGGCTCCATATTCGTGGCAACCCGCGCAATGATCGTGGAAGACCTGCTGGCCGCGCGCGACAGCGGCGGCATCGGGCTGGCCGAACACGGCGACGGGCCACTTCGGCGGCTCGATCTTGTAGGCGGTCGTCTCCAACTTGTGCAGATTGCGCACCGGGATTGTGCTTTCGAAGCGCTGAGATCCCGAATTGGCCTCGAGATTGACGCTGGCGCCGGCCCCGAGGGTCTCGGTGACGTTGCGTTCCACGATGGAATTGGTGTTTTGCGTCCACTCGATCCATTCGTAGTCTTTGAAGTTCCAGATCGGCGGATACTTTACCGGCGCGTCGAGCGGCACGACGTTCAGCTTGCTGAGCCTTCCTAAGAGGTAGTTGCGGGTCCCGTCGAAGGCGTCGAGCCGGCCGAAGCCAGACTTTACATCGCCGCCGGCGTTGGCCCTGGCCTCGCTGACACGGATTGCGTCCTGGGTCACCGCGAGGAGTGCGATCCGGGCCTTCAATTCGGCGACGTATTGAGGCGCTTGGCTGGCGCCCTTGACCCAGTACCAAACCCTGACGGCGGGAGCGAACCAGCCGTAACTGTCGATGTCCTGCTGAACCAGGCGCTGCACGAAGCGGCCGAGCCGCGCCGGATCCAGCAGCGTGGCGTTGCCCGAATCGAGCATGGCCAAATAGAACGACTGCATGTCGAACATGTTGGGCGCGCCGTCGACGCGGATGCCTTTGCCGGCATTGCGGAACTCGCCGACATGGCAGGCCGCGCAGGTGATGCCGAGCAGCGGACCGACGACCGGATAAGATCCCGACAGCGTCAGGCCGACCGGCAGCCCATCCTTGCGATTGGGATCGGGCAGCAAGCCGTACCGGTCGAGGTTGTCCATGAACGGACGGCCGGTGGCGTTGTCCTCCATGGCCCGAAGCCACCGGATCGGCAGCAGTTCGCTGCCTTGCGACAAGTGGTAGAAATCCTCGCGGGCGACAGCATCGAGGCCGTTGCCATAAGTGAAATCGATGACCGTGGGATCGGCCTTGTCGTCGGTCGCGGCGGTGGCTCGATCGAGATCGATTAAGGCTGTGAAGACAACGTAGAGGGCGATCAACGCGGCGCCGCCCCAGATCAGTGCCCGGTACAGCATGGCCTTACTCCTTGAGGACTAACGACCACTGCGCGCGAGGCTAACAGCCCGGTCGAGACGATACAACTCCGGTTGCGTCCGGGCGCTTTGCTTCTCCAGGTTTTGTGATCGAGATAAGGCCTAGGCTGCGATATGCGCCAATTCGCGGTCCGTCTCCGCAGCGCCGTCGGCGACCAGCGCCAGCGCCGCGAGCAGAAGCTCGGCACCCGTCCGCGACGTCGCGGCGCCGGCAAGATGACGGCGATAGGCGTGCGCGCCGGGCACGGCGCGGAACAGGCCGTGCAAGTGGCGCGTGATGGCGTGCAACCGCGTGCCGTTCGCGAGCTCCTGCTCGATATAGGGAACGAGCGCGGCTCCGGCCTGCCTCGGCGAAGCAAAACGCGCCGCCTCGCCAAACACCAGCGGATCGACAGCTATGAGCCGCCATGGCTCCTGATAAGCGGCGCGGCCCATCATGACGCCGTCGACATGGCGCAGGTGATCGAGCCCCTGCTCGACACTGGCGACGCCGCCGTTGAGCACGACCGTGAGGTTCGGATGCGCTGCCTTGAGGCGATAGACGCGGTCGTAATCGAGCGGCGGTACTTCGCGGTTTGCCTTCGGCGACAGCCCCTGCAGCCAAGCCTTGCGGGCGTGAACGATCAGCGCATCGGCGCCGGCCCGCTCGACCGCTTGCGCGAAGGCTTCGAGTGCGGCTTCAGGGTCCTGCGCGTCGATGCCGATGCGGCATTTCACGGTCACGGGGATCGACACCGCGGCCTTCATCGCCGCGACGCAATCGCCGACCAGCGCCGGTTCCGCCATCAGGCAGGCGCCGAAGCGACCATCCTGGACGCGATCCGACGGACAGCCGGCATTGAGATTGATCTCGTCGAAGCCGAGATCGGCGCCGATGCGCCCGCTCGCCGCGAGCGCGCGCGGCTCGGCACCGCCGAGCTGCAACGCGATCGGATGCTCGGCCGCGTTGTAGCGCAACAGCCGCGCGCGGTCGCCGTGAAGCACCGCGCCGGTGGTCAGCATCTCGGTGTAAAGCAGCGCGCGGCGCGTCAAGAGGCGATGGAAGAACCGGCAGTGCCGGTCAGTCCATTCCATCATCGGCGCGACGCAGAAGCGGCGGGACCGACTCTCAGGCGGCGTTTTCGATCCGTCAGTCATTGATATGCCGATAACACCGATAGCACGGACAACACGTGGTTAGCTAATCGCGCGCCACCGGCGAAACAAGCTATTCGATCACCTTGTCGGCTTGCGTAAGCAGCGTGCCCGGCACGGATAGCCCCAGCGCCTTGGCGGCCTTGAGATTGATGTACATTTCCATTTTGGTCGGCAGCTCGACCGGCAGATCGCTCGGCTTTGCCCCCTTCAGGATCTTGTCCACGTAGGTCGCCGCCCTGCGGTAATTTTCGTGGATGTTGATGCCATAGGTGACCAAGGCGCCTGCCTCGGCAAATTCCTGCTGCGCGGCCATCACCGGCAATCGCGCCGCAGACGCCAGTGCCAAAATACGGCTTCGCTGACTGAAAAGCGTCGAATCCTGGCATACCATGACGATGCTGACACGTTCGGCGACAAGCGACCGAAACGCCGCGTCGAGATCGTCCGGCGAGCGGACATCTGCGATCACGAGATCGATGGACAACGCCGCGGCGGCGGCCTCGAATTCGGTTCGCTGAAATGCGATGCCGGGATTGGCGGCATTGAACAGAAGGCCGACCTTTTTTGCGCCGGACATCGCGTCGACCGCGATCTGGAGCTGCTTTCCTCCGAGCCCTTCCAAATTCACCAGGGTGCCGGTCACGTTGCCGGTCGGCCGCGCATCGCTTCCGATCAGGCCGAGCCGGTCCGCCATGACGGCAACGACAATCGGGATCGTCGTCGTTGCGTGCGCTGCCGCCTGCGCAGCCGAAGAGGTCTGCGCCACGATCACGTCTGGATTCAGGTGAACCAATTCATCGGCAAGAGCGGGGAGCCGCTCCAGAAAGCCGTCGCCATATCGCTCGACAAAACTGTAATCGATCCCCTCCGTCCGGCCCAATTCACGCATGCCTTCAAGAAATGCGTTCCTGTTGCTTCGCGTGGTGGCTGGTATTGCAACTGAAAGCATCCCGACCGTCGGACGTTTCGACGTTTGAGCACGCGTCGCGCGCGGGCGGATGAGCGTCGCCGCCGCCGCACCGCCGAGCGCCGACATGAACGCGCGACGCCTCATTCGACGACCTCGTCGGTGAGCGCCTGCAGCCTCGGTGGAATATCGAGACCGAGCGTGGCTGCGGTTTTCAGATTGACGACCAGCTCGAACTTGGTCGCCTGCTCGACCGGCAGGTCCGCTGGCTTGGTGCCGGCGAGAATTTTTCCGGCGTAGAGGCCGAGTTGACGATAGGCCGCGGCGTATGACGTGCCGTATGAGATCAGGCCGCCGGAGCTGACATATTCGCGGCGGTCGTAGATCGCGGGAATGAGGCGCTGCGCCGCGAGCGCAATAATCCGCTCGCGCCGACCGTTGAAGAATGCGTCGTTGCTGACGATCAGGCCGTCGGCCGCCCGCGCGGCGAGGCTTTCGAAGGCGGGCGCAAAGTCGGCGTCGCGGCTCGCGTTCACGGTGTGGATCGACTGATGCAGAGTGCGCGCGGCAGCTTCGATCTCTTTGATCTGCGGCTCGACTTCAGGGCTTTCCGGATTGACCAGGACGCCGATCAAATTCGGCCGCCGCACGAGATCGCGCAAAATCTCGAGCCGCTTGGTGAACAATTCGGACGTGAGCCAGGCGACGCCGGTCGCCATGCCGCCGGGCCGATTCAAGCTTTCGACCAGGCCGAATTTCACCGGGTCGTCGCCGGCCAGAAACACCACCGGAACTGTCGCGCTCGCCTTGCGCGCGCCAAGCGCCGAGCCGATGCCGCCGGTCACGATGACCCGGGCACCGCGGTCAAGAAGCTCGCTCGCCAGCTCAGGCAGCCGTTCGAAACGCCCCTCCGCCCAGCGATATTCGATGGCGAGATTCTGGCCGTCGACGAAGCCGGCCTCGGCCAATCCCTTGCGCATGGCGATCAAGAGATTGCGATAGCCGCCAATTGCACCACTGTTGAGAAACCCGATGATCGGCAGCGCCGCTTGTTGCGCGCGTGCGGCCAACGGCCCGGCCGCCACGCCGCCGATCAGCGCGATGAATTGCCGCCGCTTCATACGATGACCTCGCCAGCGAGCAAATGCATCGCGTTAGGCCCCGGATACCACCGCGGCATCATAGCCCTCATTGCATGGCGATGCGGATGCCCTTGGCGCCGTTCAAGAGCCGCTTGAGGTGGAAACCCGCCAGCTGGTCCTGCGGCTGACTGCCGACATAGGACGCAAACGCCGCCATCGCGCCTGGGTCGCCGCTCTCGAGCTTGGCAAAGGCCTCGAGGTAGGCCTTGGTCGCGGGCGAGCCGTATTGTTCGGGTGTGAGCGGCTCGAAGGCGCGGAGCGCTTCGGTCTTGCCACGCAGGACGAGGTCGCCGATCGGCCGGCCGCGAAAGTCTTTGACCCGGTCGGCAAGCGTGGCGCTGACGCAGATCCGCGTGCCGAGCTGCTTGTTGGCGGCTTCCAGCCGCGCCGCGACATTGATGGTGTCGCCATAAGCCGTGTAGTCGAAGAAGCGGCCGCCGCCGAAATTGCCGACGATTGCCGGGCCGGCATGGGCGCCGATCCGCGTCAGCCCGAGGGCGATGCCGTTCTCCTGGCTGCGCGCGCGAAATGCTTCGGCATATTCGTCCATGGCCAAGGCGCAGACCACGGCGCGGTCGGCGTGGTCGGCCTGCTCGCCCGGCGCGCCGAACAAGACGTGCAAGGCGTCGCCGATGATCTTTGCCACGGTGCCGTCGTGGATGAAGACGATGTCGGTCATGCCGGTGAGATAGTCATTGAGCAGGCCGCCGAGCGTGCTCGGCTCCAGCGTTTCGACCAGCGCGGTGAAATTCGCGATGTCGGTGAACAGCGTCGCGATCTCGCGGCGCTGGCCTTCGAGCTCGGCCGCCGCCGTATCGCTGCCGAGGCGCTGCGCCAAGTTCGGCGAAAAATAGCGCGACAATGACGCATGCGCCCGCTCCGCCTCGGCTTGGCGCTGCCGCGCCTCGCGCAGCAGCTTGATATGCCGCAGCGTCTTGTCGATGGTGGCTTCGAGATCGCCGAAATCGATCGGCTTGGTGACGAAATCGAACGCGCCGCGGTTCATCGCGGTGCGGATGTTGGCCATGTCGCCATAGGCCGAGACGATGATGGTCGAGACCCCGCCCTCGCTTTCCTGAAGCTTTTCCAGGAGTGACAGGCCGTCCATCCGGGGCATGTTTATGTCGCTGACGACGAGATCGATGTCGTCATGAGCCTCGAGCACAGCCAGCGCCTCGACGCCGTCGTGGGCGAACAAGAAACTCAACGCGCCGTCCCGGATCTGACGCCGGAATTTCTGCAGAATAAGAGCCTCCAGGTCGGGCTCGTCGTCGACCACCAGGATACGGGCGCTCATGCCGCCCGTTCGATCCGCGTGTCGATCTCACTGCGCAAGGCGACGAAGTCGATCGGCTTGGTGAGGAGGGATTCGGCGCCGCGTTCCAGCGCTTTGCGTTTGGTCTCGGCGTCACCGTAGGCGGTGATCATGATTACCGGCACGTCGGGACGCAGCGCCTTGGCCTCGGGCAGGAGCTCGAGGCCGCTCATGCCCGGCATGTTGATGTCCGACAGAATCAGGATCAGCGTGGCATCGCTGGCGTTGCCGATGCATTCAAGCGCCGTCGGCGCCGATTGCGCGAATTCCATGGCGAACCGACCGGCGCGCAGATCGCGCCGGAACTGCTGGCGAAACAAAGCTTCGACATCGGCCTCATCATCGACCACGAGAATGAGAAGGCTCACGCCCGTCCTCCTGTTTTCGCAAGCGTCGCTGCCTTGCGCGGCAGGACTATTTTGAATTCGGTGAATTGTCCGGGCTCGGTTTCGACCGTGATGCTGCCGGCGTGTTGTTTCACGATGATGTCGTGACTGATCGAAAGCCCGAGTCCGGTGCCCTCGCCCGCCGGCTTGGTGGTGAAGAACGGATTGAACATCTTGTCCCTCACGTCCTGCGGAATGCCGGTGCCATTGTCGCGGATTCTGATTTCGACGCGGTCGCCGAGGTTCTTGGTCGCCGCCGCCAGCACGGGCTCGTGCTCGCCGTTCCCGGTCTGGCTCTTGCGCTTGATCGCGGCATAGAAGCCGTTCGAGATCATGTTGAGCAGGACCCGCGTGATCTCCTGCGGGAAAAGGTCGGCTTCGCCGGCCGCCGGATCGAACGAGCGCTCCAAGGTGATGTTGAAGCCCTGCTTCTCGGCGCGGGCGCCGTGGTAGGCGAGATTGAGGCTCTCCTCGACCAGGGCGTTGACATCGACCGGGCGCCGCTCGCCCGAGCCCTCGCGCGAATGCAGCAGCATGTTCTTGACGATCGAATCGGCGCGCTTGCCGTGCTGCACGATCTTCTGCAGGTTGTCGCGCAGCGTGTCGGACAGGTCGGTGATTTCGTCGCGGACTTTGTCGTCGGTCTTCACGCCGGCCAGGATCTCGTGCAGCTCGTCGATCAGCTCGACGGAAACGCCGGAGAAATTGTTGACGAAGTTGAGCGGGTTCTTGATTTCGTGGGCGATGCCGGCGGTGAGCTGACCGAGCGAGGCGAGCTTTTCGGTCTGCACCAGCCGGTCCTGCGCGGTGCGCAGCTCCTCGAGCGACTGGCTCAGATCGTCGGTGCGCTGCCGCAGCTCGTGAAGGAGCCGCGTGTTCTCGATGGCGATCACGGCCTGGGCTGCGAAGCTCTCCACCAGGGCGATCTGCTTATCGGTGAAGCGGCGCACCTCCTGGCGGTAGATGCCGATGATGCCGACTACCTCGGCCTCTTTGAGCATCGGCACGGTGAGCAAAGTGCGCGCTTTCGCGAGCTCGACGCTTGCGATGCGCCATCGCATGCCTTGGGTCGGCGCGGTGCTGACGTCGTCGATTTGGATGACCTGGCCGGTGCTGACGAGACGCCCCATGTTGCTCTCTGGATCGGGCAAAACCAGAGGATCGGCGAACATGGCGTCGCGATACTCCTGCGGCGCGCCGTGGATCGCGACAATGCGGAATTTGTCGCCTTCGCGTACCCACATATTGCCGAACTTGGCGTCGCAGATACGCACGGCGTTCTGCAGCATGGCGTCGAACACCGGACCGAGCTCGCCCGGCGAGCTCGAAATCACCCGCAGTACCTCCGAGGTGGCGGTCTGCTGCTCGAGCGACTCGCTCAGCTCCCGGGTACGATCTTCGACCTTCTGCTCCAAGTCGGCATAGGATTCCTGGAGCCTGCCGGCCATGTCATTGAACTGATTGGCAAGCGCCTCGACCTCGTCTCCGGTCTTGATGCTGATGCGCTGGCTGAGATCGCCCGAACCGATGCGCGCCGCACCGGCGCGCAACGCCTGGATCGGCACCACCATGCGGCCCGCAAGGAACATACCGGCGATGAAAGCGAGAAAAAGCGCGCCGAACAGCACATAGCCGATGCGCTGGATGGAGGCGTAGAGCGGCGCATAGGCCTCCTCGATCGGCGTCTCGACAAACACCAGCCAGTTCAGCGGCACGACCCGGGCATAGGCGGTGAGCACCCGGTGCCCCGCGATGTCGTCGGCCTCCTGGACCTGCTGGCCGAAATTATTACCGGCGGCGCTCTGGGCGCTGGCGACCTGCGTCAGCTTCGACATGTCGGTGTTGCGCAACACCAGGCTGATGTCGGGATGGGCGATGAGGCGGCCGTCGGTGTCGACCACATAGGCGCGGCCGTGCTCGCCGACCTTGATCTTGCTCACCACGTCCCAGATCAGCTTCAGGTTGACCTGGGTGATGCTCACCCCGGTATCGCGGCGCGTGCCGGCAAGCGACAATGTCATGTAGGGCTCGGATTCGCGCCGGAAGTAGACCGGCCCGAAATAGACCTTGTGCGCCACCGCCTGGGTGAATTCCGGCTTGTTGGAATAGTCGGCGCGGCTGCCGACCACGTCCATGGTCAGACGCGACACCCGCAGTTGCTCGTGGCCGGTGGCATCGATCTGGGCCAGTTCGGTGATCGCCGGCACCTGGCGCAACAGGCGCAGCGCGTCGAAACGCCGCTGTTCGAGAGTCGAATCCGACCACGGCAACTGCGTGGTCCAGCCGACTTGGCTTTCGATTTCGGTGATGAATTGCTCGATCTTGCTGGCGGCGGCACTGGCCTGTTCGCGCTGAATGTTGATCAGCGAGGTCTTGTTCTCGCGATACGAGAACCAGATTTCGAATATGCCGTTGGCAACCAGCGCCAATACCACCACGGCGACGAACAGGGCGACGTACTTGATGAACAGCCGGCTGCGCACGGTCGAGGCGCCGAGCGCGGCGGCGGCGGCGCCGAGCCGGTCGGCGAGCCTGGGAACGGCATCCGTGGGATTGTCTGCGTCGGCCTTCATGAGTTCATCTTAGCATAGGCGCCGGCACGGCCGCGGCACGGCCTATCTTGGCAATCGGGAACCATTGTCGCGCAGGCCGGCGCGGCGCGGACCGACCCTGCCCGATCATTCGATGACATCGTTGGCCTGCGAAACCAGCGATTGCGGCAGGGTCAGGCCCAAGGCGCGCGCCGTCTTGAGACTGATCGACAGGTTGAATTTCGCCGGCTCCTGAACCGGCAGCTCGGCGGGCCGCGCGCCGTGCAGGATGCGATCAACATAGCCGGCGGCGCGGTGGTAGATGTCGGGGTAATCGGCCGAATAGGCCATCAAGCCGCCGGCGGCCATGAAAATGCCGGAGCCGTAGATCGCCGGCAGGCGGTTGCGCGCCGCAAGCCCGACGATCAAGTCGCGGTGCTCGACGAGAAACGTGTCGGTGATGGCAATGAGTCCGCCGCCTGATTCGCGCGCCAATGTACCGAACGCATTCTCGATGTCGTCGGCTTTGCTGCAGCTCGCCGCCACCACGGTGACGCCGAGCGCCGCCGCCGCGGCTTGAGCCGAAATCAAATAGCCGCTGGCGAACGGCGCCGTCGTGGGATTGAACAGCACCGCGACGCGCGAAACCGCGGGCGCTGCCTCGTGCAGAAGACCGAGCCACTTGCCGCCGACCGAAGCCTCGAAGTTGGAGAAGCCGGTGAGGTTATAGCCCGGACGTCCCAGCGTCTGGACGAACCCCGAGCCCAACGGATCGACGACCAGCACGAAGATGACCGGCAACCCGCTGCTCGCCACGGCGGCCGTCGCCGGCGTCGAGCGGCTGATCACGAGATCGGGTCGCGAACTCACGACGGCTTTGGCGGCGGCCTGTACGGCCTCCAACTCGGCGCCCGGCCAGTGGTAATCGAGCGCGATATTGTCGCCGGGCTTCCAGCCCAAGTCCTTCAGGCCGTCCTCTAGCGCCGCCACTTCGCTCTGGCCCGCGGCGTCGTCCGTCTTGAGCCCACCCATCAGAACCGCGACGCGGCGCTTCTGCTCGCGCTGCTGGGCGGTCGCGATGCGCGGCGCCAACGCTGGTAAGACCGCGGCGCCGCCGCCCAGCAGAGTGATGAAATCCCGTCGTCTCATGCGATGATCTCGCCGGCGCGGCCTTGCCTTCCAGGGCGATGCATTCTAACACATCGCCGGGCCTCGGGTCGCATGCCGAAGCGCCCAAGATCGACGCCCTTAAACAAACGCTGCGCGCAGGGCTCGCCGTGCCGCACAGCCGGGCCTCCCAGGTCGCGACCGTGGTAGAGTTTAGACCCCTAGCCTGAGAGGCGAGCCATGCGGCGGCGGGAATTTGTCGGCATTCTCGGCAGCGTGACGCTTTGGCCGCTAGCCGCACACGCCGCGGGCGGCCGCCCGCGCATCGGTGTCCTGAGCATCTCGTCGGCGGAAACCGATGCCGCCGACATCGCCGCCTTTCGCGATGGCCTGCGGGACCTCGGCTATGTCGAGGGCAAAACCGTCGATATCGATTATCGCTTCTCGAACGGCAGCAACGAGGCGTTGGCGCCGCTGGCGAAGGAGCTGCTGCAGACCAAGCCCGACGTCGTTCTGGCGAGCGCGGTGAGTCCGACGAGGACGATCCACAACATGGCGCCGGCTTTGCCGGTCGTCACCCCTTCGTTCAGCGACAGCTTCGTGCCGAGCCTAGCGGCGAGCTTTGCGCATCCCGGGGGAAGCGTGACTGGCGTCGCTAGCGATGTCGAGCAACTGATCGGCAAGCTCGTCGAGCTGTCCCTCGATGCGATACCGGGCACGACGAAGATTGGCTTTCTTGCCAATCCCGCCGGCGGATCCATGGCGCGCTTCCAGCAGCAGGTCCAATCGATGGCCGAGGCGCATCATGTCGCGGTCCAGATGGCCGAAATCGCAAAAATGGACGATGTCGATGCCGCGCTGCAGCAACTGAAGAGCGGGAACGTCCAATCGATCATCGTGCCCGCCAACGGGCTCTTGGCCTCGGCGCAGTCGCACATCATCGAGACGGCAGACGAATTGCGGCTGCCGTTGCTGTTTGCAGTGCGTAGCGGCGTGCTCGCCGGTGGGCTTGCAAGTTACGGCGTCAATCAGATCGAGAATTATCGGCAAGCGGCAAGCTATGTCGCCAGGATTCTCAAAGGCGCCGCACCCGGCGACTTGCCGATTGAATTCCCCAGCAAGATTCAGCTTGTCATTAATCTCAAGACCGCCAAAACCCTCGGCTTGACCTTACCGAGATCGCTTGTCGATCGCGCCGACGAGGTAATCGAATAGCCTGCAATTCGCGGCGCCGCGCTCGGCCACCTCTCTCCTGACGTCGACGCTGGTACGGCGTTGCTCAGCGCACATGCTTAGCGCGACGCTTGGCGCGGGAAAGCATCAATCGTACGCCGAACCGGCGCCAACCGGAAAACCCGAGCGTGGCGGCCTTTTGCTGCTGTTCTTGCTTGGGCGGTGGCGGGTCGGAGCGGCGTCGGTGCGCTTCGGCACCGAAATCCTCGATCGTAGAGTTGCGCTTCATAGCCGAGCTTCCACGGCGGCGATGGCATCGTGCCCGTTGTCTCATATCTTGGGTCGTGCAGGTGGATGCCGATGTTCGCGACCGCCCGATTACAAATTGGCAATGGATGAACGCAGACGATCGTCCCTTTAAGCTTTAATGGCATTCGCCTGCCCACGCAGCGCATAGCTGTGCGCTTCTCGGCGCGGCAGCCGAGGACTAGAGTTGGGCCAAAGGGTCAAAGCACGTTGGGAGGCGCACAATGCGACGCGGGCTATCGTTAGGCATTCTCATCGCCATGGCGTTTGTTTGCGGCAACGCTGGGGCCCAGCAGCCGGCGCCGAATTATCCGACCCGTCAGGTGCGCATCGTCGTGCCCTACCCGCCCGGCGGCCCGACCGATCTGATCGCGCGGCTTGTGGCGCAGAAACTCGGCGAGCGGCTCGGACAATCCTTCTTCATCGAAAACGTCTCCGGCGCGAGCGGCGCCGTCGGCGCCGGCCAGGTCGCCCACGCCGCGGCCGACGGCTACACCTTGCTCGCCGTCACCAACGATTTCGCCGTCGCTTCGGTGACCAACTCCAACCTGCCGTACGATCCGATCAAGGATTTTTCGCCGATCACCACGATGTCGACGTCACCCTCGGTGGTGGCGGTCAATCCGTCCGTGCCGGCGAAGAACCTGATGGAGCTCGTCGAGCTGATAAAGGCGGCGCCCGACAAGTATAACTACGCCGCCATGGGGATCGGCTTCGGGCAATTAAGCTCCGAGCGCCTGTTCAAGCTCGGGCTCAAGCTCGACGCTCTCCCGCGCGTGCCGTTCAACGGCGCGGCGCCCGCCATCAACGCCACACTTGCCGGCGATACGCCGATCCTGATGATGGGACTGCCGCCGGTCGCGCCTTATCTCTCCGCCGGCAAACTGCGGGCGCTCGCCGTTACGAGCTTAAAGCGCAGCCAGGCCTATCCGGACATCCCGACCCTGGCGGAAGCCGGCGTGCCCAACCAGTCCTCGGAACTGGTCATCGGCATGGTGGCGCCGGCCGGCACGCCGCCGGCGATCGTCGCGCTCCTGCAAAAACAGATCGCGGAGATCGTCCACCTGCCCGACGTTACCGCAACGTTCGACAAGCTGAGCTTCCAGCCGCTCGGCAACACGCCGGCCGAGTTCGCCGATCAGATCAAGAGCGACATCGCGGTCTGGAGCAAGGTGATGAAGGACGCCAATATCCCGGTCAATTAGCGCGCCTGCCGCCGTCGCAATGGACGCGGCCCGCCTGGCAAAAATGCCGAGCCTGTTGTCTTTGGCAAGCCCCATGAGATCGATGCCATGTCGATTTCGAGCCGGCGGGCGTGCTGCGCATCACAGGCTGTGTCGGCAAGCTGCCGCAGAGCTTCGCCGACGCGGCGGCGATCCTGGAGCGGCTGTTCGGGGCGCAATTTCCGAAATACACCGCCGCACATTGGCTTGCCGCAGCTAACGTTGGCTGCGATCCCCGCTCGCCGTTGCTGCAACCCAATCACGAACGGGACTTCACGAAGTCGTCGAGTGCGCCACGAATCTCGGCAATTACGCGCTTCCACGATCGCGTGCGATCTTGTCGAAATAACCGAGCCGTGGGGTACCAAGGGGAATCGCTGCGATCCAAAAGCCAACGCCAATCGGAATTGTACGGCAATAATATCCACACTTGCTTTCCCATCGCGCCGGCAAGATGGGCAACACCGGTATCGACCGAAATCACCAAGTCCAAAACATCGATGAGCGCGGCCGTTTCGGCGAAATCCGTCAACTCTGCGCCGCAGGGCACAACGTGATCAATCTGCCGAAGCGCTGCGGCATCGTCTTCTGTAAGTTCCTTTTGCAGTGATATCAAAGAGACATTCGCGGACAAAAGAGACGCGAAAGTCGCAAGATCGACGGACCGGCGACGATTTGTCTTATCCTTTGCATTTCCGCGCCAAACAATGCCTACTCGAGGCTTCGTCTTCGGCGGCAATCGTCGATGCCACGCCTCGCGCAGCGCTTCATCGGCAAAAAGATAAGGCGACTTTGTCGGTATCGTCTCCAATCTAGTTCCAAGAGCAAGCGGCAGACTCACCATTGGACAATGATAATCGAATGCGGCTGGAACCTCATTTTCGGTCACAATCTCTATATCCGGGCTCATTTGTTTGCATAGGCGATACAAAGGCTCTTGTACCGACATTACGACGCGCGCCCCGCGCGCCTTCAGCAGCTCGCCAAGCCGGCTGAACTGGATGGTATCGCCAAAACCCTGCTCCCAATGAACAAACAAAGTCCGATTCGAAATATCATCCTTGCCAAGCCAGAGCGGCTTCGCGAATGAACGATTGCCAAACGGCTGTTCAAGTCTCTTCCGCCATTCGTAGGCATGCCAGCCGCGCTCCGACTGCCCGATCTTCAGCAGCGACAAGCTCCGATTGACGTGCGCCTCGGCAAAATCCGGCTTCAGCGCGATCGTCTTGTCGAAGCTTGCAATCGCGTCGTCGGGTCGCCCCAGCTCCTGCAGCACAAGACCGCGGTTATTGTGCGCTTCCGTGTAATCGGGTTTCAGGGCGATCGCCGCATCAAAGCCGGCCAGCGCCTCGTCGAAGCGTCCAAGCTCCTGCAAGGCGATGCCGCGGTTATAGTGGGCCGCCGCATAGTCGCGCCGCAGCGCGATCGCCCTGTCGAAATTGGCGACCGCGTCCTCGAGCTGGCCGAGGTCTTTCACCAGATTTCCACGGTTGTTGTAGGCCTCGGCATAGTCGGGCTTCAGCGCAATTGCCCTGCTGAAACTGTCGGCCGCGTCGCCAGAACGATTCAGTTTCTGCAACACCGTGCCGCGGTTGTTCTGCGCTTCGGCGTAGTCCGGCTTGAGCGCAACTGCCCTATCGAAGCTAGCCAGCGCATCATCCAGGCGCGCCAAATCCTGCAGCACGATGCCGCGATTATTGTGGGCGTCGGCAAAATCCGGCTTCAACGCGATCGACTTGTCGAAGCTGCGGAGGGCGGCATCAAGACGTCCCAGATCTCTCAACCCATTACCGAGGTTATTATGCGCGCCCCAGGAGTCCGGATTGAGCATAATCGCTTTGCTAATCAGCTCGACGCCGCTCTCCGTTCGAAGAGTCTGCAGCGCCAGGACCCCCAGCAGATGCAATGCATCAAAATGCGTCGGTGCATGCTGAAGGACCTCTCTGTAGGCGCGCTCTGCTTCGACGAGCCTTCCCTGTTGATGAAAAGCCAGTGCTTGTTGGAATTTCGCCGGGATCGATGGCGCGACGGGAGCTTGAAATTGAAATTGAAATTGTGGAGGGCCCCAGGATTGCTGGAACCGCATTTGTGTTGACATTGAAAAACGCTGCGGAAGCCGTGGCGGATGCTCACCGTCTCGTGACATGAGAAGTACCTGAACCGTCTCGAGCACCGTTTCGACCCGGGAAAACCAACCCTATCATTTCCAGATGTCGCCGTCAGCGCAACGAATTTGTCACTCAGCCCGAACAGCCAAGCCGCTCACCGTTGCGCTCATTGCCCATAAGATCCGCGATTCGGTTGCTTTTCGAGGCCGGTCGATCGCGCTCGATGCCGTAGAATCGCCCGCTCGGTAAACCCCGGCCATATGGCAAGTTCGGCTTGACGCCAGTTTGGCACTGCCTAGCCGCTTTAGCTCGGTGCCAAAGAAAACCCCCCGGCGGAGGACCGCCGGGGGGCTGTAGAGACGTCATGCCTCGATCAGACGATCAGGGCAGGAAGTCGCGGTGAGCGCGAACGCTGACCATCCAATTGGTCGGGTTCTCGATGAAGCACCCGCCCGCCGGGCAAATCGGACCAGCGATTTGAGCGCCGAAGGCGCCGCCCGGCACCCGACCGTTGTCACTCTGAGCGCTGTGGAAGCCCTGATACAGCACTTCCACGCCCAGGTAGAACGTCTTGGTCACGTCCCACTGAGTACGGGAGCCAACGCCCCAGGTCGACCAGTTGTTGTTGCACCCGCCAGTCGCCGTCCAGCCAGAAGCATTGGAGAAGGTAAAGGCTTGCCCCTGGTTGGCACAAAGCATGCCGTTTGCCGAGCTGTTGTAGCTTACCGCGTACCAAGCGCCGTACAGCGAAGTATGCCACGCCGGCGTCCAGTAGTGCTCGAAGGCGGCGTTGAAGCCCCAAGCGGTAGTCAAATTGCATCCGCTTTGGAATTGGCCAGCGCCTGCCGGACCGACGCCATACACGCAGTCGCTCAAGATGGTGTAGCCTTCGCTAGCGCCGTCAACCTTGCCCCAGTTAGTGTTGGGGGTGTTGAACAGGTAGCGAAGCGCACCTTGCGTGTAGTTGACCTGGGCCATGAACGAGTCGCCCTGGGTGATGAACGGCAGGTTCAACAAGAGACCGCCACCAACCGCGAAGCCCCACTTATCGCTGGGATGCGACAAGATGTTCGACGCCACACCTACAGTCGGGCTGTAGTAGTTGGCGTTGACCATGTGCGCCGCGCCCATGACCTGGGCACCGCCCCAGGCTTGGTCGACACGCAGGTTGGCGACAAAGTCGGTGGACTGCATGCCACCGTACGAGCCAGGAACCGGAGCAACAGCAGCTGCGCCGCCTGCTGTCGAGCTGGTGTACCCACCCGGACCGTACGTACAGCTCGTGCTGGGTGCCGGGACGTTGGTGTTACAGATCTGGGTCATACGACGCGCTTCGGAAGAGATCGTGCCGGAGAAGCCGCCACCGAACTGCGCGGTGTAGGCCCACACCCACCAGCCGCCGTCACCGGTATCCGACGCCGGCAGATAGCCGCCGCGATACTGGTACTTCGGCACGCTATAGAAGTCGTAGAACGACTGCGCCAGACCGGCCGTCATGCCCGCCCACTGGACGAACGCGCGGTTGGCGCTGTCCACGAGGTTGGCGACCTGCAAGCCGACGTCGTTGGTGCTCAGACCGACCGCGATATAGCCGCGGACCGTGCCGTATTCGGTCTGGTTGCGAACGTCAGCGGTGATGTAACCGCGGGCGCGTAACGCTTCGTTTGACGTGGTGCGGTTATTGGCGTTGCCGTTGAACGGACCCCAGGTCATGTTGCCGTTGACGCCCCAGGCGGCTTCGGCACGGACCCAGCCGCCGATCTTGATGCACAGATCGGTGCCGGGCATGTAGTAGAATCCTGCCCCGTAGAGGCTGCAAATCTTCACGTACTCGACCGGCTTG